>MLJW01000479.1_pt1 | contig 17327 bp, 10 predicted proteins | sample 888231 | NCBI WGS metagenome assembly MLJW01 (sample SAMN05788063, study PRJNA343431) | mine drainage metagenome | isolation source: sample collected from the inflow into an acid mine drainage treatment plant... | place: Germany: Lusatia, lignite mining district
GTGTACGTCTTGACGCCGGCGATGGGTGACTTCGCGGCGGCCTGGATGCTCGCGTCGTGTTGACCCTGGCGCACGATCACGGTGATGGTGGCCCCGGTCAAGCCGAGCACCACGACCGCGGCGATCCCGGCGACGAGCAGGGTGCGCTTGCGTTCCGACCTCTTCTGGGCGTTCCTGATCGCGGCCAGGCGAGCATGACGGTCGGTCGGCTCAGGCCGACGTGTGCTGTTCATGGGTGAGGATGCCTCTCGGAGACGGTGCGGGGGGCGAGGTCGTGCACGGCCGCGACGAGCCGAGACGGTGGACGGTACAGGTCAGGGATGCCGGTGCGGCGTGGGTTCCCCTTCGACTGCGCGGTGAGGGCAGAGCATCGTCGCGCCGACCGGATGGCGGCGGCTCGTCGAGGCCCCGCATCGCGCGTCCTGCATGGTTCTTCCGCTGCCGGGATCGACGACGCCCGAGCGCGCAGTCGGGCTCCATGCTCCTGGCGAACCTTGCATCGATCCTGGAGATTCGATGAAGAATCGATGTACGTCCCGGCGGTCCGGCTGTGCGGCCCTGCGCACCAGCGGCGCCCCCGAGCAGAAGGCACACGCCACGCCGCCGAACACCGACGAGACCGCCGCGGATGTTCACGGTGATCGTGATCCCGGCCGGGGCCGGCACCTCCCTTGCCGACGTCCCCGCGCTCGTTGCCGGAAGTGCTCGGACCCGAGTCGCGGTGACGGCGTGAGGTCTCGGTGGCGGGGCGTGGGATGAACACTGGGCGAAGCTCGGCGCTGACCAAGGACGGGGGCGTGATCGGACACGCGTCTGCCGCCGGGACTGCGGTCACCAGGTCCGGATCAGGGTCGGTTGAGGATGCACCGGAACCGGGGCAGCGCGAGCGCACGGGCGTCGTTCAGCCGCTTGTCGTCGTCCAGGTGCACGGCGATGTACCCGTGATCGTGGTAACCGGTGTGTGAACAGGCGTCGTTGCGTACCGCTGCGACGAGCACTGCGGCAACCGGCGCGACGTCGGCCGGGAAGTCGATCGCCCTGATCGCGTCGAGGAGCCGCGCATCCGCCTGCGCCTGGGTGAGCAGGTCGTCGTGGTGACTCACTCCACCCGCGGACCCGCTGGTGCTGTCGCGAGGCCATGACGACGATCGGCTTCCTCTCGTTCGCCACTGGTCGCCGTCGGCGCACTCGCCGACGACATCCATCTGACGGACGGAGTGCTGCGCTACCTCGCGCCGTGGCTCTGCCAGCGGCGACAGCGCCCTCCGACCCTCTTGCTATCCTGGGATCCCGAGCAAGGAGCCGCTCATGACTGAGAGCCGAGCCTGTCACGACGCGTTCCGGACGCACATTCCGGACGAGGTCCGCCAGCACCTGGATGCGGCACGGACCGAGATGCGCAAGGGCCTCGAGACATTCCTGCCCGAAGCGTTCTTCGATCACCGGGACAGCGCACGACGCGAGATGCTCCTCGCCTGGCGCGGCGTCCTCGACACCGCCATCCAGCACATGGACGAGAAGCCCTCGAAGGCGTAGCGCACCTGCCGGACCGTCGCGTAGCACCCGTCAACGTCGGGGGCCGCCGATCGTCAACCACACCAGAGCGATGCCCGACAGGCCGAGAAGTGCTCCGCCGACACCGTCGTGACCCGACGCAACCAGCACGGAGCCCGCGACCAGAAGGCCTGCGGTGACGACGGCGGTGCTGAGCCGATCGACGGACCGAGTCAGCGAGCGCAGTGCGCGACCGGCCTGCTCGTCCCGGACCGGGAGACCGCCACCCTCGACCCGGGCGAGAATGCGACTCGTCTGAGTCGGCAGCGCGAGAAGCGCGAGAGCCGCATCGCCGATCTTGTCGAGCCACGGGCCGGCGCCCGCCGAGGCCTCGTCCTCGACGAGGCGTCGCGCGTACGGTGCCACCTGCTCCCAGAGGTTGACGTCGGGGTCGAGTCCTGTGCACATCCCGGACAGGATGGCGACGGTGCGCACGACATAGATGAGGTTCTGCGGAACCTGGAACGGCATGTCGAGCAGCAGGTCGCGGTACTGGTGGGCGAACTCGCGCACCTCCTGCGGATCGATGTTCCGGAGCTCGCTCATCGAGAGGCCCCAGTACTTGTCGAAGACCTGCGCCTCGGCTCTCTCGATCTCTGCCAGGTCCGCGCCGGGCAGAAGCATGTCGAGCAGCTGGTAGGCCTTCACGACCCGGGCGGCGTCTCGGGTGCCCACCGCGATCACGAGCTCCCGCAGGCTCCCGCGGACGGAGTCGGGGATCCGCGCCACCATGCCGAAGTCGACGAAGGTCAGGCGCCACGTCGACGGCTCACCGTCGTGACCGGCCACGGGGGTGACGAAGAGGTTCCCGGGATGTGGATCCGCGTGGACGAAGCCGTCCTCGAAGATCTGCTTGAGGTAGGCGGTCACGAGCCGCTCGGCAACCTGGGCCCGGTCGATGCCGGCCGCGGTGACGGCCGCGTAGTCGGTGATCTTGATCGCGGCGACGTCCTCCAGGGTGAGGACGCGGCGGGTGCTCAGTGCCCGCACGACGCGGGGGACCTGGATGCCCGGATCATCGAGGAAGTTCTCGCGGAAGATCTCGGCGTTGTCGGCCTCGTGCTCGTAGTCGATCTCCTCGTGCAAGACCGCGGAGAACTCACGCAGAAGAGCGGGGACGTCCGCATGCGCCCGGATCGGGCGGTAGCGCATGAGCCACGTGCCCACCCTGCTGAGCGCGGACAGGTCCGTGGTGACGATCGCCGCGATGCCCGGGCGCTGAACCTTGAGGACGACGTTCAGGAGCCCGCTGTCGTGAGCGCTCCGAAGTGTCGCCCGATGCACCTGACCCAACGATGCCGCGGCCATGGGCACGGGATCGACCTGATCGAACAGGTCGTCCAGCGTGGCGCCGAGCTCGGCCTCAGCCAGCGACCTGATCGCGTGGAAGTCTTCCGCCGGGACCTCGTCCTGCAGGTTGGCGAGCTCGTCGGTGACCTCGCGCGGAAGCACGTCGAGCCGCGACGACAGGAATTGTCCGATCTTGATCATGACGCCGCCCATGCGGATCGCGAGCACCCGGAAGCGTGCCGCCTCCCGCCGGAACCGCTCGTTCCGGTTACGTCGAACCCAACGTCGGAACCCGAGATGGCGCAGGACGATGTCCCACAGCACGAACCGCGCGATGACGCCGGCGAAGAACGCCACGATGTGGATGTATCGACCGCGAAGGTGGGACGAGCGCATCAGACCTCCAGCAGGGGACCCTCACGCTAACACCGCGCCGCGCGGCGACCAGCCGAACATGCTGGTCCGAGCGGTGTCACGGATGGCACGCAGGCGTCGGACCCGCGTAGGACGGCGACTGCAGCAGCACCACCGTCCCGGCGCGTGCGACCTCCAGGTAGCCCTCACTCTCAGCGATCCGCAGCGCGTCGGCGGTCGTCTTCTGGTTCGGCTCGACCGACAGCACCGGTTGAGAGAGGTCGATCGCGTAGAAGTCCTGCGGGCGGTTCGTCAACCCGAACGTCGCGACGACGTCCTTCGGTGTGAGGTGCGATGCCAGCCGGTCGTCGGCGACGACGCAGACCCCTGCAGGTACGCGCGCGACGATCGCCGCCTGGTCCCGGATGTGCGCCGTGGTCTGGAACGCGCTGCCGTCGACGAGGCGCGCCAACGGCAGGATGGACTGGACCTCGGCCGGCTCCACGACGAGCCCGGCCATCGGCACGAGCACGAGGGTCGCCGCGAGAACCGATCCCAGCACGCGTCGGCGCCAGCCGTGTGCATGGCCGACCACGTCGATCGTCGCGACGAACAGGATGATCCAGACCGGGGCGTTGTAGTGGAAGCTCGTGCCCCAGAGCGCGGGGCGTGCCGACAGGAAGCGCTCTGCCAGCAAGGGTGCCGCGAGAAGACTTCGAGCGGAGATGAGCGGCAGGAAGAGGAGCGGCACGATCAGGAAGAGCATCGTGTGCCACTTCTGGTCCGGGGTCACGAGGAGCCGCAGCACCGTTCCCGGATCGGTGATGACGGTGCGGACCGCGGCCCCGGCGTCGGGGCCGAGCCCGGGGAGGTCCCAGTACGCGTAGTGCCCTGTACGGGAGAAGTGGGGGATCAGGACGCCCGTGACGAGGACGAGCCAGACGGCGCTCCCGGCTGCGAGAACCAGGCCGACCCGCCGTGGCCGACGAAGCGCACGCAGGACCCCGAGCACAGCGACGAGCGCACCCATGTCCTCGCGGACGAGCAGCAGCAGCGCGGATGCCGCGACGAGCTCTCCGTCCGACCGGCGATCCAGGGCGTCGAGCGCCCAGGCGAGCAGGGGGATGGCGAAGGCGATCTCATGGAAGTCGAAGTTGACCATTCCCTGGAGCGGCCAGCCCAGGGCGTAGCCGACGGTCAGGATCGCGGCCCATCCCGGCGTCAGCTTCCGACGCGCGAATCTCCAGACGACGAGCGTCGAGACCGCCAGCAGCGCCGACTGCGCGAGGAGCAGCATGCGCGGGTCGTCCCAGATCCAGTACAGCGGCGCCAGCACTGCGACGATCGGGTGGAAGTGGTCGCCGAGGATGTTGAACCCGTCGCCCTTGAGCGGCGCGATCGGGGCACGAAAGCGCGAGTAGGCGCGCACGACCTGGTCGAAGATCCCGAGATCGTGCCCGGCGGTGAGGAACTGGCTGTAGCGCGTCAGCGAGTACGTCGCCATGACGACGAACTGCGCGAGCGCGAGCGAAGCCGGCGCCACCCAGGGGCGAGCCGAGCGGCACAGCGTGCGGTGACGGACCGGGGCGCCGGTCGTGGGCACGGGTCCAGCTGGCGCGGCAGTCACGCGTCTCCGTCCGATCATCTCGCGGGGGACCTTGAGCCTAGAGGTGCCGGTTGGCGGCGAGGGCGGAGGATCGCCGCCGACATGTTCCGCCAGGGGTGTCCCGGCGTCAGGACGAGGGGGGCCGATAGGTCCCAGATGCAGGGTCAGATGCGGACCTAGCCTGACGGGACAAGGCCTGGGGTTCGCGTTGAAGCACCTCCACCGCCACGACGGCCACTGCCGCCGCGACGGGTCACCGCTGACCCTCTGCCGTCGACCGGTATTCGCTCACACCTCGGGACAGGCACGATGACCTCTCAGCAACCGCGGTTCCCCGGCGTTCCCGCCGTCATCAACGGCAATGGCGCTGTGGCTCATGTCATGCGACACGTGTGCGGGGGCGTGATCGGGTACCCGATCACACCGTCCACGGAGATCTCCGAGCTCTTCGAGGCCGCCCGGGCCGAGGGCAGCGTCAACGTCTGGGGCAAGCACCCGTTCTTCTTCGAGGCCGAAGGTGAGCACTCTGCGCAGAGTGGTGCGCTCGGCGCAGCTCTGACCGGAGGACAGTTCGTCTCGAACGCCTCGTCGAGCCAGGGCATCCTCTACGCGCTCGAGTCGCACTTCGTGACCGTCGGCAAGAAGATCGGTGGATTCGTCCTCCAGGTCGCTGCGCGCGTGGTGTCCAAGCACTCGCTCAACGTGATGGCGGGGCACGACGACGTCTACGCGCTCCTGCCGTCCGGCTACACCGTCTTCTTCGGGTCGAACCCGCAGGAGGCGGCCGATCTGGCGGCGATCTCGTACCGTACGTCTGCGCTGTCGCTGATCCCCGTCACCAACGCGATGGACGGCTTCTCGACCAGCCACATGCTCAGCGAGATGCTGCTTCCCGAGGCGGATCTGCTGCGCGCCTACCTGGGCGATCCCGCAGGTCGGATCCCGGCTCCCACGGTTGCCCAAGAGGTGCTGTTCGGCGCCAAGGGTCGGGTGGCCCAGCTCACCGCCTACCTCGACCGCCACAAGGACGACATCGTCGATGCCGGACGTGAGGCTGTGACCGCCTACCTCCGCACGAACGCCGACGCGATCGAGGCGGACGAGACCGCCGCACTCGTCGGCGAGACCCTCCCGTGGCTCCCGACCGAGCTGCGCGCACCGTGGCGCCGGCAGTGGGTGAACGCTCCCGCGAAGGGCACCCGCCAGTTGGTCCCGGCGCTGGTGGACGTCCACAACCCCGGTCTGACCGGACCGGTTCAGAACCAGCCGGACTTCCAGGCAGGCGCCGTCGACCACCGCACGCACTTCGCGAGCGAGGTCCCGAGGCTCGCGCGCCAGGCCATGGCGGAGTACAGCGAGCTCACGGGACGCGAGTACAGCCCGCTGCACACCTATGACATCGAGGACGCGGACTACGTCATGGTCGGCCTCGGCTCGATCACGGACGACGTCCGCGCGGTCGTACCGTACCTGCGTGCGCAGGGGCACAAGGTCGGCGTGGTGTCGGTGAAGCTTCTTCAGCCATTCCCGGAGGCCGAGCTCGTCGCGGCACTGGCGGGCAAGAAGGCCGTGACCGTGCTGGAGCGTTCCGACCAGACGTCCCTCACGACCTTCGTGACGACCGCGCTCTTCAAGGCGCGCGCCAATGCTGATGGCGCCGCGCACGCCGTTCCGGCGCTGAGTGCGATGCCGCTGCTCACCACCGCGATCTTCGGCCTGGGTGGCCACGACGTCCAGCCGCGTGACCTGATCGCGGCGTTCGAGCACATGATCGACGGCAAGAGCGCGCCGCTGATCTACCTCGGGTCGCAGTTCTTCAGCAAGCACCCGACGCCGCAGATGGCGGAGATCGAGGACCGGCTGCGCGCCGCGTACCCCGACACCGAGCACATGGCACTCGAGACGAAGCCGAACCCCCAGCTGCTCCCCGACAGCGCGATGCGGATCCGCTTCCACTCGGTCGGTGGCTACGGCACCATCGCCACCGGCAAACTGCTCACGGACATCCTCGCGGGTGTCCTCGGCATGCACTCCAAGTCCGCACCGAAGTACGGCTCGGAGAAGAGTGGCGCGCCGACGAACTACTACATCACGCTCAGCCCCGAGCCGGTGCTCATCACCAACGCCGAGCTCGAGGACGTCGAGGTCGTTCTCTGCCCCGACCACAAGGCGTTCGTGCACACGAACCCCATCAAGGGTCTGATCAAGGGCGGCACGCTGATCCTCCAGTCCGACCTGTCACCGGCGGACGTGTGGCGCCAGCTTCCGAAGTACGCCCGTACGGCGATCCGCGAGCGTCAGATCCGATTCCTGATCGTCGACGCATTCAGTGTCGCGAAGGAGCACGCACCGAAGCCGGAGCTCGAGACCCGGATGATGGGGATCGCGTTCATCGGTGTGGTCGCAGGCCACGTCGACCGGGTGTCCAAGGGCGCCGACCGCGACGCCATCCTCGAGAAGGTTCGCACCCAGATCGTCAAGAAGTTCGGCAGCAAGGGTGAGGCCGTCGTCGAGGGCAACATGGCGGTCATCCGTGGGGGAATCGAGGCCGTCACGAAGGTCGACTACGACGACCCCGAGCTGGTCGCGATCGATGCGTCGAGCGTCCAGCTGCGCAGGACCCTCCCGGTCTCGGTCTCCGGCGACATGTGCGTGAGCGCGAGCGCCGGAAGCGCGAGCGGGCTCTTCGACCCGACCTACTACGAGGACATCGTCGCGCGGCCGTTCCGCGAGGGAACGATCGGCGAGGCGCCCGTCATGCCGGGCATCGGTCTGTTCATGCCACCCGGTTCGGCTGGTGGCAAGGACAAGGGCCTGTTCCGTCGCACCGTGCCGAGCTTCAACGCGGACCTGTGCACCGGATGCCTCGAGTGCGCCCTGGTCTGCCCGGACGCGGCGATCCCGAACACGGTGCACGAGCTGCACTCGCTGCTGCTCACGACGATCGACCGGCTCGACCTGCCGGAGGCGCAGCGTGCCGGACTGCGGGCGCAGGTCTACCCGCTGTCCGAAGGTGTCCGCGAGCGCTACCGCGCCGAGAAGTCGGATGTGGCGTTCCACGATCTCGTGGCGCAGGTCGGTGCGGGGCTTTCGGTGGAGAGCCCAGTCTTCACCCGGAGTCTGGGCGCGCTCGTCGAGGCTCTGGCTGCCTTCCCGGTCGCCCGTACCCGGCCCTACTTCGACGCGATGGAGAAGGCTGTGCCGGGGAGCGGTGGGCTGTTCACCGCGACGATCGACCCGTGGAAGTGCACGGGTTGCCTGGAGTGCACAGAGGTCTGCGGGCCTGGCGCGCTGACCCCGATCGACCAGGACGACACCGTTCTCGAGACGTTGCAGGAGCGGTTCGAGCTCCTGTCACAGCTGCCGAACACCCCGAAGCGGTTCTACGAGGGATCGACCTCTCCCGAGGGCGACCTCAAGCGCCTTCTTCTGGATCACGACAACTACTACGCCACGACCGGCGGGCACGGTGCGTGCCGTGGCTGCGGCGAGGTCACCGCGATCCGGCTCGTGATGTCCATGGGCCACGCCCTCGGTGAAGAGAAGAGGGTCGCCCACCTGCGCGACCTGGAGGACGTCGTCGGGCAGCTGCAAGAGAAGTTGGTCGTCCTGACCGCCGATCCTGAGCGGCAGGCACGGGTCCGGTCCGTCCTCGAGGCTCTCGAACGCCGGCTGTACCTGGTGGAGAGCGGCCCCACGGGCGACGGCCCCGCGCCGATGATCGTGGCGAACTCCACCGGGTGTTCGAGCGTGTACGCGTCGACGATGCCGTTCAACAACTACGTCGACCCGTGGGTCAACAGCCTGTTCCAGGATGCTCAGCCGCTGGCGAAGGGCATCTTCGAAGGGGTCGCGGCCGAGCTCGTCGGGGAGGTGCGGAACATGCGCACGGCGCGTCTCGAGCTGGACGACGCGTACGACCCCGCACGCCACGACAAGGCGATGCAGCGCCTCACGTGGGAGCGGATGACCCACGACGAGCTGGCTCTCATGCCGACGATCCTCACGATCGGCGGCGACGGCGCGAGCTACGACATCGGGTTCGGTGCGATGAGCCGGGTGCTCGCGAGCGAGACACCGATCAAGGTGATGGTGCTGAACTCCGGCGCCTACTCGAACACCGGTGGTCAGGCGTCGACGGCGAGCTTCACCGGTCAGGACTCCGACCTGGCACGGTTCGGTGGGGCGCACGACGGCAAGCACGAGTTCCGCAAGGAGCTCGGTCTCCTGGCGTCGTTCCACCCGAACGTCTACGTGGCTCAGACGAGTACCGCGATGCACGGTCACTTCCTGAAGTGCACCATGGACTACCTGAGCTACGACGGTGCACCGGCGTTGATGGATGTCTACACGCCGTGCGGCTCGGAGAACGGCATCGCCGAGGCCGCCTCGGCGGCACGTTCACGGCTCTCCGTCGAGTCCCGCATGAGCCCGCTGTTCGTGCACGACCCGAGACGCGGGACGACGTTGCACGACTGGTTCTCGCTGGACGGCAACCCCGACCCGGACAAGAGGTGGGCGACCAGCACGCTGGAGTACCTGGACGAGTCGGGTCAGGTGCAGCTGATGACCACTCCGCTCACGCCCGCGGAGTTCGCGCTCGGCGAGACCCGGTTCAAGAAGCAGTTCCGGCGCCTGGCGCCTGCGCAGGAGGAGAACGCGCTGCCGATCGACGAGTACGTCTCGCTCGACGTCGCGGCACGGACGGAGAAGATTCCGTTCGTGTACGCCACCGATGACGACCGGCACCTGATCAAGGTGGCTTGCTCGCACCAGGTGGTCGCACTGGTCGAGGACCGGTTGCGGCACTGGGAGATCCTGCAGTACCTGTCCGGCGGCCACGAGGCGAAGCTGACGGCCCTGCACAGCAACGACATCGCGGAGCTGCGAGCCAAGTACGACGCGGCGATGACGGCGAAGGAGAGCTCGCTGGACGACATCGCGAGGGCGATGTCCGAGTTGGCGACGTCCAGCCGAGCGCCGGCGGGGCTCGGCGCCAGGGTGCCGGTCGGGCCGGCGGCGTCAAACGGCGCGACCGCCGCCGCGGCACCGCAAGTCTCTGCGGTTGCCGTGGCAGACCGTGTGGTGTGGCTCGACCCGGCCGACCAGAGCAAGTGCACCGACTGCGGCACCTGCTACCAGGAGCTTCCCCAGCTGTTCGAGAAGACCACCACGATCATCGACGGGAAAGCCACGGTCGTGGCTCAGATGATCCCGGGGGCGCTAGAGAAGGTCGAGATCACTCCCGAGCTGTCGGCCCGGATCTCTCGGGTCAAGGCCACCTGCGACGCGGAGATCATCCAGTGACCAGCATCCTGCCCCCCGTCGGATCGACCCCGGCAACCGTCTCCGGCCGAGACGACCTCCTGCGCTACCTCGACGCGTCGACCGCGCTGCAGTCCAGCAGCGCTGAGGTCGCGGAGCTCGAGCAGTCGGCCGGAGTCGCCGAGTACAACCGTCAGATGGAGCTCCTGCGGCGTCGGCTTCTCGCTGAGCCGCAGGCGTTCCGTGAGATGTTCATCTCCGACGGCATGTCAGCGGTCGCGTGGGAGTTCACCCAACCCGAGCTCGGGGCGGACTTCACGCACGCCCTGTGGTCGATGCTGCGGCGCGGCGACGACGCGAGCACCGTGCTCATGCGATTCCTGTGGAACCTTCCGCTCGGAAAGAAGCGGCTGTTCATTCGGGCGATCGACACGCATCTCTCGGACAGTTACCCGATGTTCGAAGGCCTGTCGGACGGGTGGCCTGCCAGCACCAGCATCCCGCCCTACGTGCGCGACGCCGAGTCGCGTTCGAAGGACTTCGGCCTGGTCAACCAGGGGTACCTGGGCTACATGTCGCTCGGCTACAGCCGCGAGGACATCGACCTGTTCGTCTGGCTCGAGGCGTTGCGTGACAAGCAGTGCGCCGAGAAGCCGTGCGAGCTCGGGATCTTCCTGGCGAACCATCGCGAGCCCAAGGGCGGCTGCCCGGTCAAGATCCACATCCCGCAGATCCTCGAGCTGATCGGCAATGGTCGGTTCCAGGACGCGCTGGAGCTGATCGAGGGCAGCAACCCGTTGCCCGACGTCACCGGCCGGGTGTGCCCGCAGGAGCTGCAGTGCCAGGGGGTCTGCCTCCACAAGGACAACCCGATCCAGATCGGCCAGGTCGAGTGGTTCCTTCCGCAGCGTGAGAAGCTCGTCAACCCCGACTCGATCACGGCACGGTTCGCCGAGATCCCCGACCCGTGGGACCGCGCGGAGCGGCCACCGGTCGCGATCGTCGGATCGGGGCCGTCTGGTCTGATCAACGCCTACCTGCTCGCTGCCGAGGGCTTCCCGGTGACCGTCTTCGAGGCGTTCCATGCCCTCGGCGGCGTGCTCCGGTACGGGATCCCGGAGTTCCGTCTCCCCAACGACCTCATCGACGACGTGGTCAACAAGATCACGCTCCTGGGTGGCCGGTTCGTCTCGAACTTCGTGGTCGGCAAGACGGCGTCTCTCCAAGACCTGCGCGATGCCGGTTTCTGGCGAATCTTCGTCGGGTCCGGCGCCGGGCTGCCTCGGTTCATGAACGTGCCGGGGGAGCACCTGCTCAACGTGATGTCGGCCAACGAGTTCCTTACCCGGGTCAACCTCATGCAGGGGCTGCGTGCCGACTACGAGACGCCGTTGCCCGACACCGAGGGCAAGCAGGTCATCGTCATCGGTGGCGGCAACACCGCGATGGACGCGGCCCGGACGGCTCGGCGTCTCGGCGGTGACGTGACGATCGTCTACCGGCGCACCCAGGCCGAGATGCCCGCGCGGGTCGAAGAGCTGCACCACGCGCTCGAGGAGGGGATCCACCTCAAGGTGCTGCGCGGGCCGTCGGAGTTCCTCGGCGACCTCGAGACCGGGTTCGTCACGGCCACCACCCTGGACATCATGGAGCTCGGCGAGCCCGACGAGTCGGGCCGGCGACGTCCGGCGGCGACGGGGAAGTCCGAGACCATGACGGCGGACCTGGTCATCATGGCGCTCGGCAACGACGCCAACCCGATCATCAAGGACTCCGAGCCGCGCCTGCACACCTCGAAGTGGGGCACGATCGAGCTCAACGAGCAGGGTTCGCAAGAGACGACACTGGCCGGGGTGTTCACCGGAGGCGACGCGGCCCGTGGAGGGTCGACGGCGATCCGGGCGGCCGGGGACGGCCAGGCCGCTGCACGGGAGATCGTCGGCAACATCGACGTCGACCCGGCGACGATCGCGGCGATGGTCGCGAGCGCCAAGACCTACACCGACACGGCGTCCACGGCCCAGCGGGTGGTCGCGACCGCAGAGCTCAGCGAGGGCATCCACGAGTTCACGGTGCACTCCCCGGTCATCGCCCAGGCGGCTCAGGCGGGTCAGTTCGTGCGTGTGCTCCCACGTCCGGATGGCGAGCTCATCCCGCTGACACTGGCGGACTGGGACACCGAGGCCGGCACGATCTGCCTCGTGGTTCAGGGCATGGGGACGAGCAGCTTCGAGATCAACCAGATGGCGGTCGGGGACTCGTTCACGGGTATCGCCGGTCCGCTCGGTCGCCCGAGCGACGTGCACCGGTACCCGGAAGGCTCGACGGTGGTGTTCACCGCGGGTGGCCTCGGGCTGCCACCGGTGTTCCCGATCATGCGCAAGCACCTCGAGACCGGGAACCACGTGACCTTGATCGCCGGCTTCCGCAGTGGCGACCTGATGTTCTGGACAGGTGAGGACGAGAGGGTCGGCCGGATCAAGGCGCGGTACGGCGATCAGCTCGAGATCATCTACACCACGAACGACGGTTCGTTCGGCGTGCCGGGGTTCGTCACCGGTCCGCTGGAGGAGCTGCTCGAGGCCAACGCGCACGGTGAGGGCAAGACGGTCGCCGAGGTCGTGACGATCGGCCCTCCGCTGATGATGCGCGCGGTGAGCGACCTGACGAAGCCGTACGGCGTGCCCTGTGTCGCGAGCCTGAACTCGATCATGGTCGACGCCACCGGGATGTGCGGGGCATGCATGGTTCCCGTGATCATCGACGGCAAGCTGGTGCGCAAGCACGCCTGCATCGATGGCCCGGAGATCGACTCCCACCTGATCGACTGGGACAAGTTCCTGCCACGGTTCCGACTCTTCAAGACGCAGGAGCAGCGCAGCAGGGTGGCGCACGGGTTCTGAGGGGCGTACCCGACCAGGCGCCAGGCGTCGGCCCTCGCTCCCACCGCGGGGGCCGACGCCATGTCTGCGACCGCGCGAGACTGAGAGCGTGAGGGCGAGCAAAACCTGGGCACGACGCCACGACGCTCGGGTTCGATCGGTGTCGAGCACGCGCAGGATCGCGGCGTCGGCTCCCAGCTCACGCGACCGCCGACACCGGGTCGACCGATGCCGGCGAGGCGAGAGCCGCGGGCGCCGACCGCGCCCACAGCACCAGCCCGATGTAGGCGAGGTCGAACAGGCTGCACAGCACACCCACGCCGAGGACGAACGCGCTGTGACCGAGGACGCCGAACGCAATCGTCGGCGCGAGCGTGCCGATCCACTTGCCGACCGCGATGACCAGGGTCTGGCCCCGAGTCCCGCGTCGCCCCACGAACATGGCGATGAACAGGCCCGACATGAGCAGGTTCTGGAGAAACGCGGCGTACCCGGACCCGTTGTCCCAGCCGAACTCGCCGACGAACAGCAGCTGTACCACGAAGGCCGCGAGAAAGACCCCCGCGCCCCATGCGAGGAACATCCCGCGCGTGACGAACCTGGGAAGCTCGCGCCGTCCGAAGCGGATGTAGGTGGAGACGATCACCGCGTCCGCCGCCGTCCAGACCACGTTGATGATGGACTGGGCCGAGATGCCAGTCGTCACCCCGTGCGCCGAGTAGATCGCCTCCCAGGCGATGTTGAGAGCGAGCGCGGCCACCGGCACGGCGTACGTGCGTTCGTGGAGACCGATCCTGATCGCATCGACGTAGACGACGGTCCACGAGACACCGCTGAGGACGGTCAGGAAGAGCACCACGGCGAACCCCCAGAAAGGTCGGCGAGCAGGTCGAGACGGTCGCGCATGTCCAGGCCCGAGGTTAGCGAGTACTCCCGCATCCCCGCTGATCTGGAAGGATGAGTGACCGTATGCGCCACCTTCGCAGCCCCTTCCGAATCCTCCCGCCCGAGGTCGCGGTCCTCACCGCCGTGGCCTTCTCGGTCGCCCTCGGCTTCGGTATCGTGGCGCCGGCGATCCCGTTGTTCGCCAAGGACTTCGGTGTGACGAACTTCGCGGCGAGCGCGGTCATCTCGGTGTTCGCGCTCGTGCGCTTCGTCTCGGCGCCGGTGGCCGGCCGGATGGTCAACCGGCTGGGGGAGCGCGTGGTGCTCGCGGCCGGCATCGGGATCGTCGGCATCTCGAGCCTCCTGGCCGGGCTCTCCGGGAGCTACGCGCAACTCCTCGTGCTGCGAGGCGTCGGCGGCTTCGGCTCGGCGATGTTCACCGTTTCCTCGTTCGCGCTCCTGCTGAGGGTGGTGGCACCGGACCAGCGCGGGCGTGCGACGGGGACGTACCAGACCGGCTTCCTCCTCGGCGGGATCGCAGGCCCCGCCTTCGGCGGCCCGCTGACGGCATGGTCGTTGCGCGCACCGTTCTTCGTGTACGCCGTGACGCTGCTCGTCGCCGGGGCCGTGGCGACGGTGTTCCTGGCACGGACCCCCCTCCGAGCGCACGAGGTGGCAGCGGGCAGCGCCGACCGCGCTCCCACGTCGTTGGGCACGGCCCTGCACAGCTCCGCGTACCGGGCGGCTGTGGTGAACAACTTCGCCGTCGGCTGGGGGATCGTCGGCGTCCGCTCCTCGCTCGTCCCCCTGTTCGTCGTCGAGGGCCTTCGGCTCGGTGCGTCATGGACGGGTGCCGGGCTCGTGGTGTCCGCGGTGGCCCAAGCGGTGGCGCTCGTCCCGGCCGGTCGCGCGGTCGACGTGCGTGGACGGCGACCCTACCTGCGCGCGGGAGCCGTGCTCGCGCTGATCGCGGCCGTCACCATGGCGGTGACTGGTGGCGCGCCGCTCTTCCTCGTCGCGATGGCGCTGTACGGCGTCGGGTCGGCGTTGCTCGGAGTGTCCACGTCGGCCGTTGTCGGCGACGTCATCGGCGGCCGCGGTGGTGCACCGGTCGCCGCCTTTCAGATGGCCTCAGACGCGGGTGCGTTCATCGGCCCGCTCGTCGCCGGCGCTCTCGTGGACGCGGCGTCGTTCGAGGTGGCGTTCCTGGCGACCGCAGCCGTCTCCCTGCTGGCCGTCGCCACCACGGTGGTCATGCCGGAGACCCGGGTCACGGCGACTTCCCTCACTGGCACGACAAGTTCGGGTACCCGCTGAGGACCCCGACGATCTGGACGCCCTCGTTCCAGTAGGGCGTGTAGTAGTACGGGTTGGCGTTGCGCTGCACCGCATGCGCGGCCAGGGTCGGCGCCATCGTCTCCCAGCCCGGAACCCCGAGCAGCGCTCTGAAGAAGTTGGTCGCCGCGATGCGCGGGTTCATCCGGTCCGAGTAGGAGCCCCACGCGCCGTTGGCGCGCTGCTGAAAGAGTCCCCGACTGTCCGGACCGGCGACGTCGCCGTAGTTGACGTTCACGAGGTTCGACTCACCGATCGCCGTCATCATGCCGATCGACTGCCCACGGAGATCGATGCCAAGATCGTTCGCCGCGATGATGACCTGCGCGGCATTGACGACCTGCTGACCGGAGAATCGGCCGATGCTGTTCGGAAGGGCAGCACCGGGTCCACCGCCGGCCGGCGCGCCCGCGCTGCAGCTCGTGGCCTGTCCGGCTGCCGCCTGCGCGGCGCGCTGCTTGGCGATGATGTCCGCGAGTGAGCTCGAGATGACCTGACGCTCGGCCGCGTTCTGCGCCTGCTGAGCCAGGTAGGTCGTCCGCAGCGCGGTCACCGATGCCAGCTGCGCCGTCTGGTCGGCCACGAGAGTCTGGATCTCGGTCGTCTTCGTCGCGGCGTCCGCCTCGGCCGAGGCTGCGTCGGCCAGCTTCTTGTCTGCCTCGGCCTTGAGTGCGGTGATCAGGTCCTGGACCGCGGTCAGCCGGGCCTGGTCGTTCCGGTTCTCCGCGTCGACCTGACGGAGCTGCGAGAGTGCGGCAGCCTGGACTCGGAGTCCGGTCGAGACCATCGCGAACTGGTCGACGGCGTCCTGGGCGTTCTGGGCGCCGAGCACGAGGCCGATCGTGCTCGTCGACCCCCGGTCCTGGTAGGCCTGGCGGGCCATCTGGCCGATCGCCGCATGCGCCTTCGCCGTCTGGCTCGCGTCTGCGCTGATCTTCGTCGTGAGGGTGGCCACCTGTGCCTGGGCATCCTGCAGCCTGTTGGTGATGAGAACCTCCTCGCGCTGGGAGGTTGCGAGCGCGTCCTGGGCGGTACGGAGGCCAGCCTGTGCCGTGGTGAGGTTCGACTCTGTGGTCTGCAGCTGGGACTGGGCCTGCGTGAGCTGGGTGTTGACCGTCGCAAGAGTGGCTGTGAGCTGGTCGGCGGCCTGGGTCGCCTGCTGGAGCTGCGCTTCGAGGGTGCGCCGTTGCGCGTCGTAGCTGTCCGCCATCGCTGGACCGGCGACCGCCGTGAGACCGACGAGCACGGTCGCGCCAACCCCGAGCAGGCGTCGGCCGAGCGACGAACGCACGGGGGTTTGCCTCATCAGCGCACACACCTCGGGTAGTGCAGGCCGCCCCGTCACCCGACGGGGTGTCATGCCTGCGACAAGCAGATCCTGACCGTTCGGCACTATCGCACATGGTCCTGGTGATCTCCGGGACCGCCGCCGCCGTGAATCCTGAGAATTTACTCAGACTCTTCTGCGAGGATCGTCGTGCTTCGGGGTGGAGTGCTTGGTGGAGGAGGAGATGTGGGGAGTCGTCGCGCGTTGGCCGGTTGGGGGGGCACCAGCCCGACAGTTGCGACGGTCGTTCCCGTCGCCGCCGACGATGCCGTGGGTCGGTTGGTCGCGGAGGCGCCCGAGCGCGGCGTGCTCGCCCGCGGGCTCGGGCGGAGCTACGGCGACGCCGCTCAGAACGCCGGGGGTGTCGTGCTCGACGTGACGTCTCGCGACCGCGTTCTCCGCGTGGACGTCGAAGGGGCGGAGGTGGACGTCGAGGGAGGTGCGAGCCTCGATCAGCTCATGCGGCTGCTGCTTCCCCTCGGTCTCTTCGTACCCGTGACACCGGGGACGCGCTACGTGACCGTCGGCGGGGCGATCGCCGCGGACATCCATGGCAAGAACCACCACGTCGACGGCAGCTTCGGGCAGCACGTCACGTCGATGGACCTGCTGGTTGCCGACGGCAGCATCAGACGGCTCACCCCGCGCGAGCCGCTCTTCTGGGCCACCGTCGGCGGCATGGGGCTCACTGGCGTCGTCCTGCGCGCGACACTCCGGATGGCCCGGGTGGAGTCGGCGTTCTGCGTCGTCGACACCGAGCGCTGCGACGATCTCGACGACCTGCTCGCGCGGATGGCCGAGGGCGACGACCGGTACACGTACTCGGTCG
>MLJW01000480.1_pt1 | contig 17306 bp, 14 predicted proteins | sample 888231 | NCBI WGS metagenome assembly MLJW01 (sample SAMN05788063, study PRJNA343431) | mine drainage metagenome | isolation source: sample collected from the inflow into an acid mine drainage treatment plant... | place: Germany: Lusatia, lignite mining district
GGCCTGCACCTGCACCCGGGCGCCCACCAGGGCCTGCGGCGCGGGTTTGGGCGTGGCCACGTCCACCCGCACCGCGCTCAGCGCGGCGCAGCCGGACAGGAGCAGCACGGCCGACGCGGCGGCAAGTCCGGCGAAACGGCGCCACGGCCGGCGCCGCGCGGCGCGCGGCGGATAGGCGGCCGGTTCGCCGTAGCCGGCGGGGTCTGCTTGGAGGTTCGGATTCATGGGGACCTCGTTGGGTTCGGCACAGCAACCATGCTGCGTTTGGACGTTGGACGCTGCCGCGCGCATGGTTCAATTATCTGCCGCAGCGTCTTTGAACCATTGGACGACAGCCGCGCCCTCTCGTTCCGCTGCGGGGTGATGCGCGGGCGGCACGCAGGGCTCGTCGTCGAAGGCGATGTCGCCGCCGGGCTCGGGCTCGCCCCTGGCCCGCAGCGTAGTGAAAGGATAGGCCGTGCGGTCCATCAGGTGCGAAGGCACGACCTTGGTCAGCGCCGTGAACATGGTTTCCAGTCGGCCGGGGTGGCGCTTGTCCCATTCCCTGAGCATGGCCGCGACCTGCTTGCGCTGCAGATTCTCCTGGCTGCCGCACAGGGTGCAGGGGATGATGGGAAAGGCGCGGATGTCGGCCCAGCGCTGCAAATCGGCTTCTTCCACATAGGCCAGCGGACGGATGACGATGTGGCGGCCATCGTCGCTGACCAGCTTGGGCGGCATGCCCTTGAGCTGGCCGCCATGGAACATATTGAGGAAAAAGGTCTGCAGGATGTCGTCGCGGTGGTGGCCAAGCGCGATCTTGGTCGCGCCGAGCTCGCCCGCCAGACGGTAGAGAATGCCTCGGCGCAGGCGCGAGCACAGGCTGCACATCGTCTTGCCTTCGGGGATCACGCGCTTGACGATGGAATAGGTGTCCTGCTCCTCGATATGGAAACGCACGCCGCGGCTTTGCAGGTAGTCCGGCAGCACATGGGCGGGAAAGCCTGGCTGCTTCTGGTCGAGGTTGACGGCGACGAGGTCGAAATCCACCGGCGCGCGCTCGCGCAGGCTCAGCAGGATGTCGAGCATGACGTGGCTGTCCTTGCCGCCGGACATGCACACCATCACCGTGTCGCCGGGCTCGATCATGTTGAAGTCGGCGATGGCCTGGCCCATGAGGCGGTGCAGGCGCTTGGACAGCTTGTTGGCCTCGCGCGCGGCGCGCATCGCGTCGGCGTGGCGGGCCGCCGGCGGCGCCGCCTCGGGCACCGCCGGGCGCGCGATTTCGGCGGGCGCGTTCATCGCGCTTCCTCCTTGATGCGGAACACCTCCACGCCGACGGACTCGCAATCGGGATAGACATCCGGCTTTTCGGTGGACACGCGCACGGCGCGCACCGACGGGTGCTCCAGCATGAGCGCGGCGACGTCGTCGCACAGCGTCTCCTGCAGGTGGATGTGGCCGCGCGACAAGCGCTGGGCGATGGTGCGGCGGATGAAGTCGTAGTCCACCACTTCGTCGAGCTTGTCCCGCGTCGGCGTGGAGGACGCATAAGGCACGTAGAGGTCCACGTTGATGACCACGCGCTGCTCGCCGCGCTTCTCGAAATCGTGCACGCCGATGTTGATCCACACCGCGTACTTCTTCAGGAACAGGCGGCGGCAATCCGCGAGGGCCGGGTGGTTGAGGGCACTGATCATGGGGAATGTGCGAATCGGATGGGAGAGTTGATGGGGAAGGCAAGAGCGTCTCAGCCCGCCCGCGATTCGGCCAAATACAGCACGTCGCGCGGCTGCGCCGCGAGATGCTGGCCGCCGTCGACCAGCAGCGTGGTGCCGGTGACGGCGGAAGCCGTCAGCGCGTAGCGCACCGCCTGCGCCACGTCCTCGGGGGTGGAGGAACGGCCCAGCGGCGTGAGGGCGTGGGCCCTGGCGAACCCGGCCTCGTCCATCGGCCCCGAAGGCAGGGTCACGCCCGGCGCCACGCCCACCACGCGCAGGGTCGGCGCCAGCGCCTGCGCCAGCAGGATGGTGGCCTCGCGCAACGCGGCCTTGCTCAGCGTGTAGGAGAAATAGTCGGGGTTGGGGTTCCACAGCTTCTGGTCGAGCAGGTTGACCACGCAGCCGCGCGCCGCGCGTTGCAGCAGGTGGGTGTGCAGCGCCTGCGCCAGCAGCACGGGGGCGATGGTGTTGACCCGCGCATGGCGCTCGGCGGCAGCCTGGGTGAAGCTGGTAGCCTGGTCGTATTCGAAGATCGACGCGTTGTTGACCACGGCATCGACACGGCCGAAGGCCGCGGCCGCTTCGGGCAGCAGCGCGCGCACGGCCGCCTCATCCGCCAGGTCGGCGCGGAATGGCAAGGCGCGCGCCCCCGTCCGGGACAGTTCGGCGCAGGCCTGCCGCGCCTCCTCGGCCGACTCGCGGTAGTGCACGGCCAGGTCCCATCCGGCCGCGGCAAGCTCCAGCGCGATGGCCCGGCCCACGCGGCGCGCGGCGCCCGTGACCAGGGCCACGGGCCGGCCGGTGTCGTGCGTGGGCTGAACTGGAGCGGCGGCGGTGGGCATGAAACCTAGAATCGCGGCGATGAACAGGTTGCAGAGTCTACCGTCGGCAAGCGCGGAGCAAGGGGCTGCGAGCCAGGCCTTGCTGGCACAGGTCGAACACGCCATCGCCCGGGCCGGCGGCTGGCTGCCGTTCGACCACTATATGGAATTGGCGCTGTATGCGCCCGGTCTGGGCTATTACGCCGCCGCGCCCGGCGTGCTCGGCGCCTGGGGGGGCAGCAGCGATTTCGTCACCGCGCCCGAACTCGGCCCGCTGTTCGCCCGCGCCCTGGCGCGCCAGGTGCTGCAACTGGTGCAGGCCGAGGCACTGGACATTCTGGTGGAGTTCGGCGCCGGCAGCGGCCGCCTGGCCTGCGACCTGCTCCTGGCGCTGGAGGCGAGCGGCTGGCTGCCGCGGCAGTACGCCATCGTCGAGGTGTCCGCCGCGATGCGCGCGCGCCAGCAGGAGGCCGCAGCCGCGCTGCCCGACCATCTGCGCCGCCGCATCGTGTGGTGGGACGCCCTGCCCGCGCGCTTCGACGCCGTGGTGCTCGGCAACGAGGTGCTGGACGCCATGCCGGTCAAGCTGCTGCACCGCACGGCGCAAGGCTGGCAGGAGCGCGGCGTGGTGTGCGACGGCGACGCTGAACAACCGCTCGCCTTCGCCGACCGCCCGACGCCCCTGGTTCCTCCGCCCGCAGCCGCGCAGGCCCTGCCAGACGGCGCCGTCACCGAAATCCACCCCGCCGCCGAAGCCTTCATCGCCACCCTCGGGCGGCATCTGGGCCGCGGGGCCTTGCTGTTCATCGACTACGGCTTTCCGGCGCACGAGTACTACCACCCGCAGCGCATCACCGGCACGCTGCGCTGCCACCGCAGCCACCGCGCGCACGACGCGCCGCTGTGGGAGCCGGGTCTGTCCGACATCACCGCGCACGTCAATTTCAGCGGCATCGCACGGGCGGGAATCGAAGCCGGGCTCGACCTCCTCGGCTACACCAGCCAGGCACGCTTCCTGTTGAACTGCGGCATGCTCGACGTGCTGAGCGCGGCTGTCGCCGCCGCGCAGGACGGCGTGGCCGGCGCGCCGACGAACCGCCGCGGCCTGACCCTCACCGCAGCCGTCCAGCGCCTGCTGGCCGAAAGCGAGATGGGCGAGTTGTTCAAGGTCGTCGCCCTGGGCCGGGGTTGCGCCACGCCCCTGCTCGGCTTTTCCACCGGCGACCGCAGCGCCGCGCTGGGCCTGCAGACCCAGCCATGCTGATGTGGCTGCTGGTCTTCGTCCTGGCGTCCATCGTGTTCTCGGCGCTGCTGCCTTATCTGGAGCGCTTCGGCTTCGGCCGCCTGCCGCTGGACCTGCGCTTCAGGCTGTTCGGGCGCGACTGGCTGTTCCCGTTCGGCTCCAGCCTGCTGCTGTCCGCCATCGCCTGGGTCATCGCGCGGCTGCTGCGCTAGCTAGGGCCAATCCACGCGCCCGGCATGGGAAAGCATGCGTCCTAGCATGCGACGGGGACACTGAAAAAGCGGGAGGGTGGCGATGACACATCTCGGCATCAAACGCGTCTACGCGCAAGCCGAACCTGCCGACGGCCTGCGGGTGCTGGTCGATCGGCTGTGGCCGCGCGGATTGAGCAAGGACGAAGCGGCGGTGGACCGCTGGGTGCGCGAGATCGCGCCCAGCACGGCGCTGCGCCAGTGGTTCGACCACGACCCCGGGAAATGGGACGAGTTCCAGCGCCGCTACCGCGCCGAACTCGATGCGCGCCCGGACGACGTGGCCCTGCTGCGCCGCGTGCTGGACGGGCACGCCCGGGCGACCCTGCTCTACGCGGCGAAAGACGAGGCGCACAACCACGCGCTGACCCTGTCCGCCTATCTGCGCGGGCACTGAGCGCCGCGCGCGGGTGCCGCAGCGCAGCGCCGCGGCTACCCCTGCAAGTCGGACAACGCTGGCGCCGCGTCTGCGCCCGGCAACGGCAGCCGGGCATCGCCGGGCTTGGCGCGCCACAGCTTCCAGGCCACGGCGGCAATCATCGCCTGCATCACCAGCACCAACCCCACGCAGCCGGGCCAGCCCGCGTGCGCCCACACCACGCTGGGGCCGAACGCGCCGATGCTGCCGCCGACGTAGTAGCACATGACGTACAGCCCCACCGCCGAGGAACGGTCCTGGCGCGCGAAGCCCGGCACCTGCGAGGTGGCCATGGACTGGGCGATGAACACGCCGGCGGAACTCAAGGTCAATCCAAGCACGATGTCCGGCAACGCGGGCAGCAATGTGAGCAGCATGCCCAGGCTGGACACCGCCATGGCCCAGGCGAACACCTTGCGCTGGCCGAAGCGCCAGGCCAGCCGGCCGGCCAGCGGCGTGGCCACCATGCCCACCAGATACACCGTGAACAGCAGGCTGATCTGGCGCAGGTCCAGGCTGTAGGGGGCGGCGGCGAGGTGGAAGCTGACGTAGGTGAAGGTGCAGACCTGCGAGAACAGGATGCCGAAGCCGATGGCGTAGGTCCCCAGCAGCTTGGGGTTGCGCAGGTGCCGCGGCAGGCCGGCGAGCGAAGCGCGCAGGCTGGCGCTGGGACGGAAGTGGCGCGAAGGCGGCAGACTCATGGCGATGAACAGCAGGAACAGCAGCGTGACCGCCCCCAGGACGACGAAGGCCGTGTGCCAGCCCCAATGGGCGGTGACCATGCCGGCGATGAAGCGCCCGCCGAAACCGCCCGCGACCGAGCCCGAGATGTACAAGGCGGTCACCGCCGGCATCTGCGCCGGTTCCCACTCCTCGCCGATATAGGCCACGGTGGCGGTGAACACGCCGGGAATGAACAGACCTTCGAGCAGGCGCCAGGCCAGCAGGGTGTACAGGCTGTCGGCGGTGGCGGCCAGCAATGTGCTCAAGCCCAGACCGGCCAGCGAGACCAGCAACACCGGCTTGCGTCCGAAGCGGTCCGACAGGCTGCCGGAGAACGGCGCCGCCAGCGCCACCGCCAGCGTGGTGAAGGTGATGGTCAGGCTGAGTTCGGCCACGCTGGCGTGGAACACGCCCTGCAAGGAGGGCAGCAGGCCCTGCGTGACGTACATGGTGAAGAACGCGCACATTCCTGCCGCGATCACCGCCAGACGGCCGCGCCAGCCAGGGGCGACGAACGCGGCGGCAACTGGGGGAACGATGCGACGGGGTTCTGCGGAAAGGGCCATGGGCGTAGCCTAGCCACGCGCAATCGATATGTAAAATCTATTTTTTATTCATTTTGATATGTTCAACATATGGAATTGCGCCATCTTCGAGCCTTCATCGCGGTTGCCGAGGAACGCAATTTCTCGCGCGCCGCAGCACGCCTGCACATCTCGCAGCCCCCGCTGTCGCAGCAGATCCAGGCGCTCGAAGCCGAACTCGGGGTGCGTGTGTTCGAGCGCGGGCGCAACGGCGCCAGCCTCACCGCAGCCGGCGCCAGCCTGTTGCCGCAGGCGCGTGCCGTGCTGGAGCAATTGCAACGCGCCGTGGAACAGGCGCAACGCGCCGGGCGGGGGGAAACCGGGAGCCTCGCCGTCGGGTTCGCCGGGTCCATGCCGTTCTCGGCCGTGATGCCGCAACTGCTGCACGACTTCCGCGCCGCCTGGCCCGAGGTGGAACTGCAACTGCGCGAGCAGCCCTCGCGCGCCCAGATCGACGATCTCGTCACGCGCAAGCTCGACGTCGGCTTCGTGCGGCCGACGCGTCACGCCCAACTCGCCGAACTACACACCCGCGTGCTGCTGCGCGAGCCGCTGGTGGCGGCGCTGCATGCGCAGCACCCGCTGGCGGACCGCCCCAGCATCCGCCTGCGCGAGCTGCGCCATGAACCTTTCATGCTCTACAGCGCCACGCTGGGCTCGGGCCTGCGCGAACACACGCTGGCGCTGTGCCTGAAAGCCGGTTTCAACCCGCGCATCGCGCAGGAGGTGCACGAGATGCCCACGCTCATCAGCCTGGTGTCGGCCGGCATCGGCGTGGGGCTGGTCGCGGCCTCGATGCGACGCGCGCAAATGCCTTATGTGCGCTACCTCGACCTGCTCGACGCCGGCGCGCACAGCGACATCGTGCTGGCCTGGAAACGCGACAACGCCTCGCCGGCGCTGCGCAACTTCCTGGCACTGGCCGCGCCCGAGCACGCCGCGACGCCGCCCGGGTGACCCTGCGCGGTCAGACCGGGATGGCTTGCGCGATGGCCCGCTCGCGTGCGATGGCGACGGCCTGCGCAATCGCCGCGGGCTTGCCGCCGGCGGCCACAACACCCTGCGCAATGGCGCCGGCGTCCACCGCCGACGCGGCGCCCAGCGCGGCGAGCAGACGCTCGCGCTGCGGGTAGGGCTGGCGCGGAAAATCGCCGCCGCGACCGCGGTGGTCGGCTTCGCAGGCCAGCAACACCGAGGCGAAGCGTTGCGGACGGCGCAGCGCATCGCAGCGTTGCAACAAACGCAGCAGCGCCGCCGCGCCGAACCCCAGGCTCTTGTGGATGTTGCCGTGCTCGGCGGCGACGATTTCGGCCAACTCGGCGCATTCGCCCGGCACGCGCAGGCGCTGCGCCACGCCGCGCGCCAACGCCACGCTGCGCGCCTCGTGGCCGATGTGGCGAGGCAGGATTTCAGCCGGAGTGGCGGCCTTGCCCAGATCGTGCATCAGGCAGGCCCAGCGCACCGGCAGGTCGGCGTCGAGCGCGGCGGCGGCCTGCATCACCAGCATCTGGTGCTCGCCGCAGTCCACTTCCGGGTGATAGTCGGCGCGCTGCGGAACGCCCCACAGCGCATCCACCTCGGGCAAGATGCGCGCAAGCGCGCCGCAATCGCGCAACACCTCGAACAGGCGGCGTGGAGAGGGTTCCATCATGCCGCGCGCCAGTTCCTGCCAAACCCGTTCAGACACCAGGGCGTCGGCCTCGCCGGCGCGCACCATGGCGCGCATCAGCTCGCGGGTTTCAGGCGCCACCGTGAAATCGCCGAAGCGCGCGGCGAAGCGCGCCAGGCGCAGGATGCGCACCGGATCCTCGGCGAAGGCCGGCGAGACGTGGCGCAGCACCTTGTCGCGCAGATCGGCGCGGCCGCCATGGGGATCAACGATGCCGCCCCGCGCGTCCTGCGCCATGGCATTGATGGTGAGGTCGCGGCGCAACAGGTCGTCCTCCAGGCTCACCCCCGGAGCGGCCTGCACGGCAAAACCGCGATAGCCGGGGCCCGTCTTGCGCTCGGTACGCGCCAGGGCGTATTCCTCATGCGTGCGGGGATGCAGGAACACCGGAAAATCGCGCCCCACGGGCTGGAAACCGGCGTCCAGCATCTGCTGCGGCGTGGCGCCCACCACGACCCAGTCGCGGTCGTGCACGGGCAGGCCGAGCAGGGCATCGCGCACGGCCCCGCCCACGACATAAGCGGCGCCGGGCACGGGAATGCCGGCGTCTGCGGCGGGAGTCTCGGCTTGCATCGAACACATGCCGTGAGCATAGGCCAACGCAGCCCGCCCACCCCCTTCTCAGGGGTGTATATCCGCTTGTGGGAAGGCATGGCTCGGCTATAGTGACTTCATGCCCGACGAAGCCCCATTCAGCCCCCCTGCGAAGCAGCCGCCAGCGGCCTCCCAAGGCATTGCGCATCCGGGCGTTTCGACCGAGCACGACAACAGGCCCGAATGGCTGGACTCGATGCCCGGGCTGTTCTCCCACTTCGACGCCGATTGCCGCCTGCTCCACTGCAATGCGGCCTATGCCGACTGGATGGGCCAAGGCGCCGCCGACCTCGTCGGCAAAGCGCTGGACGCACTGGTGCGCCCCGAAGACATGCCTGTGGTGATGCCCCATGTCCGCAAGGTGCTGGCCGGCACGCCCGTGACCTATACCCGCGAACAAACCCAAGGGCGCGTCACGCGCTGGCTGGAAACGCGCTTGCAGCCAGCCTGGAGCCCGCCGCAAGCCGGGCTGGCGCCACAGGTGGTCGGCTTCTATTGCCTCGAACTCGACCGTTCGGCGGACAAGCTGCGGCTGGACCGTACCGCCCTGCTCCGGCACGCCTCGGGCGCAACCTTCTGGACCCTGGACCTGCAGCAGGGTGTGCTGCACAGCGAACAGAACTGGGCCGATCCCGCCTTGCGCGAGCAAGCGGCAACCTTCACCATGCCCGAACTGCTGGCCCTGCTGCCCGAGGCCGACAGGCCGGCAGTGCTGCATGGACTGCAGCAAGTCATGCATGCAGGGCAGGTCAGCCCCAGCGTCGAAGCGCGCATCCGCCGCAAGGACGGCAGCCTCATCTGGACGTGCAACCAGGGCCTGGTCAGCCGCTGGACGCCGGATGGCCAGCCTCTCGAACTCATGGGCATCAGCGTCGACATCACGGCCACGAAACAGGCGCTCGACGACTTGCAGCACAGCGAGCAACGCTTTCGCACCTTCGCCGAACTGTCGTCCGACTGGTTCTGGGAACTCGACGCCCAGGGCCGTTTCACCAGCATGAGCGCCAGCAGCCTGCGCAACCGCAATGTGCAGCAGGTGCGCGAAGCGGTGCTCGGCCGCGCATGGCAAGACATCAACCCCGCCATGGCGGCGCTGCCGCAGTGGGTGGCGCTTCATACGCTGATGCAGCGCCAGCTCCCTTTCCACGACCTGGTTCTGCCCTATCGCGGCGATGACATGCAAACGCGCTGGTGGAGCCTGAGCGGAACCCCGATATGGAACGCGCAAAACCAGCTGACGGGCTGGCGCGGCGTGGCGCGCGACATCACCGAACAGCGCCAGGCCGAAGACAAGCTGTATGTCACCGCCTACACCGACACGCTCACCGGCCTGTCGAACCGCGCCGGCTTCGAGCGGCTGCTGCAGTCGACGCTCGATCACTCGCAAGACACCGGCGGGGCGCTGCTGTTCATCGACCTCGATCAATTCAAGCAGATCAACGACAGCCTGGGCCACAGCGTGGGCGACCGGCTGCTGGCCGAGGCGGCGCATCGCATTCAAGACACGCTGCGCGCCGGAGACCTCACCGGACGCTTCGGCGGCGACGAGTTCCTGGTGTATTCGCGCCGCAGCGACACCCCGGCACCGGACGAGGCGCTCGTGCTGGCCGAGCGCCTGCGCGCCGACCTCGCCCGGCCCTACACGGTGGAAGGCCGGATGCTGCACACCACGGTGAGCGTGGGCGTGGCGCAGTTCCCACGCGACGGAAGCGGCATCGCCGAGCTGCTCAGCCACGCCGATGCCGCGCTGCACGAAGCCAAGACCCTCGGCCGCAACCGGGCGCAGGTGTTCACGCCCCAACTGCTGGCCCGCGTGCGCCGGCGCGCCCAACTCGAAGCCGAACTGCACGCCGCGCTCGAGGCCGACGCATTCGCCATTGCGCTACAGCCCATCGCCCGGCTTCAACTGCGGGCGGCGGATGCCGACACGGCCATCACGGCGCAGCAGCGCTATGCCATCGTCGGCTTCGAGGCGCTGGCGCGATGGACGCGGCCCGACGGCGAGGAGGTCAGCCCGCTGGAGTTCGTGCCCATCATCCTGGATCTTGGCCTCATCTTCGACTTCGGCCTGCAGATCCTGCGCAAGAGCCTGCGGGCCTTGCGTGATCTACGCGAAACCTGCGGCTACACGGGGCACTTGTCGGTGAACGTCTCGCCGGCCCAACTCAAGGGCGGCTGCGTCACGTGCCTGCGCGACGAATTGAGCGCCGCAGGGATCGAGCCCGGCCTGCTCACGGTCGAACTGACCGAGAACCTGCAGATCATGGTGAGCGAAGACTGCCTGCTCACGCTCAACGGCATCCGCGATCTGGGCGTGAAGATCTCGCTCGACGATTTCGGCGTCGGATTTTCCAACCTGGAATACCTCACCAGCCTGCCGGCAACCCAGATCAAGATCGACCGCGCCTTCACCCACGGCGTGGCCACGGACCGCTACAAGGCCGCGGTGGTCACCGCCACGCTGGCGATGGCCGCCAGCCTGGGGCTGGAGGCGGTTGCCGAAGGCGTGGAAAATCTCCGCGACCTGCAGTGGATCGAACAGGCCGGTTGCACCCAGGTTCAGGGCTGGGCCTTGTGGCGAGCGATGGATGTCGACGCCGCCTGCGCCCTGCTGCGGCACACGATGCAACGCTGAGCCGGGCCCGCCCTCGTTCAGGCCGAAGTCGCCATCGCCACGCCGGGAGATTGCGTCGCCTGCTGCGCGCTGGCGTCATCGGCATCGCGCAGCGCGCGGCGCAGAATCTTCCCCACCGGGGTCTTGGGCAGCTCGTCGCGGAAGACGATGTGCTTGGGCCGCTTGTAGCCGGTCAGGCGTTCGGCCATGAAGGCCTTGAGTTCGTCCGCGCTCAGGTTCGGATCCTTGCGCACGACGAACAGCTTCACTGCCTCGCCCGAATTGGCATCGGGCGTGCCCACCGCGGCGGCCTCCAGCACCCCGGGATGCATCATCGCCACGTCCTCCACCTCGTTGGGATAGACGTTGAAACCCGAGACCAGGATCATGTCCTTCTTGCGATCGACGATCTTCACATACCCCTGCGCATCCATGATGCCGATGTCGCCGGTCTTGAAAAAACCGTCGGCGGTGAACGCCTTGGCGGTCTCGTCATCGCGCTTCCAGTAACCGCGCATGACCTGCGGCCCGCGCACGGCGAGCTCGCCGGGCTGGCCGATGGGCACCGGCTTGCCGTCGTCGTCGACGACGACGATTTCGGTCGATGGCAGCGGCAACCCGATGGTGCCCGAGAAATGGTCGGTGTCGGTGGGGTTGCAGGCCACCGAGGGCGAGGTTTCCGAAAGCCCGTAGCCCTCGCAGATCGGGCAACCGGTGCGTTCCAGCCACTTGCGCGCCACCGCCTCCTGCACCGCCATGCCGCCGCCCAGCGAGATGAGCAGATGCTTCCAGTCCACCGTGTCGAAGTCGGGGTGGTTCATCAGGGCGTTGAACAGCGTGTTCACCGCCGGGAAGGAATGGATCTCGTAACGCGCCAGCTCCTTGAGCGTGCCGGAAAGGTCGCGCGGATTGGGGATGAGGATCATCATGCCGCCCTGCGCCGCCGACAGCAGCATGACCACGGTGAAGGCGAAGATGTGATACAGCGGCAAGGCGCAGACGGTGTTGATCGCATCGAGATCCTTGCGTTTATTCAGGCCCGGGCGGTTCCAGGCCTCCGACTGCAGCACGTTGGCGATGAGATTGCGGTGGGTGAGCGTGGCGCCCTTGGACACGCCGGTCGTGCCGCCCGTGTACTGCAGCACGGCGACGTCCTCGGCGCGGATGTCGGCGGGCGCGAAGTGCAGACGGGCTCCGGCCTTCAAGGCGTGGCCGAAGCGCATATGGCCGGGCAGGGCGTAGCGCGGCACCAGCTTCTTCTTGTGCCGCACCACGTAGTTGACGATGGGGCCGAGCGGAAAACCGAGCATCTCGCCCATGCTGGCCACCACCACCAGGCGTAGATGGGTGTCGCCGATCACCTGTTGGAGCGTGTGGGCGAAGTTCTCCAGGATGATCATCGCTACCGCCCCGCTGTCGCGCAGCTGGTGCTCCAGCTCGCGCGGGGTGTAGAGCGGGTTGACGTTGACCACGACCAGGCCGGCGCGCAGGATGGCCGCCACCGCCACCGGGTATTGCGGCACGTTGGGCATCATCACCGCCACCCTGTCGCCGGACTTGAGTCCCTGGGTCTGCAGCCAGGCGGCGAAGGCCGTCGAGTCGGCCTCCCAGCGCGCATAGGTGGTGCGCCGGCCCATGAAGGCGTAGGCCGGCTTGTCGGCATGCGCGGCGAAGCTGCGCTCCAGCAGATGGCCTAGCGAGCGGTAGGCGCCAGGGTCGATATCGGCGGGCACCCCCTCGGGGTAATGCGCGAGCCAGGGGCGATCCATCATGCTGTCTCCTATCGTCTTTGGGTGTCGCTTCGAGTTCCGGCACGTTCGATCCGCGCCGAAAAAAGAACGATCGTTCTTTTTCATGTCCGCCCTAAGGATAGCGCCCGCTCGGCCTTTTGACCAGACTGACTGGCTGACGGCCTGCCTGCACTTGGCGGAGGCGGGCCGGGGAGCTGCCGCGGGCTCTCAGGTGTCGGAGATAGTGATGGTCGGGAACTTGGTCGAATAGTCCTTCGCCCGTTCCGCCACCTTCACCGCCACCTTGCGCGCGATGGCCTTGTATTCCAGCGCCGCCGTGCCTTCGGGGTCGGCCACCACGCTGGGGCGCCCGCTGTCGGCCTGCTCGCGGATGCGCAGGTCCAGCGGCAGGCTGCCGAGCAGTTCCACGCCGTAATCGCCCGCCATTTTCGCGCCGCCGCCCTCGCCGAAAATGTGCGAGCTGTGGCCGCAGTTGGGGCAGACGTACACGGCCATGTTCTCCACGATGCCAAGCACCGGAACCTGGACTTTCTCGAACATCTTCAGGCCCTTGCGCGCGTCCAGCAGGGCGATGTCCTGCGGCGTGGTGACGATGACCGCGCCGGTCAGCGGCACGCGCTGGCTCAGGGTGAGCTGGATGTCGCCGGTGCCGGGCGGCATGTCGACGATGAGGTAGTCCAGGTCCTGCCAATGGGTCTGGCGCAACAACTGCTCCAGCGCCTGGGTGGCCATCGGGCCGCGCCAGATCATCGGGCTGTCGGCATCCATCAGCAGGCCGATGGACATCACCTGCAGGCCGTAGTTCTCCATCGGTTCCATGGTCTGGCCGTCGGTGCTTTCGGGCCGGCCCGACAGGCCCATCATCATCTGCTGCGAGGGGCCGTAGATGTCGGCGTCCAGCAAACCCACCCGCGCGCCCTCGGCGGCGAGCGCCAGCGCCAGGTTGGCCGCCGTGGTGCTCTTGCCCACCCCGCCCTTGCCCGAGGCCACGGCGATGATGTTCTTCACCCCCGGCAGCAGCTTGACGCCGCGCTGCACACCGTGCGCCTCGACCTTGGTGGACACCTGCACCGAGACGTTGGCCACGCCGGGCACCGCGCGCAGCGCGGCGATCACGTTGCGGCGCAGTTCGGCGTGCTGGCTTTGCGCCGGATAGCCGAGCTGCACGTCCAGCGAGACGTCGCCGCCTTCGACGCGCAGGTTCTTGACGGCCTTGGCCGCCACCAGGCTCTGCCCGGTGTTGGGATCGATGACGTTGGCGAGCGCTTCCTGGATCTGGCTTTCTGTGGGCATGATGCGAATCGCGGGGGGTGAGAAAAGTCGCGTGGGTGGAAAAGACAACCCACGCAGTCTAGTTCGCCCCCGGCGCACCTTGCCGGGCCACTGCCTACAATTCCTGCTTTGGCCCGCAGTTCCGGTGCGCCGGGACGGCGCGCCCGGCAGCCGCCGACAACACACCGCGCATCGCGCTCCGGTTACACCCAAGGCCCCAACGCCACCCAAGTCGCATGAATCCAAGCTCCAAGCGCCGCCTGTTCGTCACCACCGCCCTGCCCTACGCCAACGGGCCGTTCCACATCGGCCACATCATGGAATACATCCAGGCCGACACCTGGGTGCGCTTTCAGCGCATGGGTGGCAACGAGGTGCATTTCGTCGGCGCCGACGACGCCCATGGCGCGCCCATCATGATCGCCGCCGAAAAGGCGGGCAAGACGCCGCAGCAGTTCGTCGCCGACATCGCGGCCGGACGCCAGCAATATCTCGACGGCTTCCACATCCGCTTCGACAACTGGCACAACACCGATGGCGCCGAGAACCACCAGCTGGCGCAGGACGTTTACCGCGCGCTGCGCAAGAGCGGGCTGATCGCGATGCGCGACATCGAGCAGTTCTACGACCCGGTCAAGGGCATGTTCCTGCCCGACCGCTACATCAAGGGCCAATGCCCCAAGTGCGGCGCGGCCGACCAGTATGGCGACGCCTGCGAGGTCTGCGGCGCGGTGTATGCGCCCACCGAACTCAAGAACCCGTATTCCACGTTGTCGGGCGCCACGCCCGAGCTGCGCAAGAGCGAGCATTACTTCTTCCAGCTCTCGTCCGACCGCTGCGCCGCGTTTTTGCGCGAATGGACGCAAGCCAGCAACGCCCATGGCCAGCCGCATCTGCAAACCGAGGTGCTGAACAAGGTGCGCGAGTGGTTCGCGGTCGACGAGAACGGCCACGGCGGCCTGGCCGATTGGGACATTTCGCGCGACGCGCCCTATTTCGGCATCGAGATTCCGGATGCGCCGGGCAAGTATTTCTACGTCTGGCTGGATGCCCCGGTGGGCTACCTCGCCAGCCTGAAGAACCACTTCGACAAGGGCCAGGCCGCCGCCCACTGGCACGCGGCTTCGCGCACGACGCAGGATTTCGACGCCTTCATGGCTGACCCGGCGGTGGAGCAGGTGCACTTCATCGGCAAGGACATCGTCTACTTCCACACCCTGTTCTGGCCGGCCATGCTCAAGTTCTCGGGCCGCAAGACACCGACGCAGATCAACGTGCACGGCTTCGTCACCGTGGGCGGCGAGAAGATGAGCAAGAGCCGCGGCACCGGCATCTCGCCGCTGAAGTATCTGGACCTCGGCCTCAACCCCGAGTGGCTGCGCTACTACCTCGCCGCCAAGCTGGGCAGCAAGGTGGAGGACGTGGACTTCACGCCGGAGGACTTCGTCGCCCGCGTCAACAGCGACCTCATCGGCAAATACGTCAACATCGCCAGCCGTGCCGCCAAATTCATCAACCAGCAGTTCGACGGCCGACTGGGTTACTTCGGCGCCACGCAGGAGATGACCGATGCCGCGCAAGCACTGGCCGACGACGTCGCCGCCGCCTTCGAGGCGCGCGAGTACGCCCGCGCCATGCGCGAGATCATGGCCGCGGCCGACCGCATCAACACCGCGTTCGACGCCGCCCAGCCCTGGCTGCTGGCCAAGGACGACGCCTGCCGCGCCGAGCTGCAGGATGCCTGCTCGCGCGCCCTGGCCGGGTTCTGGACCCTGTCCGTGCTGCTCGCCCCGGTGCTGCCGGAACTCAGCGCGCGCGTGGCGCGCGAGCTGTTCGGCCTGGAGCGCGACTTCGTCTGGGCCGACGCCGCCGTGCTGCCGCAGCGCGTCGCCCCCTACCAGCACCTGATGCAGCGCATCGACCCCAAGCAGCTCGACAGGCTGTTCGAACCCGACGTCCCCTCCGCGCCGCCGCAGAACGGCAACGCCCGCATCCTGCCCGAGGCGAAACCGCCCGCGGCCAAGGCCACCGCGCCGGGCGACACCATCACCATCGACGACTTCGCCAAGGTCGACCTGCGCATCGCCCGCATCGTCCACGCCGAAGCCGTGGAAGGCTCGACCAAGCTGCTGCGTCTGACCCTCGACGTGGGCGAAACCGGCGCCGACGGCAAACCCCGCACGCGCAACGTGTTCTCGGGCATCCAGAGCGCCTACAAGCCCGAGGACCTGATCGGCAGGCTCACCGTAATGGTGGCCAACCTGGCGCCGCGCAAGATGAAGTTCGGCCTCAGCGAAGGCATGGTGCTGGCCGCCAGCGGCGCCGACGAAAAAGCCCAGCCCGGCCTGTACCTGCTCGACCCCCACCCCGGCGCCCAGCCCGGCATGCGCGTGCGCTGAGACGAACAGCAGCAAGGAGAAGCGCCATGAGCACGCCCGCCCCCACCGACGTCCTGCGCACCCTGCCCGACACGGCATGGGACGACACCGGACCCACGCGCCACGTCGAGCATCTGGTCGAGGGCGGGCATGTGCTGCACTTCCCGCATCTCGCCTTCGCCCTGCTGCCCGGCGAGGCGCGCTTCCTCGACCCGGCCTGGAGCGACGGCAGATCCAAGAACATCAGCCTGCGCGGGCAGAACGAGCTGCGCGGCGCGCAAGGGTCGGCCGATGACCTGGCGGCGCTGCAAGCCATGATCCGGCGCTTCGCGGCGCAGGCGCAGCAGCTCGTCGACCGGCTGTTCCCGCACTACCGCGGCAAGCTGCGCGCCGGCAACGCCTCGCTGCGCCCCTTCGCCGTCGAAGGCCGCGAAAGCTCCTGGCGCAAGGACGACACCCGGCTGCATGTCGACGCCTTTCCCTCCAATCCGACGCAAGGGGTGCGCCTGCTGCGCGTGTTCACCAACCTCAACCGCGACGGCAAGCCGCGCGTCTGGCGCGTGGGCGAGCCTTTCGCCGATCTGGCCGAGCGCTACGCCCCGCGCCTGCGTTCGGCCCTGCCCGGTTCGGCCTGGCTGCTGCAGGCGCTGCACATCACCAAGTCGCGCCGCACGCCCTACGACCACGCCATGCTGCAGCTGCACGACCTGGCCAAGGCCGATGCCTCGTTCCAGAGCCAGTCCCCGCAGCAAACCGTGGACTTCGCGCCGGGCGCCACCTGGGTGGTGTTCTCCGACCAGGTGCTGCACGCCGTGATGGCCGGCCAGCACATGATGGAGCAGACCTTCTATCTGGACGTGGACGACCAGTTCGTACCCGACACCGCGCCGCTGCGCGTGCTCGAACGCCAGCTGGGCCGCACGCTCGTGCCCCGCACGGCATGACGCGCGCGCAACTGCCGCGATTGCCTCTGCGCTGGGGCCAGGCCGGACTGCCGCAGGCGCCGCGCAGCCTGCTGCTGGTGCAGATTTCGGCGATGGGCGATCAGGTGCAGACCCTGCCGGCGGTGTCCGACATCGCCGCGCGCTGGCCCGGCATCGCCATCGACTGGGCGGTCGACGCCCGCTTCGCCGACATCCCCCGCCTGCATTCCGCCGTGCGCCGGGTGTTCGCCCTGCCCTTGAAAGCCGTGCAGAACGCCCCCGCAAGCGCCGCCGCCTGGCGCGAACTGCTCGCCCAATTCCGCGCCCTGCGCGCCCAGACCTACGACCTGGTGTGGGACCCGCAC
>MLJW01000481.1_pt1 | contig 17247 bp, 17 predicted proteins | sample 888231 | NCBI WGS metagenome assembly MLJW01 (sample SAMN05788063, study PRJNA343431) | mine drainage metagenome | isolation source: sample collected from the inflow into an acid mine drainage treatment plant... | place: Germany: Lusatia, lignite mining district
GATATCGGCTCCACGGCGCGGCATTACGCGCGCGAAGCCTTCGAGCGCTACGGCGCCGACGCGCTGACCGTTTCGCCCTTCATGGGTTCGGATTCGCTCGACCCCTATATCGACAGCCACCCGGACCGCGGCCTGTTCGTGCTGTGCCGCACCTCCAACCCCGGCGGCGAGGATTTGCAGGCGCTGCAACTCGCCGACGGCGGGCAGCACCCCCACCTCGGCGCCGAGCGCCTGTTCGAGCGCGTCGCGCGCCTGGCCACCGGGCCGTGGAACCGCAGCGGGCAGATCGGCCTCGTCACCGGCGCCACACGGCCCGACGACATCGCCCGCATCCGCGCCATCGCGCCGGACGCGCCCCTGCTCATTCCCGGCATCGGCGCGCAGGGCGGCGACTTGCAAGCCACCATCGCCGCCGCGCGCCGCCGCTTCCTCATCAATGCCTCGCGCAGCGTGCTCTATGCCAGCGCCGATGCCGACTATGCATCGGCCGCGCGCACCGAGGCCGCGCGGTTGCGCCAGGCCATCGCCGCCGCGCTGCCGGTCTGAAGACCTGTCCTCCCATGCCCGAAACTCCCGCTTCATCCCCGCTCACCCACTTCGACCACGCCGGCCAGGCGCATATGGTGGACGTGGGCGACAAGGCCGAAACCCAGCGCGTGGCCGTGGCCGCCGGCACCATTCGCATGCAGCCCGCCACGCTGGCGCTGGTCCAGTCCGGCAGCGCCAAGAAGGGCGACGTGCTCGGCGTGGCGCGCATCGCCGCCATCATGGCGTCCAAGCGCACCGCCGATCTCATTCCCTTGTGCCACCCCATCGCCCTCACGCGCGTGACGGTCGAGTTCGAAATCGACCCGGCCCACAGCAGCGTGCACTGCACCGCGCGCGCCGAGACGCGCGGCCGCACCGGCGTGGAAATGGAGGCCCTCACCGCCGTCCAGGTCGGCCTGCTCACCATTTACGACATGTGCAAGGCCGCGGACCGCGGCATGGTGATGACCGACATCCGCCTGCTGGAGAAGGCCGGCGGCAAGAGCGGGCATTGGCAGGCCGAACCGCCGTCGCCCTAGGCTCTTGCAGGGCGACGGCCACCCCCAATATCAGTTGCTGTGCACCCATGCCCACCCAGGGGACAAGCCCCGTTCCTACAATCACCCCATGAACACCCTGACCGATCACACGCTGTTGCGCCTGGATGAAGCCCGTCGCCTGTTGCTGACGCCGTATGGCATCGATGAATCCACCTTGCAGCGCACGCTGGCGCGGGCTTTCGAGCACAAGCTCGACTATGCCGACATCTACATGCAGTACACCCGCTCCGAGGGTTGGAGTCTGGAGGAGGGGCTGGTCAAGTCGGGTTCGTTCGGCATCGAGCAGGGTTTCGGCATCCGCGCCGTGCAGGGCGACAAGACCGCCTTCGCCTACTCGGACGACATCTCCGAGGCGCGGCTGATGGAGGCGGCGGGGACCGTGCGCGGCATCGCTCGCCAGGGGCGTGGGCGCGTCAAGCTGGGCGGCGGGGCGAGCCCGGCTGCCGGGCGCGCGCTGTATGGCGCCATCGACCCGCTGGCGGCGCTGGATTCCACCGCCAAGGTCGACCTTTTGAAGCGTGCGGATGCGTTGGCACGCGCCAAAGACCCGCGCGTGGCGCAAGTCATGGCCAGCTTGTCCGGGGAGTACGACGTGGTGATGGTGATGCGCTCGGACGGCGTGCTCGCCGCCGACGTGCGCCCGCTGGTGCGTTTCAACGTTTCGGTCATCGCCGAGCAGAACGGCCGGCGCGAAACCGGTTCGTCGGGCGGTGGCGGGCGCTACCCGTTGAGCGAATTCGATGCCGCGACCGTCGAACATCATGTGAACGAGGCCGTGCGCCAAGCGCTGCTCAACCTCGAATCGCGCCCGGCCCCGGCTGGCGAGATGAGCGTGGTGCTGGGCTCCGGCTGGCCCGGCATCTTGCTGCACGAGGCCATCGGCCACGGTCTGGAGGGGGACTTCAACCGCAAGGGCTCCAGCGCCTTCGCCGGCCGCCTCGGCCAGCGCGTGGCGTCCAAGGGCGTGACCGTGCTGGACGACGGCACCCTCGAGCGCCGGCGCGGTTCCTTGAACGTGGACGACGAGGGCAACGCCACGCAGCGCACCGTGCTGATCGAAGACGGCATTCTGGTCGACTACATGCAGGACACCCTCAACGCGCGCCTGATGAAGCGCGCGCCCACCGGCAACGCGCGGCGCGAAAGCTATGCCCATGTACCCATGCCGCGCATGACCAACACCTATATGCTGGCGGGCGACAAGGATCCGCAGGAGATCGTCGCCAGTCTCGACCGCGGCCTTTACGCGGTGAACTTCGGCGGCGGTCAGGTCGACATCACCAGCGGCAAGTTCGTGTTCTCCGCCAGCGAGGCCTGGTGGGTGGAGAAGGGCAAGCTGCAATATCCGGTGAAGGGCGCCACCCTGATCGGCAACGGGCCGGACGCCCTGACGCACGTGAGCATGATCGGGTGCGACCTGCAGCTCGACCCGGGTGTTGGCACCTGCGGCAAAGAAGGGCAGAGCGTGCCCGTGGGCGTCGGCCAGCCGACCCTGCGCATCGACAAGATGACCGTCGGCGGAACGGGCTGAGGCGCCGGCCCCGGCGCGGGTGCAGAAATAGCGTGAACAGGCCCTAAGGCGTCGCTAAGCTTGCGCGTTTAACTTGATAAACGCGGTCAGCCCACTTCACCCATGACGACCACCACAGGCCATGAACCGACCACAGCAGTCCTACAGCGCGCCCACACGCTTTTTCCACTGGGCGATTTTGATCCTGCTGCTCATCGAATTCCCGATCGCGTGGACCATGCCCGACGTGCGCCGCGACACCTTGCCCCATGGGCTGATCGCCTGGCACATCTTCTTCGGCACCCTGATCCTGGCCGCCATGTTGCTGCGTGTGCTGTGGCGGGCTTCGCGCAAGGCGCCGCCGGAATTGCCCATGCCGAAGTGGCAGGCCGTCGCGGCCAAGCTCACCCATGGGCTGCTCTATCTCGGCTTCATCGTCCTGCCGCTGCTGGGTTGGATGAATGCTTCGTCACGCGGCTGGGACGTGAAGCTGCTGGGCTTCATTCCGCTGTTCGCGCTGTTCCCGAGCGGTTCGTCCTGGGGGCATGAGATGGGCGATGTGCACCAGGCCGTGGCCATCGGTTTGCTGGTCCTCATCGGCCTGCACGTGCTGGCTGCGGCCTACCACGAGATGGTTCTGCGCGACGGCACGATGCGGCGCATCCTGGTGTCCTGGAAGCGCTGACCCGCGTCGGTCCAGGCAGCGTGCCCGAGCCCTCGGCCCCCCCCCCTCAAATCACCTTCAACGCCCTGAGTTCGGGTTTCGGCTTCGGATCCTTGATCGGCATGGACTCCAGGGCTTGCAGCACCAGCCGCGCCACCAGCAGGTTGCGGATGGGCTTGCGGTCCGCCGGCACCACGTACCAGGGCGCATGCTTGGCATTGGTCAGCTGCAACGCGCTTTCATAGGTGGCGTGGTAGTCGTCCCAGAGCTTGCGTTCGCTCAGGTCGGAGGGGTCGAACTTCCAGTGTTTTTTCGGGTTGTCGACGCGCTCCTGCAGACGCTCGCGCTGTTCGTCCTTGCCGAGATGCAGGAAGCATTTGACGAGGGTCGTTCCGCTTTCCGCGAGCATGCGCTCGAAGTCCGCGATCTGCGCCAGCCGCGCTTCGAATTCGTTCTTGTCGATGCTGCCATGCGCCCGGTTGATCACCGGATCCTCGTAATGGCTGCGGTTGAACACGCCGATGCAGCCCCTGGGCGGAACTTGCGCATGCACCCGCCAGAGGAAGTCGTGCCGCTGCTCGGTCGGCGTGGGGAAGCTGAACGAGGCGGCGCGGATGCCCAACGGGTTGACGCCGGTGAACACGGCATGCGTGGTGCTGTCCTTGCCGGCGGAGTCCATGCCTTGCAGGATGACGAGCAGCGCCAGCTCCTTGCGTGTGAACATGCGGTCCTGCGTCTCGCCGATGCGCTGACGTAGCGCAGCCAACTCGATTTCCACGCCGTTCTTGTCTTGGTATTCGGGAAGGTCGACGGCGGTGTCGCGCTTATCGAGGTGCGGCGCTGATTTCGGCGCGAAGCCGAGTTGCTCGAGATTCTTGAGGTTGTCCATGGACGTGACGCGTGTCGCGAACAAAAGTGCATGGTAAGCGTGGACTGCGCGGCCGCGATGGGGCCGGTGGCGGGGGAGAACGCATCTTGCGCCGACTTGAACAAACGGGTTTGGCGCGCCGGCTTGCCGGGCGGAAACTTTTGCCGCTACACTTGTCCCACGATTTTCTGCAAACAGCCATGTACCACGCCGGTTTCAGCTTTTACTTTTGGTTCTCGCACCGCACCGGCGGAGGGAGAGGGCGGCTTGCAGCCTGACTGAAACGAATCCCGAAAAAACCGCCGGCCCAGCCCGGCGGTTTTTTTTGGCCGGGCCGGCAAGGAAGCCCACCATGTTCGACGACACCTCGACCCCGATCCCGACACTTCAGCCGTCCACCAAGCCAGGAGAGCCCGTCATGCCCTCGAAGCCGTCCGCCCCGATGCCCGAGTGGCGCGCCGCCCCGTCCGAGAAGACTTCCGCCACCGACGATGAGCGCATCAAGGACGTCATGCCGCTGCCGCCTCCCGAGCATCTGATTCGCTTTTTCCCCATCGCCGGAACGCCGGTGGAGCGCTTCATCCAGGATGCGCGCAAGGCGGTGCGCCGCATCGTGCAGGGCGAGGACGACAGGCTGCTGCTGATCATCGGCCCCTGTTCCATCCACGATCCCAAGGCTGCGCGCGAATACGCCCTGCGCCTGGTCGAGCAGCGCCGCAAGCACGCGGGGGAACTCGAGATCGTCATGCGCGTGTATTTCGAGAAGCCCCGCACCACGGTGGGCTGGAAGGGCTTGATCAACGACCCTTACCTCGACCAGAGCTACCGCATCGACGAGGGGCTGCGCATGGCGCGCGAGCTGCTCATCGACATCAACCGCATGGGGCTGCCGGCCGGCAGCGAATTCCTCGACGTGATCTCGCCGCAATACATCGGCGACCTCATCTCCTGGGGCGCCATCGGCGCGCGCACCACCGAGAGCCAGGTGCACCGCGAGCTGGCCTCGGGCCTGTCGGCGCCGATCGGCTTCAAGAACGGCACCGACGGCAATCTGCGCATCGCGATCGACGCGATCCAGGCCGCCCGCCGCCCGCATTCCTTCCTCTCGGTGCACAAGAGCGGACAGGTGGCCATCGTGCAGACGCGCGGCAACAAAGACACCCACGTGATCCTGCGCGGCGGCAAGACGCCCAACTACGACGCCGAACATGTGCGTGCCGCCTGCGAGGCGCTGGAGGCGGCCAAGCTGGAGTGCCGATTGATGATCGACTGCTCGCACGCCAACAGCGAGAAGCAGCCCGAGAAGCAACTGGACGTGGCGCGCGACATCGCGGCGCAGCTTGCGGCCGGGGAGCGCTGCATTTTCGGCGTCATGGCGGAAAGCCACCTCGTCGCCGGGGCGCAGAAATTCACTCCCGGCAAGGACGATCCCGCCTGCCTGACCTACGGCCAGAGCATCACCGACGGCTGCCTGCCCTGGGGGGCGTCGGTCGAACTCATCGATGTGCTGGCGGCCGGCGTCAAGGCGCGGCGCAAGCGCAAGTGAGTCCAGGCATGGACTCCGCGCCGCAAACGTCGTTCCTGCGCGGCACCTTGCGCGCGCTGGGCGCTGTGGCCACGGCGATGGTGGGACTGCGCCGCAGGCAGGACCGCGAGAAGGACTTCGCCACCCTGAAGCTGGCGCACGTGGTGGTGGCCGGGGTCGTCGTCGCGGCGCTCATCGTCGGAGCGCTGATCGTGCTGGTGGAGCGCATCGCGTCTTGATCGGCTTGCCACGCGTTCGCGGCCTGGTTCGTCGCCGCGCTTGCGGCATGACGGCGCCATGAAAAAACCCCGCGCGGGGCGGGGTAAGGTCAGTCACTCGGAAACTTGCGCGCTGCCGTTTCAGCCCGGCAGACCAACGGTCGGATTGCCCAGATTGGTCCACTCGTTCATCGATCCGGCGTAGAGCTTGGAGTCCTTGTTGCCCATGATCTCGCGCACCACGAACCAGGCGCCCGATGCCAGGTGGCCGGTGTTGCAGTAGGTGGTGGTCGGCGTGTTGGGACTGATGTTGAAGTCGTGGAAGATCTTCCTGTAGTCGGCCGCGCTCATGAACATCGCCGCGCCGTGGTCATCCTTGACGATGGCGTCGATGGGGAACGACTTCGCGCCCGCCAGATGGCCGGCCGTCTTGTTGATCGGTTTCTTGGCGATACCGAGGAATTGCGCGGTCGGCCGGGCATCGATGAACTGCTCGGAGCCACTGCGCAGTCCGTCCTTGACGTCCTGCATGGAGGCCAGGATGGCCTTGTCTTCGCCGCTGGCCTTCCAGTCGCCAGCAGCCTTGGGGGCTGGACTGCTGCTCACCGGATAGCCCGCATTGATCCAGGCATTGGTGCCGCCGTTGAGGATGGCGATCTGGTCGTGCGGCACGCCGAAATAGCGCAGCTGGAAGTACAGGCGCGTGCCGCGGTCCATCGCGAAGACGGCGTTGCCGGTGGGCACGATGACGATGGGCTTGCCGGTGTCGAGGCCGGCGTTGTCCATCACCTTGGTGAAGTCTTCGGCGGTGGGCATCATGGCCTTGAGCTTCACGCCGTCGACCGTACGCGTTTCACGGATGTCGTTGAAGTTCACCAGGATGGCCCCGGCAATGTGACCTCCGGTGCGTTCCAGCCTATGCTCCTTGCCGAACTGCGGCTGCGCGGTGAACAGCTTCATGCTGGCGCCGCCGCGGATGTCGACCACCGTCACGTCCTTCAGGTGCGCATGCAGCCATTGCGGCGTGACCAGCGGGCCAGGCACGTCCATGGCCATTGCGCCCTGTGCGGCGGCAAGCCCCAGGCCCAGCACGCTCGCTCCTATCCAGTGTTTGAGTTTCATTTGTCATCTCCTCCTCGGTTCAAAACGCTCTGACTGCATCCAGGATCACGCATGCGTGTGTCGGCCCGTGTGCAGGGATCCAGGCCGACTCCTCTTCCGCGCGGCGCGTCGTGGAAGCCGCCGCATGAAATGCTTCGTGGCGCTCGGCTTGTCCCGTTGTTCTTGGGGGGCTGTCTCCTGGCTCTTGCCGGGCGCGGCTTGATTCGGGGGCGGCACGGCAACGCGCTGCTGGGCTGGTTGCCGCACCTGACCATGGCAACGAGGAGAGCGAGTCATGGCTGCAATGCAATCTAGTCAATACTTGGTGGAGTAGTTGTTGCGCTCATGTATCGGCTGTGTCGAAGCATTTCGATCGTCACGGGGTTTGTGCTCATGGGAAAAACCCTCGCCGCACTGCTGGGCCTCAAGATCGGGCATCCGCCCAACTGCGGCGGCTCGATCGGCCCGCGGCGGGGCCGAGTGCGGGGCCTACAATTCAAAGGTTCACCGTTCGCGACCTTCGACACGCATGACCCCCACACTGCTTTCGACCAACATCACCTCCTTGCCTTTGCTCTCGCGCGGCAAGGTGCGCGACAACTACGCGGTGGGCGACGATTTGCTGTTGATGGTCGCCACCGACCGCATCTCGGCCTTCGACGTGGTGATGGATCAGGGCATCCCGGGCAAGGGGGAAATGCTGACGCGCATCTCCTGCTTCTGGTTCGGGCTGCTCGAGGACGTGGTGCCCAACCACCTCACCGGCATCGACCCCGCGAGCGTGGTGGCACCCGGCGAACGCGAGCAGGTGCGCGGCCGGGCGCTGGTGGTCAAGCGCCTCAAGCCGCTGCCCGTGGAGGCCGTCGTGCGCGGCTATCTGGCCGGCTCGGGCTGGAAGGACTATCAGGCCAGCGGCAAGGTCTGCGGCGTGAGCCTGCCGGCGGGTTTGCAGCAGGCCGCGCGTCTGCCGCATCCCATCTTCACGCCGGCCACCAAGGCCGAGCTAGGCGAGCATGACGAGAACATCGATTTCGGGCAGATGGTGCGCCTCGTCGGCGTCGAATTGGCCGCCCAGGTGCACGATGTGAGCCTGGAAATCTACAACCGGGCAGCCGCGCATGCGCAGGCCCGTGGCATCATCCTGGCCGACACCAAGTTCGAGTTCGGCCTGGACGCGCAGGGCAGGCTGGTGTGGATGGACGAGGCCCTCACGCCCGATTCGTCCCGGTTCTGGCCCGCCGATCAGTGGCGCGAGGGCATCTCCCCGCCCAGCTTCGACAAGCAGTTCCTGCGCGACTGGCTGGAAACCGTGCCAGGCTGGACCAAGCAGCCCCCGCCCCCGCCCTTGCCCGCGGAGGTATTGGAGGGGACGGCGGCCAAATACCGCGAAGCACTGGACCGGCTCACCGCCCGGATTTGAGCCTGGGTTTCGCGACAGCGCGCGGCCCGTGCCGCGCAGATCAGCTCAGCACGACCATGCTGAGGCGCCTGCGGTAGCTATCCACGGTAGGGTCCGTGGCCGGGGCTTGCCCTTCCACCGGTTTGGCCGTAGGGAGGGCGATGAGTTCGAGAATGGCGATGTAGGCCTTGCGCGCGGTTTCCTCGTTCCAGGTTCTGTCGCGCATCAGGATTTCCAGCAGTTCATCCATGGCCGCCGTCCAGCGCTGCGCCGCCATGTGGCGCTGGGCGAGTTGGAAACGTGCGGCAAAGTCACGCTTGTCGGCGGCGATCCGGGCTTGCAGCGCGGTTTCGTCGGGAGCCTGGGCGGCGGCCTCGATCGCGTCCAGCCAATGCTTCAGGGCATTGGCGCGGGCGTCGATGGCGACTTTGCCGGCCAGCGGCTCGAAGGCGCGGCGCGCGTCGTCGATGCGGTCCAGCTGCAGCAGCAGTTTCACATAGTCGGCCCGCGCGACGTCGTTCGCTGGGTTCGTGGCCAGGGCCTGCTGCAGCTTTTCAAGGACCGAGTCGGGGTCTCCGGCGGCCAGGGCGTCCAGCGCCTCGGTGTCGTCTTCGGCCGATTCCTGTTCCGCTGCGCTGGGCACATGCTTGTCCAGGAATTGGCGAATCTGCGCTTCGGGCAAGGCGCCGACGAAACCGTCCACCGGCTGGCCGTTCTTCATCAGCACCACCATCGGGATGCTGCGCACGCCGAAGGCTGCCGCCAGGTCCTGCTCCTCCTCGGTATTGACCTTCACCAGCTTGAAGCGGCCGGCGTATGCGGTCTCGAGCTTTTCCAGCACCGGCCCCAGGCTGCGGCAGGGCCCGCACCACGGGGCCCACAAATCCACCAGCACGGGCAAGGTCTTCGAGGTTTCGACCACCTCGGTTTCGAAATTGGCAAGGGTTGCGTCGATCATGATGGGTTCTCCAAAAACGCGATGTGGGGGCGCGGTGGCGTATTTCCAGGGTGTCGGAGCAGAATTCACCGGGCTCGGCCGGTCGCTGCACGGCATCATCGCGAAGCATACCGGCCCCGTAAAATGCCGGGTTTTGCGGAGAGCGGGCGATGGCCATGATCGGCGTGGTGATGGGTTCGAGTTCGGACTGGGACGTGCTGCGGCATGCGGCGGAAATCCTCGCGCGTTTCGACGTGCCGCACGAAACCCGCGTGGTCTCGGCGCACCGCATGCCCGATGCGATGTTCGCCTATGCCGAACAGGCGCGCCAGCGCGGGCTGGCGGCCATCATCGCCGGCGCGGGCGGCGCAGCGCATCTGCCCGGCATGCTCGCCGCCAAGACCACGGTGCCCGTGCTGGGCGTGCCCGTGCCGAGCAAATACCTGCGCGGCGAGGACTCGCTGCTGTCCATCGTGCAAATGCCCAAGGGCGTTCCCGTGGCCACCTTCGCCATCGGCGAGGCCGGTGCGGCGAACGCCGCGCTGTTCGCCGTGGCGATGCTGGCCGCCGGCGACGCGGCCCTGCAAGCCCGGCTCGACGCGTTTCGCGCCGAGCAGACCGCGCAGGCCGAAGCCATGCGCGTCGGGCTTTGAGCATGCGCGCATACGTTTTTCGGGTTCGCGCCCGCGCTGCGTTTGCCTTGCGCGATGTTTGCTTGTGATGCGCTTGCCTGACTGGATGCAGATCTGTTTGCCATGACGATTGACTACATTGCGCCCGGTTCCAGTCTGGGCGTGCTCGGGGGCGGCCAGCTTGGCCGCATGTTCGCCCAGGCAGCTCAGGAGGCCGGCTACCAGGTGCATGTTCTGGAGCCCGACGCGCATGCGCCGGCGGCCCAGGTCACCGCCACCCATCTTCGCGCGGCCTACGACGACACCGATGCGCTTCATGCGCTCGCCCGCAGCACGGCTGCGGTGACGCTGGAGTTCGAGAACGTGCCGGCTTCAGCGCTGGAATGGCTGGATGCCCATGTGCAACTTGCGCCGCACGCTCCGGCCGTGGCCGTGTGCCAGGACCGTGCCGCCGAGAAGGCCTTGTTCACGCGGCTGGGCGTGCCCTGTGCGCCGCATGCCGTGATCGCGTGCGAGCAGGACGCGCGGGATCCCAGGCATGCAAGCTTGTTGCCCGGCATCCTGAAGACGGCGCGCATGGGCTACGACGGCAAAGGGCAGGTCGGCGTGCGAACCCTGGCCGAACTGGCCGAGACCTGGAATGCGCTGGGGGGCGTGACCTGCGTGCTGGAACAGCGCCTGGTCTTGCGACTCGAGTTGTCCGTGGTGCTGGCGCGCGGGCGCGACGGGCGCATCGTGCACTATCCGCCGCAGCAGAACCTGCACCGTGGCGGCATCCTGTTCGCCAGCTTCGCACCGGGTGCGGAGCTGGACGATGCGACGGTGCGCCGAGCGATCGACGCGGCGCACGCCATCGCCCAGGGGTTGGAGTATGTGGGGGTGTTGTGCGTGGAGTTTTTCGTGTTGGGCGACGGCAGCCTGGTGGCCAATGAAATGGCGCCGCGTCCGCACAATTCCGGCCACCACACCATCGACTCTTGCGACCAGTCCCAATTCGACCTGCAGGTGCGCGCGCTCGTCGGCGCGCCGCTGATCGAGCCGCGCCAGCACAGCGCCGCCGTCATGCTCAATCTGCTGGGCGAGCTGTGGTTCGACGCCGGGGGCCGTCTGCGCGAGCCGGACTGGCAGGCCGTCCTGGCGCTGCCCGGGGCCCATCTGCACTTATACGGCAAACGCGAGCCGCGTCCCGGACGCAAGATGGGGCATCTGACCTTCACCGCGCCGCAGGCCGACGAGGCCCGGGCGCAGGCCTTGCGGGCCTGCGCGGCGCTCGGCCTCGCCCCGTTCTGACATGCGGGCCACGCAGGCGCCGGTGCCTCCGGGCGAGATCGTGCAGGCGGCGCGCCTGCTGGAGGCTGGCGAACTCGTCGGTCTGCCGACCGAAACCGTGTACGGCCTGGCCGCGGACGCCGACAATCCGCTGGCGGTGGCCAAGATCTACGCCGCCAAGGGCCGCCCGCCGGATCATCCCGTCATCGTCCATCTGCACCGCAATGCCGACCCCTTGCGCTGGGCCGCCGCGTTGCCGGACGTCGCGCGCAAGCTGATCGAGGCCTTCTGGCCCGGTGCGTTGACCCTGGTGCTGCCGCGCCGCCCCGGCATGGCCGAGGCGTGCGCCGGAGGCCAGGACACCATCGCGCTGCGCTGCCCCGATCACCCGGTGGCGCAGGCCGTGCTGGCCCTGTTCAAGGGCGGGCAGGGCGGCTTGGCCGCGCCTTCGGCCAACCGCTTCGGGCGCATCAGCCCGACCACGGCCGCGCACGTGCGCGCCGAACTCGGGGATGCCGTGGCTTTGGTGTTGGACGGCGGCCCCTGCTCGGTGGGGGTCGAGAGCACCATCGTCGATTGTTCCCATCTTGGCGCCACCGGCTTGCCGCGCATCCTGCGTCCCGGCGGGCTGGGCGCGGCGGAGATCGCGGCGGTTCTCGGCTGCAGGCCCGAGCAGCTTCAGCGCGGGCCTGCAGCAGGTCGGTCCGCCGAGTTGCCGGATGAAGCCAGGGACGGCAGCGGCGAGGGCGGCGTTTGCGGGGAGGGCGCGGCGCACGCTGTTCCTCGTGTGCCGGGGGCGCTGGCCTCGCATTACGCGCCCGCGACCCGTTTGCTGCTGCGTCGCGCCGCCGCTGTCGATGCCGATTGGCCGGCGGCGCGACGGGTTGGCGTGCTGGCCCCCCGTGCGCAGCCGGCGGCCAATGCCCAGGCGGTCTGGCTTGCCCTGCCCGCCGATGCGGCGGGCTATGCCCATGGCCTGTACGCGGCCCTACGCGATCTCGACGCGCAGGGGCTGGCCGAGATCTGGGCCGAAATTCCGCCCGAGGGCTTTGCCTGGGACGCGGTGCACGATCGCCTGCGACGCGCGGCAGCCGGTTCGCGCTGATCCGGCGGAGGTCCTTGCCGCGGTGCGGGAGCCCAGACATACATCTCATTGGAATGATTTGTTGCATCAATTCCATGAGTCTGGCAAGTCAGGGGTTTATCGAGCTTGCGGGAGGGCCTGAAACGGGCTTAGGCTTTGTGCGAACGGTCGTTCTATTTTGACGCGACCCCATCAAGCTGCCAGGCTCAAATCAACGCCGCGCAGACCATTTCCGACAGAATATTGGGAGACAGAGGCATGCGATACATCCAGGGGTCTGCGCTGGCACTGGCCAGCGCTCTGTTGCTGGCCGGTTGCGGGGGTGGGGGCAACCCCAGCGCGCCGACGCTGGCCACGGTCAGCAGCGTCAACGCACAAAGCTCGGCACCGACCGCGTCACCTTCGGGCGGATTCAAGGCCGTGGTGTCTTTCGGCGACAGCTTGTCGGATGACGGTGCCTATACCTTGGCGGCGATAAGCACGTATGGGAGCCAAGTGCCGTTCACCGGTTTGCCCTATCCAGCTGGCGGACAGTTCACCGTCAACGGCGTCACCGTCAATGGCGTGCCGACAGGCAATTGGGTGGGCGATCTGGCGCAAAGCCTGAATTTGGCCGTCAGCCCCAATCTCATCGGCTATGCCGGCAACTATCTCAATCCGCTGAGCGCCACGCCGAGTACCACCCCGGTGTACTGTCCATTCGGTCCAGCATCGAACTGCTATGACTTCGCCCAGGGCGGCTCGATGGTGAGCAACCCGAATGGCATCGGCCATAGCGGGGGCGCGATGACCATCCCCGTGACGCAGCAGGTGCAAAACTATCTGACCCAGTTCACCACCTTCAACAGCGGCCAACTGGTCACGGTGCTGGCGGGCAACAACGACATCTTCACCGCGCTGGGCACGGTCAGCGCCCAGCTCGCCCAGGGCGTGCCGCAAGCCACGGCGGTGGCCCAGGCCCAGGTTGCCGTCGGGCTGGCGGCCGACCAGCTTGCCGGCGTGGTGCAAAGCATTCTGGCCAAGGGCGGCAAATATGTCCTGGTCTATACCTTGCCGGATTCGTCGCTGACGCCCTTCGGCCGCGGCTTGCCCTATACCGGCGCCACGCCGCCCGCCATGCCACCTGCCGGCTATGTGTGCAACAACCTGGACCCATCCCAGCCCTGTTACCTGCTCTCCAATTTGGTCCAGCTGTTCAACCAGCGCCTGCTCAACGATCTGCAGGGCCAACCGGTGAAAGTGCTCGATGGCTACAGCCTGCTCAATCAGGAGATGGCGAACCCCGCGCAATTCGGCTTCACGAACGTGACGACACCGTGGTGCGATCCGGCCACGATCAGCTCCCTGCTCTGCAACGTGAATACGCCCTTTGCCGCGGCTGGCGCCAGTACCGCCAACCTGGGAAGCTGGCTGTTCGCCGACTCGGTTCACCCCACGCCCGCCGGCTATCAGGTCATCGCCAACGCAACCCTGCAGGCCATGAAGGGCTTCGGCTGGGCGCAGTGACGCGCGCCGACACGCAACGACAAGGAGACTTCTCATGACTACATTCCTGCGCAAGATCTGGCGTGTCGCGCCGCTCGTGGCGGTCCTGGGGCTGGCAGGGCCGGCGGCGTATGCGGACGGGTCCACGCCCAACACGGTTTACGTTGGCGTGGCCTATATGCAAAACCATTCGAGCCTGCCCGACCTGTCCGGCTACAACACGCCACCGGGCCTGAACCTGAACGTGGGGAATGCCGCGACGCTGGGGCTGACCTATGTGCGCGACCTGCCGGGGCCGTGGAGCTTCGAGTTGGCGCTGGGCTATCCGCCGCGCGTGCGCACCGATGCGATGGGGGCCAACTGGGCCAAGCTCGGCATCCAGCCCGGCACCGGCATCACCGACGTCGACGTCGTTTCGCCCACGGCCTTCATCAACTATCACTTTTGGGGTCACGACGCGAAGTGGGATCCGTTCGTCGGGCTGGGGATCAACTACACGCGGTTCACCAACACCAAGGCCTTGAGTTCGCTCACCAGCCACCTCGGTCCGACCGACATCAGCCTGTCGGATTCCTGGGGCGCGGCTGCGCATGCGGGGCTGATCTACCACATCGACAAGCGCTGGGCCGTGGTGGGAACCATTGCCGTGGCGGACGTGCAAAGCGATCTGACGACTACCTCGTATTCCCCGTCCAACCCATCGCTCATCACGTCGCAGTCCAAGACGCACATCAATTTCCATCCCATCGTGTACACGCTCGCCGTGGGCTACAGTTTCTGAGCATTGCCGGCGCGCAGGCCGCCGTCGATCGGCGGCTCTGCATCGTTGACGAGGGGCGCAAGCCCCTTTTTCATGGCAGCAAGCTTTTTCCATGGCTGTTTTTATATACAGCTGTGATAAATTGCGAGCCATCTCGAAACAAACGGGGCTGGACAAATGGAACAGGGCAAAACCATGGTGAATGCAGAAAAGGCCAAGGCGCTGGCGGCAGCGCTGTCGCAAATCGAAAAACAGTTCGGCAAGGGTTCGATCATGCGCCTGGGCGAGGGCGAGGTGGTGGAGGACATCCAGGTCGTGTCCACCGGCTCGCTGGGCTTGGACATCGCGCTCGGCGTCGGCGGCCTGCCGCGTGGGCGGGTGGTGGAAATTTATGGTCCCGAATCGTCGGGCAAGACCACGCTGACCCTGCAGGTCATTGCCGAGATGCAAAAGCTCGGCGGCGTCTGCGCCTTCATCGACGCCGAGCATGCGCTGGACTCGCAATATGCGCAAAAACTGGGCGTCAATCTGCAGGACCTCCTGATCTCCCAGCCCGATACCGGCGAGCAGGCGCTGGAAATCGTCGATGCCCTGGTGCGCTCCGGTTCGGTCGACCTGGTCGTCGTCGACTCGGTCGCGGCACTGACGCCCAAGGCTGAAATCGAGGGCGAAATGGGCGACGCGCTGCCGGGCCTGCAGGCCCGGCTGATGAGCCAGGCGCTGCGCAAGCTCACGGGCAGCATCAAGCGCACCAACACGATGGTGATCTTCATCAACCAGATCCGTATGAAAATCGGCGTCATGTTCGGCAACCCCGAAACCACCACCGGCGGCAACGCGCTCAAGTTCTACGCTTCCGTGCGCCTGGACATCCGCCGCATCGGCGCCATCAAGAAGGGCGAGGAGGTCATCGGCTCGGAGACCAAGGTCAAGGTGGTGAAGAACAAGGTGGCGCCGCCGTTCAAACAGGCCGAATTCGACATTCTCTACGGCGAGGGCATCTCGCGCGAAGGCGAGATCATCGACCTTGGCGTGGCCGCCAAGGTGGTGGACAAGTCCGGCGCCTGGTATGCCTACAAGGGCGAGAAAATCGGCCAGGGCAAGGACAACGCCCGGGAGTTCCTGAAGGAGAATCCGGCCATCGCCACAGAAATCGAGAATGCCGTGCGCGAGCAGCTCGGAGTGCCGGGGGTCCAGCAAACACTGGCCGCTGCAACCACCGAATGAGCCAGTGCGCCAGTCCCCGGTGTCCATCGCACGACGATGCGGGGGCGAGGCAGCGCATCTTGGGCGGGCGCACATGCAAACGACAACGTCCAGTCTGAAGGCACGCGCCTTGCGCTTGCTGGCCTTGCGCGAGCACAGCCGCGCCGAACTCGAGCGCAAGCTCTCGCGCGTGAGAAAGCCGGACCAGGAGCCGCCCGATGCCGCCGCGCTCGGCATATTGCTGGACGAACTGCAGGCCCTGGGCCTGCTCGATGAGCGACGTTTTGCAGAGTCCCTGGTGCGCAGGCGCCAAGTCAAGTACGGCAGCCAGCGCATCGAGCGGGAGTTGCGGATGCACGGATTGACCGCCGATGCCATCGCACCGCTGATCGCGCGGCAGGCGGACGACGTGGCGCGCGCGTTGCGCATGCTGTGCAAGCGCCACCCCGAAGCGCCGTTGAACGCCCAGGAACGCGCCCGGCAGCAGCGTTTTTTGCAGGCGCGCGGCTTTTCATCCGACGTCGTGCGGCAGGCGATGAAGCAGCGCGGGGGCGCGCAGGCTGACCTCGATCCAGGCGACGATCCGGACGATCACACGTCGGTTTGATCCGATCCATTCGCTGCGCCGGCCGCCGATGCGCTGCTAAACTCAGTTTTTTGCGCCGCATCAATTCCCGTGCCCCTGACCGATACCCCGCACACCGGGGTTCCAATTTCAGGTTCTTCCATGATCGACAAGAACCCACCTGGCCGCCGTCTGGTACATCGGCGGGCCATCGACGTGCAGGTCTTCGCGCATCACGATGGCCTGCTTTGGGATCTCGACGCCACGCTCGAAGACACCAAGACCCGCGAGTTCGAACTCGCCACCGGCCCGCGCAGTGCCGGCCAGCCCATCCACAGCATGCTCCTGCGCTTGACCATCGATACCGAATTCAACGTGGTCGATGCCAGCGCCCGGACCCTGGCCGCGCCCTATCCCGGGTATTGCGAAGACTATGGCGAGGCGTACCGCAGCCTGATCGGCCTGAACCTGCTGCGTGGTTTTACCCATGCCGTCAAACAGCGGCTGCATGGCGTCCTGGCTTGCACCCACATCACCGAACTCACGCGCGTGCTGCCGACTGCCGCCATCCAGGCTTTTGCCGGCGAAGTGATACGCCCGCAGGCGAGCGACGAGCAGCAGCCTTTCCAGCTCGATCGTTGCCATGCTTTGCGCCTCGATGGCCCCGCCGTCATGCGCTATTACCCGCGCTGGGCGAAGCCGCCGGCGCAAGCGAACTCAAGCCCCGCGACGCAAACGCAACCCCAATTCGAATCGACTTGATCCGCTAGGCAGCGGCCTTATTCCCACAGTGACCGGAGAGACGACAGCATGAAGATTCACGAATACCAGGGCAAGGAGCTTTTGCGAGAGCATGGGGTTTCCGTGCCGCGCGGGGAGGCGGCGTACACGGTGGACGAGGCGGTGCATGCGGCGCAAGAGCTGGGCGGGCCGGTG
>MLJW01000482.1_pt1 | contig 17228 bp, 16 predicted proteins | sample 888231 | NCBI WGS metagenome assembly MLJW01 (sample SAMN05788063, study PRJNA343431) | mine drainage metagenome | isolation source: sample collected from the inflow into an acid mine drainage treatment plant... | place: Germany: Lusatia, lignite mining district
GCGACCGGGCTGACGACCCTCTCCGGGTACCTGCGGCAGTCCGCCACCGGCGCCCACCAGCTCGCGTCGGGCGCTGCGCAGTCCGCCTCAGGCGCGTCCGCGCTGGCGACCGGCGCGTCGCAGGTCTCGTCCGGGGCCGGCTCCCTCGGTACGGGCGCCGGTTCGCTCGCGTCGGGCGCGACCTCCCTCGCCGACGGGCTCGGTCAAGCCGTCGCCAAGGTGCCGGCCAGCACACCCGACCAGGCCAAGACCCTGGCCGGGGTCGTCGCAGACCCGGTCGCGAGCGCGAGCGGGAGCACCGATCTGTTCGGGTCGAACAGCGTGCCGTTCCTGCTCGCGGTGGCCCTCTGGCTCGGTGGCCTCGCGACGTTCCTGGTGCTCGGCGCACAACCGGCGCGGGCACTCGGCTCCACGCGGTCGTCGCTGTCCCTCGCGCTGCGTGCGTTCGCTCCGGCGGCGCTGATCGGCGCGATCCAGGGCGTCGTGCTCACGGCCTCGATGGGTGGGGTGCTGCACCTCTCGCCCGGCGGCTGGATCGAGTTCGGTGCCGTCGCGGCACTGTCCGGCGTGGTCTTCGCCGCGGTGAACCAGGGTCTGGTGGCGGTGTTCCGCGGCGTCGGCCGGTTCGTCTCCGTCGTGATCGCCGTCGTCGCGCTCGCCGTCGTCGTGGTGTCCACCGTCCCGGCAGTCCTCGACTCGACGTTCGGTCTCCTCCCGCCGTCGCCGGCCCTGGCAGCGATGCAGGCCGTCTCCACCGGGAACGGGAGCGTGCTCGGGCCGGTCATGCTGCTCGTGCTGTGGGCCCTCGCCGGGATCGGGCTCACCGTGGCGGCGATCGCGCGGCACCGCGTCGTGCCGGCCGGCCAGCTCGCCCGCTGGGCGCGCGCCGCCTGAACGGGCTCCGATCGACCGGACCGGAGCGCCGCACCCGACGTCACGGATCGTCGTGACCGCTGGGACCTCACCGTCAGCAGGCCGGGCCGCCGAATGGCGTGCCGCACACGACCGCGGAGGGCACACTCTCGCCCCCTGGGCTCAGGGCCGTCACCCTGAAGTAGGCGGGTCCAGAGACGGGGATCGCATCGACGTACTCGAAGCGGTCGGGCCACGATGGCTCCATGCCGATGAACTCGTACGGGAAGTCGGCCTCGACCGTCGTCTTGCCGGTGGCGACGTCGAACGACGCGGACCTCACGAACGGTCCGTCCGGCAGGGCGGACCGGTACACGCGGTACCCGGTGGCCCCGGCGACCGGGTCCCACCAGATCATGATCTCGCCCGAGCCCCCACCGGCACCTGCCGTCACGACGGCGACCTGACCGGGCACCGCAACCGTGGGTGTCGGGGTCGGGGTCGGGGTCGCTGTCGTGGGAGCACTGGGCACGGTCGGCGTCGAGCTCGGAGACGGGTCCACGCTCGGTGACGGGGTCGTCGACGGCTCGACGGTGGGCGTGGGCGTCGCCGAGACGTCGGGCGACGCCGACGAGGTAGCAGCCGGGAACGGGGACACCACGGTCGGGGCGGTCGGCCACAGCTGGATCAGCCCCAGGGCACCAGCACCGACCACCGTCACGGCCGCGACGGTGAGCATCGCCACGCCCGCTGCCCGGCGACGTCGGACGTCGCGGACGAACCGGTCGAGGGTTGACGGCGAAAACGGGAACTCGCGCTCGGCCGCGGCGGTCTCGGCGCGCGCGGCGGCCCGGACGATCTCTGACAGCTCGTCGCTCATCGCCCCGGCCCCTCTCTGGTCACGTGCATGACGGCCACCGGGGTGTCCTCGGCGTCCGGGTCGGCCGCGGTGCCCAGCTCCGCGTTCAGGTGGTGGATGCCGTCGCTCAGGTAGCGCATCACCACGCACGTCCGTTCGCGCCGCGGAAGGGTGAGCAACGCGGCACGCACGTCCAGCCGGGCCGCGACGTCCTCCGGGGCGGCAGCTCCCGCGACGAGGCGAGGCATCGCGACGCGCCAGCTGCGCTTCGACCGCACGCGGTCGATGAAGGCGCTGGCGATCGCACGGCGGACGTAGGCGTCGGCGGCGTTGAGGTTCGGGAACGACCGCGGTCGCCCGAACGTTCGCACGATGGCGTCGTGGACCAGGTCCTCGGCCTCGTCGCGACTACCGGTGAGGAGAGCGGCATACCCGATGAGCATCGGACGCCGTTCTCGCACCAGCTCCTCGAGGAGGTTCTGCCACGCTGCCATCAGCGGGCTCCCCTCTCATGCTCCTACGTCCCGATCGTCTCACTGTATGAACGGATCACCACCCCGGAACGTTGGGCGATCGGGTGGGTCGAGCTCGTGCGCCGGGGCGCGCCGCGCCTGCTGCGCCCGAGGTGAAGGCCACGGTCCCGTCCCCCTCCAGTGCGCGTGCGCGCGGGCGGTCCGCGAGGTCCACCTCGACCCGCATCGACCCGTCGCCCTGCGCGGCGTGCACCACGCATACGTAGCTGGTGTTCGTGCGCGAGACCGTCGCGGTCCGCGCGGTCACGAGCTACGGATGACGCCGGCGCAGCCCGATGACCTTCTGGTGGATCCGGTACATCCATCTGCCCTGGTCGGCGAGCAGGCTCGGGTCGTCAGGGAACTCCGGCCGGACCGCTTCGTCGCCGCCGGGCCGGAGTCGCGCCCGGCGTCCGGCGCTGACCCCGGGTCAGATCGCGGGGACGGTGCCGAGGACCGCGATCAGGACGAGCCGCTCCGCCGCGTCGCTCCCGGGCTCGGCGGTGTAGGCGACGATGCGCAGGTCGCTGCCGGGAACGGTCAGGACGTCGCAGTCCAGGGTGAGCGTCCCGGCCTCGGGGTGATGGATCGTCTTGCTGCTCGACTCGTGGGTCGCGACCACGTAGCTGTCCCAGAGGTTGGCGAATCGCGGGCTCGCCCCCCGAAGATCCTGCACGAGGGACCGCAGCTGCGCGTCGTCCGGGTATCGGGCGGCCGCCGTCCTCAGGTCCGCGACCATCGCCGTCGCGAAGGCGGTCTCGCCCTCGGGGGTGTGGCTCACGCGGCTCGGCCCGCCCGTGAAGTGTCGCCAGATGACGTTGCGCTCGCGGCCGGTGCCGGCCGGTGGCTCGCCGAGGAGCCCTGCCCAGAGCCGGTTGCACGTGAGCTGGTTCCAGGCGGCGTCGTACACGCTGACGGGGGTGTCGCTCAGGCGGTCGAGCAGTCGTTGGACCCCTGCAGGGAGGTAGGTCGGGACGAGCCCGGCCGCCGGCGGCGCCTGGCCCGCCAGCAGGAAGAGATGGTCGCGCTCCTGAGGAGAGAGGCGCAGTGCCCGCGCCAGCGACGTCACGACCTGGGCCGACGGGCGCGTCGCGCGACCCTGCTCCAGACGCGTGAGGTAGTCGACCGACACACCGGCGAGCTGGGCGAGCTCCTCGCGTCGGAGGCCGACCGCGCGACGAGGCTGCGCGTCCGGCAGCCCGACCATCGCCGGGGTGATCCGGTCGCGCCACTGGTGCAGTGCGGGGCCGAGCTCGGTCATCACCCCAGTATCCGTGACGTCTCGGCGACGAGGTCCGACGCAGCCTGGTACTGCCGGTCCAGGGTCTGCGGTGGGCACTGCCTGTGCCGGCCGGCCGGGGCCAGGCTGGGTCCATGACCATCACACTGATCACCGGAGCCAACAAGGGGCTCGGCCTGCAGACTGCTCGCGAGCTGCTCGCCGCGGGCCACACCGTCTACCTCGGGGCCCGCGACGCGCAGCGCGGGCGAGACGCCGCCGCCTCGATCGGCGCGCGACCGGTGCTGATCGACGTCACGGACGACGCGTCGGTCGAGGCGGCCGCGGCCGTCGTCCGGGCCGAGGAAGGCCACCTCGACGTGCTCGTCAACAATGCTGGCATCGCAGCGAGCGGAGCGTCGCCGCGGGACGTCAGCGGTCCCGACATGGTGCGGACCTTCGACACGAACGCCTTCGGCATCGTGCGCATGATGCGCGCGTTCGTGCCGCTGCTCGAGGCGAGCGAGTCGCCTGTCGTCGTCAACGTCAGCAGCGGGCTCGGGTCGTTCGCGCTGACGACGGACCCCGACAACATCGCCGCGCTGTACACGCTCGTGGCCTACAGCTCGTCGAAGGCCGCCGTGAACATGCTCACCCTGCAGTACGCCCGCGCCTTCCCCGGGATCCGGATCAACGCGGTTGACCCGGGGTACACCTCGACGGACCTCAACGGGCACTGCGGGACGCAGACCGTCGAGGAGGGCGCGGTGGCGATCGTCCGGATGGCGCTCATCGGGGCCGACGGGCCGACGGGGACGTTGGTCGACGCGGCGGGGGTGGAGCCGTGGTGATCGCAGCGCGGTGGTGATCGCTGCCCCGTGGTGGTGGCCGGGCTCGGGCGTCAGGTCCGCGTCAGGTGAAGGAGCCGCTCACGTTGCCCACGCACGGGGGTGACTCGACACCGTTGATGATGATCGAGGCGGCCCACGACCACGGGTCGCCGAGTCCCCTCAGTGCGTCCGAGGGGATCATCATCGTCATGTCGCCCGTCGAGATGCCCCCGGACAGGAGGTCATGGGTCGAGGACGTCCCGTCGGCGCCGGTCACGACCAGACGGAGCGTGACCTCGTCGTTCTGCGACAGGATCCCGCTCCAGTCCCAGGTGGCTGTGACGTCCTGGGGCGGTTCGCCGAGCAGACGGGTCACGCCGAGGCGGGTGATCTGCCCCGACATGGTGCTGGTGTGGAGAGTCGCGCCGGTCAACCCGGCGGCACCGGCGTCCGGCGTGGTCATCCTGCATGTCAGATCTGCCGGTGCGCGGGACTCCGTCGTGGACGGCCCGAAGCCGAACAGTCCGCCCAGCCCGCAGGCGAGCGCCGCGAGCCACGTCACCGCCGGGCGCCAGGTCGGTGTCGCCGCTGCCTCCCACGCGACCGGTGGCCCCACGTCCGGGGCGGACCGAGACGTGAGCCAGCGATGTGGCCGTGGCCGCCGCGTGGCGAGGACGACGCTCCCCACGATGCTGTCGGCGAACGTCTTTCGGCGCGCGTTCCAGAGGGGCCGGAGGTACCCGATGAAGAAGAGACCGTCGACCAGGTGGGCCAACCACCGCAGCGCTGTCCGCACCAGCCCGAGGGGGCGCGCGTCGGCCTCGTTCACCACCGCGATCCCCATCAGCAGCTTGCCCGGGGTGACACCGAGGTACGCCTGCATGACCAGCGTCACCGCGACGACGGTCACGACCCAGGGGTTGTGGATCCACGAGGTCATCGGCGGGGTGGCACCGGTGAACGAGGCCGGCTCGCCCAGGAACGGGAACTGTGTGCCGATGCCTACCGGCGCAAGAAAAGCCACGCCAGCAGCGATCGCGGCGTCCAGAAGCGCGGCGACCACCCGCATGGCCCAGCTCGCGTAGTCGGGCTCGCGCTGGTCGACGGCGTGCTGCGGTACAGCGAGGTCGACGGACGTGCCCCCCGGGAGCGTCATAGCGCCCATCATGGCGCGGTGCGGGGCGCGGCACAGGACTTCGGTGCGACAGTTCAGCGGGGAGACAAGTGTCGGGTTGACGATCAGGGTCGTGCCTCATCGCTTCCGCGACCTTGGTCGCCGCGCGTGCCGGTTGGCGTCACGGGAGAGGCTCGGTGTCGCGTGGCGAGGCGGGCGCCGGTAGCGACCTGGATGTGCTGTACGACCTGGCGCCAGGGCGTCACCTGACGTGGGACATCGAGCGTCTCGTCGACGACCGGAGCAAGCTGTTCGGTCGGCACGTGGACCTCGTGTTGCGCCGATCGCTGCATCCCGTGATTCGCGCGAGCGTCGAGGCCGATGCCAGGGCGCTCTATGCGGCGTGGTGCCCTACACGATGAGCCGCGTGACTCGACCACTTCCAGTCGGAGCGCTGCCGCGCTCGAGGCGCGGCGCGACGGCCTGCTCGACGTCGCCTGGCGTGGCGTCCGGGGCTTCGCGGCCGGCGGCGAGGACCTGCTTGAGGTGTGGCGGATGAACCCAGCATCGCTGTCCGAGCAGTGTCACCTTGTGCCAGAACAGCCCCGCCGCCGGCTCGAAGCGGGTTGATCGCGGCATGACGCCGAGCAGCCGGGTCGGTCGCGCACCACCCGACGATCGGGTTCCGTCCATGACATAGATCGCGTCATCGGTCACGGCAACGCACCGGAAGCTCACCTTGACGAACACGCTGAACAGGTACGCGGGGAGGAAATAGGCGAAATGCGGTGCCGTCTGAGAGACGAACACCTGCCTGATCTCGCTTCCTGGAGGGATGAACGCCATCGCGCGGTCCGCGATGTACGCGGGCGCGGTGACAGGGGAACGGGCCATGCCCCCCCAGGATGCATTGGACCTGCAGCTGATGTCGCGGCCCCTTCCCGCGGACGCGTCAGGCCGGGTAGAGGCCCGTCGTCAGGTCGTCGATCAGGCTCGGGTGCGTGGCCTGCCAGCCGAATCGCTCTTGGGTGCGGGCGCTCGAGGCGGGCTGGTCGACGGCGAAGATGCTGCCGAGGAATCCGAAGTGGTCCGCAGGGACCGAGGACACGGGCAGATCGAGGCGGCGTGCGATCGTCTCGGCGAGGGAGAGCATGGTGTCGCCCTCGTCACCGACCGCATGGGCAACGGTTCCCGGCTCGGCCTGCTCGAGGACGAGGCGGAAGAGCCGGGCTGCGTCGAGCCGGTGGACCGCAGGCCAGCGCTGGCTGCCGTCGCCGACGTAGCCGACGACGCCGGTGCGCTGCGCGGTCGCGACGAGCACGGAGGCGAAGCCGTAGCGTCCGTCGGCGGCGTGGACCGAGCGCGGCAGTCGGACGGTCGCGGAGCGCACGCCCTTCGCGGCGAGTCCCAGCACGGTGTGCGCGTTGCGGGCTCGGCCGCCGAGGGGACCCGCGAGGGGCATCTCGTCGTCCTCGACGGCGAGTCGTCCTGGCGTGGCCGGCGTGCCGGACGCGACGACGACGGCCTTGCCGCTGCCTTCGAGAGCGGCGGCCAGGGTCTCGATCGCGAAGGTCTCGTCGTCGACGTTCGCCTGGACGTTGGTGAAGTCGTTGCCGAAGGCGAGGTGGATGACGCCGTCGGCCTGGTCGACACCGGCGGTGAGGCCGGCGGCGTCGGTGAGGTCGCCGCGTAGCGCGGTTGCGCCCATCGCGGTGACCGCGGCCGCGGAGGCGTCGGATCGGGCGAGGCCGACGACGGTGTGGCCGGCAGAGATGAGCTCGGGGACGACGGCGGATCCGATGCCGCCGCTGGCGCCGGTGACGAAGACGTGCATGCTGACCTCCAGTGATGAGACGCGGGTCTTATGACTGTAGCACCACGATGAGATGCGAGTCTCATCAGTACACTCGAGACATGCCTCGTTGGGAACCGGATGCGCGTGCGCGTCTCGTCGCCGCTGCGCTGGAGCTGTTCTCCGAGCGCGGCTACGGCGGCGCGACGGTCACGGAGATCGCCGATCGCGCCGGACTCAGCCGGGCGACCTTCTTCCGCTACTTCCCGGACAAGGCCGCTGTGCTGGCCGCCGGTCAGGAGACGCTCTCGCGACTGCTCGCCGAAGGGATCGCGGAGGCACCCGCCGACTCCACCCCGCTGGCGGCGGTGCGCGCCGGCCTCGAGCGGGCCGCGTCCTCGATGACGCCGTTTCACCGCGAGCTCGGACCCGGGCTGATCGCCGTCATCGCCGGCAACCCGGAGCTCCAGGCGCGAAACGCCGCGAAGCAGGCCGGCATGACAGCCGCCATGGCGACGGCACTGCGGCAGCGTGGCGTCGCCGAGCCAATCGCCGCGATTGCCGCCGGGCTCGGCGGACTCGCCTTCACTCAGGCCTATGCAGCCTGGATCGCCGATGGCGACGACCGCGACCTCGGAGAGCTCGTGCGCACGGCCCTCGAGCAGTTGCACCGGGCTACCGCCGAGCTTGACTGACCGGGCCGTTCTCCGCGTCGGACGCCGAGGGCTGGTCGCCCCTCGTCCGAGCAGGTTGCCTCAGACGGACTCTCACCCTCCGAAGGCGAAGACGACGTTCCCATCGTTGTCCAGCACGCGTGCGCGCGGCCCGTCGGCGACGTCCAGCTCGACCCGCAGCCACCCGTCGCCCTGCGCGGCGCGCGCCTCGTAGACGTAGCTCGTATTGGTCAGCGAGACGGTCGTGGTCTGCGCGGTCACGAGCCAGGGATGACGTCGACGCAGCCCGATCAGCTCCTGGTGGATGCGGTACATCCATCTGCCCCGGTCGGGGAGCGCGCCGGGGTCGTCCGGGAACGCCGGCCGGACCGCGTCGTCGCCGCCGAGGCGATCCTCCTTCACACCGGTGAACGCCTGCTCGTCGCCGTAGTAGATCGAGGGCACCCCGCCGGTCGTCATGAGGATCACCAGCGCGAGGACCGCACCGGCCTCACCGGCCGTGCTGGCGATCCGGCTGACGTCGTGGTTCCCGACGAACGTCATCGGCACGAACCGGTCGAGCAGCTCGTTGTGCCGGGACAGGGTCCAGTCCAGCTCGAAGAAGTTGCGGTCGACGATGCTGCTCCAGGTCGCCTTCCAGAGCTCGTACTGCGTGACCGAGTCCATCCCGGATGCGGCCACCAGCCCCGCGTACTCGCCGTGGATGACCTCTCCGACGAACCACGCGTCCGGGTGTCGACCGCGCACCGCGGGGAGCACGGCCGCCCAGAACTCCGGGGCCACGGCGTAGGCTGCGTCCAGGCGCCAGCCGTCGACGCCGCGGTCGAGCCAGTAGTCCATGACCGACGTCACGTAGTCGGCGACCTGGGGGCTCTGGTGGTTCAGGGCGACGAGCGAGTCGTGACCCTCGAAGGTGCCGACCTGCACGCCGCCGGGCGCGTCCCAGTCGATCCGGAAGAACGACGCGTACGGCCCGTCGGGCCCCTCGCGCAGCGCCTGCTGGACGAGCGGGTGCCCGGAGCCGACATGGTTGAAGACACCGTCGAGCAGCACCCGCAGGCCGCGTGCCTTGCAGGCGGCGACGAGGTCGTCGAGGTCGTCGAGGCCGCCCAGTCGGGGGTCGATCCGGAACTGGTCGACGCTGTCGTACCCGTGGGTCTGCGACGCGAACACCGGACCGAGGGACAGGCCCGAGACCCCGAGCTCGACCGCGTAGTCGAGCCAGTGGCCGATCCGCGCGAGACCGCCGCCGGGGCCTGCGTCCTGGTCGCGAACGGGTGCACCGGTGAACCCGAGCGGGTACACGTGCCACCAGACGCAGTGGTCGATCCAGCCCACGGCACTCTCCCTGTCCGGGTGACACTTATTGAGGCATGCTCACTAACGCTAGTGAGCGTACTTCAGTTGCCGTAGGATCCACAAGGTGTCGCGAACCGATCGCCAACCCAGGCAGCGCCTCGCCCCCGAGGAGCGCCGTGACGCGATCACGGCGGCCGCCGCAACCGCCTTCGCCGCGCACCCGTACGACGAGGTCGCCCTCGCGACGATCGCCGCCGCCGCGGGCGCGTCCGAGGCGCTCGTCTACCGGTACTTCGACGGCAAGGCGGACTTGTACGCGACGGTCGTGCGGCTCGCGATCGACCGGCTCGTCGCCCGGCAGGCAGAGGCGCTCGCGGCACTACCCGCCGGTGTGTCGGCCCGCGACAGGGTCCGCACGTCGCTCCTGGTCTGCCTCGATCACGTCCGCGAGCAGCCGACCGCCTGGGCGGCGCACCTGCTCGCACTCGGCGCCGAACCCGAGCCCGCCGCGCGGATCCGCCGGGACGCCCGACGCGACGACGTCGACCGTCTGCGGGACCTCTTGCTTCCCGACCAGGGCGCGCGGCACGAGTACGCGCTCTGGGGGTTCTTCGGGTTCCTCGACGCCGCCTGCCTGCACTGGGTCGCGACCGGCTGCCCCGAGGACGACCGATGGTCGCTGATCGACGCGGCCCTCGGCGCACTCGAGGGCGCTCTCGGCGACTGGGGGAGGTAGTCCGCCGCGAGGCCCGTCGACCATCCGGCGCGCCCTGGGTGGCCGACCGCCGCGAAGGACAGGACGATGCGTCCATGTCAGCGACCTCGCGGCGCGATGCGCGGCTCCGCCGGAACTGGGACAACCAGGCCTCGTCCTACGACAGCACGATGACGCGTATCGAGAACCGCCACCTCGCCTCCAGCCGGTCGTGGTTGTGCGGGCAAGCGGTCGGCGCGACGCTCGAGGTCGCGGTGGGAACCGGGCGGAACCTCGCGCACTACCCCGACGGCGTCCGGCTCGTCGGGGTCGAGTGGAGCACGTCGATGCTCGAGGTCGCCGGGCGTCGAGCCGACGCGCTCGGCCGGTCGGCCGACCTCCACCACGGCGATGCGCAGGACCTCCCGTTCCCGGACGCGCACTTCGACACCGTGGTCTGCACGTACGCGCTGTGCGGGATCCGTGACGACGTGCGAGCCCTCGCGGAGATGGCCCGCGTGCTGAGACCCGGAGGCCTCCTGCTCCTCGCCGATCACGTCGGATCGTCCGTCTGGCCGGTGTGGGTGCTCCAGCTGCTCGTCGACGTCGTCAGCGTCCCGCTCCAGGGTGAGCACTACCGCCGTCGACCGTTGCGTCACGTCCGCGCGCTCGGCTTCGAGGTGGAGCGGCACGAGCGGACCTCTCTCGGCATCATCGAGATGCTCGCGGCCCGCAAGCCGATCGCCTGACGCGCACGCGGGGGCCGATCCGCCGCCGACGGCGACCCCGGCGTGAATCGTCACCTGTCGCTGTCGCTGTCGCTGTCGCTGTCGGCTCGTCCAGTCGGTCGCGCAGTCCGGTCGCGTAGCATCCTCGGGTCGGGCACAACGCGATCTGCGCCGCACCGACCTTCCAGGGACACGAGGGGCGAGCGGATGCAGGACGTCACTGCGGGACGCGGGGTGGCCGCGATGGCCTGCTCGGGCACCCTCGTCGTCCGCGTCACGCGCCTCTGACCTGTTCCGCTCGCACACCGAGCCCGCCGCTCTCGGCGCTCCCGTGCGTGACGGCTGACCTCGGCGGCGTGGCGTCGTCCCGTTCCCTGCCGCCAGCCAGCCCGGTTGCCTCTTCGGTGCCGGGCGTCCTGGGTGCCGTCGTGCCACCTGCGCGCGACGTCCCCGCCGGCGGCCCCCGACGTACCGGAAGCCGAGAACCCTCATGATCCTCTTGACCGAGAACCAGATCCGCGCGTGCTTCGTCAACGCCTCCAGGCGTGAGGCGGCGCAGGCGACCCTCCGCGACCTCGGCGCGCTCCGCTGGGACCGCCTCGACTACCTCGGGTGGCGCGACCGGAAGGCGCCGCTGTCCGCCTACGTGGTGCTCGAGCTCGACGGCGCCCCCACCGGGGTGCTGCTGCGCTCCAGCGACACGGGCCCGAACCGCCGACGCAGCAAGGCCATGTGCGCCTGGTGCCAGGACGTCATCGTCACCGACGACGCCACGCTGTACGTCGCCCGCCGGGGCGGTGCCGTCGGTCGACGCGGCGACACGATCGGCACGCTGATCTGCACCGAGTTCCTGTGCTCGCAGAACGTGCGCCGCACCCCGACGAGCGTGGAGGCCGGGACGGACCTCGAGTCCGTCCGGGAGCGGATCGTGGAGCAGCGGGTTGCCGGGCTGCGTGAGCGGTCCGCCCGGTTCGTCGAGGAGATCCTCAGCACACGGTGAGTCCGGGCGGCAGCGCGATCCCGTCGGCCACAGGTCGGCCCGTTCTGGTCTAGGACTTCAGTCCCTTCCGGTCGCGTCGAATGCTCTGCTCCGCTGAGGTAGCGGGTCTCGACCCGGGGCTCGCCCGAACGGAGCGAGGGCCATCATGACGATCACACGAGTCCACCTGGAGCCGCAGTCGGTCGCCGGTGTGCGGGAGGTCGTCCCGATGGGGGGGCTCACGGCGTTCTTCGCGCGGGCCTTCGCCACCACCGCCGAGGAGCTCGGGCGGCACGGGGTCGCTCCCGCCGGCCCCCCGGTCGCGCTGTACCGGGGCCTCGTCACCGAGACCGTCGACGTGCTCGCCGGGTTCCCGCTCGCCCGTCCGTGGGACCTGGAGGCCGGGCTGGCGGCGGCGACCCTGCGCGGCGGCGACGCGGTGATGGCGATCCACCGGGGTCCGTACGACTCCCTCGCGGCGACCTACGACGAGCTCACCGAATGGTTCTCGGAGCACGACCTTGCCCCAGCCCCGGAGATGTGGGAGGAGTACCTCCTGGGTCCCGGCGCCGAGGAGGACCCGCACAAGTGGCGGACGAGGATCGTCTTCCCGGTCGCCTGATCGGCGCTGCCCGCAGTCTCAGTCGTGCGCGTGCTCCGTCAGCCAGTCCATCGCCGCGACGGCCGAGCTCAGCACCGAGATGTGCCCGTCCATCGGACGCAGCCAGAGCGTCGAGGACCGGAGGTGACGCGCGAACCATGCTCCGTGCGCGCGCGGCACGACCCGGTCCTGCCCGCCCTGGAGGATCAGGACCGGCGCGACCGTCGACGCCGGGTCGAACCCCCACGGGTGCACGTACGCGAGGTCGTCCGCGACCATCCCACCCCGACCGCCGGCCTGCGCCAGGGCGACGACGCCGAGCAGCCACGACCAGTCGCCGGTCAGGGCGGCATGGTCGGACGCGGTGAACATCCGCGGGTCGTACTCGCTCGACGCCAGGCACTCCTCGAGCGACTGGCGGCCCTCGATCGCGGCGTGCAGCTCGGCGACGCCGGACCCGGCCATGCCTCCGAACCAGTCGATCCCCTTGGCGTTCACCGGTGCGAGCCCGGCGACCGAGACCGCCGCCACGACCCGGTCGGGCAAGAGCGTGCTGCACGCGAGCGCGTGCGGGCCGCCACCGGAGTGCCCCATGACCGCGAAGCTGCCGATGCCGAGCGCGTCGGCGATCGCGGCGACGTCCGCCGCCGCCGACGCGACGTCCCGACCCTCGTGAGGTGTCGACCCGCCGTAGCCCGGTCGGTCGTAGGACACCCACCGGATGCCGCGCTGGTCGGCCGCAGCCAGCAGCGGCTCGGGAGGGGCGCCGGTGTTGGGCGTCCCGTGGTGCCAGACGACGACCAGACGCCCGCAGGTGTCGTGCGCTGCGGCGTCGTACACGTGCAGCGTGCGCCCGTCGCTGAGGGTGAGATCGTCCTCGGTCACCATCCGCCTAGCGTAGGGACGGTGAGCCGGCGCATCGGAGGATCGGCGCGCTGCACGACCGGGGGCACATCTGTTCGGTTCTAGCGGCGGGGCCTCGTCACGTGGAGCCGCACGCCTCGAGCACCGCCCCGGCGAGCGCGAGCTGGTGGTCCGCCCCCGCGCGTCGGCCGTCGAACCGGTTGGTGAGGTAGGCGAACGCGATCCCCGAGTCCGGGTCCGCCCACCCGATGCAGCAGCTGCTGCCGTTGTGGCCGAACACCCGGGGGCGGTTGAGCCGGCCCAGACTCCCGCGCAGGTCCGCCGGGCTCCCGTCGCCACCGAGCTGGAAGCCCTGCGACCAGCGCATCGCGAAGCCCGCGAACCGGTCGACCTCGTCGTGGCTCGTCGCGACTCGTGCCGCCGCGACCGTCTCGGGGCGCAGGATCACCGTGCCCGACGGCTCGCCGTCGGGCACGGCCCCGCGGACCCGCCCGTCGTTCAGGAGCATGTCGTAGAACGCGCCGAGATCACGCGCCGTCGTTGAGATCCCGGCGGACGGGATGACGGCGCGACGGGTCCGCCGCTGGTTGAGGACCACCTGCACCGGCAGTCCCAGCGGCCCACGGATCCGCAGCGGGACGTGCCGCGACCATGCAGCGTCGGGCAGGCCGAGAGAGGTGTCGCGCGCGCCGAGCGGCTCGAGGATCTCGGTGCGGAGCAGCTCGGCCACCGGCACGCCCGTGACCCGCCGGACGAGCTCGCCGAGGATGAACCCGAACGTGAGGATCTCGTAGGCAGGCACCTCGCCGGCGGGCCAGCGCGGGTGCGCCCGCTCGATCCGGCGCACCGACCGGTCCCAGTCCGCGATCGCGAGCGCATCGCCGAGGAAGCTGCCGGCCGTCGGCAGCCCGGCACGGTGCTGCAGCACGTGGCGGACCGTGATGCCGCCCTTGCCGTGCTGCGCGAACTCCGGCCACCACCGCGCGACCGGGTCGTCGAGCGACAGCTCCCCGCGTTCGGCGAGCAGGTGGACCAGCATCGCGGTGTACGGCTTGCCCGCCGAGAAGATCCAGAACAGCGCGTCCGGCTCGCACCGGTACGAGCGGTCGAGCACCACCCGCCCGTCGCGGATCACGCACAGCTGCGCCGGTGCGCCTCGCTCGACGACGAGGTCCCACGCGCGCTCGAGCAGGATCGGGTCCATCCCGACCTCGTGCGGGTCGCGCGCGGTCGGGCCTGCAGACGACGACGTCACGGTCTCATTCTCGCGCCGACCGGGGTTGACGCTATCCCCACACGGTCGTGCGGCCCGCAGCGGCAGTGACCAGTCGTCGGCCGATGGTCGTGAGCGTCTGGGCGGGCGACGGCACGGTGACCGTCCACCGTGGCACGCCGTCGGCAAGCCCGTAGGCCGTCATGTCCGCGGTCCCGTCCGGCTTCGTGGTGAGGCAGACGACCACCGTCCCGTCCGTGACGGCGCTGTGGTCGACCGACCCCACTCCCCGTCGCTCCCACAGCACCGTTCCGGATCGACCGTCGATCGCGCGCAGGGAGCTCGGGTCGTCGACGACGACCTGTCCGTCCATCACCATCACCTGGCCGTCCTTGCCGACAGGCGTGGACCACCGGTCTGTTCCGGTCGCGGCGTCAGAGGCGACCAGGGCGTCTCCCGTCTCGCTCAGGATGAGGTCCGGGAGTGATCGGTCGTCGGGGGAGGGCCCGGCGGGATAGCCCGCGATGGTGAACGAGGTGCCGGCGCCGAGATCAAGGACCTCCGTCCGCAGCGAGCCGACTGCGGACGACGACTCGGTGAACAGACGTCGCCCGGTGAAGCCCGTGACCCGACCGGAGCCCATGACCTGATCGCTCGTCCTGATCGGGGTGCCGTCCGCGGAGAGCACCGACCACAAGGTCGCCCCTCCGAGGACGAGGATCCGGTCCGCAACGACGCTGATCCGTAGGTTCGACGCATCGACGCCGGTCCAGGGTGCGGGGCTGGTGAACGTCCATCGCGGGATCGCGCTGAGCGGGTCCGTCCGCTCGACTCGAAGGTGACCGTCCGCGGTGAGAACGGCGCGAACCAGGTCGGTGCCGATCTGACCGATGGCGGTCGCCGGGGCCGTCGGCGTGTCTTCGACGATCTCCCCTGACACCGCGTCGATCAGCTCCATGTGCGTCGAGGCCACTGTCACGTTCGACGTGTCACTCCCGGGGCCGCCGAACATGAACAGACCCGCGAGACAGGCGACCAGGTGGCGGACGGGCTCGCTCTTCGCGGTCACCGCCATGCAGGTGCTGGTGAGGGACGCGCTCGTGTCCGACGTCGGGGCCCCCAGCCGGGTCCGCCAGTCCTGGGCGCCTGTGTCTGCGTCGTAGGCGATCACGTCGGTGCCCCTGTCGGCGCGCCCGGTGGCGTAGACGATGCGACCGGCCGTCTCGATGGGCGTGGACCAGACGCCCGCCGTCGTGCTCCACTCCGCGCGGGGCGGCCCGCTCAGTGGAGAGACGACGCCGGAGACGTCGGCCAGGCTCGCCAGGCGGGCGGCGTCACGCCGGTCGGCGACCACCGAGGTCGCGGCCAGGGCGATGGCGAGGGCGATCGCGACCGGCCACCATCGGCGTCCGACGAGAGGCAGAGCACGGCGGTCCGACGGTGCGCTCGGACGCGGGGCGACCTCGCCGCCGTCACCAGGCGCGCCCGTGGTCTCGTCCAGGAGCTCGACGTCCACCAGCCGGTCGGATCGGCCGCCCTCCTGACCGCTTCGAGATGTCGAGCTCATGTGCCTGCCCTCACTGAATGAACCTGCGCAGGCGCGCGGACTCCGCGGCTGACGCACCCCCCGGAGTCGTCACGTCAGCCATCGTCGCTCAGACGGTGCGGGACCGCCACGGATCTCGCTCGCGATCGTTCAGCGCAGACACTCCGGGGCAGACCTATCCCCACGCGGTGATGGTCGCTGAGCCTGAGCGAAGGGTGACGATCCGGTTCCCCAGGACGTCGACGCTCATGATGAGGGGCACGTTCACCGTCCAGCGCGTCGCGCCGTCGTCGAGCCCGTAGGCCGTCATGACAGTCGTGTTGTTCGCCGCGGTCGACGTCGAGACGAGCACGGTCCCGTCCGTGACGGCCTTCGGGATGGTCCTCCGGGCATCTTTCCGGTCCCACTGCACCGTCCCGGATCGTCCGTCGATCGACCGCAGGGAGCCCGCTTCGTCGATGACGACGCGTCCACCGATCACCATCACCTGGCTCTGGTCGCCGAGCCGGGTGGACCACCGGGATGCGCCCGTGAACGCATCACTGGCGACGAGCGTGCCCGACGACAGGGTGAGGATGACGTCCGGGAGGGACAGGTCATCGGGGGTGGCTCCTGCTGGAGCGCCCGGGATGCTGAACGATGTGCCGGTGGCGAGGTCGAGGACGCTCGTCCGCGTCGCGGCGGCCGTCGACGAGGTCGAGCCCATGAGCAGCTCCCGACCGGTGAAACCGAAGAGGAACGAGCCTTCCGTGCCGTCGCGTGTGCGGATCAGGGTGCCGTCGGCGGAGAGGACCCACAAGGCGGTCGGGGTCGCGACGAGGATCCGGTCATCGACGACGTCGATCGCGAGCCATGAGTCGGCGGATGCGCTCGGCACGTCGGGGCTCGTGAACGTCCAGCGTGGGGTCGCGCCGAGGGGGTCGGTGCGTACGACCTGGAGGTGGCCGCTGGACGTCAGCACGGCGCGCACGAGGTCGGTGTCGACCCGACCGATGGCCATCGACGGGACCGTCGGCGTGTCCGACACGACCGCTCCCGACGTCGCGTCGATGAGCGCCAGACGCGTCGCCGTGACGGAGAGCGTGCTCGTGCCGCTCGACGCGTTGTCGACTCTGCTCAGTGTGGAAAGACACGCCACCAGGGGCCGAACCTGCGCGCCGCGAGGACGGGCCGTCACCGCCGTGCAGGTGCTGCCGACGGTCGCCGGACCCGGGTTCGGGTCCGCTCGCGCCAGGGGTACGCGCCATGCCTCGACACCCGTGTCGCCGTCGAGAGCGACCACGTCGGAACCGCCGTCGGCGTTCGAGGTGGCGGCGACGATCGTCCCGAACATCTCCATCGGGTGCGTCCAGGAGGTGAGGCTGCTCGTCCACAGCGGGTGCACCGGCCCGTCCAACGGACCGGCGACGCCGGGAACGTCCGCGAACGCGGCCTGTCGCGCGGCCTCGCGTC
>MLJW01000483.1_pt1 | contig 17200 bp, 10 predicted proteins | sample 888231 | NCBI WGS metagenome assembly MLJW01 (sample SAMN05788063, study PRJNA343431) | mine drainage metagenome | isolation source: sample collected from the inflow into an acid mine drainage treatment plant... | place: Germany: Lusatia, lignite mining district
CCCTGTAATAGCGCCAGCATTTGCTCGCGCGTGCTTTTTGATTCGGTCATGTCCTTTTTCGGACGGGTCATGGTTCTTCCTTCGTTTGGTGGTTTTTGGCTTAAGCACCTAACCACCTACCATGATCCGTCTTTTTGCTGAAGTTTTCGGACACTACCGGGTCTGACGTTGCCCTTTGGTCGGCATTGGCCATTGATGGAAGGGCTCGACAACCGCGCCCTCTCATCGACGTTCCACGCATGAATCCTCCGCCCGGATACACACTGCGCCCGCTGATTCTGGACGATTACGAAGCCGTCATGGCCCTCTGGCATGGCACCGAAGGCATGGGCCTGGGCGAGTCGGACAGCCGGCGCTCGATCGCCGCGTTTCTCGAGCGCAATCCGGGCCTAAGCCGCGTGATCCAGGGGCCGGAGGGCAGTATCGTGGGCGCCCTGTTGTGCGGTCATGACGGGCGTCGCGGCTACTTGCATCACCTTGCCGTCGCCCGCCCGCACCGCCGCCAAGGACTGGGCGCTCTCCTGGTCGATGCCTGCCTTGCCGACCTCAAGGTGTTGGGTATCCCCAAGTGCAATCTGTTTCTCTTCGCCTACAACCTCCCCGGCCGGGATTTCTGGCTCTCCGAAGGATGGAAGACTCGCGACGACCTCGTCGTGATTCAAAAGACCCTGTGAGCGAAACGCCAGGGGTGGGAGCCGCGATCCTGTTCAAACCGGATCCGGTCGACGAATTGAACAGAAGACAACGAAGGGAACGAAGAGGGGAGAGGAGCGAGACTGGGCTCAGTGGCGGCGGCTGGGGAAAACCGCTGAAACGCTGAAATTGGAGTGCCCAAGAGAAAACGCTGAAAAGCTGAAAGCTGAAATTTGGAGTGTCTTTACCTGGAGTGCGGAATCACGATTCCGCCCTTGGACGCGAGGCATGACTCGCGCCCGCCGGTTTCGGATTCCGAAATCGGCGTTCGTCGTCCTCCGCGGGCGGTCGTGCCCGCCCTTGTAGGGCCCGACCTCCGGGCGGGCCGGCTTGGGGACCGTGGATCGACGTGGAGGCGGAAGGGAAAACGCTAAAACGCTGAAAAGCTGAAAGCTGAAATTTGGAGTGTCTTTACCTGGAGTGCGGAATCACGATTCCGCCCTTGGACGCGAGGCCCGACTCGCGCCCGCAGGTTTTGGATTCCAAAACCTGCGTCTTCCGCGGGCGGTCAGGCCCGCCCGTCGAGGGCGGTGTCGGGCCACCGCACTCCACATCGGACAGTGGATCGCCGCCTGATGCCGCGCCTCCCCTAAACCCGCCTCGGATCGGGCGCAGCGGCCGGCTCGCCCGTTCGGCACCGCTCAGGATGCGCGTTCGCAGAGGTCCGGCTCTAACAACCTCTCGACGCGTCGTTGCCTCCGGTTCAGTGCGTTTCGGAAGGGCGTGAACGATATAGGACGCAGTAAACGAAGCGGGAGCCTGGCAAGTGGGGCTAGGCCACGGAGGCCGCGGCGGCCAGCCAGTCCATGGCGCGGCTCCGGTCGGAGAATACCTCGATCTTCGTCCGCGGGTTGTCGTTCAGGGTCTGATACAGCCGCACGAATCCCACGTGCAGCGGCTTCTCGACCACGATCGCGGTGCGATGCGGCGCGCGGTGCTGCCGCTTCTTGCGGCGCTCGGCGAGCGGGAAGACATGCGCGAAGTCCGCGTCGAAGCGCTCCACCTGGCGAAAGTCGGCGATTCGCGACGGGATGCCGGGATGGGAGTCCTCGATGCGTTCGATCTCGTCGAACATGTGCTCGAGATCCTCTCGGGAAACGGTGCCGGTGACGGAGATGCTGAGCAGTCCGTTGTCCGGGTCTGTGCGAACGTCGAAGGGCATGGGATGGCGGCAGGCTGGTCCGCGTAGGGGAGCGGATTCCCGGCCGGACCGCAAGCACGCAGGCTGAGGAGGCGCGGCGGCAACCAGAAACCGGATACCGGACTCAGGCTCCGGCAAGTGCGCTCTCGACGGCGTCGGCGGCCGCGGCGCCGAGGCGGCGGCGGTAGGCGGCGTCCGCCTTGCGATCCGTATGCACTTCGAGGATGCGCATGCCGCTGGCCGGCAGGCGTGCGATCGCGGCCTCGAAGCGGTTCCAGTCCGCGACCCGTTCGTGGGCGGCTCCGTGGGCACGCGCCAGGTCGGCGAAGGACACGGCCTGGGGTGTCGCGAAGTAGGTCTCGAACGGAGGCTCGAATCGGGCAATCGGCAGGTGTTCGAAAATCCCGCCGCCGTCGTTGTTGATGAGCACAATCGTCAGCGAGCCCCGCAGGCGCGGGCCGTGGAGGAAGCCGTTCGTATCGTGCAGCAGCGAAAGATCGCCGGTCAGGAGCACCGCGGGGGCGGCGCCGTGCGCGACGCCCACTGCCGTGGATAGGGTGCCGTCGATTCCGTTTGCGCCGCGATTAAAATGGACCGCGATGCGCCGGTCTCCCGCGCCCCAGGTGTACTCGAGGTCGCGCACGGGCATGCTGTTCGCGACGAACAGGGGCGTGCCAGAGGGGAGGTTGCGGCCGAGCAACCAGGCGGCCTTGCCCTCGAAGAGCGAGGACTCGGAGGCGAGGGTCGAGTCGAACACCCGGGCGGCTGCCGATTCGGCCTTTGCCCAGAGCGCCGCAAAGCCGGCGGAACCGGGACGCGCGCTCACCGGCAGCAGGGGCAGGGCCTGCGCGATGCCGCCGCGAACCTGGATCGTCGAGGCGTGAAGGGGGTCGCGATTGTCGGCGCGCTCGGAGAGCACGAGTGTCGGGACGCCCGAGTGCGACTCCAGCCAGCCGCGCAGGACCTTGCTCGTCGGCAGCCCGCCAAGCACCAGCACGGCGTCGGGACGCAGGCGGGCGGCGGCCGGGCCGGAGCGAAGGATCGCGTCGTAATGGCAGATCAGGGCAGGCGTATCCGCCGGAAACTGACGCAGAGGGCTGAGCACGTCGGCGAGCACGGGCCAGCCGAGGCGGCGCGCGGCCTCGGCGGCCGCCGGTACATCCCCGGGTCGCAGACCGGGGCCGGCGATCACGATGCCGCGCTCGACCTCCGGGAGGGGCCACTCGGCGGGCGCGGTGGTGACGGCGAGGGGCGGGCGCACCTGGTTCCAGAACTCGGGCGCCTCGAGGCGCCCGCGCAGCCGGTCGAGGCCGGCCTCGGACTCCGGGTGCAGGGGATCGCGAAACGGGCAGTTGAGGTGGACCGGGCCGGCGTCGGGCCCAAGGGCCCGGTCAACGGCGTGCGCCACAGTCTGGCGCAGGTACCGCAGCCTGGCGTCGTCGGGCTCGGGCACGGCGAGCTCGTGCTGAAATACCACATACGACCCGTAAAGCTTCTGCTGGTCGATGGTCTGGCCGGAGGCGCAGGCCCGCATCTCGGGCGGCCGGTCGGCGGTCAGGACGATCAGCGGCACGCCCGATTCGCGGGCCTCGATGATCGCCGGGAAGTAGTTGGCGGCCGCGGTGCCGCTCGTGCACACCAGTGCCACCGGGCGGCCGCTGCGCTTCGCGAGTCCGAGTGCGAAAAACGAGCCCGACCGCTCGTCGAGGGCGGGAATCGCCTCGATGCCGGCGTGCCGCGCGAAGGCGATCGTGAGCGGCGTGCTGCGCGAACCGGGCGAAACCACGGCGGCCGCGAGTCCCTTGCGGGCGAGCGTCTCCACCAGCACGCTGCACCAGAGTGAATTTCGGTTGCGGTAATCGAGTTCCATGGACGGCAGGGAGCCGACGATGGACGTCCCGGGAGCGAAATTCAACGGAAGAGCGGGCGGCGGAGGGAAAACGCGGGAAACAGTTAACAGGGATGAAGAATGAAAACGCTGAAAAGCTAAAACGCTGAAATCGGGGTGCAGCCGCTGTCCAGTGTGGAGTGCGGTGACCTGGCACCGCTCTCGGACGCGAGGCCAGTCGAAGACCCTGAGCAGAGCCGAACGGGACTCGCGTCCGCAGGTTCCGGATTCCGAAACCTGCGTCCCCCGCGGGCGGTCGGGCCCGCCCGTCGACGGCGGTGTCGGGCCACCGCATTCCACATCGAGCAAAGCCGCACTCCCATTTCAGCGTTTCAGCTTTTAGCCTTTCAGCGTTTTCGTCCGACATCCCCTTCATCCCTGTGAATACCCGGCTTTCCGCCGGGCCGTTCGTCACAGCTGCACGGGCAGGCCAATCTCGATGATCTGGGTGGGGAGGATCTTGTAGTAGTCTTTCACCGGATGCGCGTTTCGGCTCAGGACGGCGTACAGGCGCTTTTCCCACTCCCACATCCTTGCGTTGCCGCCGGTGATGATCATCTCACGGTTGAAATAGAAGGTCGTGGCCATCAACTGCAGGGGCACGCCCTGGTTCTGGATGCGGTGGACCAGGGCGGCCACGTCGGGCGACTCCATGTATCCGTAGCGGCCGATCGCACGCCACACGCCGTTGCCGAGCGAATCGAGGGTGAGGCGATCCTCATCGTTCACCGACGGCACGTCCTCGGTGAGGATCGTGAGCAACACCGCCGTCTTGTGGAGGCATTTGTTGGACTTGAGATGGTGCAGGAGGGCGAGAGGCGTGCCCTTCGGCGTGGCGACCATGAACACCGCGCTGCCCGGGACGCGCGTGATGTTCTTGCTCTCGGCGATCTCCGCAAGATCCAGCTCGGTGATCGCGCCGCTGTAGACCTTCTCGATGATCTCGTCGCGACCGGTTTTCCAGGTGTGCATGATCGTCAGCAATCCCGCGGCGATGATCAGCGGCAGCCAGCCTCCGTAGGGAATCTTCTCGAGATTGGCGGTGAACAGCACGAGCTCGACGGAGAGGAACAGCAGGAACAGGCCCCAGGATTTCCATGCGGGCCAGCGCCAGGTGATGCGGGTGACACGATAATAGGCGTAGGTCGTGACGGCCATGGTGCCGGTGACGGCGAGGCCGTAGGCTGCGGCGAGGTTGGACGACGACTTGAACGCGAGCACGATCCAGATCGTGCTGATCGCGAGGGCGGCATTGACGAGCGGGACGTAGATCTGCCCGGCCTGCTCGGCGTTGGTATGGAGTATTCGGAGACGCGGGAAGAAGCCCAGCTGGATGGCCTGCCGGGTCAGCGAGTAGGTGCCGGTGATGAGCGCCTGGCTCGCGATGATGGCCGCGGCGATCGAGATCGCCACGAGTCCGAGGCGCAGCGCACCCGCGGGGGCGAGGGCGAAGAAGGGATTGGTCTGGTCGGCCGGGTGGGAAATCGCGTAGGCGCCCTGGCCGAAGTAATTGAGCACCAGCGCCGGGCAGACCACGAAGCTCCAGGCCTTGGCGATGTAGCGCCGGCCGAAGTGTCCCATGTCGGCATAGAGCGCCTCCGCGCCTGTGACAGTCAGGATCACGCTCCCGATCACCGCCGCCGCCTCGCCCGGGTGGCGGATGAGCAGCAGCAGGCCGAGCAGCGGATTCAGCGCACGGAACACCATCGGGCTGTCCGCGATGTGCCAGGCCCCCAGCGCCGCGAGTGTGGCGAACCACACCAACATCACGGGGCCGAAGATTCCGCCGAGCGCCTTGGTGCCCTTGGACTGGATGAGGAAGAGCGCCGCGAGGATGACCACGGCGATCGGCACCACCAGGTGGGTGAATGCGGGACTGAAGCTGCTAAAACCCTCCGCCGCGCCGAGCACCGAAATTGCGGGGGTGATCACCCCGTCGCCGAATAGCAGGGCCGCGCCGACCATGATGAGGAAGGTGGCAAACGTGATCCCTCGCTTGCCGGCTACCGACTTGGGGTGGGAGAGCGCCAACAGTGCGAAGATGCCGCCCTCGCCGCGGTTGTCGGCCCGCATGACGAACCAGAGGTACTTGAGCGACACCTCAAAGATCAGAAGCCAGAACATGAGCGACAGCACCCCGAGCACCCCTTCCACACGATTCACGTGCGGCAGGTTGATCAGGCACTCGTTCATTGTGTACAGCGGACTGGTTCCAATGTCGCCGTACACGACGCCCAGGGCGCCGAGACAGAGCGCCGCCTGGACGCGCAGCGGGGGAGTTGCCGAATCCGAAGTGTGCATCTAAGAGCGCGCCATTCTCAGGACTTATTCAGAGCATCCAAGCACCTTTTTCGGCCGATTTGAAAACGGAGGCCGGCCTGGGATTTCGCGTGACGACCGGCCCGCGCCCTCCCAAAACGGGGCCATGAGCACGATTCAGTGGAAGGTCGCGAAGACCTACTCGGACATCCTGTACCACAAGGCCGACGGCATCGCCAAGGTCACGATCAACCGCCCGGAGAAGCGCAACGCGTTCCGCCCCGAGACGGTGAACCAGATGTACGATGCCTTCCTCGATGCGCGCGAGGACACCTCGGTCGGCGTGGTGCTGCTCACCGGGGCCGGCCCGCATTCAGATGGCAAATACGCCTTCTGTGCGGGCGGCGACCAGAGCGTGCGGGGCCATGCCGGCTACATCGGCGGCGACGGCATCCCGCGGCTCAACGTGTTGGACCTGCAGAAACTCATCCGGTCGATGCCGAAGGTGGTCATTGCCCTGGTCGCCGGCTATGCCATCGGCGGCGGCCACGTGCTGCACCTGGTGTGCGACCTGACCATCGCCGCGGACAACGGCGTCTTCGGGCAGATCGGCCCGAAGATGGGCAGTTTCGACGGCGGTTTTGGCTCGAGCTACCTGGCGCGCATCGTCGGGCAGAAGAAGGCGCGGGAGATCTGGTACCTGTGCCGTCAATACACCGCCCAGCAGGCCCTCGACATGGGCATGGTCAACGCGGTCGTGCCCGTGGCGGAGCTCGAGGCCGAGGGCGTCAAGTGGGCGCGCGAGATCCTGGGGCACAGCCCCCTGGCGATCCGCTGCCTGAAGTCGGCGTTCAACGCCGACGTGGACGGCCAGCAGGGCCTGCAGGAACTGGCCGGCAACGCGACGATGCTTTATTACATGAGCGACGAGGCGAAGGAGTTTCACCGTGCCCAGCGCGAAAAGCGCAAGCCCGACGCCACCCGCTTCCCCTGGCTGCCTTGACCGGGGGAAGGAAGCGGGGATCGGGAATCGAGAAGGGGATTCACAGGGATGGAGGGGATGGAAGGGATGGGGGAGGAAAAAGCTGAAACGCTGAAAAGCTAAAAGCTGAAATTGGAGTGCGTCGCTAATCGATGTGGAGTGCGGTGACTTGGCACCGTCCCGCGCCTGCGGGAACGCGAGGCCTGACTCGCGCCTGGTAGGGCCGGCTCGTGGAGGTGGAGGGAAAACGCTGAAACGCTGAAAAGCTAAAAGTTAAGAGCTGAAATGAGCGTGCGGCTTTGCTCGATGTGGAGTGCGGAATCACGATTCCGCCCTGGCTATCGGAATCCGATAGCCATCGGTCATAGTTTGTGCCGTGCACAACGAAGCCTGATGCGCGGGGGGCTCCGCCTCCCGGCCCGTTTTTCGGATCGACGGACGACGCAGGTTTCGGATTCCGAAACCTGCTCCGCGGGCGGTCATGCCCGCCCGTCGAGGGCGGAATCGTGATTCCGCACTCCAGGTTGAAGGCACCCTCGATTTCAGCGTTTCAGCTTTTCGCCGCCACCCATCCCTTCCATCCCTTCCATCCCCTCCATCCCTGTTAAAATTCCTCGTGTTTTTCCCCCAGCGCTTCTCCGCCGAAGATCTTTCCGGCTTCCCGGCGCCAGCGATAAACCAGGGGGCCTTTGTCGCGTTCGAGGCGCTTGAAGAGTCCGTCCTCGGTCCGCTTCGGAATCGTCAGGTCCTCCGCACCCCCGGCTCCGCAGGACAGTGCCCGGGCGTAGGGTTTGAAAAATTCGGGCCGGCCGATGATGCGGGACCAGCCTTCGCCGACCTTGTTTACGGCGGGACCGCCCGTTCCGCGGCGCTGCAGCGCCAGGAACGAGTAGGGCAGGCTGCGCAGGTCGATGCCTGCGCGCTGCCCGAACTTCACCCAGTTGGAGTCCGCGTGGATTCCGAGCGGGGGCGGGGCGAAGAAATGACACCAATCGCGCTCGCGCTCCGGCGCCAGCAGAGGACAGGCGCCCGCTCGCGTGCAGGGAGCGACGACGTCGAAATCGCCGAGGAGCGAGTCCCGCACCGTCTGCAGCCCGCGGGCAACGTCGCGGCTGCCGGGCTCGACCCAGAGGACCGCTTCGGAGCGCAGGATTAGGCGGCGCAGTTCCGCGAGGTCCGTCTCGGCGACTTCGTTGAGGACGTGGCTCACGACCAGAAGGCCGATCGGGGACCCGCCTGACAGGAAGCCGGGCGTGACCGGAGCGACGTTGATGGCCGGATACACCGCGGCCGCTCGCGTGGCCGCGTAGTCCATCGCCAGCGGCGAGTGGTCCCAGAGCAGCAGCGAATCGAACCTTCCTGCTCCGAACGCCCGGAGCACGCGCCGTCCGGCGACGCCACTCCCGCACCCCCAGTCGAGCAGCGCGCCTCCGCGTGGCGACCAGCCGCGCAGTGCAAGCTCCGCGAGCACGGCGTCCCACTTCCAGCCGATGCGCTCCGCATACGTGAAGTCGTAGTGCGCGAGATCGTCATCACTCGTCCAATACGGACCCTCGTCCGCGGCCCCATCGAGAAATCGTCGGCGCAAACGGTCAAGGATGGTCCAGTCGAGATCGTCCCAGGTCATGTCGAAATGGCGGTTAAACGAAGCGTGGTTGGATTCACAGGGATGAAGGGGATGGAAGGGATGGTGGCTCCAGGCAGGATTGAACAGAAGGCAACGAAGGTAACGAAGACCGGGCAGGAGTTAGAATTTAGGAGCTAGGAGCTTGAAGGATACCAGCCTGTGGAGTGCGAGGTTTTACCTCGCTTTGTTACGGGAGGCTCCGCCTCCCGGCGCGAGGGGTGCAACCCCTCGTCAAAGGCGGTGAGAATCACCGCACTCCGTATCGAACTCCGACTCGCCGAAACTTTTCTAGATACTAACTCCTAGCTCCTCCCGGATTCCCACCATCCCTTTCATCCCCTCCATCCCTGTGAATAATTCGTCCTTCATTCCTGTTAATCCACATCTGTCGTGAACGCGAAGCCGAGACGCGTTGCGAGGTGGTGGCGCCGGATACCGTAGAAGCGCGCGAAGTCCCGGATCTGGTCTGATCGCCCGGTGTCGACGGCGGCGGTGGTGCGGACGGCGGCGATCATGAGGTTCTTCGCCGTGTGCTCGGTGGAGACAAATTCGAAGGCCCGGGCACGGTAGCCCGCCCATTCGAGCAGCATCGTGCGCAACGCATCGGTCACGAACTCCGCCTGCCGCTCGGCGAAGATGCCGTGTCGGAGCGCACCCGCGAGGACCGCTGGAGCCTGAAGCTGAGGGCGTAGTTCCTTCTGACAGCACGGGGCGACGACCAGGATCCGCGCCTGGGCCTCGATGCCGCGCGCGAGTGCGTCGTCGGTCGCGGTGTCGCAGGCATGCAGGGCGATGACGACGTCGGGCTCGGCGAGCGGCGCGTCGGCGATCGTACCCGCCTGAAAGCGCAATCCGGTCATGTGCGAGTCGCGGGCCACGGCATTGCAGTGCTCCACGAGATCCGCCCTTAGTTCGATGCCGAGCACTTCGGCGCCCGGACCCACGAGGTCGGCGACTGCGAAGGTCAGGTAGCCCTTGCCGCATCCCATGTCGACCACGCGCAGCGGACGTCCGGCTCGGGCCTCGGGAGTGTCGAGCGAGGCCTCGGCCAGAAGGGGACGAAGCAGGTCGGCGTACGACTCGATCTGCCGGAGCTTGGCCGACATCTCGGCGCGCGGCTGGCCGCGCTCGTTGGTGACGCCGAGCGCGCGAAGCCAGGGTCGGTCGAGGGGAATTGGATACGCCTTGCTGCGGTCGTGTGCGGCGCTCCCCGTGGGCGCCGTGGACTCGGCCTTGCGAACGGTGAGCCGGTCGCGCCGCCCGGGGAATCGACGCAGCTCCACATGGGAATCCACGGTGAACAGGTGGGCATCGAGAAACTCCTCGCGCACGGCCTGGGAGAGTCGTTCGAACGCGTCGCCTAGCGGGAGGTTTTGCGTCGTATCACGGCGTGCCTCGCGCAACACGAGGCTCAGGTGAGGACCGGTCTTCAGCTGGACCGGCCGGGCGAAGAGCGTGAGTACGGCTGAGTCCTTTGCCGCGGGCCGCCCCAGTGTGAGCTTTACGAGCGCGCCGTCGGCGAGTGCCTGCCGAAGCAGGTCCAGGAAACGGTCGAGAGGTCCGGGGGGCGGTGCCATGCCGCCAAGCCGAAGCGAGGTCCCGCGCCACGGAAAGGAAAAACGAAGGGCGGCTAGCGGGTCTCACGGCGGGAGTTTCGGAGCTAATGATTCACAGGGATGGACCCGCCTACGCCAAGGCTACGGAGAGGAGTTAGGAGCGAGGAGTTAGAAGTTAGAATGTTTCGAGCGGCGCCCTGAGGCCGCGGTGGTTGTTCGATGTGGAGTGCGGTGGCCCGACACCGCCCCGCGCATGCGGGAACGCGAGGCTAGACTCGCGCCCGGTAGGGCCGGCTCTCCGAGCCGGCTGGGTTTGGGGAATTGTGGATCGACGCCTGATGCCGTTTACCCCGAAACCCGCCGCGGATCTGGCGGAGCGGCCGGCTGGCCCGTTCGGCACGGCTCAGGGTACGCATTCGCAGAGAGCCGGCCCTACCACGAAGCTAGCCATCGTCTATCAGCGGCCGCCACGGCCACCGCACACTGGGTAGGGCCGGCTCTCCGAGCCGGCCGGGTTTGAGGGATTGTGGATCGACGTTCGACGCCGTTTACCCCGAACCCCGCCGCGGATCTGGCGGAGCGGCGCTCCGCGGGCGGTCAGGCCCGCCCGTCGATGGCGGTGTCGGGCCACCGCACTCCACATCAAGCATAGCCGCACGCTCATTTCAGCTCTTAGCTTTTCAGCATTTCAGCGTTTTCCCTAAGGCACGCCACATTGATCCTTCTTCCGTCAGGCTAGAATCATTCTCACTGCTCACTGCCTGCTTCTCGATTCTTCCCTTCGTCCTCCATGGTATCGAGTAGCGGCGGGAGTACCGGCGGGGCCTCGACGAGCATCTCGTGGTAGCGCTTCCAATACTCGTCCCAGTGCTGACGCTCCCGTTCGGAGCGCTCGACGGAGCGTACCTCGAGGTTGCCGACGAAGATCACGAAGGCGAACAGAAGCGCGAGCAGCCACAAGCCGTACCACACGCCGATCGCGATCCCGATGCAGCCAATCACCTTCGCAACCATCGATGCTAGTTGCGTGGCCCGCAGGTAGGGCTTGCGGGTGGCCAGCGCGGCCCGAAGGACGCGACCGCCGTCCATCGGGAACACCGGGAGCAGGTTCAAGGTCGCCATCGCCGCGTTCGCAAAAAAGATCTGCAGGAAGAATCCGTTGGCCCCGCTCCACACCGCGTCCGCCGCAGGTCCGTCGCTGAAGGCGCCTTTGAAGCGAAGAAAGCCCACCAGCACCACCATGATCGCCACGTTCACCAGCGGCCCGGCGATCGCAATGGTCATCTCCATGCGCGGCTCGCGGGGTATGCGTTCGAACTCAGCCATCCCGCCAATCGGCATCAGGAGGATCTGGTTCGCCCGAATCCCGTAGCGGTGCGCCGCATAACAGTGGCCGAGCTCGTGCAGGACCACACAGGCAAAAAACGCGACCAACAGAGTCATCTCCAGCAGCGCTCCGCTCAGTCCTCCCGAGCGCGCACCGTCCCAGGCCGCGTAGCCGAGCAGGAGCAGGAAACTGTAGTGCACCGCTAGCCGGATGCCCGCGATTCGGAAGAGTTTGATTTTCCAGCCCAGCATGAGAGGTCCCGGACAACAAATCCCCCCGCCGCCCGGACGCGAGGAAAGAAAGGGGCCGACAAGGGCAGGGTATTCACAGGGATGGAGGGGATGGGGGAGGAAAAAGCTGAAACGCTGAAAAGCTAAAAGCTGAAATTGGAGTGCGTCGCTAATCGATGTGGAGTGCGGTGACCTGGCACCGCCCTTGGACGCGAGGCCTGACTCGCGCCTGGTAGGGCCGGCTCGTGGAGGTGGAGGGAAAACGCTGAAACGCTGAAAAGCAAAAAGCTGAAATTGGAGTGCGTTGCTAATCGGTGTGGAGTGCGGTGACCTGGCACCGTCCCGCGCCTGCGGGAACGCGAGGCCTGACTCGCGCCTGGTAGGGCCGGCTCGTGGAGGTGGAGGGAAAACGCTGAAACGCTGAAAAGCAAAAAGCTGAAATTGGAGTGCGTTGCTAATCGGTGTGGAGTGCGGTGACCTGGCACCGTCCCGCGCCTGCGGGAACGCGAGGCCTGACTCGCGCCTGGTAGGGCCGGCTCGTGGAGGTGGAGGGAAAACGCTGAAACGCTGAAAAGCAAAAAGCTGAAATTGGAGTGCGTTGCTAATCGGTGTGGAGTGCGGTGACCTGGCACCGTCCCGCGCCTGCGGGAACGCGAGGCCTGACTCGCGCCTGGTAGGGCCGGCTCGTGGAGGTGGAGGGAAAACGCTGAAAAGCTGAAACGCTGAAAAGCTAAAAGCTAAGAGCTGAAATGAGCGTGCGGCTTTGTTCGATGTGGAGTGCGGAATCACGATTCCGCCCTGGCTATCGGAATCCGATAGCCAGGTCTTCGGCTCGCGGCGGGAGGTTTCGAAATTCGAAACCTCCCCCGCGGGCGGTCGGGCCCGCCCGTCGAGGGCGGAATCGTTATTCCGCACTCCAGGTTAAAGGCAGCTCGATTTCAGCGTTTCCGTATTTCAGCGTTTTCTTCCCATCCCTTCCATCCCCTCCAGCCCTGTTAAACCCCGCGCCTCGATTCTTCTTGTTCCGCTTGCTCCCACCCGTCCATCCGCTTCGCTGCTAGCTTCCCATGGCCTCTCAACCCTCCCCCTCGAAATCGTCCGCAAAGTCCGTCCCGCCGTATCGCGATGCCTCGCTGCCGATCGAGCGCCGCGTCGACGACCTGCTGTCGCGCATGACGCTCGAGGAGAAGGTGGGCCAGCTGATGCAGCTGCCGGGCAACGCAGCCATGCCGCTTGCCACGCCCGAGGCCTGCCGTGAGGGGCGGCTCGGTTCGGTGTTGTCCGTGGTCGGCAGCGACGTCGCTCCCTTCCAAAAGGCCGCGCTCGAGTCGCGCCTCGGCATCCCGTTGATCGTCGGCATCGACGCCATTCACGGCCACAACATGTGGCAGCACGCCACGCTCTTTCCGTCGCAGCTCGCGATGTCGAACGCCTGGGACGAGGACCTGTGCCGCCGGATCGGACGCGCCACGGCCGTCGAGGTGGCCCACACGGGCATCCACTGGACTTTCAGCCCCGTCTTCTGCCTGCCCCGCGATCTCCGCTGGGGGCGGGTGGGGGAGACCTTCGGCGAGGAGCCGCTCCTTATCGGCCGACTCGGCGCCGCCATGGTCCAGGGCTACCAGGGCGAGTCCCTGTCCGATCCCATGTCCATCGCCGCGTGCGCCAAGCACTATGTCGGCTACGGCGACAGCGAGGGAGGCCGCGACGCGAGCGAGAGCTTCATGACTCCTCGCGCCCTGCGCATGTCGTACTTGCCTCCCTTCGAGCGCGCCATCCGGGCCGGCTGCGCCACCGTGATGAGCGCCTACCACGCGATCGACGGCACGCCCGTGATTTACAGCCGCTGGCTGATGACAGAGGTCCTGCGCAAGGAGTGGGGGTTCCAGGGCTTTATCGTGACCGACTGGGACACGATCGGCCGCACCCACCTCGCACGGCGCGTGTGTGCAACGCCCGCCGAGAGCGCCGCCCGGGCCCTGAAGGCCGGCACGGACATGTCGATGACAACCCCGAGTTTTTACGAGAACACGCTCGCCAATTTGAAATCCGGCGCCGTGTCGGAAGTCGAGGTCGACGAGGCCTGTCGCCGCATCCTGCGGATCAAGTTCCGCCTGGGCCTCTTTGAGAATCCGCGCCTGCCCGACGAGGAAAAGGCTCGCGCCGTCAGCGGCACGGCCGCGCACCGCGCGCTCGCGCTCGAATCCGCGCGCCGCTCGCTGGTGCTGCTCAAGAATCGCGGCCTTCTTCCGCTTAATCGCGACCGCGTCCGCCGTCTGGCTGTGATCGGACCCAACGCTGACGACGTGCTCGGCACGGTGGGCGACTGGGCGCTGGGCGCCGGACAGAACCAGGGCCAGCGCGAGACGTATCCGCCGGAGAGCATCGTCACGGTGCTCGAGGGCCTGCACCGCGTCGCCGGTCCGGGCGTCGAGGTGTCGTATGCCGCGGGCTGTGGCATGGAGCACCGCCGTTGGGACCAGCGCACGATCACCTGGAGCCGCCATCCGTTCGGCGACGGCGTGCGCGAGTCGATGCCCGAGAAGATTGCCGCTGCCGTCCGGCTCGCCGAGCGCTCCGACGTCGCCGTGCTCGTGCTCGGCGACCATGTGCACACGTATTCCGGCGAGACGAAATCAACCGCCACGCTCGAGCTCCCGGGCGAACAGGCCGCGCTGTTCGACGCGGTCGTCTCCACGGGCGTACCCGTCGTGGTCGTTCTCACCGCCACGCGCCCGCTGGCGATTCCCGACATTGCGCGCCGTGCCGATGCAATTGTGCTCGCCGGCGCCCTGGGCTCCGAGGCGGGTGTCGCGGTGGCCGAGGCGCTGTTCGGCGAGTTCAATCCGTCCGGAAAACTGACCATCGGGTGGCCTCACCACGTGGGCCAGCAGCCCGTGCGCTACGATCTTTCCGTGGGTGCGCACCAACAGGCGTATCCGGATCTTCCCGACGCGGGCTTCGAGGCCCTGTTCCCGTTCGGCTTCGGGCTTTCGTATTCGACGGTCAGTTACCGCGGACTGGAGCTGAAGACCCCGGTGGTGGGCGAGGGTGGGGCGCTCGAGGCGACCGTCCGCGTCCGAAACACCGGGTATGTCGCGACCGACGAGATCGTGCAGGTTTACCTGAGGCGTCACACCGCTTCGGTCACCTGGCCCGCGCTGAAGCTGGCCGACTGGACGCGGGTCCATTTGGAGCCAGGCGAAGAGCAGTCGGTGGTGATCCGCCTCCCGCGCGAAGCGCTCGCGATCTGCGACGCCGAGGCCCGCTGGGTCGTCGAGCCCGGCACCTGCGACCTCCTCGTCGGTCCCTCCTCCCGCCCCGCCGACCTCAAAGCCTTGAGCTTCCGGATCGAGTGAGGATTCACAGGAATGGAGGGGATTCCGAACTGATTATTAACAGGGATGAAGTGGATGGAAGGGATGGGGAGGAAAAAGCTGAAACGCTGAAAAGCTAAAAGCTGAAATTGGAGTGCGGATTTGATCGATAAGGAGTGCCTAAGGGAAAACGCTGAAATGCTGAAAAGTTAAGGGCTGAAATGGGCGTGCGGCTTTGCTCGATATGGAGTGCGGAGCCTCGGCTCCGCTTTTGGACGCGAACCTCGGTTCGCGCCCGCGGGTTTCGGATTCCGAAACCGGCGCCCCTCCCCCCGCGGACGGTCAGGCCCGCCCGTCGATGGCGGTGTCGGGCCACCGCACTCCACATCGTTTAGCGACGAGCTGTTCGTAGCTGCAAGCGAAGGCGGACGCGAACCTCGGTTCGCGTCCAAAAGCGGAATCGAGATTCCGCACTGCTATACATCGATCAACAACCCCCAGACCCGGCCCGCCCGGAGGTCGGGCCCTAGTGTGCCCGGCATGCGCGACGACGCTCACCCCAAACCACCTATCCCTTCCATCCCCTTCATCCCTGTTAAATAATTTCAGTCAGTCCGACATCTTCTCCATCCCTGTGAATACGCTCACCCCTTGTACCCCAGCGCCCGGGCGACGGCGGAGTTCACGATCTCGCCGTTTCTCGTGTTCACGCCGCGGGCCAGGCCTCGGTGCTCCTCGAGCGCCTGACGCACGCCTTTTTCCGCCATCAGCACGACAAAGGGCTCCGTCGCCTGCGTGAGCGCGATCGTCGAGGTGCGCCCGACCAGCGCCGGCATGTTCGGCACCGCGTAGTGCACGACGCCGTGCAGCTTGTAAACCGGTTCGTGATGCGAGGTCGCGTGGATCGTCTCAACGCAGCCGCCCTGGTCGATCGCGATGTCCACGATCACGCTGCCGGGACGCATCGTGTTCACCATCGCGCGCGAGACGACGATCGGCGCCTTGGCCGCCGGAATCAGCACCGCTCCGATCAGCAAGTCCGCCTGCGCGACCGCCTGCTCGATATTTCCGGGATTGGCGACCAGAGTCGTCACATGCCCGCGATACTCCTCGTCGATCTGTTCGAGCTTGCGGGTGTCGAGGTCGAGGATCGTGACCTTCGCCCCCATGCCTGCAGCCATGCGGCAGGCGTTTGCGCCCGAGTTGCCCGCCCCGACGATGGTGACGTGGCCGGGCATCGTTCCGGGTATGCCGCCCAGCAGCACGCCTGAGCCGCCGTTTTGCGACTGGAGAAAATACGCGCCGATCTGGATCGAGAGGCGTCCCGCGATCTGCGACATCGGCTTGAGCAGGGGCAGGGTGCTGTCGTTGGCCTCAACGGTCTCGTAGGCGATTCCGAGCACCTTGCGCTTCACCAGCGCCTTGGCCAACTCCGGGCCGGCCGCGAGGTGCAGGTAGGTAAACAGCGCCTGCCCGTCCTGCATGAGCCCGTATTCAGCGGGCAGGGGCTCCTTGACCTTGAGAATCAGCTCGGACTTCCGCCAGACCTCGCTGGCCTTTGTTGCAATGCGAGCTCCGGCCGAGCGGTAATCGGTGTCCGAAAATCCGGCGGTCAGCCCGGCTCCTTTCTCGACCAGCACGTCGGCGCCGAGCTTCACGCAGCGCCGACACAGAGAGGGGGTCATCGAGACCCTCGTTTCACCATCTTTGATTTCCTTGGGTACTCCAATTTGCATGGAAGGACCATGTTGATTTCCGCCCCCGGAGCAATCGGGAAGGGGGCAGGGAATTTACAGGGATGGAGGGGATGGAAGGGATGGAGGAATCCGGGAGGAGCTAGGAGTTAGTATCTAGAAAAGTTTCGGCGAGTCGGAGTTCGATATGGAGTGCGGTGATTCTCACCGCCTTTGACGAGGGGTTGCACCCCTCGCGCCGGGAGGCGGAGCCTCCCGTAACAAAGCGAGGTAAAACCTCGCACTCCACAGGCTGGAATCCTTCAAGCTCCTAGTGTAGTGTCCCACAAATAAGTGCCTTTTTGAATTAGGCCAGGGAGCGGATGCGTTTAGGAGGGAAAGTGCATCCCGGCTTCATGGCTTCGAGGCGCTGACGGCAGCGTTCGACCTTGCCGAGGATGCGTTCCACGCTGGCAGTCCAAGTGTAGGGGTTGGGCTTCTGGTTCC
>MLJW01000484.1_pt1 | contig 17073 bp, 13 predicted proteins | sample 888231 | NCBI WGS metagenome assembly MLJW01 (sample SAMN05788063, study PRJNA343431) | mine drainage metagenome | isolation source: sample collected from the inflow into an acid mine drainage treatment plant... | place: Germany: Lusatia, lignite mining district
GACTGCGTATCACCCGCGCCATGGTGCGCATGCGTTCGGTCATGGGCTTGACCGCATAGCGGTAGAAAAAGAAGGAGCCGATCACCATCAGGCCAAAATGCATGAGCTCGGTCTGCATGCCATTCATCCGCAGCGCGGAGGCGAGCCCGAGATTCACCAGCCAGAAACCGAAAACAATCACAAAATAGGCCTGCTTCTGGCGATACGCGATGGAGCGGAACCGGAAGGCTTCTTCAAGGTCGGCCTCGCACATCATGCCCCAGGTATCGAGCGAGCCCGGCATCTGGAAAGTAACGCCTTTGCCGATCACCGGAATGTGCCGGTAATCGGAATATCCCGGATAGGTGACGAACATGTTCTCGCCCTTGCGGATGGTTTCGCGCACACCCGGGTGCAGTTCTCCCGTGGCCGGGTCATTGAACACCAGCTCCATCTCGGTATGCTGCTTCACCCGCACCGTGCCATAGGCCGTTCGCACCCCCTGCTTGAGGTTGTCTCCCAGACTGAAGGCATCATCTTCGAACCGTGAGCGCGACAGTGCCGTGCCTGGCCTGATTGCCGAATCGAACACCGGCTTGACCATGAACAGGTAATTATCGCCCGACTCGATGAATACGTGCCCGGCTTCGCGCTGGATGATATCGCCCAGCACATCGTTCGGCACCCGCCCGCACAGGCAACCGATCGTCACCCCATCCCTCACCAGAGGCTGGTAGAACATCAAGGTCACGGCATCATGGAATTTGGAACTGCTGGGTCCAATCGCCACAGTCCTTGAATCAACATAGGGGCCGTGCAGGAACTGACCCTTCATCCCCTGCGCCACGGCCTTCGCCGACAGCTCCATCGATCCTCTTTGTCCAGTGGAGGTCGAAGCCAGCGCGCGACCCGTGGCATCAATGACGAATAACTCGGAAAAGTCATAAAAGGCCGCCTGCTTCTTTTCCAGCATTGCTGAATTGATGGCGGGAAATTCCTTGACCAGTTCTTCGGAAAAATTCTCCAGCATGCCCCATTGCTGCTTGGCCCAGCCACGCAGGATTTTTACCCGTGTCCCCGCAATCGCTTCAAATGTCTGCTCCAGCACCGGATAACGGCGCCGGTTCAGGTAACAGGCCCAGGCCATGGCCAACTTTCCTGTTTTTCCCAGCCATGGCAACCAGCGCCGCTCCTTGCTGGATAAATTCATGTCCTCGCTTTTAAGCATGATGTTCCCATCCATTCCAGAAATTGCTTATGGTAGGCAGGTCAATGCAAGATCCAGGCCAATGAAACCATCTTCTAATAATCAGGGCATTAAACAAACGGTGTTGGCATGACCGCACCATTGCAAGGCGCGTGAAAACCGGACGCACCATGGAGGTGCGCGCGAAACCAGGGTCGACTTTCTTCGCTCACATCGGCGTTGCACCATCATCAGACGCCATCAGGAACTGACGCCAACCCCCGTGAGAAGTGATGTCCTGCGCATGTTCCAGCGCATAGTTTTCGCACAGGAATCCCTGGACCCAGCTGCCGTCGGCCAGTTCCAGCCTGCCTATCCCCAGCGGAGCGGGAATGGCGGCCACCAGTGCCCCATAACCGGACAGCGCAATTTCCCACACTTCCAGGGCAACCTGGCCGCCGCCTTGCCTCACCCTGACCATGCCGGGGCGCGGTGGGTGAAAATCGGCCAGGTGGTACAAACGGTAATCCGCCGAGGTTGTGGTCTTTCTGACCAGCTTCGCGCCCAGCTTCAGCAACTGGCCATTAAGCGGCAATCCGCTCATGTGGGCGCCGCAGACGGCAACCTGCACAACATCGTTCATCATCAATCTCCCGGCAAAGTGGTCCAGTCGCCCATCTGCGGCAAAACGCCGCCCTCCAGCCACGGCAACGTCGAGTGCACGATGCGCAGAACACCCTCCTGATGCCTTCCAAACGAAATCTCGAAGTCGGCCAGCTGCCGCATCTCGTCGAGGCTCGCACGCTGCTTCTCGACCCTGGCCCACAGACGCCGAGCATCAACCTCACCCAGGCTGCGCGGCCGCAGATGCATGAAGTACTCGCCCGCGCGCAGCAGCAGGCGCTGCAACCCGTCGAGCTGCAGGTGCTGGGCGGAGAATCGTCGGCAGTCCAGCGGCTCCGGCTCCCATCGCTCCCTGTACTGCTGTTCCACGCCCGACTCTTCCAGACCGGCAGCACAAAAATGCATGTTGCCGATGTCGCGCCAGTCGCGGGGATGGTAGTCCATGCGGCGATGCCATTCGCAGATGTGGCCATCCACCTTTGTAACGCCGGCGAAACCTTCCTGCCGCAACAGCCATTCCAGATGCACCCGGGAGCATTGCCTCAGGGAATGCACCCGGCCGAACTCCGGCCGCCCGACTGGCAGTCGCAGATCGCCATGCCAGACGGCGGTCTGCAGCCAATAGACCCTGGAATCGACATCGCACTGTTCCGGTGTTTGCAGCAGGGTGCGGCGCCACAGGCCCATATATCCGCGCGGAACCGCAGCGTGCATCAGATCGGCGGCCAGCTTCAGGCATCCAGTGCGGCGTGCAGCCGCCCGCCCAGCCGCAGCAACGCCGTGTCGCTGAACGCCGGGGCTGCTATGGTCACCCCGAAAGGCAGGCCGTTGCTCTGGAATCCGGCCGGCACTGCAATGGCTGCAAGATCAAGCAGGTTCATGAAGTTGGTGTAATAGCCCAGATTGCTGTTGGTGCGCACCGGATCTGCTTCCACTTCCGAAATTCTGTAAATGGTTCCCGCTGTGGGCGTCAGCAGGACATCGATTTCATCCCAGACCGCTTCGTTTCTGCGTTGCAGCGCCTTGAGACGATACAGCGCGGCATAGGTGTCGGCGGCAGAGAACCTGGCAGCGGCGCCGATGATCGAGCGCGTGACCGGAAACAGGGAGTCCGGCCTGGTTTCAATGAACTCCCGGATTGCCGCATAGCGCTCGGCCACCCATGGGCCTTCATATAGCAGGCGGGCGGTTTCGAGAAACGGGGCAAAATCGATGACGACAGGCTGTCCACCCAGTGATTGCAGGCGATTGATGGCGTCACGAAACAGTTGCGGTGTCACCGGATTGCCAAAGAACTCAAGCTGGTCTTCGCGCGGGACGCCGAACCTGAAACTGCTGCCCAGCGCCTTTCCGGTGTTCACCGGGCGCCGCGAATAAGGATCGCCCGCATCGAAACCCTGGGCCACTTCGAGTACCGTAGCCGCATCATCGGCATTGCCGGCAAAGATAGACACGCAATCCAGCGTGCGGCAGGCCGGAACCACCCCGGAGGTACTGACGAGACCGCAAGTGGGCTTGTGGCCGATCAGGTTGTTGAATGCGGCAGGCACCCGACCCGACCCCGCAGTGTCGGTTCCCAGGCTGAAACTGACCATGCCAAGAGCCACGGATACCGCCGACCCCGCACTGGAACCGCCGGAAATGTATTCAGGATTTATGCTGTTCCGACATGCACCGTATGGCGATCGCGTGCCCACCAAACCGGTGGCGAACTGATCCAGATTGGTCTTGCCGACCGGGATTGCTCCGGCGTCGATCAGCTGCTGCACCACCGTGGCGCTGGTGTCCGGCGTGTAGGCAAAGTCCGGACAGCCGGAAGTGGTTGGAATGCCGGCCAGGTCGATGTTGTCCTTGATGGCGAACGGGATGCCGTACAGAGGGAAAAGCGCCGGATCGCGCCCTTCCAGATTTTTGGCGTAGGCGAGCATTTCCTGCCTGGTCAAGCGCCTGATCCAGACATGATTTTCATCTTCGCCGATGCGGGCATTAATTTCCGCCACCAGTGCCGCGGGTGTCAATGCTCCGGACAGGTAGCGTTGGCGCAGGAATTCGATATCGAGCTTCATCAGCATGCTCATGTCAGTTTTCCATTTCAATGATGAACAGATCCTGCCCGGCAGCGACCTGGCCGCCTTCATGGCAGAACACATGGGTGATTGTTCCATCGGCAGGGGCCGTTACGCTGATTTCCATCTTCATGGACTCGACGATGACCACGGTGTCGCCCCGCCGCACGATGTCGCCCACCGCGGCCTTGACCTGCCACAGGTTTCCGGCGACATGCGAAGCCACCGCCCGGCTATTGGGCGGCAGATCGAGCTCACTATCAGCGGCAGCATCCGCGACATCCAGATCGCTGGAATAGTGCGCCTGGCCGGTCGCGATCCAGCGTTCGCGCTCGGCTTCGAATGCCGCCTGCTGAGAGGTCTTGAACGCATTGATGGCGCCGGCATTTTTCGTCAGGAATGCGTTGTAGTCCTTGAGACGGAAAGTCTGCTCCTCAACCTTGAGCCTGAACTTGCCACGCGGGAAGTCCTCGCGCATCTGCAGCAATTCCTGCGGCGTAACCGGGTAGAAGCGGATCTGGTCGAAGAAGCGGAGCAGCCACGGCTTGCCGTCCTTGAAATCGGCTGTCTGGCGCCAGCGGTTCCACATCTGGATGGTGCGGCCGACGAACTGGTAACCGCCAGGGCCTTCCATGCCGTAGACGCACATATAGGCGCCGCCGATGCCGACGGCATTTTCGGGCGTCCATGTGCGCGCCGGGTTGTATTTGGTCGTGACCAGCCGGTGCCGCGGGTCGACCGGGGTCGCCACCGGCGCGCCGAGATAGACATCGCCCAGCCCCAGCGTCAGGTAGCTGGCGTTGAACACGATATCCTTCACCTCATCGATGCTGCCCAGTCCGTTGATGCGGCGGATGAACTCGATATTACTGGGACACCATGGCGCATCCTTGCGGACCGACTGCATGTATTTCTCGATCGCCAGCTGCGTTGCGGCATCGTCCCATGACAATGGCAAGTGCACGATGCGCGTCGGCACCTCCATGTGCTCGATGGCCGGCAACTCGCGCTCAGCCTTGGACAGGATGTCCAGCAGCCGATCCACCGGCAGCCGGCGGCTGTCGTAATGCAGCTGCAGCGAGCGGATGCCCGGCGTCAGGTCGAGAATACCCGGAATGGCCTGCTTCTCCAGCCACTGCATCAGCGCGTGAACGCGAAAGCGAAGATTGAGATCGAGTACCAGCGGGCCATACTCCACCAACAGATTCTTGTCCCCGGCCTGTCGGTAAGCGACGGCCAACTGCGTGCCGTTCGCCGGGATCCGGTCCAGCAAGGGACTGGTTGACGATGTGGGCAGAGAAGTTCTGCCGGCGGATCGGATTTGCAGGGTTTCGACCTGCCGGTCCATGATCTCTTCAGCTCGGCACGCTTCATCCTGCGTCATACGCTTGAAGCGCACCGTGTCGCCCGGCTTGAGCTGACCCATTTTCCAGAGTTCGGCTTGCACGATGGTCGCCGGGCAGACGAAGCCGCCCAGGCTGGGGCCGTCCGGCCCCAGGATGACGGGCATGTCGCCGGTAAAATCCACCGTGCCGATGGCATAGGCGTTGTCGTGAATGTTGGACGGGTGCAACCCGGCCTCCCCGCCGTCCTTGCGCGCCCACTCCGGCTTGGGTCCGATCAGGCGCACGCCGGTGCGATTGGAGTTGTAGTGCACCTCCCAGTCGGTGGCGAAGAACATGTTTATGTCGGCATCGGTGAAGAAATCCGGCGCGCCATGCGGCCCGTACAGCACACCGATTTCCCAGGCACGGCTGTAGCCCGGCACCAGCGCTGCAGCAAGGGTTTTCTGCGACAAGTCGGCAGGTTCGCCGCGCACGAGGTGCACGACATCGCCGACCCGCAATGTGCGTCCGCCATGGCCGCCGAACTGGCCAAGCGTGAAAGTGGATTTGCTGCCCAGGTAGTCAGGCACATCGAAACCGCCCTGCACCGCCAGATAGGTACGGCAACCGGCGCCCTGGATGCTGCCAAGCCTGAGAACGCTTCCGGCCCTGACCGCGTGGGATTGCCATACGCCCAAGGGGGTTCCGTCCAGCTCCGCAACCATGGGAGCTCCTGCCAGCGCGATCACTGCATCGCAGTTGAATCTGAGCGTGGGACCCACCAGCGTCAGTTCCAGCGCGGCCGCACCTTCATCGTTGCCGGCCAGGCGATTGGCAAGCCGGAACGCCAGATGGTCCATCGGCCCCGAGGGCGGCACACCCACGGCCCAGTAGCCAAGACGGCCTGGATAATCCTGAACCGTGCTCTGCACCCCGGGCTCCAGCACATCGATGCTCGCCGGACGGTAATGGAAACCGTTGAGGTAGCGCGTCACCTGCCGCCCTGCCGGAAAAACGCTGTCGGCCAGCACCTGGCGCAGATATTCCAGATTGGTTTCGATCCCGGCCAACCGGGTCCGGGCCAGCACGTCGCGCAGTTTTTCCACCGCAGCATCGCGGTCGGTAGCATGCACCAGCACCTTGGCCAGCAACGGGTCGTAGAACGGTGAAACTTCGCTGCCCTTTTCCACCCAGGCATCGATGCGGGCGCCGTCCGGAAATTTCACTTCGGTCAGCACGCCACTGCAGGGCTGGAAATTCTTGTTGGGGTCTTCCGCATACAGCCGTACCTGGATGGCGTGGCCTTGCGGCTGGTGGATGTATTGTGCGAGCGGCAGCAGTTCGTTGGCCGCCAGCCGCACCATCCACTCCACCAGGTCAAGGCCGCACACCAGCTCGGTGACGCCATGCTCCACCTGCAGGCGAGTGTTCACTTCAAGGAAATAGAACTCCCCGCTGTCGTTGTCGTAGACGAACTCCACAGTGCCGGCGGAACGGTAGCCAAGGGCGCGCCCCAGCTTCTCGGCCGCCTGCCATAGCCGGCTGCGCACGCGGTCGGAGATATTGGGCGCAGGGGTTTCCTCGATCACCTTCTGGTTGCGGCGCTGCACCGAGCAGTCGCGCTCTCCCAGCGAAATGACCTCGCCCTTGCCGTCGCCGAAAATCTGCACCTCGATGTGGCGTGCGGCCTGCACGTATTTTTCAAGGTAGATGCCGCCCTCCTTGAAATTGGCGCGCGACAGGCGTTGCACCGATTCAAAGGCTTCCGTCAGCTGATCTTCGCTCCAGATCAGCTGCATGCCGATGCCGCCCCCCCCGGCCGTGCTCTTGAGCATCACCGGATAGCCGATGCGCGCTGCCTCGGCTTTGGCATGCATGGCATCGGCCAGCAGACCGGTCCCCGGCAGCAGCGGCAAGCCGCAGGACTCGGCCAGTTCGCGCGCCGTATGCTTGAGGCCGAAATCGCGCATCTGCTGCGGGGTCGGCCCGATGAAGGCGATACCGGCGGTCTCGCACGACTCGGCAAAGGCAGGATTCTCGGACAGAAAGCCATAGCCAGGGTGGATGGCCTGTGCGCCCGTCGCTTTGGCCGCGGCAAGGATGCGCTCGACATTAAGATAGCTTTCCGCTGCCGGCGCCGGGCCGACGCAGACCGCCTGGTCCGCTTCCAGCACGTGACGGGCGTTGGCATCCACTTCGGAATAGACCGCCACCGACGCCACCCCCATGCGCTTGAGCGTGCGCATGATGCGGCAGGCGATTTCTCCTCTGTTCGCGATCAGGACCTTGTTGAACATCTGATACTCCTGAAATTCCGGGCAGGTCGTCCCGCCTCGTTATGTTCCGGCCCGGGCCGTCCCGGCGCCAGGTAAGGTTACTGCGTGTCCCACACCAGCATGCGCACCGGCGTAGGGTTATAGGCATTGCAGGGGTTGTTGAGCTGCGGACAGTTGGAAACCAGCACCACCACATCCATCTCGGCGTGCATTTCGACGTACTTGCCCGGGGCGGAAATGCCGTCGGCAAACGTCAGCCCACCTGCGGGCGTTACCGGCACGTTCATGAAGAAATTGATGTTGGCGCAGATGTCGCGCTTGCTCATGTGACGCTGGTGGGCACAGTCGCAGTTCGCCAGCGCATGCATGAAGTTGTCGCGACAGCTGTGCATCGGGCGCTTGTCCAGGGCGTAGCGCACCATGTTGCTCTCCGCCGCGCAGGCCCCGCCCAAGGTATCGTGGCGACCGCAGGTATCGGCAACGATAGTCAGCATGGGTCGCCCCTCGCTGCTGTACAACACCGACCCCGTAGTCAGGTAGAGGCTGCCCTGACGCTGGATGGTGTCCACTACACTGTAACGTTCCTCGGGATCTTCGGCGTTGTAGAACAGGGTATCCACCGCCTGGTTGCCTTCAAGATCGAGGATGCGGAATGTATGGCCCTTTTTTACCAGCCCCATCCAGGGCTCGCCGGCCGCACAGACTTGGTCCAGCACGGCGTTTTCGGGGGAAAGTCTGCTCGTCGTCAACATGATCAGCTCGCGTAAAAACGTTCGGTATTGATGAATCCGCGCCGATTCTGCGGACAGGCATTCCGGCACGCGTCATCGGCAGCGGCCAGACCCGTGTGCCAGGCGGCCAGCTCTACTGCCGCAGGCTTGTATTCAAGCGCAGGGTCCAGGGGGTGGGGTGCGGTGGAGAGCACCGCCAGCACGTCCATGTCGAAGCGCAGGTCGACGCTGTCGCCGGCCTTGCTGTGGCCCGGCTGGAAATGCAGCGCGCCGGCGGCGTCCGCGACCACCTTGCTGAAAAAATTGATATTGGCGACCAGGTCGCGCTTGCCCAGCCCCCATTTTCCCAGCTCGATCAGCAGGCCGTCCTTGCCGCTGCGGTACATGTCATTGCGATGGGTCTGGAAATTTGCCGTGCCGTATTTGCTTGCAAGCAGCGCGGCATCCGACACCCCGCAGATCGTATCGTGCCAGCCCACCGTATCCGCAACGACCGAACACAGGACGCGTCCCATGTCGGAGTAGCACACGTTCCCGGTGGTCAGAAACGCCGTGTGTTGCGCCTTCAGGGTATCCGGCATGTTGTAGCGCTCCAGTTTTTCCTCGCGGTTGTACAACAGCACCGACGCGTTGGCGCCGCCTTCCAGGTCGGTCAGACGCAAGGCCGTGCCGCGGCGCAGCACGCCGGACCAGTGGTTGCCGCCGGGGACGATTTCTTCCCACAATAAAGGGTTCATTGCATGGTTCCTTGTTGTTTCATTGCGGTCATCGGATGCACCGGCGGGATCACGGCCGCCATCAGTTGCAGCTTGCCGGTGACGACGCCGCGCAAGGTGACGATTTCATCGGCGATGTCCTGCACTTTCTGGGCCGGCCCCTGCACCAGGATGACCTCCATGGTCTGGTTGTTCATCAAGTGGACGTGCAACGAGCTGATCACCTCGTCAAGATGCTCGTACTGCAGGTCGGCCAGGTTTTTCTGCAAGCCCGGAGTCGCATTGTTGTAAAGAATCGTGATCGTGCCAGCCATCACCTCATTGCCGATTTTGCGCTGGTGGTCGGCAACATGCTGGCGCAACATGTCGTTGATGGCCTGCGAGCGACTGCCGAAACCGCGCCTGGCCACCATCTGATCGACATCGGCCTGCAAGTCGTCAGGCAGCGAGATGCTGATGCGATTGACCGGCCTGGATTTCTTCTTCGGATTCATGTTCGTATCGAAACCTTAGAACAGGTAGCTATATCGCTCGACTTCCCACTGGCTGACCGTCAGGTGGTAGGTCTCCCATTCTTCGGTCTTGTAGGCGATGAATTCGTCGCGCAGCGCCTGGCCCAGGGTCTTTTCCACCAACGTGTCCGAGGCAAAGGCCTTGACCGCCTCCTGCAGGGTTTGCGGCAGAAAATCTATGCCGCGCTTCAGGCGCTCCTGTTCCGGGATCGCATACAGGTTGTCCTCGTTCGGCGCGCCGGGATCCAGTCCTTCGCGGATGCCTTCCAGTCCGGCGGCCAGTGCCAGGGCGGCAGCCAGATAGGGGTTGACTGCACCGTCGGCATTGCGCGATTCGCAACGCCCGCCGCCGGCCGGCACGCGCACCGAGTTGGTCCGGTTATTGGAACCATAGGAGTTGAACACCGGCGCCCAGCTGAAGTAGCTCATCCTGCCCTGCCGCACCAGCCGCTTGTAACTGTTGACGGTGGGGGCAAAGGCAGCGCACAGCGCCGGGCCGTGCTTGAGAATGCCGGCGATGAACTGGTAGCCCAGCGGCGTCAGCCCGATGCCGCGCGGGTCGTCCTTGGGGTCGCAGGCGAACAGGTTGTTGCCGGTTTTCAGGTCGTACAGCGACATGTTGAAATGCGCACCGGTGCCGGTCTTGTCGGCAAACGGCTTGGGCATCATGGTGGCGACCAGACCGTCCTCCTTGGCGTAATGCTTGGCCATGTGCCGGAAGAAGATGAAGCGGTCGCACATGGTCAGTGCATCGCTGTAGTTGAAGTCGAACTCGAACTGGCTGTTGCCGTCCTCGTGGTCGAACGAATACAGATCCCAGCCGAGGTCGTTGATGGCGGTCGCCATCTTGTCCAGCCAGCCGAAGTTATCCATGAAACCGCGCACGTCGTAGCACGGCTTGTTCAGCTTGTCGTCGGGGTTGGGCACCGACAGCGAACCATCGGCTTCCTGTTTCAGCAGATAAATTTCGCACTCGATGCCGAGGTTGAAGCCGAAGCCCATTTCCGCTGCCTGCGCCAGCACGCTCTTCAGCGCCACCCGCGTGTTCAGCGGGTACGGCTTGCCCTGGAAGCTGTTATCCGCCGGCATCCAAGCAACCTTGGGCTCCCACGGCAAGGGGATGATGTGGTCGAGGTCGGGGATGGAATTCAGCTCGTCATCGCTCGGGGCCTGTCCCAGGCCATCCAGCGCATAGCCGGTATAGCGCTCGGAGCCCGCGGCCATCTGCGGCAGGTGGGCTATGGGCACGACCTTGGCCTTGGGTACGCCATGGATATCCACGTAGGCGCCGATACAGTATTTCACGCCCCGGCTCACCAGGTCATTCTGAATTTTTGCGATTTCCGCTGCCGACTTTGACATGACTCAACCTTTCCAAAATACCGTGAATTAAATTTCAATCAGCCGTGTGCGTGGCTGAAATACGAGTGTTCGAGCGGGGGCTGTTCATGCATGCCCTTGATGAGCAGTGTGCTCAGGTCCTCCACCATCCAGTCAAACCAGACGGCGCCCTTTTCCCTGCTGGCAATGCTGGGCTTGCCGGTCACGCCGTTGAGGCTGGTCCGGTTGACCGGGTGCGCGAACACCATGCCGGCGGTTCTGTCCCGGTCGTCCGCGGATGCAAGCTTTTCGGCCCGCACCATGTCGGGCGCTTTCGCCAGCATGAGCGAGGTTTCGGCATCATTGGCGTGCCAGTCGTCGCCGTCGGCGTGGTGAAATTCGCGCACGCGCGGACTGATGGTGGCGGAATTCAGCACAGCGACCATCATGTCGTCATGCTCGCTGCGCAGCATTTCCAGTGCGCAGCGCAACGGCGCCGCATTGGTGACATGAGTGTTGACGATGAACAGACGACGCACGCCGCTGGAATAGGCCCAGTCGCCGATCTCCTTGACCAGGTTGATCAGCGTGATCGGCGTCACGGCGATGGTGCCGGGCCAGCGCTGGCTATGCCCTACCGAGCAGCCGTAGGGCATGACAGGCAGCATCGGTATCTGCACCCGCTCTACCACGGCACGGCAGAGCAGGTCCGCCAGCAGGTAATCCATGCCGCAGCCCATGTGCGGACCATGCTGCTCGGTCGCGCCGATCGGCAGGAGGGCGCTGTTGTTCGAAGCTGCAAGCCGGGCCGGAATCTCGTCCCAGGTCGTATGCGACCATTGCATCGTCATGATTACTCCACGTTATCCGCGACGTTGACGAAGCGGATCATGTTCGGTTTCACTTCCGCATCCTGCTCGGGTTCCGGCTCCGGCGGGTGGATCAGGGCTTCAAGCCGTGCCTTGGTCGCCAGAAACTCCGCGCTGGCAGACTGTTCCGCACTGCGCGGCCGCGGCACCGGCACTTCGATCAGCTCCTGCACTTCGCCCGGATGCGCCTTCAGCACCAGAATGCGATCCGCGAGGAAGATCGCCTCATCCAGATCGTGCGTGATGAACACGATGGTGATGTCGATGTTGCGCCAGATCTCCAGCAGATGAGCCTGCATCTTGGCGCGCGACTGCGCGTCCAGCGCCCCAAAGGGCTCGTCCATCAGCAGGATACGCGGCTGATTGATCAGGGCGCGGGCGATCGCCACCCGCTGCTTCATCCCGCCTGACAACTCATGCGGATAGGCGTTTGCGAATTTTTCCAGCCCGATCAGTTCGAGCCACAGCGCCGCCTCGCGCCCCGCCTCGGAGGCGCTGATGTTGTTCATTTCGAGGCCGAACATGATGTTCTTCTTCACCGTCAGCCAGGGAAACAGGGTATAGCCCTGGAACACCATACCGCGATCCCGGCCAGGCCCGTTGACCGGACGCCCATCCAGCAACACATCGCCCGAGGTATGAGATTCCAGCCCCGCCAGAATGCGGATCAAGGTCGATTTCCCGCACCCGGAAGGTCCGAGAACGCAAACCAACTCCCGACGATGCGTCTTGAAATTGATGTCTTTCAATGCGGTCACATCACCCTTGTTCGACTTGTAGGTCTTGCCGAGATGCCTGACCTCGAGGATGACCTCCCGCGACTTCAGCCGCTCGAAACGGGCCCTGACGGCGTCGGCTTGCTCAAGGTAATCCGGCAGTTGACCATTCTTGTTCACATCGACTCCTTGTTCGCCGGACGATCCCAGCGGAAAAGCCTCTTGCCCAGTGCTGCAAGCAACAGGTCTCCACCCAGGCCGAGCACGCCGATCATGAAGATGGCGGCATAAACGTTGTCGAAATGCTGGTAGCGTGCCTGCTGGGTGATGAACCAGGTAATGCCGGATGATGTTCCGATCAGCTCGGCAACGATGAGGTAAGTCCAGGCCCAGCCCAGAAGGATGCGCTGATCGCGATACAGTTCCGGCAGGATGCCCGGCAGGATGACGTGGAACAGCATCTTCATACGGCTGGTGCCGAGCGTCATGGCAGCCTCGATGAGGGAATAGTCGAGCTTGCGTGTGGTGTTGGCGATGATCAGCACCTGCTGGAACAGGGTTCCGATGACGATGATGCTGATTTTCGGTCCGTCATAGATCCCCAGGATTGCCACTGCCAGTGCACCGAATGCAGGCGCCGGCAAATAACGGAAAAACTCTATGAACGGCTCGCTCAGGCGGGAAACGGCGCTATAGGTGCCGCACAGGATTCCCAGCGGCACACCGATGATCGAGGACAGCAGAAAACCCCAGAATATTATTTTGACGCTATGCCACAAACTCTCGTGCAGCCACTGACCATCGTGCTGTGCGGGAGGAGTCGTGAATGCGGTGTAAAACGCCTTGACCACCGCATGAGGCGCCGGCAGATAAATCGGGTTGGCCGGCACGCCCTCCGGGACGGCCTTCCCTTGCGATTTCATGCTGGCCAGCTCTTCGGCGTAGACCGCCTTGTCCACCAGCATTCCCGGCTGAAAATAATCCACGCCGCCCGGCTGGCTCACCTGCACCATCGGATGCCAGACGAAAGGAACGTAGCTGACCATGCACCAGACCAATAATGGCAGCAGGAATGAACCGGCACCCAGCAAGGTTCTCTTGCGTGGCGACAACTCTCTGCGCACCGCAAACCAGGATGAGAGATTCATTCCCGCGCCTTTCCCTTGACTCAATCGATTACTTGGCTGACAGAGAAGGATCGATGGCCTTGCCCAGGTCCTGCGGCTGCTTGTAGACGCCATTCTTGACGTTGAAGCTGTCGGCAATCTTGCTGGAACCGTACAATGACTTGAAGCCGTCAGCCTTGACGAATACCTTCTTGCCCTCCTCCAGGCTCAGCAACCTGGTCCCCTTCAGCAGGGGGAGGTAGGCTTCGGGCTTGAGGCCGACGCGGGCCGACATGATCTTCACGGCGTCCGGTTGCGTCTTGGGATCGTTGATGTAGCTGACCACCTTGCTCCATACCTTCACCACTTTCTTCCATTCGGCGCGACGGCTCGAAAGGCTGGACGGGTTCACGGTCAGGACGTCATAAATGAGCCCCGGCTCGTCTGCCGAGGTATAAATCGGTTTGGCGCCCGGGACCTGGTTCATCGCTTCGCCGGCGTTCGGCTGCCAGGCTCCGATCGCGGCCAGGTCGCCGGATGCCAGCGCCTGGGGCGTTTCATTGGTCTTGGTATTGACGATGGTAAGATCGGACTCCTTCATGCCGGCTTTTGACAGGCCATTGAGCAGCAGCAGGTGCTCCACCAGGCCCGTTTCAAGGCCGATCTTCTTGCCTTTCAGGTCCTGCAGGCTCTTGATGCCCGGCTTTGCGACGATCATGTCGTTACCGTTGGAATAATCGGTCAACTGAATCATCACATTCTTGGCCCCGCCGGCGGCCATCACCAGGGCGTCTCCGTTGGTCACCGCCACACCATCGATCTTGCCGGCAGCGAAGGCATCCATGGACGCCGAATAGTCGAACCAGTCGAACTCCACGTTCACCCCGGCCTGCTTGAACCAGCCCTTGTCGATGGCCACCTGCCAGGCAACCCAGCCCGGCCAGTCGCTGTAGCCGATCTTGAGCGGCGGCCCGCCCGCCCAGGTAGCGCCTGACGCTAGCATGACCACAGGCATGGAAATTCCGAGAAGTATCTGCTTGAACAGGCTATGCTTCGATGTAGCTGGCATGACAATCTCCTTAAGTTAAGTATTACCGAAAAGAAAAACAGTAATACTTAAGCAACCGGCATGCCAAACGCATAAATCACTTTTTAATCAGCAAGATATATTATTTTTATGCTGATTTGATCTCAGGATCGCATGAATTCAGCACCAGCCTGGAGCGGGACGAACCGTGTTGGTGCAGGCAAGCCCCGCAATGGCGGGCGTGTGTTTTCGCGACGGACCTGCTGTTAAAATTCTGTCCATGGGCTGTTATGATGCAATCTGCCGAAATCCTTGAATGCCCCGATGATTAAACACTCTGTTCTCGTTTTCCTTTTCAGCTGCATCGCCGCCTGCACGACGCTCTCCCAACAACCCTATCCTTCCAAAATCCCTTCTTCTGCCTTTGATCACCCGGAAAGCACCTGGCTGGGCAGCCGCTACATTGCGGCGGCAAAACCGCATAACGGACTTTCAGGGTTTTATGTGCTTGAAAATGGCCTGGATGGCTTCTACGCCCGCGCCCAATTGATTGACAAGGCCCAGGCCTCCCTGGATTTGCAGTATTTCATCTTCAGGGAAGATGAAACCGGCAAGCTGCTGACAGAGCGCTTGATTCGGGCTGCGGATCGCGGAGTCAGGATCCGGATCCTGGTCGATGATGGCAATACGGTAAATGGCGATGAGCAATTGCTGACCCTGGCTGCACATCGAAACATTCAAGTCCGAATTTTCAATCCCTTGAGCTATCGCGGGCATGACAAGCTGTTGCGCCTGGCCGAAATAGCCGCGAAAAAGTCCCATCTCGACTACCGCATGCACAACAAATTGTTTGTTGCCGACAATGCAGTCGCCCTGATAGGGGGGAGAAATATCGGCGATGAGTATTTTCAGGTCGACCCCGAGTCCCAGTTCGGTGATGACGATGTATTCACGATCGGTCCCATGGTGAAAAAGCTGTCTCGAAGCTTTGACGAATACTGGAATTGCGATCTGACAGTGCCGGCGCAAGCAGTCGACCCCAGGCTCGTCTCGGCCGATGCATTGAACCAGTTCAAGAACCAGCTTGCCAGCTACCGCGAAAACATGGAACGTAAAAAACCGTCGTTTGCCAACCACATCTATAGCAACGGCAAATTGAATGGTCTTTTTACCGGATCCACAGCCGCCACCTGGGCTTCCGCCCAGCTGGTTTATGACAGCCCGGACAAGAAGGACGTCGAAGACGATCACCTGGCAGGGAGTCTCATTTACAACTCGGTCGAAGAAGCCGTGAAGTCAACCCATACGGAATTATTCATCGTGACGCCTTTTTTCATTCCAGGGGATGCGGGAATGAAGCTGTTCCGGACTTTGCGCGAGCATCAGGTATCGATCCACATCTTGACCAACTCGCTGAGATCGACGCCGGAGCTACCTGCACATGCCGGATACATTCATTACCGCAAGCAGCTGCTGAAGCTGGGGGTAAAGCTCCATGAAGTGCGTGCGAACCTTGGAAAGCCAAACGGCAGCGGGGAGTCCGGCAAATTGACGCGCTACGGAAATTACGGATTGCATGCCAAACAATATATTTTCGACCGCCAGAAAGTGTTCCTGGGGTCGATGAATTTCGATCAGCGGTCCATGCACCTCAACACCGAAATCGGCCTGATCATTGATAGCCCAAAGCTGGCAAACCAGGCTGTGGAACGTTTCAAGCGGCTGACGGACGCCTCTGACAGCTATGAAGTCCTGCTCAGGACTGACCCTGCCACCCAAGCGGAATCGCTCGTCTGGGTCACCAGGGAACATGGCAAACTTGTGGAGTATGCAACCGAGCCGTCTAGGAACACCGGGCAACGGCTTGAAGAAGATCTGATGTCCATCCTGCCACTCGATGACGAGCTCTAGAATGCCGGGTTCAGGAACACGTCCGGATTTGCAGGTACTATCTGACTTCGCCCACTCAATAGTCATATTCCCCTGATGCAAAAAGAAGTCAAACCGCCATCCAGGCGTGCCGTCGTCGCAGCCGTACAACTGCCGAACGTGAGCGATGCCGAGTTCGAGGCATCGCTGTGCGAATTGCGCGAGCTCGCAAAAACACTGGGGTACGAAGTCGTCCGCACCTTCGTGCAGAAGCGTTCCAGCTTCGACACCACGGCCTACCTTGGCGTCGGCAAGCGGCAGGAAATACGCAGTTTCGTGGACAACGAACCCGAACCTGCCGAGTTCGGGGGAATCGACGCCGGCGCGGATAGCCACGACATCGGCGTCATCCTGGTTGACCACGAGATATCCCCATCGCAGGCGCGCAATCTGGAAATCGAGGTCGGCTGCGAGGTCATGGACCGCACCATGGTCATCCTCGAGATTTTTCATCGCCACGCCCGCTCCCGGGCCGCCCGGGCCCAGGTTGAGATCGCCCGCCTCGGCTACATGGCGCCCCGCCTGCGCGAGGCGGCGAAGCTGGCAGGACCGCAAGGACGGCAGCGCAGCGGTGTCGGTGGCCGTGGTGCGGGCGAATCGCACACCGAAATGGACCGCCGCAAGATCCGTGACCGTATCGCCGAACTGCAAAAGGAGATTCTGGCGATGGATACCGAGCGCAAGACGCAGC
>MLJW01000485.1_pt1 | contig 17064 bp, 15 predicted proteins | sample 888231 | NCBI WGS metagenome assembly MLJW01 (sample SAMN05788063, study PRJNA343431) | mine drainage metagenome | isolation source: sample collected from the inflow into an acid mine drainage treatment plant... | place: Germany: Lusatia, lignite mining district
CGTGAGCCGCACCGGCGATATCGGCTTATTCCAGATATTGGAAGAGTCTGGAGTAGCTGCGGGGGTGAGGCGAATTGAAGCACGCACCGGCGACTCAGCTATCCATTGGGTCCAAGAACGTCAAAAAGAACTATTCAGTGTCGCAGACATGCTCAAAAGTTCGACATCGGATATTTCCAACCGTGTCCAGCACATGCTTGCCCAGAACAAGAAAATTGAACATGAACTGGCGCGGCTCAAATCCAGGCTGGCAGCCAGCCAGGGTGACGACCTGGCTGAGCAAGCGGTCGAGATCAACGGCATCAAGGTGCTGGCTGCGACATTGGAAGGCGCTGATGCCAACGCCCTGCGCGAAACCATGGACAAGCTCAAGGACAAGCTCAAATCCGCCGCCATCGTGCTGGCGAGCGTGGCCGACGGCAAGGTGAGCCTGGCGGCGGGCGTGACGTCCGACCTGACCGCAAAGCTCAAGGCGGGCGAGCTGGTCAATCACATCGCCCAGCAGGTCGGCGGCAAGGGCGGGGGAAGGCCGGACATGGCCATGGCGGGCGGCACCGACGCCTCCAGGCTGCCGCAGGCCCTGGCATCGGTAGCCCCGTGGGTCAAACTACAACTAGGTTAACTTAAGGCATTTGGAATGGCACTGATCGTACAGAAATACGGCGGCACATCCGTCGGCTCCCCCGACCGCATCCGCAACGTCGCGCGTCGGGTGGCGCGTTACAAGGCGCTGGGACATCAGGTCGTGGTGGTGGTATCCGCCATGTCCGGCGAAACCAACCGGCTGATCGGCCTGGCCAAGGAAATCATGCCGGAACCGGATCCGCGCGAACTGGACCAGATGGTTTCCACCGGCGAACAGGTCACCATTGCGCTGACCGCGATGGCGCTGATCGATCTCGGGGTCCGTGCCAAAAGCTACACCGGCAGCCAGGTGCGCATCCTGACCGATGACGCCCACACCAAGGCACGCATCCTCAACATCGACAACGCCAACATCCGCGCCGATCTGGACGCGGGTTACGTGGTGGTGGTCGCCGGCTTCCAGGGCGTGGACGAAATGGGCAACATCACCACGCTGGGTCGTGGCGGCTCCGATACCACAGGCGTCGCGCTGGCCGCCGCGCTGCATGCCGACGAATGCCAGATCTACACCGACGTCGATGGCGTTTACACCACCGATCCCCGCGTGGTACCGGAGGCCAGGCGGCTGAAGTCCATCACCTTCGAGGAAATGCTGGAGCTGGCCAGCCAGGGCTCCAAGGTGCTGCAGATCCGCTCAGTCGAATTCGCCGGCAAATACAAGGTCAAATTGCGCGTGCTGTCCAGCTTCGAGGAAGAAGGCGAAGGCACCCTGATTACGTTTGAGGAAGAAGACAACATGGAACAACCGATTATTTCAGGCATCGCATTCAACCGCGACGAAGCCAAGATCACCGTGCTGGGCGTTCCGGATCGCCCCGGCATTGCCTACCAGATCCTCGGCCCCATCGCCGACGCCAACATCGACGTCGACATGATCATCCAGAACGTCGGCGCCGACGGCACCACCGACTTCACCTTCACCGTGCACAAGAACGAACTGAACAAGGCACTGGCGATTCTCAGGGACAAGGTACAGGCGCACATCGGCGCTCGCGAGATCACCGGCGACGACAAGATCGCCAAGGTCGCGATTGTCGGCGTCGGCATGCGCTCACATGTGGGCATCGCCAGCCAGATGTTCCGCACCCTGGCGGAAGAAGGCATCAACATCCAGATGATCTCGACATCGGAAATCAAGATCTCCGTGGTGATCGACGAAAAATACCTGGAACTGGCCGTGCGTGTGCTGCACAAGGCCTACGAACTGGAGAACGCTTGAGTTTTCCCGAGTAAGCAGGTATCCTTGCCACCCTTTACGGAGAGCTGGCCGAGTGGTCGAAGGCACTTCCCTGCTAAGGAAGCATACGGGCTTAAATCTGTATCGAGGGTTCGAATCCCTCGCTCTCCGCCAGTGACCATAAGGCCCTGACTGTTAAGTCAGGGCCTTGTTTTTTCGTGGGTTTATCTTGTTTTTCTACAGGAGAGCGTCACAACAGCCCCCAACCTACGGCTTAACGATGGCACGCACACCCCCTTCAGCCTGTAATCACGCATTCCTGTTCCTGCTGACCTTCGCCACATCGCCAGGGATCGTGGAGTGAAGGCCGTACGCTGTCAATTCAAGTTACCCTAAAGTTTGCCCCCGAATATACCGACATACTATATCTATGGATCGAAGCAAGTTTTCCGTCAGGGAGAAGTGGTATGAAACGATTGCTTTTGATGGTGAATCTGCTACTTGCCGGGGGACTTGCTGGCGCAGCTGACAAGGCTGGCGAATCCGTGTCATCCGAGATTGAGCCATGGACGGTGGCTCCGGCGCAGTACACCTGCACGTCGGAACAGAGAGCCAACCTGGAAGCCGAGGATAGATTCTGTACCGCCAACACGGACTACACCAAGGAATACTGCTACGGCATTGCTTTCATACGCAACTGCAGCAAGCGCCCTGCCAAGGCTCCTCCCGCCGGCTAACTTGCCTGTCTCGGCAGTTGTCATAATACCGATTGTCATGATGACCGCCTCCGCCAGCCGGCATGGCCGGTGCCCAAACTTGTCCTTGAAATGGCCCGCACCCGGGATGGCATTTTTCCCGGGCAGAGCATCCACAGCGGGATTAATGCGAGTATATTTCCACCTGAAGGGATCCCGCTCATGAGCCACAAGCATGTTAATTTGATTCGCGCCATTTTCCATGATCCGGTAAGCGGCAATATTCACTGGCGAGAAATTGAATCCTTGCTCCATCATCTCGGTGCGAGCTTCGAGCCCGCAGGCGGTTCCCGTTTCCACGTCAAGCTGAACGGTTTTGACGAGTTCCTGCACCACCCGCACCAGAGCAATGTTTATGGCCGGCAAGAGATCAAGCACCTGAGGGAATTTCTCGCCCGTGCCGGAGTTACGCCATCGACGTATGAAAATGGCGAATGAGTCGCACGTCCAGATGTCCCGGTCTGCTCAGTCAGGAAAAATTCCCTGATACAATCCTGATGCCAAGACATCAAGCACTGTCAAAAACCAAAGAACCCACCGCCTGAGAATAACAACAAAATGAATTCAATCGACAAGGAAACTGCCCAAACCCTGCTGAAAGGGTTCGTCATTCCACCACGGCCGGAAGTCCTCACCAGATTCAACGAGGAGAAAAACAAACCCGCTCCGAATTTAAAGACCCTCGCCGATATCGTCAGCATGGACCCGGGGATTTCGGCCAGCCTGATCAAGACCATCAATTCCCCCATCTTCGGCAGCAGGCGGAAAATTGCTTCGGTGCACGAGGCAGTGAGCCTGCTGGGAATTTCAAGCATGGACAACATCGTCACCAGCCTCGCCCTGATCGCGGCCAACGGCAAGCAGGTCAACCTGGAGCGATTCTGGGATACGGCGATGGATGTGGCGAATATTTCCCGCAGCCTGGCCAAGAACGTCATCGGCGTGTCGGATAGCGACGCCTTTACCCTGGGCATGTTCCACGACTGCGGGATCGCGATGATGATGCAGCGCATGCCGGACTACAAGCAGTTCCTGTCCCAGGCCAACAATGACACTGAAAACACGCTGACCGCACTGGAGGACCAGCGTTATCAGACCAATCATGCCACCATCGGTTTCCTGGTCGCCAAGGCATGGAACATGCCGGAACACATCTGCCTCGCGATCCAGATGCATCATGAACACATCGACTTCGGCAGCCCGCTGGCCGGGTACGATGAGCGGATCCTGCCGCTCCTCGCCATACTCAAGATGGCGCAGCATCTCAACCATCTCTGCCGCAACACCCAGGATTCGGATGGCTGGACCCAGATGAGTGTTTCCGTACTCGATTACCTCGGCATTGGCGCTGACGAGTTCGAGGAAATAGAAACCGAAATGCGTCAGAATTCGACCGTGACGCCACAGGCATGGATAGCCAAGTCGGTCGGTCCGTAATCCTGAAATCCGGGTCGCCCGTAACGCGGCAACAGAACTGGAAAACGGCGGATGCATTGTCCATGGCGGCGGCAGGCAGCCATGGACTGGCACAGCAGCCGCAGATCTAGACCCTCGCATCCCCCCAGCGCAGGTCGGTGCGGTCATCGCCGATATAGAACGTCTCGCCGTTGCGGTCAACACAGTAACTGGAGGACACGATCATTTCCGAGAACGTCATGCCTTCGCTGATGCGCGTGTACTCGAACAGCACCGAACGAATCACCCTGGCGTTCCTGCAGATATGGGAACCGTGGGAAATCCAGCTGGGGCCGATGATCTCCGCCCCGCTCTCGATCTCGGTGCCGGAGTCGATGTAGACGGGGCCTTCTATCCTGACCTTGTCCCAATCGATGCGGGTATTGAGCCCCACCCATACGCCCGGCCTGACCTGCTTGCCCGGCATTTCCATGTGGCTGATCTCGCCGCGCAATACACGCTGCAGCACATGCCAGTAATCGGAGATACGCCCGATATCGATCCAGTTGTAGGAACGATTCTGGGCGTAGAACGGCAGCCCCCTTTCCACCAGCAGGGGGAACAGCTGACTGCCGATGTCGAAATTCACCCCCGGCGGGATCAGGTCGACCGCTTCGGGTTCGAAGAAATAAATCCCGGTACTGGCCAGATTGGAACGCGCATCCTGCGGCCTGGGTTTTTCCTGGAATGACGCCACACGCCCGGCCTGATCCGTCTCGACCACCCCGTAATTGCTGACCTCGCTATCCGGCACCCGCATGGCAACGACGCTCACCATCGCATTGCTGGACTGGTGTTCGATCAGGGCCGAGCTGATATCGAGATCGATCAGCGCATCCCCGCACATGACGATGGTGGTCTGGTCGAAAAAGCCGCCGAAATCCTGAATGCGCCGCATTCCGCCTGCCGATCCCAGCGGTTTCGGTATGATTTCGCCGTGATCGTAGACGCCTTCGTAGGAATAACCGATATCCACCCCCCAGCGCCGGCCATTGCCGAAGTACTGTTCAATCTTTCTGTGCAGATGCGCCACGTTGATCATGATTTCCCGCACGCCATGACGCGCGAGATGCTCGATCAGGTACTCCATCACCGGCTTGCCAAGAATCGGAATCATGGGCTTGGGCAAATCCCTGGTCAGCGGCCGTACCCGCGTGCCCTGCCCTGCGGCGAGAATCATCCCCTTGAGTTGAGTCTTCATCTGAACTTCCAATCCGTTATCGTTCGCCCATCATACCTGTTCGAATTACACCCCCGCCAGCGTTGCCGCCCTGCGCCAGAAAGTCTGCATGGATGGCATGCCTCAGGCTGAAATGATACCTGACGCAGCCAAATCAGGCTTTACAGCATAAAATGTCATTTCCTCAAGACAGGCACCGGTTTTTACCCCAATTCCTTACGATGTCATCCACCTCATGAACCTGCTCCCCATCTCCCTCGACGTGCGCGACCGCAACTGCATCGTCATCGGCGGCGGTGAAATCGCCCTGCGCAAGATCACGCTGCTGCTGAAAGCCGGCGCCCGCGTCCAGGTCGTCGCGCCGGAATTGTGCCCGGCACTCGATGAGCTGCATGCGCATCACGCCATCGGGTGGCTGCAAGGCGTATTTGTGCCGGAGCAGATCGAAGGCGCCACCCTGGTCATTGCAGCCACCAATGACACCGAGGTGAACCGGGCGGTGTCCGCGGCCGCGCAGGCACGCGCCATCCCGGTCAACGTGGTGGATCAGCCTGCGCTGTGCACTTTCGTGTTTCCGTCCATCATCGACCGCTCGCCGATCGTGATAGCCATTTCCAGCAGCGGCCAGGCTCCGGTGCTGTCGCGTCTGCTGCGCGCGCGACTGGAAACGCTGATCCCAGCTGGCTATGGCCGGCTGGCGGAACTGGCCGGCGCCTTCCGCGCACAAGTCAGGCAGAAGCTAGGCGACTCGCAGCAGCGCCGAGTTTTCTGGGAAAACGTTTTTGACGGCCCGATTGCCGAACAAATGCTGTCCGGCCACGCCAAAGCGGCGCACCAGGCGCTGCAACAGGCCATCAGTGGTGCAGAAGACCAGCCCATCCAGGGCGAGGTGTATCTGGTCGGCGGCGGCCCGGGAGACCCCGACCTCCTCACGTTCAAGGCGCTGCGGCTGATGCAGAAAGCCGATGTCGTCGTCTACGATGCCCTGATCAGTCCCGCCATCATGGAGCTGGTCCGACGTGACGCCGAACGGATCTACGTCGGCAAAAAAGCCGACGACCACACCCTGCCGCAGGAGGAAATCAACCTGTTGCTGGTCAGGCTGGCCAAAGCGGGAAAGCGCGTGCTTCGCCTCAAGGGTGGGGATCCGTTCATTTTCGGTCGAGGCGGCGAAGAAATCGAAACCCTGAGCGAACACCACATCCCGTTTCAGGTCGTGCCAGGCATTACCGCTGCCAGTGGGGTTTCGACCTACACCGGCATCCCGCTGACCCACCGCGACCATGCGCAATCGGTCGTGTTTGCCACCGGCCACATGCATGACGGCACGGTGGATCTCGACTGGCCGGCCCTGGCCAGGCCGCATCAGACCGTGGTCATTTACATGGGCCTTGGCACCCTGCCTGAAATCTGTCGCCAACTGATCGAACACGGCCTGCCGCCCGACCTGCCCGCCGCCGCCGTACAGCAAGGCACGACGCCAAACCAGCGGGTCGTGTCAGGCACCCTTGCCACCTTGCCGGAGCTGGTGGCGAACGCCGATCTCAAACCGCCCTGCCTCACTATCATCGGTGAAGTCGTGAAGCTGCGTGACAAGCTGGCCTGGTTCGAGACCGGGGAATAGATCGGGAGGCATGGAACAGGCCCTATTCATCGGTACCGCGCAGGTCGGAAACTGCAAACTCCTCGACCACATTGCCCGAGCCATCAAGCTGACGGAATTTGACTGGCAGCAGACGGTATTCCAGCCCGAGCCAGAGTTCAAAATAGGCCTCGCCGTCTTCATGCATGCTGCGCAAATGCAGCGCCCGCAATTTTCCCATGGGCGTGTCGATATCCTCGGCTGCGCCGATTTCGAGCTGCAACGGCACTAGCCGCGTTCCATCGCCAATGGAGAGCGGAATGATTTCTCCATCCAGAGGGAGCTGCGAAAGCTGGTACATGAAGCTCAGGGCATCCTGGGCTTCGACGGGCAGGGCGGCATCTCCGCCATGCAAGAAATGCAGCCGCTGCGCCACCCGGTCAAAAACGGCTCCCTGTTCCTGTTTCCCCGCCGTCCCGGTTTTCTCTTCCCTGAAGCTTTCGGGTTGCAATCCATGTTCGCCAATCCTGCCGGCGCTGGTCTGCTCGATCCGTACCTGACCGGGCAAGCCAGTCAGCCCGGCAACTTCCCTGGTTGACTGCAGACGATAGCTGCCGCTGTCGATGTCAAGCCGGTGACGAATCTCTCCGCTCGACACAACATCCGAGCCCCTGTAAACGGCAAAGGCAAGCTGCACGTGCTTTGGGAGCGCATGATCCGTATCCGATCGTTTCATCTCCTGCAGGAAGTGTGCGGCGCTGGCTTTCGGCCTGGCGGCGTGGCTGCCTCCCGCCCGGCCTACCTGGTTTTCCGTTTCCGGCTTTGCCGCCAGCTTTGCCACCGGCGGCGGCCGGGGCTCGAGCCTGACGCCAAGCGTCGGCAACAGGGCCAGCTCGTGTGGAAAATGCTGCAGCGGCAGCCACAGCAGCGCCGCATGGATCGCCATGGAAAGCGCAATGGCGGTGAAGGCGCGACGGCCAGGAATGCGGAAGGCTGCAATCACGAAAGATTATCTGGGTTCAAGCCGCCTATTGCGTGATGAGTTCCCGCCTCGAAATCCGCCGGGTGCCGGTCGATCCAGAACCGATCGGAACGTTGCTCGTCATGGTGCTGCCGTCGGACATCCGGATCAGCTGAACGACGGTGTTGTTCGGCAACATCACATAGACCGGGCGAGTAGCCAGCGCATTGCCCAACTTGATCCCCAGAACATGGGTGACCGAAGTGGAAACGGGAGCGCCGGAGCGATAGTCGAAGAAGTAGGAATAGCTGTAACCGCCTACCGTACAGGAGCTCACGCTGGGTACGTTGGTGGTGAAACCCAGCGTGCCGAGCTGCAGCGTTGGATCGGTGTAGGAACGCTCCCCGCTGTCCGGCAGGTCGACATACCAGCCGGAATCCGTCGCCAGATTCACCACATTGCTCGTGCTGGTGCGCACGGTCTCCCCGGGCAGGCAGATGGTGACCGGCGAATTCGCCGGGCACGTGGTAGTGGTCTGAACCTGGCCGATGAATCCGCTGCCAATCGAATGAGGGTTGATCGGATAGATCGCCACGCCTGGCGTGGTGCTGGAAGTCAGGGGATCCTTGATGCCGTAGATGGTCTGCATGCTGGTGGTCGGCAGATCGCTGGTTCCCAGGTAGCGCCCGGTACCGACGAAAACCAGCGTGTTGCCGTTGGATATGCCGACCTGGGGTTTTTCCGTGACCGGCTGGATATTGCCGCCAGAATCTTGCAGCGTGACCAGCAGCTGGGCATCGTACCCGGCGGCACCGACGTTGTTATTGACATCGAAGCGCCACATATTGCCCAGCAGGTCGCCGCCATAGACCTCGAGTATCGTTTCGTCCGAGCCCGGGCTGATCGTCTGCGCGATGATCTTGGACAGCCCGCTGGGCGAGCTGGTGTTGCCGACTCCGGTGCTGATGGTCCGGATAAGCGCGCCGGTAGCGGCATTGATCACATACAGGCGCCCGATCCCGTCACCGGTCGAGACATTGTTGTATCCCGACGTCACCAGCACGGCCCAGGTCTTGGTTGCGCAAGTGGAATCGTCACACACCTTGGCAATTTCCGGATTGCCATAAGTCAGCCCCATGTTGGTGTCGGTGAATTCCCACAGGGCTTTGGGCTGGGCCGGGTTGGTGATATCCATGGCATAGTACCCGCGTCCTCCGGCATTCAGGCCTCCGACCAGTATGGTTCTCCAGACCGCGGTGGCGGCATCGGTGCAGTTGCGGGTGCAGATATCCGCGGCAATCGGAGTACCGTCGACGTAATACTGATGGTTGTTGGAATAGCTCTTGTCTGCCAGGTGATAGAGATTGGACAGCACCATGGACGGAATGTACGCCCATGCTTCCGCTCCGCCAGTGACGCTGACGCCCCCGCTCGCAACAGCGTTGCCATTGGCATCCATGGCCCCGGTCGAGGCATAGAAGGCGTGCAGCATGCCGTCATTGGCGGCCGCGTAGACCATGCCTTGCCGCGCCGCCAGGCCTGCTGCGTAGGTCATGAAACCGGGATCCGCATAAGTGTGCAGAGGTGTCTTCATGTACACCGCCTCGGCATTCACGATATCGCCCAGAATCAGGGGACGCTGGCGGAAATACTTGCTGGAATCGGTCAGGATGCCTTCGTTGCTGCGGTCGCCGCGCAGGAAGTTGACCAGGTTGGCGCCGGCGGCACCGGTCTCCACCACGGCATTTGCCATGTCGGTCGCGCCGAATACGGTGCCTGACGTATAGGCGATCTTGACCTGATACCAGGTCGTGCCCACCCGGTATTCGTTGCCCACGTTGTAGACGGTGGCGGCCTGCCAGACCGGGAGGCAGGTCAGGCTGCCGGTACAGAGCTGGGACATCGAAGCGATGGCGGGCTGGTTGAAAAACGCCTGTTGCGCGGTCGACAGGTTGGCATAGGTGAACGGCAGCAGACCATTCGTGGCTCCCGCGCTGTAGAAGTAGATATTGCGCGAAGCGCCGGCGGGCGTGGCTGCGGCAAGGTTGTCCAGCAGGTTGTTGGGCGCGGGACAGGCCTTCGGAGCACCGCCGGCGGAAACACTGACGTCATCCGCACACCAGTCAATGCTGGAGAGCACTGCGCCCGTGGTCAGATCGAGTTGCTGGCGGATCAGCTGGCCGGTCCAGTTGACGGTCGCGAAAGAGGAGCTGAAAACGAAATTGTCGCCCGATGTCACGTTCGGGTTGCTGGTCGTCGCGGCTGCAGAACCACCCGTTCTGGCCGAGACATTGGCAAAGGCCGTGGACAGGCCGAGCGCCAGCATGCTGGGGTTGGTGGCGCTGAAATAGGTGCCGCGCCCATCGACCGCAGCATGCCAGAGATCGTCGATATTCTCCGGGGTGCCGGAAACGTTGGGAATCGGCCAGTTGCAGATCGAACCACTGGATTGCCATGAGCAGACGCCGCCCGCCGAGTTGGCAAGCATGCCGTTCTTCACCGAAAAGAAATCCCCGCTGGTGTCGGTCTGGTAGGTCGGGGAGAACACCATCCTGCCGCGCGCGCCCAGCCCGAGCGTGAAAGTCGTCATGTGCTGCCAGGAGGCGGCATCCTGGCCCCCGCTCGGCACGTTGTTGGTACTGACATCGGTGCCGACAAAACCGGTGGCGCTGGACAGGTTGTTGCCCAGGGTCGAGGTCCGCAGGTCGGTCAGATAGTAATATTCGGCGACATCCGCCAAGGTGTTGGAACTGCCGCCGACGGTACCCGTGGTCGTGACCGGAGTGCCCGATTGCACCCGTGCGCTCGGATTCGGGCTCGGCAGCGTATAGGGGTTCGCGCAGGTGCCGCTGATTGCTGCGGAGCCGCTATTGCTCCAGGAACAGGTCTCGCTGCCCGCCACGCCGTTCACGGTCGTGATGCTGCAGGTGCCGGTCTGCGGTTGCGTCTTCATCTGCTTCTTGCCGCTGGAGCAGGAGCCGGTGACTGTCGAATAACTGTTCCGGGTATAGGTCGTGGTCACCGTGGTGTCGGCCTGGATGCCATCGTACATGGGACGGATATCGACGCCGTCCTGTTCGCCGACGTACTGGCCCTGCAGATTGGAGTTCCCGCTCTCGCTGTTCCAGAAACCGTCGGTGGAAAGAATGGCGTAGTTCTGCTGGCAGGAATACTGCATCGGGTCGTTCGCCGCCACGTTGTTCAGGCTGTTGCCGGGCAGCTTGTACGCATACATCAACCCCACTTTGGACAGGGCTCCGAGCAACGGCGTCGAATTTCCGGCGGAAACGCCGTAGAGCTTGGCGTACCAGGCGGCCTTCTGGCTGGCATCGAAAGTGGCGAGATTGATGAAGTCCGAACCCCTGTTATTGTTCATGGTGGCGAAGCCGACCCGGTAACTGGTGCCGATCGGGTTGAACGCGAGTCCAGCCGAACTTTTCATCATCAGCAGGCGGGTGCGGTAATAGCTGTACCAGTTGGCGAAATTGGTGCGTTCATCCGTGCCGCCGGGGCCTGAAGTCGCACTGACGGTGACCTTGGTGAACACGGAACTGCCAGGCGTGGCGCCGATGGAGCTGTTGCACTCCTTGTAGAACGTGCTGCCGCTGTTGTAGAAGTTCCTCAGCACTTCGGTGTTCTGCGCCCCGCTGTACTTGTAGTAGTACGCCGCCGCGCCGCCGCTGGTGGTGGGCGAGCTATTGGTGAACTGGCGAAGGGCAAAGTGCGCGGAGAGATCGATGGTAGCCGTGGTGGACGCGCCGAAGCCATCGACCGGGGCGGCGGTAAAGCTGGAATTGGGATAACTGGCGCCGGTGGAGCCAACAGGCGGCGCATAGGTGAACGCGGGATCGTAGAATACGCCGTTGCACTGGCTGCTGGCATAGCCGTAGGTGCCGGTGCCGAAGAACGGACTGTTGTTGTTGTCGGGCATGTAGTCCCATGCCATGCTCCCCGAATCGTCCATCATCAGGAACAGATTGGGTTGCACCGGTGTCGATGCGCCGGTGATCAGGGGGGAATTGGAGATGTCGGTCAATGCGGCCTCGGCATTGACCGTGACGGACAGTGCAACGAGGAGCGGAAGAAATATCCTGATCATTTGGTTGGCGGTGGGCATGCTGGCATCCTCTGGATTCTGTTACATGGCGATCATGGTCTGGAGGTAGGTCACGGTATTGCGTGGCCCGACCGTGCGCGTGGTGATGCGGTAATAGTTCTGGCTGGCGTAATTGAGCACGACCTCTCCGGCACCCTGGCTGCTGGAATTGATGTTCGCAGCTGATGTCGAAACGGCGCAGCCGCTGCCCGCGGCGCTTGGATCCCCGGTCGTCATGCACATGCGCGTGATCGTGTACGTCACCGTGTTGCCGGCAGCATCGGTGGGCAAGGTGCAGGCGCGGCCGACGCTGCTGCAGGTCAGGGCGCTGACCGGCGGGGTGAGCGGACTGGGATCGATGGTGGTGGTCCAGAACTGGTCCCAGCTCTGGTTGGCTGCCGGATCCTGGCGCAGGGCGGAATAGCCGTTGAGGTAATTATTGACCCACAAGGGCGCACCGGCATTCGCTTCCAGCCAGCTGATGGCGGCTTCCGCCCCGGCGTCCCCGGCCTGGGCAGCGGCCTGCTTGAACGCCAGGTTGCCGGCGATGACGTTGGTGGTATCCACCGAACGGATCATGGCAATCGCGGCCAGCGTCATCGCTACCAGGACGATGAGTGAAATGAGCAGAACCACCCCGCCCTGCCGTGCGCGGGTCCGGGACCTGTTTGACATGCGGGGGCCTAGCATCCCGCCTGCACTCCCAGCAGTTCGACGTTCTGGATCGGCACGGTGGTCTCGAACACCTTGTAGCGGTAGTTCTGCCAGGTGAAATTGGCCGGCACGGTGGTGGATGAAAGATTGATGGCGACCGCCGTGCTGGTGACCCCGCTCGGGTTGTTGGCCGTGGTTCCGGACCAGCTGGGCACATTCGTGGTCACGACCTTCTTGTTCGGCTGGTCATTGCGCGCCACCAGCACCAGCCGCAAGGTGGGAATCCTGATCCAGCCACAGGCCGTGGTCGGCGTCGTCTGGTCGTAAGTGTCGACAATACCATTCATGGGGATGGCGTTGGTGTCGCGCCCGTACTGCGCCCGCAGGCTGACGATATTGTTGGCGACGGGCTGCCAGACGGCAGCATTGCCGGTATTGGCAGCCAGGCTGCAGTCGTTCACCGTGTAATCGCACACCGTCAGGTTGCCGCCGCGGATGGCGTAGGCCCGCACGACGGGCGCAGGACCCAGGGTGTAGAGCGTTCCACCGGTCATCCCTGCGGCACTGGTCTGCACGGTGACGTTAGGATTGCCAACCGCAGTGATCGGGGTCAGAATCAGGCTGTTTGCACCGCTGCAAGGAACGGGGCGCGCGGCCGGCTCCGCGATGACAAGATCGCCGGCGGAAAACGAAGCGTAAGCCTGCACCGCATAGTTGCTTCCGGTTTGCGAGGTGATGCTGTTCCCCTCCGGCGGGCTGTTGCTGCTGCCGTAAACCACCAGCAGGGTATCGGTATTGGCGTCCCCTGCCGGGATCGACGCGTGGTTGACCGTCACCGGCGCCATGGCCGGAAGAGTCACGCCGGAGCGCAATTCCACATCGCAACCGATCAGCCCCAGCGTGCTGATCCCGTCGCCTGCCTGCTGGATGTCGCGTTGCACGCTGTAGAGCGCGATGGCCCCGCCGCTCTGGGCGTCGCCGCTGCCGGTGGTCGTGCGTTTCTGTGCTTCGACGATGGTGAACACCTGCATGATGACGATGATGCCCAGCATGCCGAGCACCAGGCCGATCATGATTTCCACCAGACTGAAGCCCGATGCCGGGTGTCGGAAATGTTGCGCAGTGTGAGACACGTCTGCCCTCTACCTGATCTGCGCGATGGTGGTGTAGCTATGGGCGCCGGGGGCTTCATTCGGCGCATTCCAGCTGATCGTGATGGTCGCCTGGCTGCTGGGCGCATTTGCGCTGCTTGATGCAGTCGCATTGATCACCACCGTCGGCTGGACTGCGGAAGCGCCGGGAAGGGCGGCGGTAACGTTGCCCAGCCAGGCGACATAGGCCGGGCCGCTCGGACTGCCGAAACCGTTCTGCAGGGCAACCAGCTGCTGAGCGGACGGTGATGAGCGGTTGATGCTTCCGAGCATTTGCCCGACCAGCTGGTTGGCCAGCTGGCTGGCATCGAGGCGATATTTGGCATCCCCCGCACTTTTGGTGGAAGCGGCCAGCAGGCCGACGATGGCGAGGATGCCCATGGAGAAGATGAGAATGCCGATCAGCGCTTCCAGCACCACGGATCCGGCTTGTGTGTTGCGCGTGGCCATCGTCAACATCCCTGCGGATCAGTACTGGCCAGAGCCGGGTCGCACATGCGGATCTGCCCGGCCAGACTGACCTGAACCTGCATGCAGCGCACCGATCCGGCGGGCGCACAGGCCGCCTGCGCCGGGTCGGGAACCTGGATCACGACGTTGGCCAGGGACGTCACCGTGCCATCCAGATTGGTGACCGAAGCCTGCCGGCCCAGGCCGTTGAAGGCAACTGTCGACTGGCTCGCCGCCACGACCACATTGTTCGATCCCTGGGTGCTTGAGCGCGTCTGAATGATATAGGGCGCCGTCGTGTCCGAAGGGGCACTGTTGCAGTTGCCTGTCGGGTCGCCACTGTTTGCGCCATTGATGCTGACCACCCAGTTGCTGCTCGTAGTGGACAGGGAGCAGGTATTGTCCAGGCTGCTGGCAAGCTGAAAGCGGACCTGGTTATTGCGACGCACGGCTTCTGCCCGCGCCAGCTGAAGACCATTCTGGATCGCTTCGGCGGTGGTGCGGATCCGGCTGTTCTGTATCCAGCTGCCGAATGCAGGCGCGCCCATGGCAAACAGCAAGCCAAGAATCACCAGCCCGACCATGAGTTCGATCAGGGTGACGCCGCGCAACCTGTGCCGAGGGTTCAGCATGCGCCCCCGTTTTTCGTGATCCAGCAATTCGCCGGCATGCTCGGGGCGGCCCAGCCAGACGGTGCCGCCGTGGTTTGCATGTTGTTGTCCTGGTCTATGGTGTAGGTGAATCCGGCCATGGTGCCCGTACCTGCCGCCTGGATGACGTAGTCGGTCGCGGTTGCGGCCAGCGGGCAGGAGAAGGTGAAATACTTGCTCGAGGTGCTGTCGGCATTGCAAGCCGGACCGCCCACGTAGGTGTGATTGTCCTGGAAATACTGCTCCATCAACACCCGCTTGGAGGCGAGGTTCGATGTGGCGTCGGGAATCTTCCCCCTCATGATGTAGCTGTTGTAGGACGGCCAGGCGATCGCTGACAGTATGCCGACGATGGCAACAGCAACCATCAGTTCGATCAGGGTGAAACCCCGTTGCGTTTTCATTGCGTTCTCCTGCAGGACTGATTCAAGTCGAAAGTGTCGCGGTGCCGTCCGGAACCGGCCGGAAAGCAGCGGCGGACTGTTCGGAAGGAAGCAGCATCCGCAAGCACAACCGGACCGTGACCACCCTTGACCCAGCCACAGGATAACTGCATAAGGTCAGGATCAGAAAACAGTTTCAGATTAACGTCCGGGATCCGACGACGAACGGTCACTTGATCGAGTCTATCCCAGAACCGGATGCCGACCAAGTGGTCGCGTCCGGCGCTCGAGAACACGGCCTGCAGGGAATGGCCATTGGCGATCGTCCCGGGCAGGCCTGCGGCATCAGTTCAACGCAACCGGCTCCCCGCTGTCCGAATTGTAATATTGCCGCCTGACGCAACCCGGAATGGCGGGCAGGATCCCGTCGTAGAGCGTGCGATCGCCCACGTCGACGGTCGCGTAACCGCTGTGGAACAGAACGACCTGCGCCTCCTCGCCGCCCCGGCGGAACAGATAGGCATCGCATGTTTCGGCCTCATCTTCGCCACACAGTTTCCACCCGGACTTGCCGGTGAGTTTCTGCAGCCATTCGGGCATGTCGACTTCAGCATGGCAGACCACCGAAAAGTCAAAATCGGACGTTATGGTTTGTTCCATCATGTCGTTCTCCTGTGCACATCCTTTGGATTGGTTAACGGTTATATGCCAGCGGAATTGAGAATTTCAAGCCCCTCGCGCCTTGCCATGCCAATACAAGGGTGGGATGATCGCGCAGTTGCCACGCTCGATTACGGACACCCATGCCCGCCCTGATGGAATTATTGCATGACCAACCTGCCCTCTTCATCGTCGCGGCCGTGCTGTTCGGCTTGCTGGCCGGCAGTTTCCTCAATGTCGTAATCCATCGCCTGCCGAAAATGATGGAGGTGGAATGGGCGCGCCACCATGCCGGACCCGGCGCGGAAGAAACCGGGCCTGCGGCCGCTTACAATCTGCTGGTGCCGCGCTCCGCCTGCCCGCACTGCGGCCACCGGATCACCGCGCTGGAGAATATTCCCGTAGCCAGCTATCTCGCCCTTGGCGGCAGATGCGCCGGCTGCAAGCAACCCATCGGCATCCGCTACCCTCTGGTCGAAGTGCTGACCGGCGCCCTGAGCGGCCTGATCGCCTGGCACTTCGGTTTCGGCGCCATGGCGCTGGCATCCCTGCTGTTCGCCTACGCCCTGGTCGCGCTGACCTTCATCGACTTCGACACTTTCCTGTTGCCCGATGACATCACGCTGCCGTTGCTGTGGGCGGGACTGATATTCAACCTTGACGGCGGATTCACCGACCTGCAATCGGCCGTGATCGGGGCGGCGGCCGGCTACCTGTCGCTGTGGTCGATATACTGGATGTTCAAGCTGGCCACGGGCAAGGAAGGCATGGGCTACGGCGACTTCAAGCTGCTTGGCGCCATCGGCGCCTGGTTCGGCTGGCAGCTGCTGCCGGCGGTAATCCTGCTGTCCTCCCTGGTCGGCGCCGTCATCGGCATTGCACTGATTCTCCTGGCGCGTCACGGGCGCAACATGCCCATCCCGTTCGGCCCCTATCTGGCGATTGCCGGCATCGCGGCGCTGTTCTGGGGTCCCCAGCTGGCGCATTTCTATCTGTCGGGCACCTGATGACCATCATCGGCCTCACCGGCGGCATCGGCAGCGGCAAGAGTGAAGCTGCGCGGCTGTTTTCCAGTCTGGGCGCTCCGGTGGTCGATACCGACAGCATCGCCCACGCGCTGACCGCAACCGGCCAGCCGGCCCTGCAGGAAATCGCAACCGCGCTGGGCGATGACATCCTCAATCCGGATGGCTCGCTCAACCGCACGCTGTTGCGCCAGCGCGCATTTGCCGATGCCGGGATGCGAAAGCGCCTGGAAGCCATCC
>MLJW01000486.1_pt1 | contig 17056 bp, 16 predicted proteins | sample 888231 | NCBI WGS metagenome assembly MLJW01 (sample SAMN05788063, study PRJNA343431) | mine drainage metagenome | isolation source: sample collected from the inflow into an acid mine drainage treatment plant... | place: Germany: Lusatia, lignite mining district
CCAAAGCACGACAGCAGGTTTTTAAGCGGTAAAGTAAGGAAGTAAACGCAAAAACAGAAACTCAATCACACCCGTAAAACGGGTGTTAGGATGATTTTGCTTGACAGGTAGGGGAAGTCCCTAGAGATGGGTTAGGTTTGTAAATCTTTTATAAACTAGAGGCATAATAATTGTCACACCCTTCTTTTGGTGAAGTAAACCTCCAGCTTTCCACTATATTGTTTGATTTGTTAATTTCAATTGAATAAGAGCAGTTTTTACTTTTCACAAATTCCAATTCAAGAGTTTTACTATTTTCACTTATTTTGTTCCATCCATGTCCCCATCCGATTGATGGATTATATGTACGACCTATAAGAGAGTTCATATGATTAACAACATCCGTGCTGTTAACTATGTTTGCAACACACCCACAAGTACATATTATTGAAACAAAATAAACGATTAAAGACCTCATCAAATAAACCTAACGAATGAAAGGGACTTCCCCGTCCCGAGGTAGCTGACTATTGCAGCGAACGGCATCTAGGTGCCATGATGGGTTTGGTCTAATAAATCTCATCAAATCACTCGAAAAGGGGAAATCTATGAATATTATTACAGTAGGCATTGATCTTGCCAAGAACATCTTTGCTGTACATGGTGTCAGTGAGTCTGGTCAAGCTGGCCTTATCAAACCAAGAGTATCACGAGATCAATTACTAGCGTTAATCGCACAACTACCACCCTGCTTAATCGGCATGGAAGCTTGTACTGGAGCTCATCACTGGGCACGATTGTTTAGCCAATATGGACACACCGTCAAACTAATGGCACCAAAGTTTGTGACACCTTAACAACTATAATTGTTTATTGCATAGTCAAAGTTAACAACTTTAATTGCGAGTTAACAACTTTAATAGGTTGGAACAACAATTAAAATAAATTGAAACTTTCATTTACTAGCACTCTCTAATGACGAGTGCTAGAATACAAAATCGGAGGATAAAATTTCAATGACAAATGCATTAACAATACCAGTATTAACTGCTACTGATAGCTTAGAGCATTACTCTAGAGCGATTAAAGCCTACCCTATTTTGACCGCAGAGGAAGAATACTCTCTTGCTACAAAATTCAAACAAGACAATGACTTAGAATCTGCACGTAAACTTATCGTGTCACATCTGCGCTTGGTAGCAAGCATTGCTCGCGGCTATACAGGTTATGGTTTGCCACAGTCTGATCTAATTCAAGAGGGGAATATCGGCTTAATGAAAGCTGTTAAACGCTTCGACCCAGAACGCGGTGTGAGACTTGTTTCTTTTGCAATGCATTGGATTAAAGCTGAAATGCACGAATACATTGTGCGCAATTGGCGCTTAGTAAAAATTGCGACCACCAAAGCACAACGTAAGTTATTTTTTAATCTCCGTAGCATGAAAACCGGTCTCAACAGTTTGCAACCCAGTGAAGTTGCACATATTGCACGTGAACTGAATGTGAAGCCTGAAGAGGTTTTGGAAATGGAGTCTCGCTTAAACGGACATGAAATTTCGCTTGAAAGCAACATTAATGACGATGATGACGAACATTACAGTCCAATCGCTTACTTACAAGATGAAGGCTTAACCCCATTAGAGGCAATTGAAACCAAGCAAACTGAAGTTGCAGAGTCAACAGGTTTAGCCTATGCGCTGGAAAACTTGGATTCGCGTAGCCGCCGTGTGGTACAGGCACGTTGGTTACAGGATAAAGGAGGCAAAACGCTACATGAACTTGCAGATGAGTTTGGCGTTTCTGCAGAGCGTATTCGTCAAATTGAACAAAAAGCCATGCAAAAAATGAAAATCCTGATGTTGGAAAACCGACAAACTGCTTAACAGTACAGGCTTACTAAAATAAAAAAGGCTGCAATGCAGCCTTTTTTATTTTAGAGTTTAATCTATATTAAGATTGTGTCTAAGCGACTTTTGACTCTTCTATAGCCTCAAACGTTAGCGCATTCTGCATATGCATACGTAGCACTTTTAAATCATCTTTCTGCGCCTGAATACTCTTTTCTATCGCCTCTAACTCCAAGATACGATCTTCCAAAGTATCTGTCGCTTTATAGATACGCTTAATACTTTCTAGACGACGGCGCAACTGCAACTGATGCTCACGCACTTGAGATTCCATTGGTGCAATAACAGCCTTAAGCCAATTTTCAATATCCCTATTTGCCACTTCAAACACATGAATTACTCGGCTCGCCAGTGTCTCAAAAAAACGGCTAGTTAGCGTCATTTTCTCATGAGCAATCATATTAAAAGCCGTATTAAACTGCTCTTTATAAGCGCGCTCTAATTTAGACAACTCTTTTTGATAGCGTAAAGTTGAAAATGCTGGTGGATCTGACTTACGAAGTCCGTGCTCTTTAGAGAACTTTTCATACATAACATCCATCATCTTTTTAATCTCATCTATTTGCTCATCAGATGAAACTAAACGTTTTTTCAGTTCACTGAAAAAGTTGTCCATTGCCACACGAATCGTTTTCGTAAAACTGGCATCAATCATAGTCTCGCGCGTAGTATGAACATGCATCTTAAGCGCTTCCATACCCAACAAAGTAAACAGTCGATTTGTGTGTTGTGAAAAAACACTTCTTAACGCCTGAAAGCGTTGCAGACCTTTTTCAAAGTTTTCTTTATCAACTTTGACCTTATTCATCATGTGCTCAACAACATCTTCATTTTTGCCACGTAAACCGCGCAATTCAACTAACTGATCATTAATGCCTGAAAAACGCGCATCTAAGATAATGTTCGAGTTCGCAATTAAATCCTCGATTTCATTATGCGTATTATCTCGAACGATTTCCTTTTTGGATGGTATCAACTCATCTGACAATGCTTTCTCAAGTTCTAGAATACGGCTCTTAACAAGCAATTCAGTATCATTGTTAACCTTAGCTAACAATCCCTTTTGAGCTGAGATAGGGAATATTTGACTGGTCTCCAAGCCCAAAAGCTCGGCACTGGTTTTAATTTGTTTAGTCAGCTCTTTTTGAATATCAGTTTCATTCTTTAACTCATCCCAAAGGCCATCAATCTTATTCAGTACTGCTAAACGACCTTTTTGCTTCCAACGAGTGCCGCTAATATATTGACGCCATACGTCAATCTCAGATTTAGTTACACCCGTATCCGCAGCTAAAATAAACAGCACCGCATGTGCATTAGGCAACATATTCAGAGTCAGTTCTGGCTCAGTACCAATGGCATTCAAACCTGGTGTATCTAATATCACCAAGCCTTGCTCTAACAATGGATGTGGAAAATTGATCACTGCATAACGCCAGCATGGCACATCAATTGTGCCATCTTTATTAATGCTCAGTGCGTCATCAGAACTGTTCGGATCAAATAAGCCATACTTTTCGGCATCTATAACAGACACTGCCTTAGTACTGCTAACCTCTTGAAAAGCTGCAACCATGCTCTCGTTTGAATCAACATCAAAAGTCACAGTCTTCCACTCTTCTGGGTAGCGCTTGTATTCAGTGGTAGTTGCATCTGAAAGACGTGTTTCTATAGGCAGCAACATAATCGAGCTTGGTTTGGTTTTATCGTATAACAACTCTGTAGGACACATGGTGGTACGGCCAGCACTTGACGGTAGCAGACGTTTTCCGTAACCAGCAAAGAAAATCGCATTAATCAGCTCTGATTTACCGCGAGAAAACTCGGCTACAAACGCCACATTGAGCTTATCCTCACGCAACCTGTCTAATAATTGCTGGATTCGCTGGTCAACCTGCCCATCATTAAGCTCCTGCTCGTTCAACCAACTGCGATAATCACAGATGGTATCTACCAGAGCCTTACGCCACTCTGAGTATGCTGCAAATTGATGTGCTAATTTATTATTAGATGTCTCGTGAGCCATGATGGTCCTTAAACCATTTATATGTAGCGCAACTTTATCATTATTGTGATGATAATCAAGCAAATCGATTAACAATCAGAATAAAATTCTGACAAACGGTTAAATGATTTATATAAGCGGTTGCAGCCTGCAATATCAGTAAACCCCTTGGTTCTGTTATCATCTTAATTTTGTAAAATGTGACGCATAATGAGCGGTCTAACCCAAAACTCACCTCGCCCAGTTGATATTCGACTGCATAAAACATCGCGACTATTAGAAATAAAATTTGATAACAATATGGAGTGTATGTTGTCTTGCGAGTTTCTGCGCGTCTACTCACCATCCGCTGAAGTCCGCGGCCACGGTCATGGGCAGGAGGTACTACAAATAGGCAAAGAAGACGTCAATATCACATCCATTGAGCCTATTGGCAATTATGCAGTTAAACTCGTATTTTCTGACGGTCATGATACTGGCTTGTACTCGTGGGATTACCTTTATGATTTAGGGCGAGATTACGAAGCACTTTGGCTAGAGTATTTAGGCAAATTAAGCGCTGCGGGTGTCCAACGAAAAGAATCAAATTAACGAGTCAACGAGCTAAACATCATGTCAACTGAACACAATACACATTTTGGTTATAAAACAGTCGCCGAAGCTGAAAAAGCAAAAAAAGTAGGTGAAGTCTTTCACTCTGTAGCCAGCAAGTACGACCTCATGAATGATGTAATGTCTGCGGGACTGCACCGTGGCTGGAAGCGTTTTGCGGTAGAAATCAGTGGTGTAAGTCCAGGCGACAAGGTACTGGACATTGCTGGCGGTAGCGGTGACCTATCAAAACTATTTGCAAAAAAAGTGGGCACTGATGGCCAGGTCATACTTACCGACATCAATGCCTCCATGCTGAGCGTTGGGCGTGACCGCGTGCTTGATGCAGGGTTAAATGTACCTGCATTACAATGTGATGCAGAAAAACTGCCTTTCCCTGACAATCACTTTGACTGCGTGATCGTTGCTTTTGGTTTACGCAATATGACACATAAAGACTTAGCTTTAGCCGAAATGCAGCGTGTGCTCAAAGTAGGTGGCAGGTTATTAGTGCTAGAGTTCTCAAAAGTATGGCAACCACTATCCAAGCTATATGATGTGTACTCGTTTAAACTATTACCACTCATGGGTAAATTACTCGCTAAGGATGCTGAAAGTTACCAATATCTGGCCGAAAGCATACGCATGCACCCAGATCAGGAAACCTTAAAACAAATGATGCTTGACGCTGGCTTAAGCAAGGTTGATTACTACAACTTATCTGCTGGCGTGGTGGCTTTGCATAAAGGATATAAAACCTGATACTCAGAGTACAATCCAATGTTTAAGTCACTGGCAACACATCTGTTACAACATCTTATTGCTCAAAACAGTTGGGCAAATGCAATGTTGCAGCCTTTCGCAGGCAAGTCCGTGCAACTTAACATTCCACCAGTAAGCGCAGCGCTAGTAATTTTAGAGGATGGCAGCTTAGCAATGGCAGGCGAAACTAATGTTGCCAATGCCACCGTCACTATTCCCCCTAGCCTATTACTACGCTTAATTGCCAAAGATGAAGCTGCGAGATTACAAATCAACATTGCTGGCGACACCCACTTAGCAAGCGAACTCGCAAAAGTGTTTACTCACATGCGCTGGGACTACGAAGACGACCTTAGCAAATTAGTCGGTGATGTTCCTGCTTACAGAGTCGGACAACTTAGTCGCCAAGCTGTGCAGACAGTCAAAGAGACCAGCATCAATCTAGCAGAGATGTTGGCTGAATACTGGCAAGAAGAAAATCCACTCATTGCTAAAAAACGCCATGTTGAAGAATTCAATGCGCAAGTCGACACACTGCGCGCCGACGTTGAACGCTTTGAAAAAAAACTAGCCAAGCTTACGCAACAACACCCCTCAACCAATAAATCAAACGGCTCTGCTGTAGATTAATAATTACTAAAACTTATGCGCATTTTTCGTCTTTTTTATATTGTCTTTATCGCACTACGTTTTGGTCTGGATGAGTTCGTTTTAAGCCACACTAAATTACAACCATTACAGCGCATCATCAATGTGTTGCTATTCTGGCGTAACAGGCAACCACCCCGTGGTGCTAGGCTCAGATTAGCACTCGAGGCACTAGGCCCGATTTTCGTTAAATTCGGACAAGTATTATCTACAAGACGCGATTTAATCCCGCTGGACATTGCCGATGAACTCGCAAAACTGCAAGACCAAGTACCGCCATTTGCATTTGCAGAAGTAGAAAAAATCATACAACAAGCGTTTAATGCCCCGCTCAATCAAGTGTTCTCAGAGTTCGAACCAATTGCCGTTGCCAGCGCCTCCGTTGCACAAGTGCATTTTGCGCACTTGTTAAATGGCACACCCGTGGCAGTTAAAGTATTACGCCCCGGCATTGCAAACGTAATTAATAAAGATCTTGTATTACTGGATACTGCCGCATGGCTACTGCAAGCGTTATCGGCAGAAGTCAGACGATTAAAACCACGTGAAGTCGTCGCTGAGTTTGCAGAGCATACGCATGATGAATTAGACCTTACTTTAGAGGCCGCCAACTGCACGCGGCTTGCGCGTAACTTCCCAGATAAAAGCCTATTGGTTCCTGAAATATACTGGGATTGGTGCCGCGAGCAAGTCATGGTGATGCAGCGCATGACAGGTACGCCGATTAGCCAAATTGAAATGTTACGCACAAAAAATATCGACATCTCAAAACTGGCGCGTGACGGTGTGGAGATATTCTTTACACAAGTGTTTAGAGATGGTTTTTTTCATGCAGACATGCATCCTGGGAATATACAAGTGGCAGATGACGGCCGATATATTGCGCTGGACTTCGGCATCATGGGCTCACTGACTGACACTGACAAATACTATCTTGCACGTAATTTTTTAGCTTTTTTCAACCGAGACTATCGTGATGTCGCTGTTGCACATATTGAATCTGGCTGGGTACCAAAAGATACTAACGTTGAAGCTCTGGAAACCGCCATACGTGCCATTTGTGAGCCAATCTTCAACAAGCCGCTTAAAGAGATTTCATTTGGTCGAACGCTATTAAGCTTATTTCAAATGTCGCGTAGATTTGGCGTCATCATTCAACCGCAATTAGTCATGCTGCAAAAGACCTTATTGAACATAGAGGGCTTAGGGCGCGACTTAGACCCTGATCTGGATTTATGGAAAACAGCACAACCCTTTCTAACACGCTGGATGAGCGAACAAATAGGTTGGCGTAGCATAGTAAAAACACTCAAAAAAGAATTGCCTTATATGGCAAAGAATTTGCCAAAAATGCCTCGCTTAATGCATCAGTTTTTAATACAACAAAACAATGTCGAACAAATCACATCCATTGAACAGACAATGCATGATCTAATCAAAGCCCAGAAGAAACAAGCCTACTGGCAAAAAAGGCTCACGCTAGCCATTGCTTTGTTTGTATTACTGCAATTATTAAATACTCTGCATTACAACATCACCACAATTTTATAATAGTAGTTTATTAACTCTCTCAAGATAAGGATACCTTCGTGTTACTTTGGTTTGTCATTGCATATTGGGTAATTTCAGTTGCAATTGGACTGTGGGCTGCACGTCGCGTACATAACACCAAAGACTTTGCTATTGCAGGACGTCATTTACCCTTTTACATGGTAACTGCCACCGTATTTGCTACTTGGTTTGGCTCAGAGGCTGTATTGGGCATTCCAGCTACATTCCTACAAGAAGGCTTACACGGCATAGTAGCTGATCCTTTTGGCTCTTCATTGTGCCTAATTCTGGTGGGTCTATTTTTTGCCGCGCCACTTTACCGCATGAACCTATTAACCATTGGTGACTTCTATAAAAAACGCTACAGCCGTACCGTTGAAGTACTAACAACCTTAGCCATCGTAATTTCTTATTTAGGCTGGGTAGGTGCACAGATTACCGCATTGGGCTTGGTATTTAACGTAGTTTCCGCAGGTGAAATCAGTAAATTGGCAGGCATGTGGATCGGCGCCAGCTCTATATTGGTTTACACCATTTTTGGTGGCATGTGGGCCATTGCCATCACTGACTTGCTACAGATGGCGATCATCTGTGTAGGAATGTTATATATAGGCGACCAAGTAAGTGGAATGGTTGGCGGCGTTGGCGCCGTTGTTGAACACGCACGCTCTGCGGGTAAGTTTGAATTTTGGCCTACGCTGGATTTAAAAGAAATCATTGCCTTTGCCGCATCCTGGATGACTATGATGTTTGGCTCAATACCACAACAAGACGTTTTTCAGCGGGTGCAATCTTCCAAAACAATCAAAATCGCTGTGTGGGCATCTGTGCTAGGTGGTTGCTTATACTTTGCATTTACGTTTGTACCGATATTCTTGGCCTACTCTGCTACATTGCTAGACCCTAAAATGGTGAATGATCTAATCAACACGGATCCCCAAATGATTCTGCCAACATTAATACTCAAGCATGCACCTCTATTTGCCCAGATAGTATTCTTTGGCGCATTATTATCTGCAATCAAAAGCTGTGCTTCTGCGACATTACTCGCGCCATCCGTCACTTTTACAGAAAATATACTAAAACCACTGCTGAATGATGTTCGAGACAAAACTGTATTGCGCTGGATGCGCATGGTGACACTCAGCTTTACGCTACTGGTGACACTTTATGCAATTAACTCGCAGATGAGTATTTTTAAGATGGTTGAGAATGCCTATCAAATCACATTAGTCGTGGCATTTATCCCTCTTGCCTGCGGCGTTTATTGGAGTCATGCGACGAATCAAGGGGCAATAACTTCCATTTGTTTAGGATTTTTCACTTGGATAATTATGCTGATTTTTGTAAATGATCCATTACTACCGCCTCAATTCGCAGGCCTGATCGCCAGCGCCATCGGCATGCTTGCAGGCTCATTACTGCCGCAAAAAATTGGGGGTAGCCCTCCAGAACATCCTAAGTTTCTGCATGAACATGCAGCTAGCCCACATCCACACTAAGCTTACCTATGATTAAAGCATTGACAGCACACGGCATATGAAAATATGCGACAATAAGAATTATTATCATTTAAATATCATTTAGCTCAATGCTACCGTTATCAAAATTACCGATAGGCCAAAATGCAATTATCACGACCATTGAGGTTGAAGAGTCGCTGTTTCACCGTTTATCCGCATTAGGCTTTCGTGTAGGAAAACCACTAAGCATTATCCGTCAGGCCAATTTCAATGGCCCTTTACATGTGCGCTTAGGAACTACCGACGTCATACTACGCATAACAGATGCGACACACATTCGGGTCAACTCACTTTGAAACCATCCCAACAAAGATTTACGCCATGAAACGAATTGCATTATTAGGCATGCCTAATACGGGAAAATCCACCTTGTTCAACCGCATCAGCGGCGCTTCAGCAAGAGTGGGAAACTGGCCTGGCATCACCGTAGATTTAATGAGTGCAAAGATACTCATAGGCGGGCACATTGCTGAGTTGATAGATTTGCCTGGGATTTATGACTTACACGGCTTCTCTGATGATGAGCAAGTAGTCAGACATTTTTTAAGCAAGAACCCAGTGGATCTAGTCATCATATTATTAAATAGCTCACAAATTGATCGCCAGCTTTCACTCGTATTACAAATCAAAAAGTTAAACATTCCCGCCGTGCTAGCCCTAAACATGGCAGATGAAGCTAAGCAATCTGGAATTACAATTGATACTGACAACTTGGAAAAAGCTTTACAGATGCCAGTATCGCAGATTAGTGCAAAACATGGCGATGGCCTACCTAAAGCACTAGAAGCTGCAACCAAAATTATCAATCAGAACCAGACACCGACAGACCCCAAACTGATTAGCCAATATTTACAAGAAGATAATCAAATTGAGCAGGAAATTGAATCTTTAATTCAACGCCATGTGCATATCCCTGCGACATTAACAGACAATACAACAGATAAAATTGATAAAGTTTTACTGCATAAGTGGTTCGGCCTACCGCTGTTTTTTGCTGCCATGTACGCATTATTTCAATTCATTTTTACAGTAGGAAAACCACTCCAAGATGGTCTTGCATGGGCATTAAACTTACTGCGCACAAGCTTACTAGAGCCCATCTTCTCATCTAGCCCAGCTTGGCTACATGGGTTAATGTTAGACGGCGTTTACAATGGCTTGGCCACAGTCGCCGCTTTTGTGCCGATTATCGTTCTGTTCTTTTTAGTCATGTCGATAGTAGAAGACAGTGGCTATCTTTCACGCGCAGCATTTTTGATGGATGCACTGATGGCTAGAATGGGGCTAGATGGGCGCGGTTTCGTGATGATGTTAATGGGCTTTGGCTGCAATGTACCGGCATTGATGGGAACGCGTGTTATGCGTTCACGCCCAATGCGCCTACTGACAATGCTGGTCATTCCACTGTCGCTGTGTTCAGCGCGCCTGCAGGTTTTCATCTTTATCATTGCTGCAATATTTACAGCGCATCAGGCACCAATCGTGTTATTCGCTCTTTACGTGATGAGCTTTTTAACAATGTTCTTAACAGCAGTGCTCTTCCAAAATCAATATAAAAATGCCGAACCATTTATATTGGAATTGCCACCCTACCGTTTTCCAACGCCTCGCCAAATCGTGTTACGTGGCTGGCAAGAGGTTAAACACTTTTTAACACGCGCAAGTAAATTCATTGTCATAGGCGTAGTGCTGGTGTGGGCAATGACAAACTTCCCTAGCAATGTAGCTCCAGCCAGTATTGACACGTTTGCAGGTCAAATAGGCTTATTCTTCGCCCCTGTCTTAAACCCTATCGGCATCAACAGCCAATTAGCGATTGCGTTGATATTTGGTTTTGTCGCCAAAGAAATCGTAATCGGTGCACTAGCCGTGATTTATGGCTTGCAAGGCGATGCACTTATGGCACAAATGGCCACTCAGATTGATTGGGTGCAGGCAATGAGCTTTATGCTATTTACGCTTATTTACACACCGTGCCTATCAACTATTGCCACACTCCGAAATGAATCTAAAAGCAGTGCCTTCATGTGGCTATCAATTGCTTGGTCATTAGGTTTAGCTTGGGTCATTAGTTTTGTGTTTTATCAAGGGGCAAGAGCACTAGGGTTTTAAACACTAGGATTTTAATCGAGTGCACTCCGAGTAAAGACAGTAAAAATTACGCTCTGAACATAAAATAAACTGCGCCCATTAAGCACAAACCAGCCCATAAAAAATCCAGCTTAATCGGTTGCTGCATATATACCACCGCAAATGGCACAAACACTGCCAGCGTGATGACTTCTTGCAGTATTTTAAGCTGTGCCAATGACATCACCGCAAATCCCAAGCGATTGGCTGGCACTTGAAACATATACTCCAACAATGCAATCGCCCAGCTAATCAGCGCCGCAATAATCCAAGGTTTTTGACTGAGATTTTTCAGGTGCGCATACCATGCAAATGACATGAACACATTAGAACAAGTCAGAAGCAGGATAGTTTTAACGATGGTTGGCATGAGAATTTAATGATTAGGGGACTTATGTCCCCTACTGACGACTGTAAAATCAACTGCTACGACTATTAACAATATTCAAAATTTTAATATAAAAACAACAATCATACGAAAGCTAGTCGAACACAGTACGCTTGAGTACGGCGAGGCGTAGCTGCTAAAGTGAGTGTTGAGTTTATATTGAAAATTAAATGGCTGACTCGCCTGTTTCACCTGTACGGATACGGACAACTTGCTCAACTGTAGTCACAAAAATCTTACCATCACCAATTTTACCGGTATGTGCTGCTTTGACAATTGCATCCATTGCTGAATCAACAAGATCATCAGGCACCACTAGCTCTAGTTTGATTTTAGGTAAAAAATCGACTACGTATTCAGCCCCACGATAGAGCTCTGTATGGCCTTTTTGACGACCAAAGCCTTTAACTTCTGTAACTGTTAAGCCATTCACGCCAATATTTGAAAGCGACTCACGCACCTCATCTAACTTGAATGGTTTAATGATTGCTTCAATTTTTTTCATAATAGCCGAGCTCCCTAGTTTTTAGTTTAATTCTGTATGCAAAATATTAGTTTAAAAGTTGGCTTAAGTGTATATCAAAATTGGCTTTGACTGTAATTGGATGACGCCTATCCTTACCAAAACCTCTATGCGTAATACGTACACCGATTGGTGATTGACGGCGCTTATATTCATTTCGATCAATCATTGATATCACTCGCTTAACATCCGTTGCTGAATAACCCCTTGCGATAATATCAGGACTACTTAAATCATCTTCCACATAAGCCTGAATAATACCATCCAGCACATCATATGGTGGCAAGCTATCTTGATCCAGTTGGTTAGGACGTAGCTCAGCTGAAGGTGGGCGTGTGATAATGCGCTCAGGGATAACCCTTGACAGGCTATTACGATAATTCGATAGCGCATACACCAAAGTTTTTGGCACATCTTTCAATAAGGCAAAACCACCTGCCATATCACCATACAGCGTGCAATAGCCCACCGCCATTTCACTTTTATTACCTGTTGTCACAACAATACTGCCAAACTTGTTTGAAATCGCCATCAGTAACATGCCACGAATGCGCGCCTGCAGGTTCTCTTCAGAGGCATCACTTGCAAGATCGCCAAATAATGGCGATAACATTTTTAAGTACTCATCAAACAATAATCTAATAGCAATTTCGTTATACTTCACCCCAAGTATCTCGGCCATTTCACGGGCATCGTCCACACTAATATCAGCAGTAAACTCAGAAGGCATCATCACCGCATGCACTTTATCCGCGCCTAGCGCATCCACTGCAATCGCCAATGTCAAAGCCGAATCTATACCGCCTGAAAGGCCAAGCACCACGCCAGGAAAACCATTTTTATTCACATAATCAGCTAGGCCTAGCTTCAAAGCGGTATACACGGAGGCTTCCAAACTTAAGGAGGGGGTAATGGAAGTTACTGTTGAAATTGGCTGAGTACCGTCAAACTCGACCAGTGCCAATGTAGACTCAAATGCAGGAAGTTGATGTGTAAGCTTCGCATCGGCATCCAGCACAAAGGACGCGCCATCAAACACTAACTCATCTTGCCCACCAACCATGTTGGTGTAAATAATCGGCAATTGCGTTTCTGAGACACGCTGCCCCAAAACCTCCAAACGCGTAGATTGTTTTTCCATATGAAATGGCGACGCATTCAATGCAATCAATAGTTCCGCACCTGCCGCTTTGGCTTGCAATGCAGGCTCAGACTCCCAAACATCGGCACAAATCAAGACACCTATTTGAACACCCTCATGCTCAAACACCAACGCATCATACCCCGAAGAAAAATAACGTTTCTCATCAAAGACGCTGTGATTAGGTAACTCATGCTTATGATAAGTGGCTAGAATTTTGCCATCCTGTAAGACGGATGCAGCATTAAAGCACTCGTCACCCACTTGATGCGGATGCCCGACAATCACAGTGATGCCAAGTAATGATTGGCTTAATTGTGCAAGTGTACGCTCACAAGCCAGCAAAAAATCTGTACGTAACAACAAGTCTTCTGGAGGATAGCCGCACAATGAAAGCTCGGGCGTAACGAGCAACGTAGCGCCCTGCGCTTTGGCTTGTGCTGCACTGGCAATGATTTTTTTTGCATTGCCGACAATGTCACCCACCATACAATTGATTTGTGCGATTGCAACTTTCATTCAGCGCATTCCAAATTACATGCAAAAGAAACACACATCAATAAGAACCACCCGCATCTTTAATCATCTTGGCTATCTCAGGTTTATGTCCTTTAAGCGCATACACTAAAGCTGTTAGACCATATTGGTCTTTGGCTTTTACATTTACGTTATTTTCAAGCAACAATTTCACCATATCAGCATTACCATTATCAACTGCAAGATGGATTATCGGCGTACCTTCATCATCTTTGTGATTCACATCTGCACCAGCAATGATGAGCATTCTAGCCGCATCTAATTGCGATTTTTTTACAGCCCAAGTAAGTGCAGTCCACTTTGAAAAGTCTTTTTGATCAACAACTGCGCCACGTTTAGCCATCAGCTCAACTACTGCCGCATGCCCTCCGCGTGCAGCCACCATCAATGCTGTAGCTCCTAAGCTATCTTGCAACGACATATCCGCTTTGTTATCCAGCAGAATAGTAACTGTAGCAAGGTCTCCACTTTTTGCCGCATGCATCAACACTGATTTACCATCATCACTTTTGGTATTAACATCCACACCATGTTTAATCATCAGATCAACGGTCTGTGAAAAACCAGATACCGCAGCCAATCCAAAAGCACTCCAACCATAACCATCGCGCACGTGAGGATCAGCCCCCTTATCCAGCAATACCTTAACGACCTCTACCTGATTCTTCTTGGCGGCATACATCAATGGCGTCCAGCCACCATGATCTTTAGCATTAATATCACCGCCCTTTTCCAGCAATGCCAATACAACATCAACATTGCCTTTGCGCGCGGCATACATCAGCGCGGTAACACCATCCTCATCTTGAGCATTAGCACTTGCACCACTAGCAAGCATGGCGTTAACAGTTGTCAAATCACCTTTAGAAACAACCGTCAGCAGGTATGGAACCTCCTTAGCCGCATTAGCTGGTGTAATAACTACAGCAAGCCATGTAAATAAAACGGCTGTGAACAACTGTCTAAATGAGATATGCATAATTTTAGATCACTACCCTTTTTTACTGTTGATAGCAGCAAGTACAGCTTCGCCTAAACCGGCAGGTGAACTAGCAACTACAGCACCAGCATTTTCTAATGCGCGAATTTTGTCAGCAGCTTTACCACTACCGCCAGAAATAATCGCACCAGCATGCCCCATGCGCTTACCTGCTGGCGCGGTTTGGCCTGCGATGTAAGCTGCCACTGGTTTAGTGACATGGCTTTTGATAAATTCAGCAGCAGCCTCTTCATCAGAACCACCGATTTCACCAACCATAATAATGGCTTCGGTTTCGGCATCTGCCTCAAACATCTGCAAGCACTCAATAAAGTTGAGCCCTTTAATCGGGTCTCCGCCGATACCCACACAAGTACTTTGACCAAGCTTCAAAGCCGTTGTTTGATGCACAGCCTCGTAAGTCAACGTACCAGAGCGTGACACGATACCCACTTTACCGCGCAAATGAATGCTGCCCGGCATAATACCGATTTTGCATTCATCAGGTGTAATCACTCCCGGGCAGTTTGGGCCAATCAACTTGGCACCATTAGCCTTTAAAGCCGCTTTCACATTGAGCATATCCAAAACAGGGATGCCCTCTGTAATACAAATAATCAAGCCGATGCCGGCATCACAAGCTTCTAAAATAGAATCCGCCGCAAATGGCGGTGGCACGTAAATCACGCTAGCATTTGCACCGGTGACATGCACGGCATCACGCATAGTGTTAAATCCAGGCAAGCCTAAATGCACTTGTCCGCCCTTCCCTGGTGTTACACCTCCCACCATTTTCGTGCCGTAAGCGAGCGCTTGCTCAGAATGGAATGTGCCCTGCTTGCCAGTAAATCCTTGGCAAAGAACTTTGGTGTATTCGTCAACTAATATACTCATACCGCTACCGCCTGACCTTTAACTGCTGCTACGGCTTGTTGCGCCGCATCGGTTAATCCATCGGCTGAAATAATATTCAAGCCACTTGTTTGCAACATGGTTTTACCTAAATCCACATTGGTGCCTTCTAAACGCACGATGACCGGAATTTGCATACCGACCTCTTTCACCGCAGTAATAATGCCCTCTGCAATAATGTCGCAACGCATAATACCGCCAAAGATATTCACTAAAATGGCTTTTACATTACTGTCTGCCAAGATAATTTTAAAGGCTTTAGCTACAGTTTCAGCTGTTGCACCACCGCCTACATCCAAGAAGTTAGCCGGTGCGCCACCGTGTAACTTAATCAAGTCCATCGTTGCCATCGCCAAACCAGCACCATTCACCATGCAGCCAATATTGCCGTTAAGTGCAATGTAATTTAAACCAGCATGATGCGCGATTGCCTCTTTGCTGTCTTCTTGTGACCAATCACGCTGCTCCGCTAAAGCCTTTTGGCGATACAACGCATTGTCATCAATACTCATCTTGCAATCTAACGCGAACAACTTGCCATCGGCAGTCACCACCAGTGGATTGATTTCTAGCAATGCCAAGTCATTTTCTTTAAATAAACGGTACAAGCCTTTTAGAATTTTGGTAAACGCACCGATTTGTTCTCCGGCTAAATCCAGCTTAAACGCCAGATTACGCGCTTGGAAATCCACCAAACCATTTAGCGGGTCACACACTTCTTGCAGAATTTTCTCAGGGCTAGTTTGCGCGATTTCTTCAATATCCATACCGCCAGCGCTGGATGCCACCACCACAATGCGCTCTAGCGTTCTATCCACCAACATGGATAAATAAAGCTCGCGTGCAATCGGCAATGTTTCTTCAATCAACACCTGATTCACAGGCTGACCGTCAGGCGCATTTTGATAAGTGATTAAAATCTTACCCAATAATTCGTTGGCAACTGACAGCGCCTCACTAGGCGACTTGACCACTTTCACGCCACCAGCCTTACCGCGACCGCCAGCATGCACTTGGGCTTTGACCACCCAAGCGTCACTATTAACCGCAGTGGTAGCAGCGGCAATTTCACTCGCCACAGAAACTACCTGACTACGTGGCACCGGAATGCCGTATTTTTGCAACAAGGTTTTAGCTTGATATTCGTGCAAATTCATATGAACTAGACTCTACATTTAAGGTTATGCACATTTTCGCCCAATTAAGGTAAATGCGCCAGCCCGCAGAGGTAATTCGATGTTATTTATAGTTAATGTTTTGAGTGCAAAAGACTTATTTCTGACATGCCCCATCAACACAGAAGTTAGTGAGATATGTCTACCTTTTTAGGGCAAGGCCACAGTCCCACTTGATGGAATAATAGGGACTTCCTCCACTCGGAACGGCATCATTGTGCCACGATTGAGTTTTCGCGAATTCAATCAAAATGAGGGAGGAAGTCATGAAACATATTACAACGATAGGCATCGATTTAGCAAAA
>MLJW01000487.1_pt1 | contig 17043 bp, 20 predicted proteins | sample 888231 | NCBI WGS metagenome assembly MLJW01 (sample SAMN05788063, study PRJNA343431) | mine drainage metagenome | isolation source: sample collected from the inflow into an acid mine drainage treatment plant... | place: Germany: Lusatia, lignite mining district
AAGGGCGCGACGACCTGGCCGCAGAACTGATGGCGCACGGCGCCAACCTCCACCTGCGCAACAGCGACGGCAACAACGCGTTGTGGCTGGCCTGCGTTTCCGGCAATGCCGCGCTGGTTCAACGGTTGATCGACGACGGCATCGACCTCGACAACCGCAACCTCACCGGCGCCACTGCGCTGATGTATACGGCGTCCAGTGGCAAACCGGAAATGATGAAGCTGCTGCTTGAAAACGGTGTCGATCCCCTGATACGCACACACGACGATTACCTGGCGGTAGATCTGGCGGCGACGGCGGAATGCCTGCAGTTGCTGCGACATACCGCCACCTGAACGGATATTGCTGCGGCTTTGCGCCGCAGCAATATCGCTCAATCGACAGGAATCTCGATCGTCACGTCCTCTTCACCCAGAATTGCCTGACAGGCCAGGCGCGATTTGGAACCAACGCCAACCGTGGCGTCGAGTTTCTCGTTTTCCAGACGCTGGGGCTTGGAAAGGCTCTTGCGTCCTTCCGTCACGAAAATGTGGCAGGATCCGCACTCGGCCTTGCCTTCGCACTTGTGCGCGACACTCGCCCCGGCGGCGAGCATGGCGGCAAGAATACTGCTGCCGGCGTCAGCCTGCATTGTCTTGCCGGTTGGTTGAATGGTGAGAACTGGCATTGCTCTAACTCCTTTGCTTGTTGGGTTGTCTGATTTGTCGCAAAAGCAACGCGACAACACGCGAAACTGCGTGTACAGGAGCTATTAGCAAACAACGTACCGCTTCTTCCGATAGCGCCATACGACTGTTGCTGTCTATGGCGATGATCTGTCCATGCAAACGGTTCAAGGCAGCCTGTATCCATTCGCGGCTAAAATCGCACGGGCTTTTTCGGACAGGATGAAGTCGTAGAACTTGCGTGCCTCTACGCCATGCGTCTCGGCGCCGTGCTGGAGAATCACCATCCCCTGCGCGATCGGCTGGTAGCTCTGCGCCGGGACTTCCACCCATTTTCCCCTGCCGGCCGTCTCCGGCGCCATGACGATGGATTTTGCACTGAACCCGACATCCACCGCCCGGCTGTCGACGTACTGGCTGGCCTGGGTGATGCCCTCGCCGTATACCAGCTTGGGTTCCACGACTTCACGCACCTTGTAGTATTCCAGCGCCCTGAGCGCCTCGCGGCCATACGGCGCTGTCCTGGGATTGGCGATGGCGATCTTTCCCACCCTCGCGTCCGCCAGTCCCGCCACGCCCCGGCTCAGATCGACACCATTTTCCGTCCACAGCACCAGCAGGCCGTAGGCATAGGGCCTAGGCGGCGTGACGGCATAGCCCGCCCTGTACAAGCTGTCCGGATACGCCATATCCGCCGACATGAACAGGTCGAACGGCGCGCCGCCCTGTACCTGCGCGGCGATTTTGCCCGAAGAGCCAAGCACGCTCTGCACCTCGATGCCGGTTTCCTTCCTGAATTCGGTAGCAAGATTGTCGAACACGTAGCCGAGGTTGGCGGCAATCGCCACCGTAAGCGGCGAGGCCTGAGCAAGAGCGGACGCCAGCAGAAGACACAGGGCGATCGGTATGTTCAACAGCTTGATTTTCATTTTTGTTGTCATCCGTTCAGAAGGTGATGCGCAGCGTAGCAAGAATGCCATGATTCAGGTTGACCTCCCGGGTTCCCTGGACGGTTTGATATCCCACGCCCACGATGGCCTTGACGCGCTTCTCGATCTCGAATCGACCAAGCGTAGTGCCATAGGTGACGATCAGCTGATTTTTTCCTGCAAGCGCGCCATCGTACCAGTGGGTATAGCCGGTCTCGATTTCCGGCCAGAACTTGCCCATATGGCCCTGCAGCGCCGTATTCCAGGTCAGTGGCCGGCCGAGACCGAGTGGACCATCTGCGCCAGCGGTCGGCAAGGAGATGCCCAGTGTGCTCTGTACATCGACCCCGGTGTCCCGGTCGCCCCATCCCTTGCCAGCCGCCAATGTGGGCGTGATGATGGTGTGATGACTGGTGAACAGGTTGCTTCCCGTCGGCAGGCTCACCCCGATAAATGCGCTGACGATATAGTTCCCATGTTCTTCGTTGGCTGAAACTATTCGATATTTCAGCAACAGATTTTCATCTCCCCAGCCCGTGCCGGTGGTGCTTGCCTTCGGAGTGCTCTGGTCCTGATAAGCCGGCATGCCGATAATGATTTCGGTATTCTCGCTTGGGATGAGTTCGAGCCCTTTGCCGCCGCCGTAGTTATCAAGTTTGACCCCTTTGGGCTTGTCAGCATGGCTCGCATCGAACCTGAACTCCTGCTCCAGCCTCGGGGTTACGGTCACCAGGGGCGTCATCCAATGCGGCTGGATTTCCTGAGTCTGGCTGACATTGTCCAGCCAGTTGGTGAAAAATGAATGGTCGTCGGCGAATGCCGTCGAGCTGGCAAAGGTGCCAGCGACTGCGAGAGAAAGAATCCGTGTAATGCTGCTTTTGACCATGGCGTCGATGTCGCCGTTCTTCATTTTAAGTCCCTTTAAATTCAGAATAACCTGAAACGCTATGTGTTATTGTATATAACGATATGCAAAAAAAAACCGGTCAATCGGTGATGCCCAGAATCACGCTGCTGGCCTTGAACAACGCGCAGACCTCGACGCCTTCGGCCAGCTCCAGACCGGTCACGCTGTCGTTGGTGACCACCACGCTGACCGTATTTCCGCCGTCCAGCTGCAACACCACTTCGGAATTCACATTTCCCGGAATGATCCGAGTCACTTTGCCAACGAGGCTGTTGCGCGCGCTGACCTTGCCCGCAACTTCCGGGAGTGCAAGGATGATCCAGCTGGCCTTGACCAGCGCCCAGGCTTCACTGCCAATCTCGAGATTCAGTCTCTCCAGCCCCTCATGGGTAATGACGGAATGAATCTTGTTGCCGCCGGTGAGGGTTAATTCCACCTCGACATTGACCGGTCCCTGCCGGATTGCACTGACCTTGCCGAAGAACTGATTACGCGCACTGGTTTTCACGGAAAGTCTCCTGATCATCTGATATACCTTGCTGAAATCCTCAATGCCCGCACTCGCTGCTTCCAGAAAGCGCTTCTGTTCACGCCGCAAAGCACGGAAGACATCGACGATGCGCGCGCCGGTTGCGGTGAGCCGCGCGCCGCCTCCGCCTTTGCCACCCGTCATGGTTACTACCAGCGGTTCGCCAAACATGCCGTTCATGGCATCGACCGCATCCCATGTGCCCTTGTAACTCAACCCGGCCAATTTGGCCGCCTGGCTAATCGAGCCGCATTCGCCAATCCTTTCCAGCAAGGCAACGCGCTTGTCGCTCAGCAGCTTCTGGTCGTCTTCGCCCAGCCAGAGCGAGCCAAAAATCTTGAGTTCAGGTCCATTGGTCATTGCGTGTTCCTGATGTGGTCAAAATAAAAACGATTTTATGCCGGTTATTTGCCAATCGGCATGCTGCCCACCAATATATATTTTATCCAGGCTTGAAACGGCATTTAAAGACCGCAATCGAAAGCACGTTACTCACACCTCTGGCAGCGCACCTGTGACAGCTTCCCAAGAAAGCGCTGGATGCAATGGGGCCTGAAGCTATTCTCCTCGCCCGAGCCCCAGTTTTGCCAGGCGATAGCGCAGAGTGCGGAAACTCACCCCAAGCAGTTTGGCCGCGGCTGTCTTGTTTTGTCCGGCTTTTTCCATGGCTTGCAGTATGGCCCGCTTTTCGATGTTTTCCAGATACTCCGGCAGGGGAATGTCCTCCGGGTCGGCACGCAGGGCATCCGATGGCCGCGTTGCCGCGCTATTGAGCAGCAGGTCTTCGGCAACGATGCGCTTGCCATCGCACAGGGCAAGGGCGCGTTCCAGCACATTTTCGAGTTCGCGCACGTTGCCGGGGAAATTGTGCCTGCAAAGCAGCGCCAGGGCATCCGGGGTCATGGCGGGGCGTGTCGTGACGAGTTCATGGCAATGCATTTCCAGCATTTTTTCGGCAAGTTGCGGGATATCCTCTGCCATTTCACGCAGCGCCGGCATTTTCAATTCAATGACATTGAGGCGGTAATAAAGATCCTGTCGGAATTGCCCGGATTCCATCATGTGCGCCAGATTGCGGTGGGTGGCGCTGATGATGCGCACATCGACCGCATCCTCCGATGTGCTGCCCACCATGCGCACCCTCTTTTCCTGGATGGCGCGCAGCAACTTGACCTGCATGGGCAAAGGCAGGTCCGCGACTTCGTCCAGGAACAAAGTGCCACCGCTGGCGGCCTGGAAAAAACCGTTCTTGTCCTGCATGGCCCCGGTAAATGCACCCTTCCGGTGGCCGAAAAACTCGCTTTCCATCAGGGCGTCTGGAATCGCTCCGCAGTTGACCGGCACAAAAGGACCATCGCTGCGGGAACTGCTGGCATGGATCAGGCGGGCCGCAAGTTCCTTGCCGCTGCCGGATTCTCCGCTGATATAGACCGGCGCCTGGCTGCGCGCCAGCTTTGCAATCATGGCACGGGCCTGTCGGATCGGTGCGGAATCTCCTATCAGCGCCAGTCCATCCACGGGATCAGGCGGTGACTCCGAAAGTTTGAGCGCCGACTGTACCAGCGGGCGTAGCTGCTTGAGGGATAGAGGTTTGGACAGATAGTCGAAAGCGCCGGCCTTGAGCGCCGCCACGGCGTTCTCCGCGCTGCCATGGGCGGTAATGACGGCGACGGGCAAGCCTGGCTGGTGTTGGCTGATATGTCGCATCAGCTCAAGTCCGTCGCCGTCAGGCAGGCGCATGTCGGTGAGGCAGAGGTTGTAATGATGCCGTTTGAGCTGATCCTTGGCCGTGCTGATGTCGCCGGCGCTGACCACGCGCAATCCCATGCGTTCCAGTGTCAGCTCCAGCAGCTCGCGGATGTCGGCTTCGTCATCCACAACCAGGCAGATGGGGGGCAGGGATAAATTAGACATATTGGTTTTTTAGATAGATTCTGAACTGTGCGCCTGTGATGGAGACTTCATGACGTAAGCTGGCACCGTTAGCTTCGCACAACTCGCGGGCGATGTGGAGCCCCAGTCCGGTGCCGTTTTTTTCCGTGGTGAAAAATGGCTCAAACAGGCGTGGCAGGATTTCGGGCGGTACGCCTGAACCGTCATCCGAGATCACCAGCATGACTTCACCCTTGCGCATCGCCTTTTCCAGCCGCAGGGTCAGGCTCCCGGCCTCCTGTTTGCTGTGGCGCCAGCCATTGCGACAGAGATTCCACAACACCTGATGCAGCTGGTGCCGGTCGAACAGGGCCGCTGCCCCTGTTGCTCCAATTTCGATCCTGAGTCCCGCGAGCGGGATGTGTTCCGCCTGGCAGTATTGCTCCCGGAAGGACTGCACGAAATCGGCCAGGGCAATGAGTTCCTGTTGCACGCGGTCGCGCTGATTGAGCTGCATGACATTCTGCACGATTTTATCCAGGCGTTGCGCATTGTCATTGATGATGCAGAGCAGGCGCCTGGAAGTGGCGTCGAGACTTTCTTCCTCAAGCAGAAGCTGGGTGGCATGGCTGATGGCGCTGAGCGGGTTGCGGATTTCGTGTGCGATGTTGGCGGTCAGTCCTCCCAGCGCCACCAGCTTCAGCTGCCTGGCCTGGGCCTGCACCCGGCTCCAGTCTTCGATAAAAACAACGGCACCCTGGATCCGATCTACCCCGATCGGATGGAAACGCAGCCGCAACTCCTTGCCGTGGATAACCAGCTTGGCAACGCCGGAACGGTTTTCCTGTCCTTGCCGGATCCACATCCGCAGCTGGTCGGCGACTTCCGGAACGCATTTCTCCAGCGCGGTGACGGGACTGCTCAGGGTGATGCCAAGCAGCATTTCGGCGCGTGCATTGTGATGACGCAGCAGGAATTCGCCGTCGACGACCAGCACACCATCCTGCATGTCCTGGATGATGAGCTCGTTGACCTGGTTAAGATTCTCCAGGTCGATGCCGCGCTGTGACGCCAGCGCTTCGCTCTGGCGCATGCGTTTGGCCAGCGTGTAGGCGAGCCATGCGGTAGCAAAGCAGCTCAGGCTGAGCATGACGGACTGGGAATAGTCGTCATAGTGATCATTTCCTGCCAGGATTTGCGCAGATTGCTCCAGCAGCAGGGCGATGCTGGCAACGGCTGCGTAGAACAGTGCTAGTCTTCCCTGGCTGACCAGGGCGGCGCCGACGATGGCAATCACCAGCAACAATCCCAAACCGCTTTTTACGCCGCCGGCGGAATGCATCAGGAGGACGATGAAGCTGATGTCGATGATGGCTTGCAGGGTCACCTGGTGTTCAAAACGCGGGCGACGCACCTCGGTGAGCGTCGCCATGCCGATGGCAAAGATGACATATCCCAGCGCGATGCGGAAATAGGTCGGGTTGGCATAGAGCTGCCACCAGTCGGCGTCACGCGCGATAAAGTACATTACAGCGAGCAGGCAGGCGACGATGAATCGATAAAGATTGAAGTAGCGCATTGGACGCCAGTAGGCGTCATTGATCGGCATGGGGCGATCCAGCAAGATGGCAGCGGGATTCACGACTCGGTGCGATGGCTGTGTTCGGTGCAGCAATAATAGGCGCCGTTTTTCCTGATACATTCGTCTTTTGGCAGATGGACCTTGCAGACAGCGCAACGCACCATATCCTGGCTCTCCGGCTGGGATTGTGCAGGTTGGTCCAGGCTGCGCCGGTATTGCCTGAGCAGGTTGAGAATCAACCAGAGAGCCAGAACCAGCAAGAGGATTTTTCCCAACATGATGTGCACTCCCTGTAGAGGTGTCGATTGTATCGAAAAGCCCGTCCCGGAACAAAAATCAACCTGATATACTCACCTGAAAAGTAGCAGTCGGTGCAAACCCGGCACGAATCAGCATATGGCCAATTCTCAGGAACTCTCGGATTTTCTTGCTCAAGTCGAGCGGCGTGCCTTCAAGCAGGCGACTTATGCCGTGCGCGACCATCATGCCGCACTGGACATCGTGCAGGATGCCATGCTCAAATTGGCGGAGAACTACGGCCTGCGGCCCGTCGAAGAGTTTCCCATGCTGTTTCAGCGCATCTTGCAGAATGCGATACGTGATTATTTCCGCCGCCAGAAGGTCCGCAGCCTCTGGATGACGCTGTTTTCCTCCTTTGCTTCGGGGCAGGATGGCGATGAGCACGATGTTCTGGAAACCCTCGCGCCGCATGGGGATGAAGGGCGCAACGACCCCAGCGACGAAGTGGAGCGCGGGCAGCTGCTGAGGCTGATTGAAATGGCGATGGAAAAGTTGCCGCAGCGTCAACGCGAAGCATTCATTCTGCGTTACTGGGAGGATATGAGTGTGGCGGAAACGGCAGCCTTGATGGGCTGTTCCGAGGGTAGCGTGAAGACGCACTGCTCGCGGGCGGCACATGCGCTGGCGGCGGTGCTGGGCAAGAAGGGAATCGGGCTATGACGCAGGAACGCGATAACGTGAAAGAAATCATCGAAATTCTGGATCATGGCGCTTCGAGTCTGGATGAGGCGACCATCGCCAAACTGGCGTCTGCCCGCAGACAGGCGGTAGCCGCAATGGATGGCCGTGCTCGCGCTGTTGGCGTCGAGCTGGCAGATGCCGGACCGGGGCGCTTCACGACGATTCGCCTGTCGGGCCGGCATGCCTGGATGCCGATCCTGATCGCCTTGATGATCGGCCTGCTGCTTGTTCTTCTGGTGCAGAAGCAGGCAGGTTCCATTCGGAAACCGGTTGAAGAGGATGCTTTGCTGCTTGCCTCCGATCTTCCTCCGGAGGCTTATGTTGATAAGGGTTTTGACGCATGGCTGGAAAATTCTTCGCAGCACTGATGTTGGTCGGCATGGTGCTGACCCCGCTGGCGCAGGCTGAAAGCCCGGCAGTCAGCTGGTCGCAGTTGAGTGACGGGCAGAAGCAGGTATTGGCGCCGTTGTCGGCGGAATGGGATGCGCTGCGGCCATGGCAGCGCGAAAAGATGCTCGATATTGCCCGTGATTATCCCCGGATGAATCCCAAGCAGCAGGAGCGGGTGCGGAAACGCCTGGAGAACTGGAGCCGGATGACGCCTTACGAGCGTGAAAACGCACGCAGTAAATACCAGCAGTTCAATGCCATGACGCCCGAGAAACAGCAGGAGTTGCGCAAAAAGTGGCTTGAATACGAGCGCTTGCCCGAGGCGGAGCGGGAAAAGCTGCGCGGCAATCGTCCCGATCCGGCGCCTGAAGACGATCTCGGCAATTGAGCACGCCGGGATTTCTGCGTCGCCTGGGCGGCGTGCTGTATGACGGCCTGACGCTGCTCGCCCTCTGGCTGATGGCATCGGCCATATTCACCAGCCTTTATGGTGTTGCGGCGCAACCTGCGCCGCGTCTGCTGTTGCAGATTTTTTCCCTGTTGGTAATTTCAGGTTATTTTCTCTGGTGCTGGACGCATGGCGGCCAGACGCTTGCCATGCGTGCCTGGCGGGTCAAGGTGGTATACGCCAATGGCATGGCGCTGACTTTTACGGGTGCGTTTCTGCGGTTTCTGCTCGCTGGAGCGGGAGTGCTGGCCGGAGGCGCCGGCCTGTGGTGGGCACTGTTCGATCCGGATGGCCAGTTTCTGCATGACCGCTTGGCGAAAACGCGCCTGATCGACTGCCCTGCGGGGGCCGGTGCCTGATCGCCATACCTAGCGTCGTTCCGTCCATGCCAGCATTCCCAGCCCTGCCGCCAGGTAAAGCAAGGTAGGCACGGTGGCGCTGACGGGGGGTGGCCAGTCGCTCAACAGGCCGATGTGGATAAAGAGTCGATTCAGTACCTGATAACTGATGCCCAGCATGATACCGGCAAACAGCTTGGCGCTGATGCCGCCGGCGCGCTGCTGCAGAAAGCCGAACGGCAGTGCCAGCACTATCATGACGATGCAGGCGAGGGGGTAGACCATTTTCGACCACAGGGCAATTTCATGGCGCGTGGTTTTCTGGTGATTTTCGCTCAGGTGGCGGATGTAGAAGTACAGGTTCCATGCAGACATTTTTTCCGGCACCACCAGGAGCACATTCAGCAGTTCGGGCTGGATGACGGATTGCCAGGATCCATGCGGAAAAACTTCCGAGCGGATGGTGTTGCCGATGAAGCTGGTCTGGTTGATGTCGCGCAGTTCCCAGTGCCCGCCCTTGAATTTTCCGCTTTTGGCGTTACTGATCATGCGTAGATGGAAGTTCTGGTCGAATTCATAAATGTGGATGTTGATCAGTGCCGAATCCGGCAGGACATCCTCGATGTTGACGAAGCTGTTGCCATCCTTGACCCACAGGCCGGACCGAAAGTCCTGCGCCACGACCGAGTCGGTGGCTTCGATACGCAAGCGTTGCGCCGTTTTTTCACTTAGCGGGGTAATCAGTTCTCCAACCAGAAACGTCAGCAGGGCGAAAATGATCCCGACCTGCAGCAGGATCAGGCCCAGGCGTGCCATCGAGACTCCGCTGACCCGCAGCACCACCAGCTCCGAGTGGCGGGCCAGCTGCGCCAGCGCGTACATGGTACCGATCAGCACCGCGACCGGCACGACTTCATACACATGTCCCGGCGCGCTCAGCAGCACGAACAGCAGCGCCGTGCCTACGTCGTAGGTGCCGCGACCGATGTTGTCCAGCTCCTGAAGCAGATCGAAGAAGGAAAACATGCTCATCAGCGCCAGCATGATGACCAGGATATGGCTGATGATCTCCTGTTGCAGGTAGCGGCTGACGATTTTCATCCGCGCATCAGCCTTGGCAGCAGCGGCAACAGGAACAGTCGTCGGTAGAACAGGTAGGCTGCCAGTGCCAGCACGGCGGCATGGATCGGCCACAGGCCGATCAGGGGACTCAGTTTGCCCTGGGCCACCCAGGCTTGCATGATGCTGAGCAGATTGTTGTAGATGATATAGACCAGCAAGGCCATGATCAGGTTGGCCGAGCGCCCGGCGCGAGGATCGACGAAACTCAGCGGGATCGCCAGCAGCACCAGCACCAATGCTGAAATCGGTGCGGCCAGCCGCCCCTGCAATTCGGCATTGTCCTCGCTGCTGCGCTTCTGGAGCAGTTCCCGCGTGGGTTCGGATTTTGCCGTGGGAGGGTCGGGCTTGACCTCGTTTGGCTCGATGCGAATGGCGTAACGCTCGAACTCGGTTACAGAATACTCGGGCGTATCACGCGTGCCTTCATAGCGTCGCCCGTTGTTCATGACCAGGAACGTATCCCCGTTGCTTTCTGTGGTGCGATAACCGGATTGCGCCACCATGATGCCCAGTTTCTGATGCTGGAAGGATTGCACGAATATATTCTTGACCGTGCTACCCAGTCCGGTCAGGCTTTCGACGAAATATACGCGATCGGCATTGATGGATTCCTTGAACACCCCCGGCAGAATTGCCGACAGTTCATCGCGGCTGGCCAGCTGATCGCGGAATTCCGCCCCTTTCTCTGTCGCCCAGGGAGCAACGAACAGGCTCATCAGGGCGATGACGGCGACCACCGGCAGGGCAAAACCCAGTATGGGGCGTATCCAGGCGGCCAGCCCCAGCCCTGAGCTGAACCACACGACCATTTCGCTGTCACGGTGCCAGCGGGTCAGCGTCAGCAATACCGACAGAAAAATGGTCAGCGACAGCAGCATGGGAAGAAATTTCAGCATGCTGAACCCCATCAGGGCGCTAATGGCGTCAGTGGCGAGGCTGCCGCGCGCGGCGAAGCCCAGATAATACGCAATGCGCTGGGCGAACACGATCCCGACCAGCACCAGAAAGGTAGAGAAGGCCGTGGCGAAGAGCTCTTGCAGCAGGGATCGCTTGAATATCATTGCGGGTTTGAATTCTGGCGGAAACGTTGGATAATCGGGAAACTTTATGGAAAGGGCTTCAGCCATGGAATTTAGCATAAAAAACGGTAATCCGGAAAAACAGCGTAACGCCTGCGTGATTGTCGGCGTGTTCGAAACCCGTAAAATGACGGCTGCGGCTACGGCCATTGATCGCGCTGCTGACGGTTATCTCGGCAGCATCATGCGTCGCGGTGACATGGAGGGCAAGCTGGGCAGCACCCTGTTGCTGCATGACGTGCCGGGCACGCTGTGTGATCGCGTGTTGCTGGTTGGCCTGGGCCGCGAGAGGGAATTCCGCGAACGTGAATATCGCCAGGCAGTACAGGCTTCCATAAAGGCACTGGACGGCGGCGGTGCCAATGACGTGGCGAGTTTCCTGGCCGAAGTTGCGGTAAAGAAGCGTGATCTCGCCTGGCGCATCGAACAGATGGTGGAGCTGACCATGGCATCGGTCTATCGTTTTACGCACCCTTTGTGCAAGAAGGGCGAAGAGCGCCGCGGCGTATACAAGCTGGTGATCAACGTTCCGCTAAGGAATGAACTCAAGCTGGGCGATGCCGCATTGAAGCGCGGCCTGGCGATCGCCAGCGGAGTGCGGCTGGCGCGCGATCTCGGCAACCTGCCGGGCAATGTGTGCACGCCGACCTACCTGGCCGAACAGGCCATGGCATTGGCCGAGAATTACCGCCTCAAGATCGAAGTGCTGGAACGCGACGAGATGGAAAAGCTTGGCATGGGCTCGCTGCTAAGCGTATCGCGTGGCAGCCGTCAGCCCCCCAAGCTGATCGTGCTGCAGTACAGCAAGGGTCCTGATGGCCAAAAACCCGTGGTATTGATCGGCAAGGGCATTACTTTTGACGCGGGCGGCATTTCGATCAAGCCTGCCGCGGAGATGGACGAGATGAAGTACGACATGTGCGGGGCCGCCAGTGCGCTCGGGACGCTCAAGGCAGTGGCAGAGCTGGATCTCCCGATCAATCTGGTGGTGGTTATCCCAGCCAGCGAAAATCTGCCGGATGGCGCTGCCAGCAAACCTGGTGACATCGTCACCAGCATGTCCGGGCAGACCATCGAAGTGCTGAACACGGACGCCGAGGGTCGCCTGGTGCTGTGTGATGCCATGACCTATGCCGAGCGCTTCGAGCCGGAGGCCGTGGTGGATATCGCCACCCTGACCGGTGCCTGCGTTGTCGCACTGGGGCACCACGCCAGCGGCCTGTTCGGCAATTCCGAGGCCCTGGTGAAGGAGCTGAACTGCGCCGGTGAAGTCGCCTTCGATCGTGCCTGGCCGATGCCGCTGTGGGACGATTATCAGGAGCAGCTGAAAAGCAATTTCGCCGATATCGCCAACATTGGCGGGCGCGCCGGCGGCAGCATCACGGCAGCCTGCTTCCTGTCTAAGTTTGCCAAGAAGTTTGACTGGGCGCATCTGGACATCGCCGGCACGGCCTGGGTCTCCGGCAAGGAGAAGGGTGCCACCGGCCGTCCGGTGCCGTTGCTGACGCACTTCCTGATGGCGCGCTGCAAAAAGTAGGCCTTCGGCATGACCCGCATCGACTTTTACTTTAACGTGGAAGACAAATTGCATCAGGTGGCGCAGCTTGCGGGCCAGGCCTTGTCCCGGCAGCGGCGCCTGCTGGTATTCGTTCCGGATGCGGAAGCGGCGACGCAACTGGAGCATGCGCTCTGCACTCGCATGGCGACAGATTTTCTGCCCTGCTGTCGTCGCGATCATGCGCTGGCTGCCGAAACGCCGATCGTGATCGACTGGCAAGGGGTAGATTTTCCGCACGACGATGTCCTGATCAATTTGCGGCTGGAAACCCCGCCTTTCTTCAGCCGTTTCAAGGGTCTGGTCGAGATTGTCGGCAAGGACGACGGCGATCGCCGCGATGCACGCGGACGTTTTCGCTTTTACCGCGACCGGGGCTATGACATTCGTTCGCATGATCTTGCCGGAGGTTGAGGGTGGCCGAAGAAGACATTAGCGAAGAAAATCGTCAGTTCGAACAGGTATTGAACCGCCTGGATTCGCTGATGAAGCGCAATCATCTGCAGGTGAAGGAGGAAGCTCCCGGTATGGATGTCGCCGGCGTGGGTGCGGTGACGGACATCCCCGTGCTGACCGAAATATACTATGGCGAGACGACGCTGCCTTCGGTCGCCATTGCGGAGCAGGAGACATTGCCCTTGCTTACCGAGCTTGCTCTGGCAGCGCTACCTGTAGTCGAACAGGCTGCCGTTGAAAAGGAACAGCTGCCGGTACTGGAATTTCTGCCGCAGCCACAGCTGTCCTGTGAGCAGGAGGTCGAATCGATGGTGGCCGAGCTGATGCCGAAGCTGCGCGAAACGATGTCGAAGCTGGTGCAGGAAGAGCTTCTTCATGTGCAACAACACCTGTCGTTGCGCATGTCCGAGGAGGCGGAAAACCTGTTGTCCCGCCTCCTGCTGGAGGCAGTTAAACCGAAATGAAGCGTGCGGCAGTCAGTGCGGCGTCGTAGTCCGGTTCACGGCCAATGTCCTGCACCAGTTCCGAGTACAGCACTTTGTCATTTTCATCCAGTACCACCACGGCTCTCGCCATCAGGCCTGCGAGCGGGTAGTCGGTGATCATGACGCCGTAGTCCTTGTGGAAATCGCGGCCGCGCATGGTTGATAGTGTGACTACGTTCTGCAGATTTTCCGTTGCGCAGAAACGGCTTTGGGCGAAGGGCAGGTCGGCGGAAATGATGATGACGACGGTGTTGGGCAGAGTGGCGCCCGCCTCGTTGAACTTGCGGGCCGACAACGCACACACCGCAGTGTCCAGGCTCGGCACGATATTGAGAATCTTGCGACGACCGGAGAACTGGCTGAGCGATACATCGTTCAGGTTCTTGTCCACCAGCATGAAGCTGCGCGCAGATTCACCCAAGCGAGGGAACGTGCCACCTACATTGATTGTTTCGCCTTTGAACGTTACGGTTGCCACGAATGAGTCTCCTCTTGAACCGGTTACTGGTTTGTGCCGGCAAGTATGCCTTGCCGGCATGCGGGTTGCAACTGGCTATTGATCAAGCAGGCGGTGGTAAGCTTCGGCGTCGAGCAGTTGATCCCATTCGGAGTCGTGGTCCGGCTGCATTCTGAACAGCCATGCGCTGTAAGGCATTTCGTTGATCCGTTCGGGAGACGATCGCAGTTCGTCGTTGGTTTCCACCAGCTTGCCAGTGAGTGGCGCGTGCAAATCGGAAGCGGTCTTGACCGATTCGATCAGCCCGCATGGCTGCCCTGCGGTAATCGATGCGCCGATGGCCGGAATGTCGATGAACACGATATCGCCCAGCGTCTCCTGTGCATGGTCGGTGATGCCGGCGCGTACCGTCCCGTCAGGCTGCAATTCAACCCACAGGTGGTGCGGCGTGTAGCGAAGCTGGTCGGGAATATTCATGGTGGTTCAGTTTAAAGTAATTTTGACGTTATTCTCTCATGATGTCCGGCATAATGTCCGGGTGTCAAGCTGATGCAATTTATAAGCTTTCTTACCTATCATGATGACAAATTGTAACAATTTGGCTAATATGGCATGATAATTCGATTGGAGGAGTGCATGGTGCGCAAATTATTGGTGCTGGGCTGCATGATGGCTCTGGTCTTTCCTTCGGTCGTGCTCGCCGCCGAGCAAGGCAAGACCGCTGCCCGGCACAAGGCGAAAGTCTCCAGCCAGGCGGCTACCAGTCACAAAATCATTCATACTTTGCGTGCCGACGGTAAATACCGGGTGCGGCGTGTCAGCTACAATCGCGAGCGCAGCGTGTTCAAGGACGATGCGGCGAGTGCCGGAAATCTGCGTCTTGCTTCCTCCAAGGCGCTGATCATCAATCAGAATACCGGCGAAGTGCTGTACGCCAAGAGCACCGACCAGCCGACGCCGATTGCCTCCGTGACCAAGCTGATGACAGCCATGGTGGTTCTGGATGCGCACCAGTCGCCGGAGGAAATGCTGACAGTCAGTGAGGCCGATGTCGATACGCTCAAGGGAAGCAGTTCCCGTTTGCGCGTGGGCACGGCACTGTCCCGCCGGGAGTTGCTGCAACTGGCGTTGATGTCGTCGGAAAATCGCGCGGCGGCAGCTCTGGGCAATGCCTATCCCGGCGGCTTCGGCGCCTTTGTGCAGGCCATGAATGCCAAAGCGGCACAATTGGGCATGGAGCGTTCGCGCTTCGTCGATGGCACCGGCCTCAACAGTGAGAATGTCTCCACAGCCGAGGACCTGGTGAAAATGGTCAAGGCGGCTTACCAGTACCCCGAGATCCGTCAGGTAACCACGACCCCTTCCTACGAAGTGGCGGTGCATGGTGTGCGTAGCCCGGTCGAATTCCGCAATACCAATATTCTGGTGCGTAACAGCGATTGGCAGATTGGTCTGTCCAAGACCGGGTACATCAGCGAAGCAGGACGTTGTCTGGTGATGCAGGCGCAGATCGCCGATCAGCCGCTGATTATCGTGCTCTTGGACTCCTGGGGAAAATACACCCGGATTGGTGATGCGCAACGCATACGCAAGTGGATCGAGAGCAGCAACGGAACCCGCAAGCTGGGTTGATGCATTGGCCTCATGCGGACACAAAGAGCCACGTTCACGGAACGTGGCTCTTTTGTTTCATCTGGCCAGAACTCTCAGCGGTTTGACCCTTTTCAGCGATACTTGATACAGGTCGACATACCCCGTCTCGAAACAACGCTGCGCTGAATCAAAATAGGTGCGATAGTGGTCCAGCAGCGCCTGGCCGTAGCGTGCAACGACTTTGTCTTCATGGAAATCGAGTCTTTTGTGCCATTCCGCCAGGGTGCGGGCGTAATCCGGCCCAATCCGGTGGACTGACGAAATTTCATATCTGTCGACAATCGCGGCCTGAATGTCGCTGATGGAAGGCAAGGCCGAACCCGGGAACACCTTTTCAAGCAGGTATCGGGAATCCCTCAGCTCGGATACGGAGTTCGGGGCCCTGTTGATGACAATGGTCTGAAGCCCGATGTGTGCGTCAGGGGTCGAGACTGCCTGGCACCAGTCAAAGAACAATTTGTAGACTTCGCGCTGGCGGTGCGCGGCGTGATCTTCAAGTGAAGCGAAATGTTCAAAAGCTCCGATTGAAACAATCGAGTCGAATTTCCGCTCCGGGTGCGGATAGTCCTGCCATGAACACAGGTCGACTGAAAGCTGCGGTCCCTGGAGGCTGCTGATGTACTCATGCTGCGCTGTACTCAAAGTCAGGCCATGGACGTGGGCGCCCGGATATTTTTCGATGACGTACTTCATTAAGCCACCCCAGCCGCAACCGACATCCAAGACGTGATGATGGTCAGCCACATTGGCATAACGACATAGCCTGTCGAGTTTGTCCTTCTGGGCTTGTTGCAAATCCCTTGCGTTCTTCCAGACCCCGCAACTGTAGGCGCGGTATTTTTCATCCAGGAAGAGGGCAAAAAAATCGTTGTCCACATCGTAGTGATATTCAATGTCTGTCTTGGATGCCATCTCAAGTCGCTCGGTAGTTTTCAGTGGTGTACGAAGTGCCGGCCGTCATGCATTTGCACCCCATTTTTTCATTATAAGCCGAAGCCTGCCTGATGGAGTTTCCGTAGGCGCAACTTCCTGATCACGTCGCAAAACACTATGCCGACAAATAAATTCCCATGAATATAATTTATGCGGATTATTATTGCATCTATAATCGTGGTCATGCAAAAGCGATCAAGGGGAAGGTCCACATGTCGGAAAGTGACCGATTGAGCGCGGCTGGGGTTCATTCACTGCCGATCAAGGTGCTCAAAAAATTCCGCCTGATTTACGGCTCCGTTCGGCAACATTTCCGGGAAGTAGAACAGACCTGCGGTGTTTCCGGGTCTCAGCTATGGATATTGCAGGAAGTGGCCAACACTCCGGGTATTGGCATTTCCGAGCTGGCGGAACGGATGTCGATTCACCAATCGACGTGCAGTCAGTTGGTCGAAAAACTCGTTGCACGCAGTTTGATTATCAAGGAGCGTAGCGCAGAAGATCAGCGTCGCGTTGGATTGAGTTTGACTGCAGCCACGAAACAGTTGTTGCGTTCCTCGCCCGGCCCGGCGGAAGGAGTTCTCCCCGAAGCATTGAAAGCCTTGCCGGAGGAGGTTCTGATGGCTCTGGATGCCTCCCTGGCGGAGGTCGTCAGCCAGTTG
>MLJW01000488.1_pt1 | contig 17036 bp, 16 predicted proteins | sample 888231 | NCBI WGS metagenome assembly MLJW01 (sample SAMN05788063, study PRJNA343431) | mine drainage metagenome | isolation source: sample collected from the inflow into an acid mine drainage treatment plant... | place: Germany: Lusatia, lignite mining district
GTGCTGCTCATATCGCACTTTCTTTCAGAGGTTCTGGATCTATCAGACACGATCACAACTTTGCGTGACGGACAGTTGGTCCGTTCCGTTGCAGCAGGCGAGGCCACAGAAGAGTCGCTTATCGAGGGAATGCTTGGTAGGTCTCTTGGATCTGCGTATCCGGAGAAGCATTTTCCGGACAGCGACTCCCCAATTCTGATCTCTGCAAACGAACTTTCAGCACCCGGAGTTCACTCTGCTTCGATAACTGTTCGAGCCGGCGAAATCGTGGGTCTTGCCGGTCTAGTCGGCTCTGGTCGAAGCGAATTTGCCAGAGCGATCTTCCAAGACTCAAAAGCAAGTGGCGGGACCGTGGTACTGGATGGAGCGGCACTGCGAAGCCGTAGTCCAAGAGCAGCTCTCCGACGCGGGTTGGCGATGATTCCGGAATCACGCAAAGAACTTGGACTCTTTCTCGGGCGTTCTATTCAGGAAAACGTGACTCTGTCCAGCTTGGATTCGGTCAGTAAATTCGGTTGGGTCCTGCCTGGAAAAGAAAGACGGGCGGCTGCTGAGGTACTGGAACGTGCAACCGTGAAGCGTGCGAGCTTCGATGTACCCGTTAGTGCTCTCTCTGGTGGAAATCAGCAGAAGGTTCTAATCGCAAGAACGGTTCTCGGCAAACCAAAGGTTCTCATTGCAGATGAGCCAACTCGTGGTGTTGACGTTGGATCGAAGCGAGCTATTTATGACCTTCTGGCCGACTTGGCACAGAGCGGTCTAGCGGTGATCGTGATTTCGTCAGACCTCGAAGAGGTTCTGGGACTAGCGCATCGAGTTTTGGTCATGAGGAGTGGACGCGTCGTCGCAGAGTTAGCTGGGTCGCAAATGACACAGCAGGCCGTTCTTGAATCAGCTTTTGCAGAACCAACTAGGAATGAAGGGGCACATTCGTGATAGACCACTCAACGCAGAGCGCCGAGGCAGAAGTTGCCGCGCCAAATCGCTCTCGGCTGCGCCTTGTCCCCCAGTCGCTGAGATCTTGGCGGACCGCAGGAATCGTCTTGCCTTTCGCTGTGCTCTTCGTTGCTCTTTCATTTCTCAGTGATCCATTCCTGCACACTGAGAACCTGTTGAACATTCTTGATCAACAGTCTTCGTTGCTCATCATCGCTGCAGCTGGGACTCTGGTGCTTGTTGCTGGGGGTATCGACCTCTCAGTAGGAGCCACGTATTCACTTGCTGCAGTAGTGGCCGCCACGGCAGGGCAGAAGCATTCGACTTTATATGCGGTGATGGCCGGGTTGATTGTCGGGTTGGGTGTGGGCCTCCTAAACGGAGTCATCATCACGGTGTTGAGGATCAATTCACTTATCGCAACTCTCGCAATGTCATTTGTGATTGGCGGAATCGGTGCGAAGGTCACTGGTGGAAATCTCATCGTCCTGACCGATCGTCCAGGGTTTGGCAAGATTGCTCAGGGCGTGTTTCTGGGTACGCCGAGTTCTGTTTGGCTGATGCTCTTAGTGGTCCTCTTCCTGGGGATTCTGCTCACTAGAACTGTGCTTGGCCGTCATTTCTTTGCTGCCGGCGGCAATGCAGAAGCTGCACGCCTTGCGGGAATCAGAGTCAATCAAGTGCGAATCATGACTTTCGTTCTTAGCGGCGGGGCTGCTGGCCTGGCAGGGATCATCGACGCTTCGCGGGTATTGAGCGCTCAGTCTTCTCAAGGAAGCGCGCTGGCGTTCACTGTGTTGGCCGGAATCGTTGTAGGTGGAACATCGATCGCTGGTGGAGATGGATCGGTAGTTCGAACGGTCATTGGAGTTCTCTTCATTGCCCTCATCGGCAACGGTTTTGATCTTCTTGGACTCGACCCGTTGTATCAACAAATCACGCTCGGCGTCATCCTGCTCATTGCAGTCGCTCTCGACGCGTGGTCTCGAAAGCAACGTCGTTAGCGGAGGTATGGAATTAACTGGAATTTAACGGCAAACAGGGGAGACCAAAAGGTCCACTCTGGTTTGACATGTTAAAATCTGGAAGTTACTGCAATATCGATGAGACCCTCATCGTCGGCATGGATCTGTACGTCCTCGAGGTCAGACCTCGAGCCAGCGAGGAGAGCGGATGAAGACATCACCAGCGGAAGTCGCTGAACCCAACGACGATCCCAGGACCAATCTCGGTGCCCGGCTCCGCGAGGTGCGCATCGCATCGGGTCTGTCACTCCGCGAGGTTTCACGTCAGATAGGTGTTTCCGCCTCCTTTGTCTCGCAGTTAGAGAATGGCAAATCTCAGCCATCAGTCACGACGCTCTATTCATTCGCGCAGTTGTTCGGCATTACCTTGGACGACCTATTCAATACCGACAACCCTCTCGACCCGCCGGCTCTAGCGGTTGTCTCTGATCCAGTACACGAAGCGCTCAGCCGCACCGACTTCAACTCGCCAGGCGAAGTCTTTCCAGACCAGAATGTGGGCGTAAGAATGTCGCTTCTTCGGCCCGAAGAGCGGTCCCGCCTGGTCATGGATACCGGCGTGATCTGGGAGCAGCTGGCGCAGAATGCTGATCACAATCTGGATTTCATCGAGGTCACCTATCCCGCAGGGAGCAGTTCGACGACCGATGGGCGCATGCTTAGGCACGAGGGTTACGAATATGGGTATCTCCTATCCGGGCAACTAGAGATCACTTTTGGTTTTGAGAAATTGACCTTGCACGAAGGTGAATCTTTGGGCTTCAACTCTTCGGTGCCTCATCTGCTCACCAACACCGGTCGAAAGGCGGCGCGTGGAATCTGGGTAGTACACCAGTGCGCCTTCTCTCACGAGAAACGGTAACAACTACTTGACACATGGCGGGCGCCCCTGTTCACTTTGACTGAACACATTGATCTGGCTTTCGGCGCAGGAGGACTCGCATGGGGATCCATACCTTTGGCAGTAACGCGGTTGATTGGGAGAGCCGCGTTGATATGCCGCGACTTCGCAATGAGCGGCTTGCCCGGCTTCAGGCAGAGCTTGAACGCTCTAATTTGGGTGCCTTGCTGACCTTTGACATTCACAACATCCGGTACATGACTGGCACTCATATCGGGACCTGGGGCATGGACAAGTTGATCCGCTTCGCTCTATTGCCTCGTGGTGGCCAACCAATCGTGTGGGACTTCGGATCGGCAGCTCGCCACCACCAGATGTACAGCCCATGGCTCTCTGGGGTTCAGACCATGCCAGATGGTTCTGTCGTGCCGTATGAAGGTGCGCGGGCCGGCCTTTCGACTCTAAGAGGCGCAATTCCGCCAGGTGCCGATCGGGCTGGCTCAGTTGCAGAGAAAGTACGGGAAGTGCTCTTCCAATTCGGTCTGCAGAACGAAGCAGTCGGCGTGGACATTATTGAGATGCCGATTCTTGCGGCATTTGCAAAAGTCGGGATTCCGTTGGTCGACGGCCAGCAGGTTTTTCTTGAAGCTCGTCGGATCAAAACTCATGATGAGATCTCACTTCTCACGCACGCGGCTTCGATGGTTGATGCTGCCTATGAAGAGCTCTATACATTCTTGCGTCCAGGCGTCCGAGAGAACGAGTGCGTGGGTCTGGTAAACAAGACTCTCTACGATCTCGGCTCCGAGCATGTCGAAGGGGTCAACGCGATCTCTGGCGAGCGGTGCTCTCCGCACCCACACGTTTACAGCGATCGACTCATCAGGCCTGGCGATCCGGCCTTCTTCGACATCTTGCACAGCTACAACGGATACCGAACCTGCTATTACCGCACCTTCGCGGTTGGCAGCGCATCAGTTGCCCAGCGAGATGCTTACACAAAGTGTCGGGAGATTATCGATCAGGCAATCTCACTCGTTAAGCCGGGTGCAACCACTGCAGACGTCGTGGCTGTCTTTCCTAAGGCAGAAGATTTTGGATTCGCCAACGAAGAGGCGGCTTTCGGCCTCCAGTACGGGCACGGCATCGGTCTTTCCATTTGGGAGCGCCCAATCTTCAGCCGGATGGTCTCCTTCGACCACCCAGAAATCCTTGAAGAGGGCATGGTGTTTGCCCTTGAGACGTATTGGCCAGCTCGAGATGGTTGGTCGGCTGCGCGCATCGAGGAAGAAGTGGTTGTCACCGCGACTGGCTGCGAAGTCATCACCAAGTTCCCAGCCGAAGAACTCCTGGTTGCCGGCAAACGGTATTACGCAGCGGGCGGCCCAATGACCACCTTGCGTGAGTCGCAGTCCAACCTCAACACCGTTGCTGGGCGCGGCGAAACGTTGGCTTAAGCCAGCGTCTAAGGCGTTCCTGGCAGGTGGTTGCTCACGCCAACCGGTTCAAAGGTGCGGGCATCCTGAGGGGCGGCTTCGCTCCGGTGAGCGGCGGCTTCGCTCAATTAGTTGATTGGTCTGAGGCAGATCTTGCTCTCAATAGAATTGCTGACCATGCGCCGCTGGATCTCGTTGGTCTGTCTGATATTTCTCGTTTCTGGATTCATCCCCTCAGCGCAAGCACAGAGTCCGCAGTGGGCAATCGCCAAGAAGAACTTCAATCTGGATACCGCCGGCTTCCTCGCGCCAAACTCGGTGCGCCCTGGCGAGCAAGTCCGCGCATTCGTCACCTGCCCAAGCGGGAGTTTCAAGTTAACGGCATACCGCATGGGTTATTACCAAGGAATCACTGCCAAGCCTTACTGGTCTTCCAAATCACTGCCGTGTTTGAAGCAAGCCCCACAAACGATCAATCCAGTGACGCACTTAAGTGAAAGCCATTGGCAGGCGAGCACTCAAATTCCCACGAAAGAATTGCAGCCGGGCTTCTACTTACTGAAAATCACGTCCAGTCACCAGCACCAAGCCTTTATGCCCTTAGTCGTCCGGCAGAACGATGCGCGCGGGCGCGTTGTTCTGGTTATACCGACCATGACTAGCCTGGCTTACAACACCTGGCACGGAGTAAATGCCTATCGTGGCAAATCTGGATTTGCAGATCGAGCGCGAATCTTCTCCTTCGATCGGCCGAATGACTGGGGATACGGCAGCGGGAAGTACTTGTTCTATGTTCACCCGCTCCTCGTTACGGCAGAGCGGCTGGGTTTGAATATTGATTACGTGACTGACGTAGATGTGGCCACAATTCCAAACTTGTTGCAGGGCGCTAGGGCTTATGTTTCTGCAGGGCACGATGAGTATTGGACCGGGCAAGAGCGAACCGCTGTGGAACAGGCGCGTTCCAACGGCACCAACTTGCTCTTCTTTGGCGCCAATGTCGCTTACTGGGAAACGCGACTGGCGCCGTCGCCGCTTGGCCCGAATCGCGAGATGATCCTCTACAAGTCGGCTATGGAAGACCCAAATAAGACCAATCCCACCGTTCGCTTTCGCGATACGAATCGCCCCGAATCTGCACTCACCGGCCAAAATTACAATTGTTATCCGGCCACTGGAAACTTCACGGTGAGTGCTCCGAAGTCCTTCATATTTGAAGGGACTCACGCCACTTCGGGTGAGCAATTTTCGGGAATTATCGGCCCCGAAGTAGATCATTTCGTGACTCCGAATAGCTTCATCGGACGGATTCAAGTCGTTGCCAAGTCACCCGTGACTTGCGGCGGGGAGAAGCGGTCTTCCTCCTCCGACGTGGTTTACGGCGTATCGCCAAGCGGAGCCGGGACCATTTCGGTCGGCACGATGCGATGGGTGGAGCGAGGGTTGACTGGCAGTGTCCCAGCCCGCACACGCGCCCTGGTCACGAAATTCACCGAGAATCTCCTTATTGCTGCTGCCAGCGGACCGATTGGTCTCAGATATCCCGTGAGCTAGCTCGCCAAGGCGCCTCAGACCTCACCTTTCACGCTCATTTTCAGCGCCGAGCTTCCCAAACTCTGTGAAGAGTCTGCGAGGGGTGGCGTTTATGTAATGAGGTCGGGTTGCTCGTCGCTCTCCTCCATAGAACCTATGTGGGAGGAAGAAGATGACATCCAGATTATTCCGGGTCCGGGCAGTTGCCATTCTGGTTTTGGCGAGTGGTGTTCTAACCGCAAGCCCCGTCTTCGCTGCCGCTAGCCCGCAATCAGCCAAGGCAAAAGCGGCCAACAGCGCCTATGTCAAGGCGTTAGCCCACGCCCGCGCTGATTATTTGGCTGCGGTAAAGCCCAGTAGGGATGCCGCGCTACTCGTTGGGAAACCTGCGGAAGCCATCCGTCGAGCAAGAGTCAAGGCAGCCCTGGACGCCTTCAATTTGGTGGTGTCGACGGCCAAGGCCCCATCCCTTGCAGACGAGAAGAGCTACAAAGCGGCCGTAGCCAACCTGGCTGCAAACCCGGGCAATGCTTCTTTAAAGGCTGCCGCAAAAGCCAGTTTGACCACTTTGACTCAAGCCACGGCGGCTCTGAAGGTGGATCCGAAAGTTGCTGCGGCTCGCAGCGTGTTTGCTGCGGCTCGCGCTTCCACGATGGCCGAATTCAAAGCAACGGTAATGAATGTGGCCAAGACCAGAGATGCGATCCAAGCCACTGCAATGACGAAGTTCAAAGCTGCGAAAGCGAAGGCAGCCGCCAATCTAAAGGCAGCTTTGAAGGCGGCTCAATCTAAGAGCGCCAAGGCGGCGACGAAAAAGAAGAAGTAGGCCCGGGATTCCTTGCCTAACAACTATCAAGAAGGAAGTGACTGAGATGAAAAACGGAAGCAAGGCAATGAGAATTTCGGTGCTCTCTGCTGCCAGCGCGCTCGCCCTATATGGCATGGCGTACGGTTCAGCAGCGTTCGCTACCGGTACAACGCCAACCGTAACTCCAACGGTGGCTGCAACAGTGGATCCAGCTCCAACAGCAACACCCAGCGTTGGGTCAATGCCAGCGCCAACGATTGCTCCAATGCCTGGTGGCGGCGGCTCTGATGACTCAGAGCAGAGCAGTGGGAGTGATGCATCCTCCAGTCCGGACGATGGCGCGGTCGAGCCTCAAGAGAGCGACAATGAGGTAGATGCGGTGGATGCCGAGAACTCCCAAGAGCAAGCTTCGTTCTCGGAGGACATCAGCGCTGCAACCGCAGCCGGAGAAAGCGAAGATGCCCCTGAACTCAGTGCGGCGGCGTCCATCGTGACCTCCGTGACCGCTCCAGAAGCGTCGGCTATGGCAGCAGATGACACTGCAGCTCATGCCCTCCTCGCTGGAGCCCCGTTAAAGTAAGGCAACATTCTGAAGTTGTTTTAAGTTCGGTTTCCGGCGTGCGAGGATGGCCACGTGCACAAATTCACGCCGGAAACCCAACTTGTCGCAGATGAAATTTTTAAGTACGCACTAGAACGGCTAAAGATGGACCCGCCGATTCTGGATTCGCCAAGAAGTTTTGAGGACTTGGCCGCCCAAGCCGGATCAACAATCACCGCGGACGGCCTAGGTGGCAGCGAGGCGCTGCGACTTTTCGAAGAGGTCTTAGCCCCGGCGTGCATTTCAGTGGATCATCCCCGTTACCTGTCTTTCATCCCCAACGCACCTACTGAGTACGCGAGCCTTTTCGATCTCGTCGTCGGTGCGAGCGGTCTCTACGGTGGTTCGTGGCTTGAAGCGTCTGGAGCGGTCTTTGCCGAGAACCAGGCACTGCGATGGATCGCAGATCTAGTCGGGCTGCCGTCAGGTGCGGGCGGAGTATTCGTACAAGGCGGAACGTTAGGGAATCTCTCTGCGCTTGTAGCGGCACGTGATCACGTGCGACGCCAATACGAGGGCGTAACTCGATGGGCAGTCGCCTGTAGCGAAGAGTCGCACTCATCCATTACGTCCGCGACAAAGGTGATGGATGTAGATGTCATCAAGTGTCACGTCGACGAAGATGGCCGGCTGACTGGTGCGAGTGTTGATGCCGCTATTGACGAATATCAAGAGCAGACGAACGGTCGAGTTTTCGCCGTTGTGGCAACCGCTGGAACAACAAACCTTGGGATCGTTGACGATTTACGCAGTGTTGGAGAAACAGCGAAGCGCAGAGGACTCTGGTTTCACGTCGATGGCGCTTACGGTGCGCTGGCGATGCTGAGCCCGGAGCTGGCGCCGCGTTTTCACGGCATCGAGCAGGCCGATTCCATCGCCTTCGATTTCCACAAGTGGGGCCAGGTACCCTACGACGCGGGCTTCGTCCTGATCCGGGACGGCAAGCTGCATCGAGACAGCTTCGCCTCGGCCACCGCCTACCTCAAGCGCGAGAGCCGCGGGCTGGCCGCCGGCTCGCCCTGGCCCTGCGATTTCGGCCCCGATCTGTCGCGCGGCTTCAGGGCCCTGAAGACCTGGTTTACGCTCAAGGTCTATGGCACCGAGCGGATCGGAACAATGATCGCCAATACCTGCGAACTGGCCCAGTACCTGAAGCGGCAGATCGAGGCCAGTCCGGAGCTGGAACTGCTCGCGCCGGTGGCGCTCAACATCGTCTGCTTCCGCTATCGCTGCAGCGACGATAACGCCGCCAACCGGTTGAATGCAGAGATCGTGGTGGCGCTGCAGGAGTCGGGCATCGCTGCGCCTTCCTCCACCACCATCGCCGGCCGTCTGGCGATCCGTGCCGCCATCGTCAATCACCGCACCGCCGCGCGCGACATCGACGCCCTGGTGTCTGCAACCCTCGCCTTGGGCAAGTCAAATGCCGGCCGCTAGCCCCGCACGTCCGCCCCTGATCGGCCAGGCGCGGCTGATGAGCCAGGCTTTTTCCGGCGACGACCTCGCCCCGATCGGAGCGGCGTTGATGGCGCGCGCCGGCGCCGATCCGTTTGACGCCAATGCCCTGATGGATTTATGCACGCTGCTGCAGTTGCGGGATCAGCGCGACATCGCGCTCGCGCTCCAGGCCCAGGCGCTGGCGATCACGCCGCTCTATTCCCTGCCGGCGGCAGGAGCCGCCGGGATCAGGCTGCTGGCGCTGATGGCGCCGGGCGACTTCATGACCAACGCGCCGCTGGATTTTCTGCTGGAGGGATCCGACGTCGCCCTCGACATGCTCTATCTTGCTCCGGATCTGACCCTGCCGGAGCGGCTTCCCGAGCACGACGTGCTGTTCGTCGCGCTGGGCGAATCCGACCGGAACCGGCCGCTGCTCGGGCTGATCGAGGACGTCGTGAACACCTGGCCGCGGCCGGTGCTGAACCGGCCCGAGCGCATCGCCCTGACCTCGCGCGACGGTGCCGCATCGCGCTTGAGCTCGGCGCCGGGCGTGGTCATGCCGCGCTCGGTCCGGGTTGATCGGCAGACGCTGGAGCGGCTATCGCGCGGCGAGATTCCGGTCGCCGAAGTGCTCGGGGATGGCGCCTTCCCGATCCTCGCCAGGCCGGTCGATTCCCACGCCGGCAGAGGGCTCGCCAAGCTCGACGATCCAGCGGCCTTGGCCGGCTATCTGGAGGCGATGGGCGAGTGCCCAGAGTTTTTCCTGTCCCGCTTCGTCGACTATCGCAGCGCCGACGGGCAGTACCGCAAGTATCGCGTGGTCCTGATCGACGGCCGGGCGTTCGCCGTGCATATGGGCATATCGGCGCACTGGATGATCCACTACCTGAACGCCGGCATGACCGAGAGTGCCGACAAGCGGGCGGAGGAAGAGCGCTTCATGGCCGACTTCGATGACGACTTCGCGCACCGTCACGGCGCGGCCCTGGCTGCCATTCACCAGTGCTTGGGGCTCGACTACCTGGTCATCGATTGCGCCGAGAGCGCTGAGGGGCGATTGTTGATCTTCGAGGTCGATACCGGCGCGGTGGTGCATGCGATGGATCCGGCCGAACTCTTCCCCTACAAGGGGGCGCAGATGCGCAAGGTGTTTGCCGCCTTTCGCGGGATGCTGGCGTCGGCGATAGGGCGCGGCTGAACTACTCAGATTTCGCGCGACTTGCGTTCCCGTTCCACCTGGATGATGTAGCGCTGGATCAGGGTCATCATCGGCCCCGGCAGCTTGAGGAACTGGCAGCCGGCGCGCTGGTGGATCTTGCCGCTGGGCATGGTCACGTCGTAGAGATTGCGCACGCGCAGGGTCGCGGAAATGAGGCCGACGTTGGGCAGATTGATGCTGACGTTGGCAAATTCGGCACCGACCTTGAAGATGCCTTCGTCGGGCGGCACGGTCAGGCCGACGCCGCCGCCGCTGATATCCACCAGCACCGCCTCGGCCTTCCTGATCGAACCGTCCTGCTGCAGGATAGGGATCTGGCATTTGATCGGGTTGGCCACCGGCATCGACATCCGGTAGAACTCGCGCCGCTGCAGGCGCACCAGGGAGGCGGGCACGTCGCCCAGGAAGGCGTCCCGGCCCTCGAACTTGACCGGGTCGACGCCGTGCAGGACGAACTGGATCTTGACCTTTTCCTTGCTCGAGACGCAGTTGATCTTGTCGACCTGCAAGGCGCGCCGGTTCATCTCCATGTTGCTGCCATAATCGAATATCAGGGTCCTGCCGTCGGCCGAGATGTCGATCAGCGAGGTCAGCAGGAAGTCGTAGCCCTGGTTGAAGTAGAAGGTGATCAGCGAGCCTTGCTGCATCATGCCGCGCAGGATCGAGATCACCTCGGTCTGCGAATGCACCTCGTACTTGCTGTAGTCGTCCTCGACATCCAGGGCCGACTTGCGCGGCGTTGCTTCCTCTGCGGCGGGCTGGCGAGCTTGATTTTCTGTGGGTTCTGCCATGCGTGAATTCATCCTGTCCAAGCTCGTTAGTTTAATCGATGTTCCCGCAGCGGCAAATACGCCAAGCCAAAAACCATCAGCCAGGGCTGGTCTTTCCTTCCAGGCGGTAGAGCCAGACCAGGAGTTCGGCCACGGCGATGTAGAGGTGCGGCGGGATATTGGCGTCGAGATCGACCTGCATCAGCAGCGTGACCAGTTCGGGCGACTCATGCACGAAGACACCGTGCTCTTTTGCCCGCAGGATGATTTCCTCGGCGATCAGGCCACGCCCCTTGGCCACCACCTTCGGCGCGGCGTTGCCCGGGGCGTAGGCCAGCGCGACGGCCAGCGAGCGCTCGGCCTCGTGCTGACGCCCGCCCGGTCTATTGCGTTCCATCTGCGCTCACGCCGACGGTGATCCCCAGCAGCGGCACGCCCGCAGCCGCGAGGGACTGCTCCAGCGCCGGCGTCGCGGCGGAGAGGTCGGCGGCGGTGGCGCCGCTAGGCGCGGTGAGCGCGATCCTGACGCCGCCGCCGGCGAGGTTCAGCGCTGCCTGGATTTGTCCCAGGCGCGGCGTGGTCAGGCGCAGCGTCGTGGCCCAGCGCTGTTCCGCCGCTCCCTGGCCGTGGCCTTCGGGTTGTTGTTCGACCTGCCAGTCCATGGTCTGCCCCGGCCAGACTTCGCCTTGCCAGATCAGGCGTTGCGTCGCGACGGCATCGAGCTGCTGCTGCACCAGCGGCCGCAGTTCGATCGGTACGGTGTTGGCGCCTGCTGCCGTCGCCTGAGGCTGCGCCGTGTGCTGGGCCTGGGGTTCCTGCAGCAGGGCTTCGAGCGGCAGCTTGCCGGCCACCCACTGCGCCTGGTGCGCTTCATAGAACAGGCCGCTTTTGCCCGCCGCCTCGGCCAGCGCCGGCGCCAGTTCCTTGGCATCGGCGGGCGGCTGCGCCAGCAGCGGCTGGCCCCGGTTCAGGGCCGCGGCGGGCGGCGTCTCGCCTTCGGCTACCAGCAACTGTCCGATCAGTTGGCCGGCGCGGCTCAGGCTGGTGTATTGATAAAGACTGCCGCTATCGGAGCGGCTCGTCGCCAGTTGCGCGGTGATGAGGCCCGGTGTTTGCGCCACGACCTGCAGATCGAGCTGGTCGCCGGCGGCGGCCGGCAGGTCCAACTGCAGCGTCACCGGCTTGCCGTCGACCAGCGCCTTGTAGACGTTGCCTGGCAGCGCTTCGAGGATGACCGCGGAAAATCGCTGTCCCTGGGCGAGATCGGCCAACTGCGCGATGAAGCCCCGGGCGGTGCGGTCGACCACCACCAGTTCGAGCGTGTCGCCGGCCTTGGCCGAGCCGGGCAGGGACAGGGTGACGCTCTTGCCGGCCACCAGCGCGAGGTAGGTGTTCTCCGGCAACACCTGCTGGATGGTGGCGGTGAAATTCTGGCCCTGGCGCAGATCCGGCAGGTCGGCCGGAATCGCCGGCGAGCGCGCCACCGGCAGCAGGGCGGCATCGCCCGGCTGGCGCAGATTGAGTCCGGCGTCGGAGGGGATCAGGACCATGGTCCTTCAGCGCCCGCTCAGATCCCGCAGACGCGTTCGACGGGCCTGCCGCCCAGAAACTGTCGCAGTTGTTCGAGCCGAGGCTCGGTGTGGCGGCGGACTTCGGCGTCGTTGTCGAGGATGCGCTGGATCAGGCGGGCCTTGCCTTCCAGTTCCGGCCCGGACAGGTCGCTGCCGCAATCTTGCATCAGCGCGTCGCGCAACGCCACGACGGCCTGCTCCAGTGCGATCAGGCGGTCCCAGTCCCTGGCCCGCGCGGCGCTCACCATGTCGTCCGAGAGGCTGCTCATTTCCTGGTAGAGCTCGATTTGTGAAGGCATGAGCAGCATGGTAGCTTCCGGCGGCGGATTGGTTCTGGGGATGTGCGCAGCGATTGCCGTCTATTTCCGGGCGGGCAGCAAGTTTCTGCCGTAGGCCTGATTTAGCCTGAACTCATTGCCGATGCTGCGCAGCTCCGCGTGCATCTCGCCCATCCGCGACTCGGTCAGCGTCCTGATTTCCGCGTCGGCGGCGAGTATCTCGCGGATCAGTTGCGCCTTCCTCTCCTGCCCGCTCGCATTCAACCGGGCGAGGGGTTCCTGTTGCTTCAAACGCTCGACGATGCCGGTGCGTTCCAGCTCGCACGCGGTCACGATCTGCCACTGGCCATTGCGGGCATGATCGAGCATTTTCCGGGACAGCCCGAGCATCGCTTCGTAGCCGTCCAGAATGTTCGCGGCATTGACCAATTCAGGCGCTGCCGAAGCTATGGGAAGCTCGTTCATTGAGCTGCTCGGCACCGTAGCCGGACGCGCGTCCATAGGCCCGCGCGGTCGCCATCGCCGGTTGGGCCTGAACCGGCTTGGGAGCATCGATCGCGGCCTGGGTCGGCGCTGTCGGCTCGGCTGGCACCGGCTTCGCCTCGCCGATCGCAGCCCAAGCGCTCCTGAGATCGACCAGCAGGCGCGCCACCTCATCCAGGGCCTCGACGTCATTATCCCTGTTGGCCAGCAAGAGCTTCTGGCTCATGTACTCATAGAGATCCCGGAGATTCACCGCCAGATCGCCGCCCGCTTCGAGATCCAAGCTGTTCTTCAGACCGTCGTCGATGATCGTGATCGCATGCGAAATCTTCTTGCCCTTGTCGGCAATTTCCTTCCTCTGCATATGGCCTTTGGCGTTGGAAACGGCGAAGATCGCCCCCTCGTAGAGCAGGTCTATCAGCTTGTGCGGGGAGGCGCCCTCGGTCGAGGTGTCGACCTGGACCTTGGCATAGGCGTTCAGGGCGGTGTGGTTCATCAGGCTCATAGCTTCTCCGGGAGTCGCGGATTCATGATCACTTCGTCGATAGGCTGGGCAGGTTCGCCAATTGCTGGGTGAGGAAGTCGCCGGTCGATTTCATCGTGGCGACCAGGCTGTCCATGGCATTGAACTGTGCCAGATAATTCGCCTGGACGATCGCCAGCCGGGCGTTGAGGGCGGTGCGCTGGCTGTCGAGGTCGGTGATGCTGCTGTTGATGCCGGTGGTTTCCGCGGCGATCGGTCCCGATGAGGACAGCAGGCTGGTCATCAGGTTGTTCAGGTTGTAGGCGTAGCCGTAGGAAAAATTGACTGTACCGCGGCTGCCGGTCGCGCCACCGGTGATCTGCAGTTGCAGCCCCTCGCTGGGGGAACCCGTCGCGCCGGTGAGGAACTGCCCCGAGCCACCCGCGGCAAAGCCGCCGATGGTGCCGGCGACGTCGGTGCCGGCGGTGGCCAGCTGGGTGCCGAGATTGGCGGCGCCTATGCCCGCCACCTGGACGCTGGAAGCCGAGCCATAGCTGTTGGAGGCGATGGTGATCTTGCCGGAGCCGTCGGCCGTGACGGTGACGCCGATACCGTTGTTGCTAAAGGTGGCATTGGCATTGGTCGCCGCCTGGATCTGCGCCGCCAGGTCGGCGGCGCTGGCATAGGTGGCGTTGGCCAGCGTCACCGTGGCCAGGGTACCGTCGATGGTCAGGTTGAGCGTGTTGTTGCTGCTGTCGATGGTGAGGCCAGCCGCGCTTTGACCCGCCGAACTGCCCTGGGTCGCGAGGTGGGTGACGTTCACCGCGTAGCTGCCGGGCTGGGTATTGGCCGACCCGCTGACGTAGCTGACCAGGCTGTCGGTGCTCTGACCCATCGAGGCGAACAGGCCGGTGATCCCGGCGAGATTGCTGCTGATGGCGCTGTTCAGCACGGTCGAGTCCAGCGCCATGGTCCCGTCCTTCTGCAGGGTGATGCCGATCTGGGTGAGGTTGGTCAAGCTGCCGGACAGGCCGGCGAGCGGCGTGTTCAGCGTATTGCTCAATTGCGATTCGATGTTGAGCACCGTCGGATCGCCCAGCAGCGGTCCCGCGGTGCTGGTCGTGGCGTCATACGAGCTGAGGCTGTTCAGGGTCGAGCTGAGCGAGTTGTAGGCGCTGACGAAATCGCTCGCCGCCTTCTGCACCGCCGAGGTGTTGCGCGCCACGGCCAACGTGGTGGAAGCCCCCTGCTTGAGCAGGTTCATCGTGACCCCGGGGATGGCGGTTGCCACGGTATTGGAGGCGCTGGTGATCGACACGCCATTGACCGTGAACGCGGCGTTTTGCGCGGCGGTGGTCTGGACCGGAGGATTGGGCGAAGACGAAGGCGGGGTCGCGGCCGGGTTGTAGGCCAGGAGGTTCTGCAAGGTGGTATCGCCGCTCACCGTGATGTTCATGACCGAATTGGCGCCGGTCTTGGTCGAGGTCAGCACCAGCCGGTAAGGGTTGGCCGAGCCGTCGTTCACGATGCTGGCGGTGACGCCGATGTTGGCGTTGTTGATGGCGTCGCGTATTCCCTGCAGAGAATTGTTGGAGGAGTCGATGGTCACCGATCCGCCCGCCTGGCTGGTGTCCTGGGTGAAGGTGGAACCGCTGAGCGAGCCGAACTGGAAGCTGACCGTGGTCGATGCGCCCGTGCCGATTGCAGAGGTGGAATTGGTCTGCCCGGCTGCCTCCAGGCTCTGGGCCTGGGCCAGCGCGCTGACATTGACCGAGTAGCTGCCGGCGGCGGCGGTGCTGAAGGCGGTGGCGGTGAGCACCGTCGCGTCGGCGGGCGTGGCATTGACCGCATTGAATTGCGCCGCCGTGCTCATGCCGCTCATCGCGGTCTGGAAGCTGGAGAGCGCGCCCTTCAGCGAACCCAGGGCGGTGATCTGGCCCTGGAAGGTCGCCTCCTTGGTCGCCAGCTGGGTGAGCGGCAGGCTCTCGACGGTCATCAGCTTGGAGACGAGGCCGTTGATGTCGATCCCCGAACCGATGCCGGTGGAGGTGATCGTCGGACTGGAGGAGCTGGTCATGATGTCGTTCCTGGCGATGGGGGCCTTGCCCTATTATCGGCCAAAAACGGAGAAACTGAAGAGGAAAGAAAGCGGGTGAAATACCCTGACCAGAAGAATGGCCAAGGCCCTGGAAAGGCTGGCGAGTGTCGGAGAGCCCCGATGACTCAGGCGCTGGTGAGTTCGAGCCGCTTCTCGATGCGCTCGGCTTGTTTGTCCATCCGGATCTGAAGCATGGCCAGATCCCCGTGAATGTTGGCGATACCCTTTTCGGAAAGTGTTAAACGTTCATTAATCGAGGTGAGCCTCATCTTGATTTTGGTGGTGTCGTCTTTGGCCTTGGCGATCTCGGTGCGGATTGCGCGCAGGTGCTCAATAAGCAAATTGTCGATGTTCTCGGACATGGCCAAGCCTCCTTTTCAATCAAGGTTAAATGATGCCGATTGCTTTGGCAATGCGTATTGCCACTGCCCATGCGGACCTCGCAAAATGGATTGTCTTTGCGAGCCGAAGGCGAAGCAATCTGGAGGCTTCACGGAATGACCGAAGCTCGCGGCACCCCGCAAATGAAAAACCGCCGACCTCCTGATGAGGGCGGCGGCGGAAAGCCGAGAACAGGATCGGTTCAGGCCTGCTGGGTCAGCATCAGGCCTTGCCCTTTGGCTTGCATCTGATCGATGGCATGGGCGATGGCGACCATTTCCTTGGAGGGGATCTGTCGGATCACCTGATTGGTGCTGGTATCGACGACCGTGACGATGGTTTTGCCCGTCGCCTGGTCGACAGAAAACTGCAGGTTGCTGGCCTGCGACTGCACCATCTGCTGCACCGTCTTGATCGCCTGCTGCACCTGCTCGGCGCTGGGCATCTGCTGCGCCGAGTCGGCCTGCGTGGCCGGCTGGGCCGCGGGCGGCCCGGAGGTCCCTTGAGCCTGGGGCGCCGGCGGGCTCTGCTGGGCTACCGGCGATCCAACTGCACCCAATGACGAAATATCCATTTCTGATCTCCTTGAATCGTGAGCGGGGGAAGTCTCTTCCCCCGGATCACAAACTCAGCTTACCTCAGTTTACTTCAGCAGGCTCAACACCAGATTGGGCAACTGGTTGGCCTGCGCCAGCATCGCCGTGCCCGCCTGCTGCAGGATCTGCGCCCGGGTCAGGTTGGCGGTCTCCGCCGCGTAGTTGGTATCCTGGATCTGGCTTCGGGCGGCGCTGATGTTGAGCGCCGTCGTCTGCAGGTTGGATACCGTCGAGGTGAAGCGGTTCTGCGTTGCCCCCAGGTTGGCGCGCAGGGTATTCACTTGGTTTAGCGCCGCGTCGATGGTGGTGATGGCCTGGTTGGCGCCGCTCACCGTGGCGATCGACAGCGAGGCGAGCGTGGTCTGCTGCACCTGGTAGGAGGTCAGTCCCGCGTCCGCCAAGCCGTTGCCGGTACCGGTTAACACGAAGGTGCTCGAAGCGGTGAGCGTGAGATCGCCGCCCGCAGTCTTGCCGATTGCCCCACCGGTGGTGAGGCCCAAGACGCCGCCGACATAGTTTGTGCCGTTGGTATTAGCGCCGCTATCTGTGATAGCTAT
>MLJW01000489.1_pt1 | contig 17031 bp, 10 predicted proteins | sample 888231 | NCBI WGS metagenome assembly MLJW01 (sample SAMN05788063, study PRJNA343431) | mine drainage metagenome | isolation source: sample collected from the inflow into an acid mine drainage treatment plant... | place: Germany: Lusatia, lignite mining district
CTCCAGGCCCACGGCGGCACGGTTCTCGGCATCCACATCGCCGCGCCGGCCCTGGCCCTGGAGCGCGACAGCCCCTGGGACCAGACCGCCCGCGCCCGCATGTCCACCGTCTACATGCCGGGCGACAAGATCACCATGCTGCCGGATGCGCTGGTGGACACGTTCACGCTGGCCGAAGGCAGCAGCCGGCCCGCGGTCTCCATCTACTTCACGCTCGACGCGGAACTTGCGATCGAAGGCCATGAGACGCGCGTGGAGCGCGTACCCATCGCCGCCAACCTGCGCCACGACCTGCTCGACGCGCAGGTGACCGAGGCGTCGCTCACGGCGCCCCCCAGCGAAGGGGAAGCCGTCGCCTACCCTTTCGCCGCCGAACTTGCGCTGCTGTGGCGCATCGCGCAGAAACTCAAGTCCGGGCGCGAAGCCGTGCGCGGCCGGCCCGAACGCCTGGGCGGGGTCGACTACACCTTTCGCGTCGCCGGACTGGAGCAGGGCGAGGAACAGGCCCGGGTCGACATCGTGCCGCGCCGCCGGGGCGCGCCGCTCGACCTCATCGTCGCCGAGCTGATGATCCTGGCCAACGCCACCTGGGGCGGATGGCTGGCCGAACTCGGGCTTCCCGCCATCTACCGCAGCCAGAGCGGCATGGGCGCCAACCTGCGCACCCGCATGGGCACCAAGCCCGCGCCGCACCAGGGCCTGGGCGTGGCGCAGTACGCATGGTGCACATCGCCGCTGCGGCGCTACACCGACCTGCTCAACCAGGGCCAGATCATCGCCGCCGCCCGCCACGGCCGCACCGCCCTGCTGGCAGCGCCCTACAAGCCGAAAGACGCGCAGCTCTACGCCGTGGTCGGCGCCTTCGAAGACGCCTACAAGGCCTATGCCGACTTCCAGAACAGCATGGAGCGCTACTGGACGCTGCGCTACCTGCGGCAGCAGGGCATCGGCCAGGCCGATGCCGCCGTGCTGCGCGAGGGCCTGGTGCGCGTGGATGGCCTGCCGCTGGTGCTGCAGGCGCTGGGCGCGCAGGACCTGCCGCGCAACACTAGGGTGCGCGTGCAGTTCGGCGAGGCCGATCTCATCACCCTGGAACTGCCGTGCAAGGTCGTGGAGGTGCTCACCGACGCCGGCGCTGCCGCCGCCGACACGGCGCAGGCCGACGAAGCCCCCGACGAGCACGATCCGGCCACGCTGGCCACGGGGCTGCACCTGGCGGTGGACGATGCCGAAGCCGCGCCTGAAGCCGGCGCCGAACCATCGCCCGCGGCCCCTCCCTGCGGCGATGCGAACCCGCCCGCCTGACCCGCGCGCGCCGACCCGACACCAGCCAGCACCCGCTTGCGCATGCCTTCCCTCCGCGCCCTCCATCTGAGCACGTTGCAGTGGGCACTGACCATCTCGGTCGCGGTGCATGCGGCCGTGCTGGCGCTGCGCCTGGGCGCCCCGGAAACCTTCAACCGCGTGTTCCAGGACACGCCGCTGTCGGTCGTGCTGGTGAACCAGGCTTCCACGCAAGCTCCGGACAAGCCCCAGGCGCTGGCCCAGGTCAACCTGGCCGGCGGCGGCGAGGCCGCGAAGGGCATGGCCGCCACCCCGCTGCCGGCCACCGTGACGCTGGCCGACGGCAATGCGCTGCACGACCAGCGACGCTCGCTGACGCAGGCCGAACGGCAGCAGCGCGAGCTCATCACCCGCGTGCGCAGCCAGATCGTGCAGTTGCAACACCTGGCCGCCCAGCAGACCCAACCCGATGCCGCGCAGGAACTGGAAGACCAGCGCAAGCGCCTGATCGACCTGCTGGGCGCCATCGAGCGGCGCATCGACCAGCAAAACGCCAAGCCGCGCCGGCGCTTCGTCGGGCCGAACACGCGCAGCGTGCCGTATGCGCTGTATTACGACCGCATGCGCCAAAAGATCGAGCACCAGGGCACGGTGGACTTCCCCGAAAGCGGCGGGCAAAAGATCTATGGCAAGCTCATCATGGCCATCACCGTGGATATGTCGGGGCGGCTGGTCAAGACCGAGGTGGTGCGCAGCTCGGGCGATGCCCAGCTGGATCGCATGGCGCGCGCCATCGTGAGCGCGGCCCAGCCCTTCGGCCGTTTCAATGCCGCGATGCGCCGCGCCGCCGACCAGATCGTCATCGTCGCGGGTTTCGATTTCACCCGCGAGCAGGGCCTGGAAACTCAGCTGCAGGCGCAGCCCGACGCAAACCCGCGCCATGCGCCATGACCCCGCCCCAAGCCGCAATCCCGCGAACGAACCCATGAGCCCAGGTCCGGACATGTCGACCGATCTCTACGCCGTGCTGGGCAATCCGGTGGAGCACAGCAAGTCCCCGCGCATCCATGCGCTGTTCGCCGCCCAGTGCGGACAGCGGCTGCGCTACGAAAAGCGCCTGATCGCGCGCGATGGCTTTTCCCAGGGCCTGCATGCCTTCCGCGCGGAGGGCGGGAAGGGCTGCAACGTCACCGTCCCGTTCAAGTTCGAAGCCGCCGCCGCAGCGCAGCGCCTGTCGCCGCGCGCCGCGCTGGCCGGAGCGGCCAACACCCTGGGCTGGGACGACGCCGGCGTGCTCTGGGCCGACAACACCGACGGCATAGGCCTGGTGCGCGATCTCGCGCGCATTCTGGGCCGCTCCGCGCCGCGGCTGCTGGCCGGGTTTCACGTGCTGCTGCTGGGCGCCGGCGGCGCCGCCAGCGGTGTGCTCGGTGCGCTGATCGAGGCGCGCCCCGCCGGGCTGGACATCTGGAACCGCAGCGCCGATCGGGCGCGGGACCTGGCTGCCCGCCACGCCGAATTCGCCGCCCGCCACGGCGTGGCTCTGCGGGCCGTGGCGCAGCCCGAAGCCGGATACCGGCTGCTCATCAACGCCACGGCATCCAGCCTGGGCGGGCAGGCCCTGAACTTGCCGAACGCAACGCTGCACCCCGGCGTGCTGGCCTACGACCTGATGTATGCCGCCCGGGCCACCCCCTTCATGGCCCAGGCCCGTGCCGCCGGTGCCGCCGCCGAGGACGGGCTGGGCATGCTGGTGGAACAGGCCGCCGAGAGCTTCGCGCTGTGGCGCGGCATGCGTCCCGACACGGCGCCGGTGCTCGCCGCCATGCAGACCGAGCTGCGCGGTCCGCGCGATTGAACCCCGGCTGCGCCCCCACACGCAATCCCGACTCCGTTTTCATGCCCCATGGCCAAGCCGTCCGCCCGTCCCAGTCTGCGTTCCATTGCCTGGCTCTGCTTCTGGGCCGCGGTCATCCTCCAAGGCTACTTCGCGCTGCGCGTGCTGGCCTGGACCGTCACCACGCCGTCGAGCACGGCCTTCATGCGCGCCGCGCAGCTGCGCATCCTGCGCGGCGGGCAAGACGTCGCCTGGCAGCACGCATGGACGCCCTACGACCGCATCAGCCCTTGGCTCAAACGTGCCGTCGTGGCCTCGGAGGACGCCACCTTCCTGACCAACGACGGCGTGGACTGGGATGCGATCCGCGACGCCTGGATCAAGAACCACAGCCGGCGCGACGAGCGCCTGCACCGCGTCGTCGGCGGCTCGACCATCACCCAGCAACTGGCGAAAAACCTGTTCCTCTCGCCGCAGCGCAGCTATGTGCGCAAGGCGCAGGAGCTGATCATCACCTTCATGCTCGAGGGCATTCTGGGCAAGCGGCGCATTCTGGAGATCTACCTCAACAGCGTGGAATGGGGCGACGGCCTCTACGGCGCCCAGGCCGCGTCACAGCACTACTTCCACGTGCCTGCGGCGCGGCTCTCACCATGGCAGGCCGCGCGCCTGGCGGTGATGCTGCCGGCGCCGCGCTTTTTCCAGCGCCACCTCTATGGCCCCTACATCAACAGCCGCACCGGGGCCATCGCGGCGCGCGCCTACGACGTGCAGATCCCGCGTTGAGCCCCGGAGCGCTCAGGCCTTTGCGAGCTGCGCGAAGGCGGCATCGGCGGCCTCCAGCGTGGCGGCGATGACGTCGGGGCCATGCGCGGCCGAGACGAAGCCGGCCTCGTACATGCTGGGAGCGAGATACACCCCGCGATCGAGCATGGCGTGGAAAAAGCGCTTGAAGGTTTCCACGTCGGCACGGGCGATGTCGGGATAGTTGCGCGGCAGCGCGTCGGCGAAGTAGAAGCCGAACATGCCGCCCTCGCTGTCGGTCTTGAATCGCACGCCGTGGCGCCCAGCCGCAGCCTCCAGGCCCCGCATGAGCTGGCCGGTGGCGGCTGAAAGTTGGGCGTAGAAACCGGGACGCTGGATGATGCGAAGCTGCGCCATGCCGGCGGCCACGGCCACCGGGTTGCCGGACAGGGTTCCGGCCTGGTAGACGGCGCCCAGCGGCGACAGCCTTTCCATCACGTCGCGCCGGCCGCCGAATGCCGCCAGCGGCATGCCGCCGCCAATGACCTTGCCCATCACCACCAGATCGGGCCGGATGCCGTACACCTGCTGGGCCCCGCCCAGCGCGACGCGAAAGCCGGTCATCACCTCGTCCCACACCAGCAGCGCGCCGTGCTCGGTGCACAGCTCCCGCAGGCGGCGGTGCCAGGCTGCATCGCCGCGGATGAAGTTCATATTGCCGGCGATGGGCTCGACCATCACGCACGCAATCTCGTGCCCGCGCGTCGCGAACAGCGCCTCGATCTGCGGGATGTTGTTGAACTCCAGCACCAGGGTGTGCCTGGCGAGATCGGCCGGCACCCCGGCGGAACTGGGGTTGCCGAAGGTCAGCAGGCCCGAGCCTGCCTTGACCAGCAGGCTGTCGGCATGGCCGTGGTAGCAGCCCTCGAACTTGACGATGGCGTCGCGCCCGGTGTAGCCGCGCGCCAGGCGAATGGCGCTCATCCCGGCCTCGGTGCCGCTGGAGACCAGACGCACCATTTCCACGGCCGGCATGAGCTGGCAAATGGCTTCGGCCATGTCGATCTCGTCAGCGGTGGGCGCGCCGAAACTCAGCGAACGCGTGGCGGCACGCTGCACCGCCTCGGTCACCTCGGGATGGGCGTGGCCGGCGATCATCGGCCCCCAGGAACCGATGTAGTCGATGAAGCGCGTGCCCTCGGCGTCGATCATGTAAGCGCCTTCGGCGCGGTCGATGAAGCGCGGCGTTCCGCCCACCTGGCGAAAAGCGCGCACGGGGGAGTTGACTCCACCAGGGATGACGCGCTGGGCGCGTTCAAAGAGTTGGGCGTTGCGGGTCATGATGATGTGGTGTGGCTGACTGCGTGAAAAGGCCGCCTGTCCGAAGCGGCTGCGCGTGGCGGCGAGAGGTGCCGGGCGCGCCCGCAGCCGACAAGTCCGACCCGGCAGACCTACTGCAGGCTGACCGGGGAGATCGAGTCGTCATCCGCCTCCGGGCCGGTCTGGGCCCAGAAGAAGCGGTCCGGGACGAGGTTCCCCATGCCAGGTCGGTAAGCAAAATCGAGGCTCTGGTCGAGAAATTCCAGCGCCTCGTGCACCGCCTGGTCGAGCTTGGCGCCCGTGCCGAGCAGGGCCGTCACGGCGGCCGACAGCGTGTCGCCGGCGCCGGAGAAACCGGCATCGAACATCTCGAAACGCTCGCGCAGCAACTGGCGGCGGGGGCTGAGCAGCACGTTCTCGACATGGTTCTCGGGCACGAGAATGCCGCTGACCAGCAGATACTGCACGCCCAGGCCCTGGGCCTGCTGCATCAGCGCGTCCGGCGTGGGCGGCTCCTCGCGCTCGACGTCGGGAAACAGGAACTGGGTGAGCGCGGTGATATTGCCGCACAACACGCGGGTTTGCGGCAACACGAGTTCGTGCATGGCCTTGATGTATTCCTCGGCCTGCGACTCGTCGAAAGCCTGCAGATTGCCGATATAGGTCACCAACGGGACCTGGGCGTAGTCCGCCAGCAGTTCGGCGACGGCGCTCACCACCTCGACGCTGCCCAGGAAGCCGACTTTCCACGCCGCCAGTTCCACGTCCTCCAGAACGGCGCGCGCCTGCTCGACCACGGCGTCGGCCTCGATTTCCACGATATCGAAGATCTCGGCGGTGTCGCGCACCCAGATCGAGGTGGTCACCGGCAGCGCATGGCAGCCCACGGCGGCGCACACGGCCTGATCCGCGGCCAGGCCGGCCGCCCCGCTGGGGTCGGCCGCGTTGAAGGACATCACGGCTGGCGGGGATTCGGGGGCTTCGGTCGAGTTGGGCATGATGGGTCGGAAGTAGGGAGAGGTCATCGAAGAGCGGCCATACCCGCTGCCACACTTGGTATGCAGGACGCCACAGCCGGGGCGGGCCTGTTCATAGAATGATTGAATCTTATGCCAGAGGACGATACGCTGTGACGCAAATCGAATACAAAACGTGGATGTGCCTGATCTGCGGCTTCATTTACCAAGAACAAGAAGGCCATGCTGAAAGCGGCTTGGCACCTGGCACACGCTGGGCGGACGTCCCGATGAACTGGACCTGCCCGGAATGCGGGGCGCGCAAGGACGATTTCGAAATGGTGCAGATTTAATCAAATCAGCGTGCCGCGCGCGCCATTTTTGTAGCCTCGATCCTTCCCCTTTTTTGGAGACTTTGCTTGAGCACGGCCAACGGTTCGTTCAAGGTGTTGGTGATCGATGACAGCAACACCATCCGCCGCAGTGCGGAAATCTTCCTCAAGCAAGCCGGCTACCAGGTGCTGCTGTCCGAAGACGGCTTCGATGCTCTGTCCAAGGTCAACGACGCCATGCCCGATATGATTTTCTGCGACATCCTGATGCCGCGCCTCGACGGCTATCAAACCGTGGCGATCATCAAGCGCAGCCCGCGCCATGCCGATATTCCGGTGATCATGCTCTCGTCCAAGGACGGCGTATTCGACAAGGCGCGAGGCAAGATGGTCGGTGCCGAAGCCTATCTCACCAAGCCGTTCACCAAAGACCAGCTGCTCCAGACGGTGGATCAATACCGCCACTCTTCCTCAAACCGAACTGCCGCAAACCCATGAGCATCCGAAAAATCCTCATCGTCGACGACTCCCGCACAGAGCTCTACTTCCTGTCCGACCTGCTCAGCAAAAATGGTTACACCGTCAGCACCGCCGAAAACGGCGAGCAGGCCCTGGCCTCGCTGAACGCCAACAAGCCCGACCTCATCCTGATGGACGTCGTCATGCCGGGCCAGAACGGTTTTCAGCTCACCCGCCAGATCACGCGCGATCCCAATTTCAGCGCCGTGCCCATCATCATCTGCACGAGCAAGAACCAGGAGACCGACAAGCTTTGGGCCAAACGCCAGGGTGCGCGCGACTATGTCACCAAACCCGTCGATCCGCATGAATTGCTGAGCAAGATCATGGCGCTGTCCTGAGCTGCGTTGCCCCGCTCCTCCATGCCCAGTTTCTCCGCTTTCTTGCACCCCATGCCATGGCACGCAGCAGTCTGATCGAATTCCAGGGTCGTCTCGCCTCCCGCCTGCAGGCTGCGCAACAGGCGCAAACCGAATCACGCTGGCTGGCCGTCGTGGCCGGGAGCCAGCGCATCCTGCTGCCGCTGTCCCAGTCCGGCGAGATCTCGGCTTACGAAGCGCCCGCCGGATTGCCCCATGCCCAGCCCTGGTTCATCGGACTGGTCAATCTTCGCGGCGTGCTGTGCGGGGTGGTCGACCTGGCCGCCTTTCTTGGCGCACGTCAACCTGGTACGGCACGAACCGGACTCCAGAGCCGCCTCGTGCAGTTTTCCCCGCGGCTTGAAATCAACGCCGTGCTGCTGGTCGACCAGCTCGCAGGTTTGCGCACGGCCGGCCAGTTCGTCGTCGACGAAGACGCTCCGCCCGCCCCCGAACCCTGGCTCGGCCTCGGCTTGCGCGATACGGCCGGCCTGAGCTGGCGCGAATTGAACCTCGCCGCCCTGGCCGACGACCCGCGCTTCCTCGCCCCTGTGGTGTAGCCTCGCGGCGCGAAACGAATTCATAGCTTCATCTTCACCCATTCATCACTACAGACGTTCGCCGGAGTCCCCATGGCCCTGTTTCCCCTGTTCGGTTCCAAACACCCCGTCGAGGCACCCACCGCCATCGCCGAAACCAGCGGCTCCTTGTCATCCACGGTGCAAATGGAGCAGGACTCTCAGGACATCGCCCCGGCGGCATCCGCCAGCCACGTGACCAGCCTGCCCCTGATCGGCAAGTACCCCCTCGCACAACAGCAGCGGATGCTGCTCGTTCTCCTGATCATTGCGGTGATCCTGGTCGGCCTGGGTCTCACCGTCACGCTGCGGCTCGCGGCGAACTCGGCCAAGCGACTTGACGTTGCGGGCGATGCGCTGATGCAGTCGCAACGCGTGGCCAAGTCCATCAGCGCTGCGCTGCTCGGCTCCAATGAATCGTTCAGCGAGCTCAAAACGAGCGCTGACATGCTGAACTCCGACATACAAGAACTCGGCGGCGGGACCGCCAGTTCGACCAACGCGGATCTCGCCAAAGTTCAGCCGCTCGTGGCCAGCACGGTGAAAAACGCCGAATCCGTGGTCAAGCTCGAACCGGTGCTGACGCAGACCAACAAGGCTTTGCGCGACGTCAACCGGCAATCGGACAGGCTGCTGGAAACCACGGAAACCATCACCTCGCTGATGCTGCAGCAAAACGCGCCGGCGACCAACCTCGCCGCCGCCAGCCAGCTCAATATGCTGACGCAGCGCATCGGGAAATCGGCCAACGAATTCCTCTCCTTCGAAGGCGTCAGCCCCGAGGCCGTCTTTGCCCTGGGCAAGGATCTGAACACCTTCAACAGCCTGTCCAAGGGTCTGCTCGACGGCAACCCGGGCATGCAGCTGAGTGCCACCAAGGATCCCCAACTTCGCAACCAGCTGCAAAACCTGGTGGACAGCTTCGCCGAAACACGCAAGCTCAGCGCGGTCATCCTGGCCAACCTGCAAGGCCTGAGCAGCGCGCGTGTCGCCCAGGCCTCGGTGGTGGATAACTCGCTGCCCCTGCTCAACGCTCTGCAAGCCCTTCAACAACAATACTCGGCTCAAGCCGGCGTCAGCAAGCCTGCCCTGCTCTTCATCGTCCTGATGGCTCTGCTGGCCCTGCTGGCGTTGGCCGGACTGGCCCAGCTGTACGTGCAGGAAACCCGCAGCCGCGCCCAGCAGTCCGAGCTGCAACGGCAGCAGGCGGAGCGCCAGGAACTGGAGGCAAGGCGCACCAACGAGGCCAACCAGTCGGCCATTTTGCGGCTGATGAACGAACTGCAAAACGTCGCCGAGGGCGACCTGACGCAGCAAGCCACCGTGACCGAGGACATCACGGGCGCCATCGCCGACTCGGTGAACTACACCGTGGAGGAATTGCGCAACCTGGTGTCGCAGGTGCAGTCCACGGCCGACCAGGTGAGCCGGGCCACCTCCCAGGCCCAGACCACGTCGAGCAACCTGCTCAAGTCGTCCGAACAGCAACTGGTGGAAATTCGCGAGACCGGCCAATCGGTGCTCGACATGGCCGAGCGCATCAACGCTGTGTCCACGCAGGCGCAGCAATCGTCACAGGTCGCGCGCCAGTCGCTGGCCGCCGCCGAGCAGGGCCTGCATGCCGTGCGCGATTCCATCGACGGCATGAACGCCATCCGCACGCAGATCCAGGACACCTCCAAGCGCATCAAGCGTCTCGGCGAATCGTCCCAGGAAATCGGCGAAATCACCGAGCTGATTTCCGATCTGACCGAGCAAACCAACGTGCTGGCCCTCAACGCCGCCATCCAGGCCGCTTCGGCTGGCGATGCCGGCCGAGGGTTCTCGGTCGTTGCCGAAGAAGTCCAGCGTCTCGCCGAGCGCTCGGCAGAAGCCGCCAAGCAGATCGCCGCGCTGGTGCGCGCGATTCAGACCGACACGCAGGACGCCGTGGCCGCCATGGAGAAAAGCACCCAGGGCGTGGTCGAGGGTGCCAAGCTGTCGGACAATGCCGGCGCCGCGCTGGCCGAGATCGACCGCGTTTCACGCCAACTCGCCGAGCTGATCCAGCGCATTTCCGAACAGACCCTGACGGAAGCGCAGTCGGCCAACAGGGTGGCCGGCAGCATCCAGCACATCTTCGCCGTGACCGAACAGACCAGTCAGGGAACGCGCTCCACCGCAGACCTGGTGGGTGAACTGGCCCGCGTTGCCGAGGCTCTGCGCGAATCGGTCTCCCGATTCAAGATTGCCTGACCCGCAACGCTCTCGCCTGCCCTCCCGCCCCGCCCGCCCGCACACTTCCGCCGCCCCGCGCGCCACACGGCATGAACCTCGCTGTTTCGACACCGCCATCACCACTGCAGCCGGACGCCGGGCCCCTGGCCTGGGTCATCGAACAGGTGCGCGACAACCTGCTGGCCGCCCAGGCGGCGGTGCGCAAGCATCTGCAGTTGCGCCTCCTGAGCGAAGCCGACGAAGCCCAGCCCACGGCGGGCAACCTGCTGCAGGCGCGTCACCAGGTACACCAGGCCGCCGGAGCCATCGACCTGCTCGGCTACTTCGCCGCGGCACGCCTGGCCCTGGCTGCGGAACGCGCGCTCACCCGGTTCATCGATCAACCGGATGGGTTCGATGCCGCCGCGCAAGCCTCGCTGGAATCCGGGCTGCACGCGCTGCTCGACTATCTCGACGCCCAGCGCAGCGGCAAGCAGGAGCCGGCGCTCAAGTTGTTCCGTCAGTACCGCGAACTCATGGACCTGGGCGGCGGCGAAGCGCCCCATCCGGCCGACCTATGGGATTTCGACTGGACCTGGCCGCAGCTCGACGATGCCGAGACCTCGGCGCCCGCGCTCCAGGCAAGCGACCGGGCCGACTACGAGCGCGCCCTGCTCGACGTGCTGCGGGTGCGCGACGTCTCGCATGCGGCGGCCTCCATGCAGGTTATCGCACGGCGCGCCCAAGCCGCCGCGGACGGAAACGAGCGCGCCCTGTGGTGGATGGCCGGAGGTTTGTTCGAAGCCATGGCCCAGGGTCTGTTGCCGGCCGACATCTACGTCAAGCGCCTGTGCAACCGCCTGAACCTGCAACTCAAGGGTTTGTTGGCCGGCCAGCCGCAGCCCTCGCAGCGCCTCGCGCACGAATTGCTGTTTTTCTGCGCCCAGGCACTGGCCCGCTCGCGCGAGCAGCAAACCGCGGTGCCCGCGCTGCATGCCATCCAGACGCATATGCGCCTGGCCGCCATGCCATGGGTGGACTACCAGCGCGCCTATTTCGGCTTGGTCGACCCCGCCCTCGTCCAGCAGGCCCGCAAACGCATTTCGCAGATCAAGGATGGCTGGTCGCAACTGAGCGACGCCGATTTCAGCCGCATCGGCAAGCTTGTCGAGAGCACGCAGCAACTCGCGCAGACACTGCGCGAAGTCGCACCCGGATCCGAAGCCCTGGCCGCCGCGATCGAACGCATGGTGCGCGCCGCCGCCGAGGATCGCCAACTCCTGACGCCCGAGCGCGTGCTCGAAGTCGCCACCGCCCTGCTGTTCCTCGAGGCCTCGTTCACCCACTTCCAGTCGGACGATCCCCTGTTCCTGCAACGCGCCACCGAACTCGCCCAGCGCCTGGAACGCAGCGCCGAAGGCGCCTCCGCCGGGAACTTCGCCCCCTGGATGGAAGAACTGTATCGCCAGAGCTCGGAAACGCAGACCCTGGGCAGCGTCGTGCAGGAACTGCGCCATGACATGAGCACGGTCGAGCGCCTGCTGGACGCCTACTTCCGCGACCCCGCCACCCAAGCGGAACTGGCGCCCGTCCCCAAGCTGCTGTCGCAAATGCGCGGCGTGCTGTCGGTCCTCGGCGTCGACCTGGCTGCGCAGGCCCTGAACCATATCCGCCAGAGCGTGGACGATCTGCTCAACGAGCCGCCCGACGAAACGAAGGCACGGCAACCCGGCGGCGTGTTCGACCGTCTCGCCAGCAATATCGGCACGCTGGGTTTCCTGATCGACATGCTGGGCTACCAGCCTGAACTAGCCAAATCCTTGTTCAGCTTCGATCCGCAAACCGGGGAATTGCGCCCCATCGTGCCGAGCACGCCGCGCACCGCACCGCCCAGCACGCGCCAAGACCTGCAGCATCAGGCCGAGCGGCTGGCCAGCGCCATGGAGCAGGGCCTGGACGTCGACCAGGCCGCCGGCCAACTCGATCGGCTTCGGCTCGAGGCCGCCCTCGCGCAGGAGAGCGATCTGTCGGCCCAAGTGGTGCAGGCACGCGCGCTGCTCGGCACGGAACACGACGCGGGCGCTGCAGCCCGCCTGTTGCGCGAATCCTTCGCCGCCCCCGCCGACAAGACCCGAGAGGCGCCGATGGCGCCTCCCGCCGCCCCCGCCACCCACACCCCTTCGCCGGGATCTGCAGAACCGCAGCCGATGTCTGCCGCGCAGGCCGCTCAGCCGGACGATTCCGGCGACGACGAACTGCTCGACATCTTCCTGGAGGAAGCCGCCGAAGTCATCGCCGCCGGCCACGCGGGTGTCGCTCAACTGAGCGCCGATCCGGCCGACGCCGATGCCCTGACCGGCGTGCGCCGCGCCTTCCATACCCTCAAGGGCAGTTCACGCATGGTCGGCCTCACCGATTTCGGGGAGGCCGCCTGGGCCCTCGAGCAAGTATTCAATCAAATCCTGGCCGAGCAACACCCGGCTTCACCCGCCGCGCTCGATCTTGCCGCGAAAGCCTTCAACGACCTGGAAGCCTGGACCGGCGCCTTGCATGCGGGCGATGCCAGCCAGCACAACAGCGCCGCGCTGTGTGCCGCCGCCCGCGCCCTTCGAGGCCTGCCCCCCATCGAGACGCCTGTCTCGCCGATGGCCGCCGTCGCCGCAGCCGCGCCGGAATCGGCCGTGCCTGTGCCCTCAGCACCGCAAAATCCTCCGTACGAACCCGATTTCGTCGACACCTGGGCCACGGATCTTCCGCCTGTCGCCATCGAGAGCCCAGCCGCCAGCGCGCCCACCACCATGGAACGCGCGGATGCCGAAACCTCCGCAACTCTCGACTGGAGCGTGCCCACGGCCCCCGCGCCATCGGAGCCTGCGGACGCGCCAGTGCATCTTGAACTGGAATTGCCGCCGCTGGATATTCCCGCGCGGGCAGTTCCCGCGCTCGACTTGCCCGCATCTTCCCTGCTCGACCTCGATTCGACGCCAGAACTCGGCATGCCTTCCGGGGATTGGACGGCGCCGTCCAGCGCCGCCGATGAGATCGCCGCCCCGATGGAATCCCCCCAAGCCGCGTCGGACGCGGCCCCGGTGGAAATCGTCAGCGACGCTGGCGCCGTCGAATTTCATGAACTCGACGCCCGGGCGTTCGATCAGTTCTTCCTGGACGCTGGCGCCGAGGTCCCCCCCCCTGCCGCCCAAGGCCCCGGCGAAACGGCGGATGCCCAGCCCGAAACCGTGCCCCCGCAGGCTACGGATCCATCGACCCTCCCGCATGAAACACCGGGAGCCGCCTTCCCCGAACCGCCTGCGCATCTCGAGGTTCCGGCGCTCGCGCAGGTCTACACCCTCGATGTCCATCGCCCATCCCAGCCTACCCCCGATGAGAACATCAAGGTCGTGGGCGATCTGCGCATTCCCATTCCGCTCTACAACATCTACCTCAACGAGGCCGACGAGCTGGTGCGCCGCCTGGGTGCCGACATCGCCGCCTGGTCCCTGCAGCCAGGCAACCCCATCACCGAGGAAGTCCCGTCGCTCGCCCACCAACTGCGCGGCAGCTCGCGCACCGTGGGTCTGCAAACGGTGGGCCAACTGGCCGAATTGCTCGAAGAAGCCCTGCACCTGCAACGCGAGAACCCCGCCAACCTCGAGCCGCAAGATATTGGCCTGCTCGTCGAGGCGGCTGAAGACATCCGCCGTTTGCTGCACCAGTTCGCCGCCGGCTTCCTGCGGCCAGCCCAACAGGATCTGACGGACGCCCTGCAATCCCTCATCTACCGTCTGCAGCACCACAGTGCGCGCGCCGGCGTGAAATCGGTTGATCTCGACCAGGCGCTTCTGGCCACAGGCTTGAAACCGGACGAAGCAACTGAGCCGCAAGCCGCGGCTCCAGGTTCCGCGCAAACGCCCGAGATGCAAGACGCCACGCCGTCTTCGGGCTGGCTCGCCGCACCACATGCAGCTTCCGCCCCGACCGCGGTGCCGGCGCCATCGCCGAGCCAGGATGCCGCAGCCGCGGATCCGACGCTGCGCGACAGTATCGACCCCGAACTGTTCCCGATTTTTGAAGAGGAAGCCGCCGAACTGCTGCCCGGCCTCTCGGCCGCGCTGCGCCGATGGGAAATCCACCCGCGCGACACCGCGGCGCCCAAACAGGCCATGCGCCTGCTGCACACGATCAAGGGCAGCGCGCGCATGGCCGGCGCGATGGCGCTGGGCGACCAGGCCCACAGCCTGGAGTCGGACATCGAATCGCTGCTGGCTGCGGATGCCGAAACCCCGCGCGAGCAAGATCTCATCGACCTCATCGCCCGGCACGACGCCCTGAACACCCGCTTCGAACGCCTGCGCGAAGCCAGCAGCCGCGGCGAAACCGAACTCGGTGAGCTCCATATCGAACAAGGCCTGCAGGAGGAGGCGGCTCGCGCGGCGGCCGTCGCCGACCATCCCACCGAGGCGCAGGATCACACACCGCTTCCTGTCGAGCCCCAGCCCGAGGCCAGCACGGGCGCTCCGGCGCCGCAACCCCTGACGCTGGCGCCTGCAACGGGTGCGGCAAGTCGTGTCGCGTCCCAGCCTGTACGCGTGCGCGCCGCGCTGCTCGACCGCCTGGTCAATCAGGTGGGCGAGGTCAGCATCGCCCGCTCCCGTCTCGAAAACGAGTTCGGGCTGATTCGCTCCAGCACGAGCGATCTGGGGGACAACCTCAATCGTTTACGCGCCCAGGTCCGCGACATCGAACTGCAGGCCGATGCCCAGATGGCGGCGCGAGCCCAGGCTGCGCGCGAAGACGGTCGCGATTTCGACCCGCTCGAGTTCGACCGCTTCACGCGGTTCCAGGAACTCACCCGCATGATGGCCGAGTCGGTGAACGACCTGGCTCTGGTGCAAACCACGCTCAGCCGCACGCTGCAATCCACCGACGACAATCTGGCCCGCCAGGGCCGGCTCACGCGCGAATTGCAGCGTGACCTGCTGCGCACCCGCATGGTCGAATTCGACAGCATCTCGGAGCGCCTCTACCGTACGGTGCGGCAGGCCGGCAAAGACGCCGGCATCCCGGTGCGCCTGGACATCGAAGGCGGCACCATCGAGATCGACCGTGGCGTGCTCGACCGCATGGCCGGTACCTTCGAGCACATCCTGCGCAATGCCGTCGCGCACGGTTTGGAAAGCGCCGCCGCGCGCGAAGCCGCCGGCAAGCCGGCCACGGGGACCATCACCCTCAAGCTGCGCCAGGAAGGCAGTGAAGTGGTGGTCTCGATTGCCGATGACGGCGCCGGCCTGGACTACGCCGCCATCGAGCGCAAGGCGCGCAGCACTGGCTTGCTCGGACCCTCCGACCAGGCCGACGAGGCCTTGCTGCGCGAACTCATCTTCCGGCCCGGCTTCAGCAGCAAGGAACAAGCCACCGAGATGGCCGGGCGCGGTGTCGGCCTCGACGTGGTGCGCACCGACACCCGCGCCCTGGGCGGCCGCGTCGAGCTCGCCTCGGTGCCCGGCCAAGGGACGACCTTCACCCTGGTCCTGCCCCTGACCACGGCGGTCACGCAGGTCGTCCTGCTGCGCGCAGGCAGCAAGGTCTACGCCGCCCCCGCCAGCCTGGTCGATCTGGTCCTGCGCCTCAAGCCGGCACAAGTCGCCGCGGCAGCCCAACAAGGGTTTCTCGAGCACGCGGGTTCATCGCTGCCCTTCTACTGGCTCGGAGCCCTCACGGCCGAATCGGGCGCCAGCAGCGAAACCCCCGGCCGCACGATCCCGGTGGTGCTCATTCGCAGCGCTGCGCAACGGCTCGCGCTGCAGGTCGACGAAGTGCTCGGCAACCAGGAAGTGGTGGTCAAGAACCTTGGCCCTCAGCTTTCACGCGTGCCTGGCCTGGCCGGCATCTCGGTCCTGCCCACCGGCAATCTGGTCCTGATCTACAACCCCGTGGCCCTGGCCGCGGTATACGGCGAGGAGGCGACGCAGCGCATGGCGCGCGCGGCGGAGCAGTCCCAGGCGGCTCAGTCGGCCGCGCTGCCGCATGCGCCTCAGGCCGCCATGCAGGAAACTCCGCACACGCTGGCTGCCGGTAACACCGTGCTGGTGGTGGATGACTCCATCACGGTCCGCCGCGTGACCCAACGTTTCCTGACCCGCAACGGCTACGCGGTGCTGCTGGCCAAGGACGGACTGGACGCGCTGGAACAGCTTCAGAGCGCCCTGCCTGATGTCGTGTTGACCGACATCGAGATGCCCCGCATGGATGGTTTCGACCTGACACGCAACATCCGCGCCGACGATCGCACACGCCACCTCCCGGTGATCATGATCACCTCGCGCATTGCCGACAAGCACCGCAACTATGCGCGCGAGCTGGGTGTGAACCACTATCTCGGCAAACCCTATTCGGAAGATGAACTGTTGGGGCTGATCAAGGGCTATATGACATCGGGACAGGTGCACTGAACTCACCGCACGCGGGCCGGGCTGGGCCTCAGCGGGGTGCCGTCCGGGCTGAACCGCAGCCCGCTCTACGCGTCATCGGCCACCTCCTTCACCACCGCATAACGCCGCAAGGTGCGGGCTCGTGCTTCGGCATGGTCGATGACCGGTAACGGGTAGTCCAAACCCAGCCGCACACCGGCATCCCGCAACAATTGCGGCGAGGCCAGCCAGGGGGCAGGCCCACGGGCAACGCGACGGGTTCGAACCCCAAGTCTTGCAGGGCTGACAGGCCGGGCGAGGATGCAACGGGCAAAGCCTGCTGCGGCATGATCTCGAAGGGCGCTGGGTCCTCTAGGGCCTGTTCACGCTATGTCTGCGCCCGCGTTGCCCCCAGACGGGGATGGATGCAAGGCGGAGGGCACGGGCAAGGCTGGACGCCTTGCCCGTGCCCGACAACGCCGCAGACGCCCCGTCTGGG
>MLJW01000490.1_pt1 | contig 16978 bp, 17 predicted proteins | sample 888231 | NCBI WGS metagenome assembly MLJW01 (sample SAMN05788063, study PRJNA343431) | mine drainage metagenome | isolation source: sample collected from the inflow into an acid mine drainage treatment plant... | place: Germany: Lusatia, lignite mining district
CGCCGTGTTCGCGGGGGTCGGGGAGAGGTCCCGCGAGGGACATGGGCTTCTCCATGACAGGCGCGGCTCCGGCGTTCTGGGGCAGACCGTGCTTGTCTTCGGGCAGATGAACGAACCCCCGGGGGCGCGCTGGCGAGTTCCGCTGACGGCGCTGACCATTGCCGAGTATTTCCGTGACCAGAAGCACCAGAATGTGCTGCTGCTGATGGACAACGTGTTTCGTTTCGTGCAGGCCGGCAGCGAGGTGTCGGGCCTGTTGGGGAGGCTGCCGTCGCGCGTCGGTTATCAGCCGACGCTGGCCAGCGAAGTGGCCTCGCTGCAGGAGCGCATTGCCTCGGTGGCGGGCACTGCGGTCACCGCCATTCAAGCCGTTTACGTTCCGGCGGACGATTTCACCGACCCGGCCGTGACGGCCATTTCGAGCCATATGGACAGCAACATCATGCTCTCGCGCGCACTGGCGGCCGAGGGCTTCTACCCGGCGATCGATCCGCTGACGACATCGTCGGTGCTGCTCGATCCGCTGGTTGTCGGCGAGGCGCACTACGGCATTGCCGAGCGCGTGCGAGAGACCTTGGCGCGCTTCAGGGACCTCCAGGACATCATCGCGCTGCTCGGCGTGGATGAACTCGGTGCCAGCGATCGGTTGATCGTCACGCGGGCGCGCCGGCTGCAACGCTTCCTGAGCCAGCCTTTCACCGTCACCGAGGCATTCACCGGCACGCCGGGCCGCAGCGTGCGCCGCGCCGACACCTTGGCTGGGTGCCGCGCCATCCTCGACGGCGAGGCCGACGACTGGGCGGAGAACTCGCTTTACATGGTCGGCACCCTGGACGAGGCGCGGCAAAAGGAGTTCGCGGCCGCGAGCGTCGGCGCGGATCATGGGGCCGGGACATGAGGTTGCGCATCGTCACGCCGCTGTCCGTCGTGGTCGAGGACGACGACGTGCTTGCCCTGCGTGCCGAAGATGCCAGCGGGAGTTTCGGCATCCTGCCGCGCCACGCGGATTTTCTGACCTGCCTGATGATCTCCGTCGTGAGCTGGCAGCGCGGAGACGCGACGCGGCGGTATTGCGCTGTGCGTCGCGGTGTCCTGTCCATCACGGGAGGGCATGAGGTGACGATTGCAACCCGCGAGGCAGTTGCTGGCGACGATCTCGTGCAACTCGACGCTACGGTGCTGGCGCGCTTTCGCACCGATGCCGATCTGGAGCGCGTGGAGCGCGTGGAGAGCACGCGCCTGCAGCTAAGCGCCATTCGCCAGATCATGCGGCACCTACGCCCTGGCAGACAAGGGCTGTAGGCAGGCTGGAGGACAGGAGCCATGGCCGTGCCACCGAACCCACCCGACGACGCCAACGACCCGCTGGTGCACGAGGCCCGGCGTCGCGGCGAGCGGCACAAACGATGGCTGCGCGAGGGCCAGCTCTCCGTGGCGCACCGGCTGGCGCAGATCGGCGTGCTCGGCTGGATCATCGTTCTCCCCCTGTTGCTTGGGATCTATGCCGGCCGTTGGCTCGACCGCATCTTCGACACGGGTTTGTTCTTCACGGCACCCCTGTTGATGCTTGGATTGGCGCTGGGCTGCTGGTCGGCCTGGACATGGATGAAAAGCGCATGAACGGCTGGCATGCATACATCGACGGCATGTCGGCGGGCGTGTTTGCGCCGGCCCTTGCGCTGGCTCTAGCGGCGGGATTCTGCACCGGTTTGGCCTTTTATTACGCTATCTATTGGCAAGCCCGCGGCTTGCTCGCAAGCCGTCGGCATGCCGTCACCATCGTGGCCCTGGCGGCCGGGCGCTTCATCCTGCTCTCGGTCGTGCTGGCTCTGTCCAGCAGGGCTGGAGCGCTGGGAATTCTCGTTGCCTTGGCGGGTGTTCTCCTCGCACGCGGCACGGCCTTGGCATGGCTCAACCGGGGCTTGGCATGAAATCACCCCTGGCAAGCGAGGTGATCTTCCATATCGGGCCGGCGCCGATCACGCAGGCCGTTCTCGTCACCTGGGTGATCATGGCCGCGCTGGTGCTCGGCGCGCTGTTCGCAAGACGGCGTCTGGCCCTGGAGCCCTCGCGCGGCCAGGCCATGCTCGAACTGATTGTGGATGCGCTGGACGCCCAAATTCGCGAGACCATGCAGGTCGAGCCACCAGCCTACCGGGCTTTCTGTGGCACGCTGTTCGTCTATATCTTCGTCGCCAACTGGTCGTCGCTGGTGCCTGGCATCAAACCGCCGACGGCGCAACTCGAAACCGATCTCGCGCTTGCGCTTCTGGTCTTCGCCGCGGTGGTTGTCTTTGGCATTCGCGCCGGCGGGGTGCGGGGCTATCTGGCCACGTTCGCTTCGCCGAATCCGATCATGATTCCGCTGAATTTCATCGAGAGCCTCACGCGCACCTTTTCGCTGATGGTGCGCTTGTTCGGCAATGTGATGAGTGGCGTGTTCGTGATCGGCATCGTGCTGTCGCTCGCAGGCCTGCTCGTGCCGATTCCCTTGATGGCCCTCGACTTGCTCACGGGCGCCGTGCAAGCCTATATCTTCACGATCCTGGCCATGGTCTTCATCGCTGGCGCGATCCACGAAGGCCACTCAACCCCCTCCTAGTTTCATCAACCCGAGGATGTCAACATGAACTGGTTAGCCGTCGTCAGCATCGTTTCAGCCGCCATCGCGGTGTCGTTCGGAGCCATTGGGCCGGCCTTGGGCGAGGGCCGTGCCGTGGCGGCGGCCATGGATGCCATCGCGCGTCAGCCGGAGGCCGCCAACACGATTTCGCGCACGCTGTTTGTCGGCCTGGCCATGATTGAGACCATGGCGATTTACTGTCTGGTGATCGCGCTGCTGCTGCTGTTCGCCAACCCGCTGCTGAAATGACGACATGACCATCGATTGGTGGACGGTCGGCCTGCAGGCCGTCAATGTCCTGATCCTGGTCTGGCTGCTCGGACGCTTTTTCTGGCGCCCGGTGGCGGACGTGATCGCCAAGCGGCAGGTTGCGGCTCGGCAGATGCTCGACGACGCGCAGAGCAGGCGCCGCGAGGCGCAGGACGCGCTCGCCGAGATCGCGCGGACTCGTGCCGGGCTGGCTCAGGAGCGTGAAGCCCTACTGGGCGCCGCGCAGGCCGAGGCCGAACGGCAGCGCGCCGCGCGCCTGCACGACGCGCAGGTGCAGGCGCAGGAGCTCGCGGTTGCCGCCCGCGCGGCCCTGGCCGAGGAAGAGGCGGCGGCCGTTCAGGCCTGGTCCGACCGTGCCGGCCGCCTCGCGGTGGACATGGCGCTGCGCCTGGCGCAACGGCTGGACGGCGCGGCGGTCCGGGCCGCATTCCTGGACTGGCTGCTGGGTGAGATTCGTGCCTTGCCCGAAGCCGTGCGGCGATCCGCAGGGCAGGCAGGCACGGCGGACGTGGTGAGCGGCTCCGGACTCGACCCGGCGGAGCAGGAGCGTTATCGGGCGCTCATCCACGAGGCATTCGGCACGCCCATGCAGCTGACCTTCAAGGTCGATGCGGCACTGATCGCGGGCCTCGAATTCCACGGTCCGCATCTCACCGTGACCAACAGCTGGCGCGCCGACCTGAATCGCATGTTCGCGGACATCTCCCATGGCCACCGCCCCTGACGCGCGCGCCGAGGCATGGCTGGACCAGGCGCGGACGAGGATCGGCGCGGCAGCGCTGGGTCCGCAAGTCGAGCAGATCGGCCGTGTCGAGGAGGTTGGCGACGGCATTGCACTGGTCTCGGGCCTGCCTGATGTGAGGCTCGACGAGTTGCTGCGCTTCGACAAAGGGCAATTCGGCTTTGCCCAGATGCTCGAACGCGACCACATCGGTTGCGTGCTGTTCGACGACGTATCCGCCATCGAGGCTGGCGATACGGTGCGCGGCACCGGCGATGTGGTGCGTGTTCCGGTGGGCGCCGCGCTGCTGGGCCGCATCGTCGACCCGCTCGGCCGTCCGCTCGACGGCAAGGGCCCGATCGCCACCGAGGCGCTGGAACCGATCGAACGGCCTGCGCCGGCCATCATCGATCGGGACCTCGTGACCGAACCGGTGCAGACGGGACTCGTGGTGGTGGATACGCTGTTCGCCCTGGGGCGCGGGCAGCGCGAACTCGTCATCGGGGATCGCGCCATCGGCAAGACCACCATCGCCATCGACACCATCATCAACCAGAAATCCAGCGACATCGTGTGCGTCTATATCGCCGTCGGCCAGAAGAGCGCCAGCGTGCGCCGCGCCATCGATGCGATTCAGACGCGCGGCGCTCCGCAGCGTTGCATCGTGGTGGTCGCCGGCGCGGCGAGTTCGCCCGGGCTGCAGTGGATCGCCCCATACGCCGGTTTCACCATGGCCGAGCATTTTCGTGATCGTGGCCAGCATGCACTGGTCGTGATCGACGACTTGAGCAAGCACGCCGCCAGCCATCGCGAGATCGCGCTGCTCACGCGCCAGTCGCCGGGCCGTGAAGCCTATCCGGGCGATGTGTTCTACGTGCATGCGCGGCTGCTGGAGCGCGCCGCCAAGCTCTCCAAGGCCAAGGGCGGCGGCTCGCTCACGGCACTTCCCATCGCGGAGACCGATGCCGGCAACCTCAGCGCCTATATCCCGACCAATCTGATTTCCATCACGGACGGGCAGATCGTTCTCGACGCCAAGCTGTTCTACCAGGGGCAGAAGCCGGCGGTCGACGTCGGCACCAGTGTCAGCCGGGTCGGCGGCAAGACGCAGGCGCCGGCGCTGCGCCAGGCCGCCGAAACCTTGCGCTTGGACTACGCGCAGTTCCTTGAGCTTGAAATGTTCACCCGCTTCGGCGGCATGCCCGACATGCGCGTGCGCCAGCAGCTCGCACGCGGGGCGCGGATACGCGCCATATTCGCTCAGCCGCAGCATGCCCCGCTGCGGCTCGCGGACGAGGTGGCTTTGGTTCTGGCGCTGCAGTCCGGCCTGCTCGACTCGGTGGAGCCGCAAGGCATCGCCGAGTTCAGGCAAGGCCTGCGGGACATACTCGACCGCGGCGCACCGGACGCCGTGCGCCAAATTCAGGACACAGGCATGCTTGATGAGGCGCAGAGGAGCGCGCTCATCGCTACGCTCGGTGGGCATCTACGCGCCCTCGCGCCGACACGGGGAGAAGGGTAGTCATGACCGAGCGCCTTGCCGAGATCGGCGCGCACATCGACGCCATCCGCCAACTGGGCGCCGTGGTGAATGCCATGCGCGGAATCGCCGCGGCGCGCGCGCAGCACAGCCGCGGGCAGCTCGCCGCCGTGGACAGCTATGCAGCGAGCATCGCGGTCGGGATCGGCCACGCCCTCGCATTGGCCCCGGCCCCGGCGGTCGACGGCTCGAATAAGCCGGCGCGTCAGGCCCTGGTGCTGTTTTGCGCCGAACAAGGGTTCGCCGGAGCATTCAGCGAGCGGGTGCTCGATGCCGCGTCGAACGACCTTGCCTCTGCGGATTTATTTCTGGTCGGAACCCGCGGCGGCGCCATCGCGGCCGAAAGAGGCGTGACTCCAGGCTGGAAGCACCCCATGCCGGCGCATGCGCTCGGCGTTCCCAGGCTTGCCGACCGCATCGTGGAGGCCTTGTATGCCAAGCTCGCGGCCGGCAAGGTTGACAGGCTGGACGCCGTCTTCAGCCTCTCGGGACGTGCCGATGGGGTTCGTGTCGAGCGCCGGCGCCTGTTTCCGATGAACATGGCTGATTTCTCCCGTTCCACGCACAACGACGTGCCCCTGATGAATCTGGCGCCCGCCCAACTCCTGCAGGACCTTACGGCGGCCTACGTGCACGCCCAGCTCTGCAAGGCCGCGCTCCACGCGTTCGCCGCGGAGAACGAAGCGCGCATGGAAGCGATGGCCTCCGCAGGCAAGCAGATCGAACGCCAGCTGACAACCTTGCAAGCAACCCAGCGCGTGGTGCGGCAGGAGGAGATCACGGCGGAAATCATCGAACTCGCCACGGGCGAGGCGGCCAGCCGCCAGGGAGCTGGGAAGCCGTCGTCCCCAACCAATGCAAGACGACTCGGCCTTGCATGACGCGAGTCCAACTCATGCGGCGGATCGAACAACCGAGCAGAAGGACCCTGTCCCACATGAACATACCGACTGACGCCAGCACCGCCCGCAATGCCATGTTCTCCCGCACCCACGTCGCCGCCGCGCCGTCGTTCGTGGCGTGTGCCGGCGGAAAGAAACGAGCGCGTTTGAGCCTGATCATAGATTCGTCGTTGCAGATGCATTACAAGCATGGAAAGGGCGTGCGTTGGGGCGTCCAGATCCCAGGGCCGCCTTTTCATACGGGGTTGCGGCGTTCCAGGAGAGAATGGTCGCGCCCCGATCGGATCGTGCAATACCCAGGAGATCCGCCGATGTCCAGTTCATGTATCTCGATCGACAGCAAGGCTGCGCAATCTGACGAGGAATCCGGCCACGTTTCTTGCTTCCGGGAAGCGTTGCTCCGACCTTTTGTTTTCAAAGGAGAGTTGACATGACACACCGTCACGCCGTCGTCTGGGTTGATCACGCCCAGGCCCATGTCTTGTTCATCGATGCCGAGGATGTCGAGAAGGCCGTCGTCGAGGCCACCGGAAATCCGCACGTGCACCACAGGCGCGGTGCCATGGGACCGGGCAAGGCCGAGGCGGACCAGTCCTACTACCACGGCATCGCGCAGGCGCTGGTCGACGCGCGGGAAATCTTGATCACCGGTCCCGGCCAGGCCAAGCTGGCCTTGTTCAGGCATTTGCAGCATCATGACCCGGCCGTCGCCCAGCGCGTGCTGGGGCTGGAAACCGCGGACCACCCGACGGACGGCCAGCTCGCCAGGCACGCGCGGGATTACTTCAGGGTGAAGGACCGCATGCTGGGCGATTTCCCTGCCGCGGCCGTGGCGGAAGTGAACGATCCCGGCAAGCCGAAGAAAACCAGCGAGAGTCATGCCACAGGGTCCAAGCGCGCGCCGACCCACCGCCCATCCTGAACGCCGCGCGCAAACGGGTCACGACCATGTCGCCTTACACGAAGATTCTGGTTGCTGTCGATGCCAGCAACACGGCGCGCGTCGCCGCGGAACACGGCATCGCGTTGGCGCGCGCGCACAAGGCCGCGCTGCGCTTTCTCACCGTGATCGACTATGGCGGCTTCGTCGGCGCCGTGCCGAGCTTGCTGACGGTGATGCACAACGACGCGCGGCTCATGCTGGACGGCTGGATGAAGCAGGGCACGCTGTGGGGGCTCGACACCTGCACCGCCGTCGTCGAAACCGACCCGCGCAACCCGCGTGTCGCCGACGCCATCGTCGCGGACGCAAGGGAGTGGGGCGCAGACCTCATCGTCATCGGCAGCCATGGCCGCAGCGGCGTTCGCCATCTGTTGCTCGGCAGCGTGGCCGAAGGCGTGGCCAGAGCCAGCACGATACCCGTGCTCATCGTCCATCCGCAACACCAGGCCGCGCCCTGATCCGAAGATTGCGCTGCGCCAGGCCCGGCTGCATGCCGGGCCTGGCCAGCGGGTCGAATCGCTCTTTCGAATCGCTCATGTTGCCAAGCGTATGAACGACCATGCGTGTGCATGAACCGCATCCTCATTTCTGGCGCGTCTCCAACTGAGGCGGACCATGGCGTTCTGAAGGGGGGATGGATGGCGACACCAAGCCCTTGTCCTGGAAATCACCCGTCGTCGCCTGAACGCAGGGTCAAGGCGAAGCGGGCTGGAGCAGGGCGTTGATGGTGTCCAGGTCCTGCTGGTCCAGTTCACCGGCGGCCAATTTGAGCCTGAGCGCGCTCACCAGGACGTCGTAGCGCGCCTGATCGGCCTGGCGCTGCATGTCGAACAGCTGCGACAAGGCATTGAGCACGTCGATATTCACGCGGACCCCGACCTTGTAGCCGGTTTCGTTGGCCTGTAGCGAACTCTGGCTGGAGCGGACGGCCGTCTGCAGAGCCTTGACCTGGGCGCGGCCGGACTCCAGGCCAAGATAGGCCGCCCGTGCATCCTGCGCGGCGGCCAGGCGCGCCGTATCGAGATCGGCCTGGGCCTTGTCGAGCAGATGCGCGGTTTCCTGCACATGGCTTTGCACGCCGTAGCCCGTGAAGATGGGCACTTGCACCTGCACCCCGATCGAGGCGATGTCAGCGCGGTTGCCGAAGGGAAACAGATTGCTGCCCCCGCTGGTGCTGGCATGGTCCAGCCGGGCGTAGGCATCCACCGTGGGCAGATGGCCGGTTGCCGCCTTCTTCGCCTCCAGCCGGGCGACCTCCACCGCCAGCCTGGCCTGCTCGACGACGAGATTGCGGCCTTGTGCCGCTTGCGCCCAGTGTTGCAGATCTCCTCCGGGGTCTGGCAGGCGGATGTCTGCGGTGAGGCCCGCAAGTCGGCCGGGCACGCGTCCGGTCAGCTGCTGCAGCGCCGAATCGGCCAGTGCGACTTGATTGCGCGCGGCGATGACCTTGGCACCGGTCAGGTCGTCGCGCGCCTGCGCGTCGCGCACGTCCACGATGGTGCCATTGCCCGCCGCGAAATTGCGCCTGGCGGACGCGAGCTGCTGGCGAATGGCCTTGTGCTGCTCTCGCAAGGAGCGCAGGCTGTCCTGTGCGGACAGCACGCTGAAATAGGCTGCGGCCACTTGCACCATCAGATTTTGATTCTGGTACGCCAGTTGCGTATAGGCGATGCGCGCGCCAATTTCCGCTTGGCTCACGTTGATGCCATCAGCTGGCCGATACAGGGATTGGGTTGCGGTGAGGTTGATGTCGCGGGCGATGTAGTCCCAGTTGGTGGGGAATCCGAATCGCTGCAGCAGCGGGTTCTCGCTGTTGTCCTGCGCGTTCTCGCTCAGGCTCGCGCCCGCCGTGAGCTGAGGCAGCTGGCGGGACCTGGCCAGCGGCACGCGTGACAGCGCGGCCTGGTAGTTGGCTTGTGCGCTGCGGAGCGCCGGGCTGTACTGCTGGGCCTGTGCGAAGACCTGGATCAAAGTTTCCGCGCGCGCCGCGCAAGCCAGCCCGAGAACGAGCGCCAGTGCCGCCAGAATCCGTGCTCGTCGGCGAAGCTGGACGCAAACATCCGGGAGGTACGCGCCCGAGCGCCGCAGAGGCTTGAAATGAGGGTGGCGCATAAAAGGGCGGAAGGCGCGGGTTCAGTCACGGTCTGAGCGGCTTTCATGCTAGCCGGCGGCCGCCTGGCTTGTTTGCGCTGCATCAAGGGACCGCCTGGCCCGGGCGCGACAATAGCCCGCAGGCCAGTCTTCGGACCATCTCGTCCGCCAACCATGAAAAGCAAGCGCCTCGCCGCTGTGGTTCTCATGCTCGTCTTGATTGCCGCGGGCGTGGCGGTCTATGGCGTGCTGCACCGCTCCAGGCCGCCGGCGCAGCGCCTCACGCTCTACGGCAACATCGACTTCAGGCAGGTCCAGCTGGCGTTCAACGATGCAGGCCGTGTCGCGCAACTGCTGGTGCAGGAGGGCGACCCGGTGAACAAGGACCAGCCGGTGGCGCGGCTCGACCCTGCGCGTTTCCAGGACGCCGTGAATCGCGCCCAGGCTGCGTTGTCGGTGCAGCAGAGCATCCTGGCCAAGCTGGTCGCCGGTAATCGGCCGCAGGAGATCGCGGAGGCGCGCGCCGGCGTGGATGCCGCGCAGGCCGCGCTGCAGAATGCCGAGGTCACTTTCCAGCGCCAGCAGTCCCTGGTCGATGCGGATTTTCTCCCCAGGCAGAGCCTGGACAACGCTGCCCAGGCGCGCAAGACGGCCCAAGCCCATCTGCAGCAGGCCAGGCAGGCCTTGAGCCTGGTGTTGCAAGGTCCACGCAAGGAGGACATTGCCGCCGCCCGCGCCCAGGTGCGGGCCGACCAGGCCGCGCTGGCCCTGGCGCAGCGCCAGCTTGCCGACACCGAACTGCGCACGCCCGACGCCGGCGTGGTGCAAAGCCGCATCCTGGAAGTGGGCGATATGGCCGCGCCGCAGACTCCGGTCATGACCATCGCGCTGACCAACCCGGTGTGGGTGCGCGCCTATGTTCCGGAACGCGAGCTGGGGCGGGTGGCGTCCGGCATGCGCGCGCGCATCCTGAGCGATAGTTTTCCAGGCAAGGCATTCGCGGGCTGGATCGGCTTCGTTTCGCCCACCGCCGAGTTCACGCCCAAGTCCGTACAGACCACCGAGTTGCGTGCCGAGTTGGTCTACCGCGTGCGGGTGTACGCCTGCAACCCGCAGGGCATGCTGCGCCTTGGCATGCCGGTGACGGTGGAGGTGCCGCTGCACGACAACGCTCCGCAACGCGTCCCGCAAGATGTCTGCGCCGGATGATGCGGTGGAGGGCTCAGCCCTGGTGTTCGAAGCCGCGCACAAGCATTTCCTGCAGGGAAAGCGGCAGGTCGAGGCGCTGAAGGGCCTGAGCGCGAGAATTGCCGCCGGGCGGGTGACTGGACTGCTGGGCCCGGATGGCGCCGGCAAGACCACCTTGATGCGCCTGGCTGCCGGCCTGCTGTTGCCGGATGCGGGGCAGGTGAGGGTGCTGGGCCGGGACACGCGCCATGACGCCGCGGCCATTCAGCAAGACATCGGCTATATGCCGCAGCGCTTCGGTCTGTACGAAGACCTCACGGTGCAGGAGAACCTGAACCTGTACGCCGACCTTCAGGGACTGGATGCGCAACTACGCGTCGCACGGTTCGACGAATTGTTGCGCCTGACCGCCCTGGGGCCGTTCGGCAAGCGCCGCGCCGGTGCGCTTTCGGGCGGGATGAAGCAGAAGTTGGGGCTGGCCTGTGCCTTGCTGCGCGCCCCGCGCCTGCTGCTGCTCGACGAGCCGACGGTCGGTGTCGACCCCATCTCGCGGCGGGAGCTGTGGAGCATCATTAAAGATCTGCGTGCCCGGGAGGTGACCGTGCTGGTCAGCACGGCTTACCTGGACGAGGCCGAACTGTGCGACGACATCCTGTTGCTGAACGAGGGAACCCTGCTGGCGCAGCAGCACCCGCAGGCCTTCGAGGCGCCTCTGGCAGGGCACTGCTATACCGTTCGCCACGGCGCGTTGCGCAGGCGTCCGCTTCAGGCGATTCTGCAGGCGCGCCCAGGCGTGCTCGATGCGAGGGTGCAAGCCGAAGGCGTGCGGGTTGTCGTGCAGGGCCCTGCGGCCTTGCCGCGGGACGATGAGGACTGGCAGCCCGCGCGCCCGCGGTTCGAGGACGCCTTCGTCAGTCTGCTGCGCCAGACGCATGCGGGCGCTGCGACCAAGGATGACATGGAACCGGTGGCCCGGACCCGGATCGCATCGGACGGTGCGCGCGGTGCTTCCGGGCAGGGTGGATGGGCTTCGCGCGACCCAACGCATCTTGCCGCGCAAGGTCCGGCTCCGGGGGCGCAGACGGTGATCGAGGTGCATGAACTGCGCCGGCTGTTCGGCAGCTTCGAGGCGGTCAAATCGATCAGCTTCAGCGTGAAACGCGGCGAGGTGTTCGGCCTGCTCGGCGCGAATGGCGCCGGCAAGAGCACCGTGTTCCGCATGTTGTGCGGCCTGCTGCCGGCGAGCTCGGGAACCCTGCGCGTGGCCGGTGTGGATCTGCGCGTTGCCCCGGCCGCGGCACGCGCGCGCATCGGTTATGTATCGCAGAAATTCGCGCTCTACGGCAATCTCAGCGTGGCGCAGAACCTGCGTTTTTTCGCATCGGCCTACGGCCTGCGCGGACGCCGGCGCGCGCTGCGCCTGGACTGGGCACAGCGCGAGTTCGAACTGGATGCGTACGCCGACGCCAACGCTGCCGACCTGCCGCTGGGCTACAAGCAGCGCCTGGCGCTGGCCTGCGCGCTGCTGCACGAGCCTTCCATCCTCTTCCTGGACGAGCCGACCTCGGGCGTCGATCCGCTGGCGCGGCGCGAGTTCTGGCAGCGCATCAATCTGCTGGCCGAGTCCGGCGTGACGGTGATGATCACCACCCACTTCATGGAGGAGGCGGAGTACTGCGACCATCTGGTGCTGATGTCGCTCGGCGATATCCTGGCCTTCGGCTCGCCGCAGGACATCCGCGCCCGGGCGCGCTCCGACGCGCAACCGGCACCGAGCATGGACGATGCTTTCGTGGCCCTGGTGCAGTCGCACGAGGCGCAGATCCGGAGGGCGGCATGAGGCACGCGGCATGAAGGCCATGCGCCTGCGCGGCCTGGTGCGCAAGGAGTTCCTGCAGATCGTGCGCGACCCGTCTGCCATCGCCATCGCCTTCATCATGCCGGTGGTGCTGTTGCTGCTGTTCGGCTACGGGGTTTCTCTGGATGCACACCACGTGCCGCTTGCCGTGGTGGTCGACCAGCCTTCGGCACAGACCGGCGACTTCGTCGGCGGGCTGGAACAGTCGCCGTATTTCGCGCCGCGGCGCTACCCCGACATCGGGGCCGCGCGCCGCGCCCTGGTCGAACGCCAGGTCTCGGGCATCGTCTGGCTGCGCGGGAATTTCGCACGCAAGCTGTTGTCCGGCGACACGGCGCCCATCGCGGTCTGGGTGGACGGCGTGGATGCCAACAACGCGCGCATCGTGCAGGGCTATCTGCAGGGCATGTGGCAGACCTGGCTGCAGTTGCAGGCCGATCGCATCGGCCGCAAGCTCACCCTGCCGGTGCAGGTCGAGGCGCGCATCTGGTTCAACCCGGCGCTGCGCAGCCGGGACTTCCTGGTGCCGGGGCTGGTGGCGGTGATCATGACCCTGATCGGCGCGCTGCTCACCGCGCTGGTGGTGGCGCGCGAATGGGAGCGCGGCACCATGGAGGCCCTGATGGCCAGTCCGGTGACCATGAGCGAGATCCTGCTCGGCAAGCTCGTGCCCTACTTCATCATGGGCATGGGCGGCATGCTGCTGTCGGTGGCCATGGCGGTGTGGCTGTTCGGCGTGCCGCTGCACGGTAGCCTGTGGCTGCTGGTGCTGTGTTCGGCCCTGTTCCTGCTGGTGGCGCTCGGCATGGGGCTGCTGATCTCCACGCTGGCGAAAAACCAGTTCGTCGTCGCGCAGGTCGCGGTGATCGTCACCTTCCTGCCCGCCTTCCTGCTGTCCGGCTTCATTTTCGACATCAACTCCATGCCCGCGGTGATCCAGGGTCTCACCCATGTCGTCGCCGCGCGCTACTACGTGGCCATCCTGCAGACGGTGTTTCTGGCCGGGGATGTGTGGCCGGTCGTGCTCGGCAACAGCCTGGCCCTGACGGGAATGGCGGTGCTGTTTCTTGGCCTGGCCTGGCGCAGGTCGCGCAAGAGGCTGGATTGACCATGTGGGCCCGTATCGTCGCGCTCGTGATCAAGGAGTTTCTCGCGCTGCTGCGCGACAAGGCCAGCCGTTTCGTGCTGATCGGCCCGCCGGTGATCCAGCTCCTGGTGTTCAGCTATGCCGCCAGCTTCGACCTCAACCATATTCCCTACGCGGTGTACAACGAGGACGCCGGCTACGCCTCGCGCGAATTGCTGGCGCGCTTCAGCGGGGCGGGAACCTTCACGCAGGTGGCCACGGTACGCGACGAGGCGCAGATCGCCACGCTGATCGACGACAAGTCGGCGCTCATGGTGCTGCATATCGGGCCCCATTTCACGCGCGACCTGCTGACCCACCGCTCCGCCGGCCTGCAGGTCATCCTCGACGGCCGCGATTCGAACACGGCCTCGCTCGCGCTCAACGACGTCAACGGCATCCTGCTGGATTTCAACCGACAGTGGGCGGCCGAACACAACTGGCCGACCGAACCGGCGCGGCTTGATGTTCGCGCCTGGTTCAACCCCAACCTGCTGTCGCGCTGGTTCATCGTGCCGGGCATCGTGGCCCTGATCACCCTGGTGGTGACCCTGCTGGTCACGGGGCTTTCGGTGGCGCGGGAACGCGAAATGGGCACCTTCGACCAACTGTTGGTCACGCCCATGCGCCCGGCCGAAATCCTGCTCGGCAAAGCCATTCCGGGCTTCATCGTGGGCGGCGCGGAGGGCGCGTTCATCGCGCTGGTGGCGGTGGCGTGGTTCCATATTCCCTTCGTCGGCAGCGTGCTGGCGCTGGCCCTGGGCATGTTCTTTTTCCTGCTGGCGGCCATCGGCGTCGGGCTCATGATTTCCTCGCTAGCCGTGACCCAGCAGCAGGGCCTGCTCGGCGTGTTCCTGTTCATGGTGCCGGCCATCATCCTGTCCGGCTTCGCCACGCCCATTGCCAACATGCCCGCGGCGGTGCAGCTTCTCACCCTCATCAATCCGATGCGCTATCTGCTCGTCATCGTGCGCGGGGTGTTTCTGGAAGGCAGCGGCGTGCACGATCTGCTGCCGCAGTTCTGGCCGCTGGCGCTCATCGGCCTGGCCAGCATGACGGCCGCGGCGTGGCTGTTCCGGCACCGCATGCAGTAAACCCGCCCAGGCGTTGTCCTCAGGCCTGCTGGGCAATGATCCAGGCGGCGATGACCGGCCAGACTTGCTTCAGCGTGCGCGCGCCCATGAACAGGCCGACATGCCCGCCCGGAACCATGCGCTTTTCGATCCGCGACTTGGGGGTGCCGAAGAGATGCTCGGCGGCGAACACCTGTTCGCGGCTGGTGATGTCGTCGCGCTCGCCGGCCAGGAGAAAGAGCGGGCAGGTGATGGCTTTCAAGTCGAGCCTGCGGCCGAGTGCCACGTACTCGCCTCTGGCCAGCAGGTTGCGCTTGAACAGCCGGTCGATGACCTGCAGATACCAGCGCCCAGGAAGGTCGAGCGGGTTCTCGTACCAGCGCTCGAAGGCCTCGGTCTTGGACAGCCAGGCCGGATCGTCGATGTGCTCGTACAAATCGATGTGTTCCTGCACGTAGTGCTGCTCCGGGTGCATGTTCTTCCAGCCGGCGAGCATGAACTTGCCCAGCATGAGACCGTTGCCGGCGGCGACCAGATCCTCGTAGAAGAGCATCGGGCTTTCCTTCACCATCTTCACCAGCGGACCGCGCCCGGCATGAGTGTCGATGGGCGATCCCGCCAGCACCAGGCTGGCGACCTTGTGGGGAAAGCGCGCCGCCAGCATGGCCGCCATCCAGCCGCCCTGGCATAGGCCGACGAGATGCACGCGCCCGCCGAGGTCGTCGATGCAGGCGAGCAGCTCGGCGAGGTATTGATCGACCTCGAGATCCTTCATGTCCGGCGTGGCCGAATGCCAGTCGGTCAGGTGCAGGTTCGCCACTCCGCCCGCACGCAGGGTCTGCATCAGGCTCTGGCCTTCGTGGTAGTCGGCGATCATGGATGTGTGCCCGGCATAGGGGGCATCGACCAGGGTCGGAAGGCCGGGAGCGCCCGGAGCCGAGTAATCGCACAGGTTCAGGGTGCGAAGAGCCAGGCGCACGCTGTGCGCCGTTGCAAGCCGGGGTTTGAGGCCGCCATGCAGGCGCGCTTCTTCGTCGAGGAACTTGACATTGCGCGCGGCGAGCTCGAGGCCCTGTTCGGCGAGGTCGGCGGCGAGCTGCACCGGCCAGAAAAAGGCCGAATTGATATTGACTTTGGAAGTCTCGTGACTTTGCGTGGTGGACATGACTAGACGATGGCGAAGCGCTGGAATGCAAGGTGCTTGGTTGCGTCGAGCGCCAGGGCAAACACGGCGCACGAGGCGAGCAGTCCGGCGACGAGCGCCGGCGGCACCGGCGCCATGAGCCAGCCCAGCGCGGCGAGAAGGCTTACCAGCGTGACGTCTCCCGCGCTGGCCAGCGCCATCCATCGGCCCGGCGCGAACGACCACAGCCGCCCGTCGGTGCGCAGCACATAGATGCACGCCTGGTTGGTGAAGACCAGGAGCAGGAACACCACGGTCTGCATCTGCTGCGTGCTCAGGTCCTGCGTGCTGCGTATCCACCAGTAGGCCGAGAAGGAGAACAGCAGCGACAGGGCGGCGAACACCGCCGCGGCACCGACCAGGCGCCGCACCGCCCAGCGCTGGGGTTTGGGCGCGGGCAGCACGCGGTCGGTGGCGATGCTCATGGTGACGAAGTCGTTGGCGAACAGCAGCAGCACGATCAGCATCGGCGAGATCACGAATTCGCCGGTGAGCCACAGGCCCAGCGTCAGGAACACCGTGATCTCGAAGGTCTTGAGGGTCTTGTTGAGGGTGTAGGTGAGCATGCGCCGGTGCACCTCGCGCCCGGCCCGCACCACGGTCAGCACGCCGCCCAGGCCCGGGTCGGTCAGTACCACGCCGGCGGCGGCCTTGGCGACGTCGGTGGCGCTGGCCACGGCGATGCCGAGTTCGGTACAGGCGTTGACATCCACATTCGCGCCAACACGCCCGGTTTGTGCCACCAGTTTGAGTTTTGGGAGTTTGCCGATCAAGGCGCGTGACAATTGGGTGCGCTCGCGATTGAGAACAATCACATCGGCATCTTTGAGTCGAACCGACAACTGGCCCAGGCCATTGACGGTGTTGGTGAAGACCTTGGCGTTATAAGGCTCAAGCTTGCTGGCACAGATCAACTTGCGTACTACATCCTGGTAGTCATCAAGAATCACAATGTTCATGAATTCAAACCCCCTGTAACTTGTTATTTGTCGGAAGTTTCCAATGCCATTGTCACTATTGTCTGCGCAAGCAGTTCAAGCCAGACGCAATTGACCTCAGGTCACAGAGCCGGGCAGGGCTTTCCCGGCACTGTTACGGGCGGGCGGTACCCGGGGTTGGAGAGGGAACCAGTATCTGCACTTTCAATTGATCTTCCAAAGCAGCATCGTACGCCTGGCTTTCTGCGGCGCTCCACGTCCGGGCGTATTGCTGGCGATCCTGCGCAGCCGTCGGCTGGCTGGCCTCAAGCCGGGCCATCACTTTGTTGATGCGCACCACCGCATAGCCGGCCATGCCCAAGTCAACCCCGGTCCAGGCCGGCAGCTTGCTGGCATCTGCGCTGAGCGCGGCAGCAACGATCTGAGGTGCCACATCATGCATCTGGTCGCGTGACACGATCACGGCGGCTGGCAAGGCAGCGGGTGCTGCATCTTTGCTCCACAGGGCCAGCTTGGCCGCGC
>MLJW01000491.1_pt1 | contig 16827 bp, 14 predicted proteins | sample 888231 | NCBI WGS metagenome assembly MLJW01 (sample SAMN05788063, study PRJNA343431) | mine drainage metagenome | isolation source: sample collected from the inflow into an acid mine drainage treatment plant... | place: Germany: Lusatia, lignite mining district
CGCGAGGACGGCCCGGTCGGCCGCGTCCAGCTCGGCGATGGCCCCGGCGGTGGCCGACGCCCGACGATCGCGCCACCGTTCGACGCGCTCCTGGGCCGACGGCGTCAGGGTGAGCCGCCCGACCCGGCGGTCGTCGGGGTCGGCCACCCGGGTCATGACCTCGGCCGCTACGAGCTGACCGACGAGGGTCGAGACGGTGTTCGGGGCGAGGGCGAGCTCCGCGGCCGCCTCGGCGACGGACAGGCCGGGTCGGCGGCGTACGAGCCGGAGCAGCTCGACCTGGGCGCCGGAGAGCGTCCCGGCAGGGAACGGTCCGCCGCCCAGACGGCGGGTGAGACGACGCAGCTGCCCGATCGCGGTGAACAGGCTGTCCGCCAGGACCACGTCGGCCGATGCGAGAGGAGGGGTGTCGGTCGCGAGTGCCATGCCGCCATGCTACCTCTCATTACCTCTGATACAGATGTATAACGTGCTCAGGTGTCGGATGCCGGCCGTCCCGGTCGGCCGACTGTGCCTCGGCGCGACCGACCCGCCAGCATCGGAACACCCGTCAACGATCGGCAGACCTGCCCCGGTCCGCAGCCGGCACGGTGCTCACCCGAGAGGACGCTCGGGCCGTGTCATACCGGAGTCCCCAGCTCATCCGGAAGAACGGCGCCGCCACGACAGAGCGCCGGCGCACCATGGGAGCGCTTCACCAGGCCCTTGGTCCCTTGTCATCAGGGCGATTGACGCTGACCGGATGTCGGTAAATGCGGCGAATGGGTGGAATTGTCACGCTTGTCACGCACAGACTGTTCACAGGGTGCAGCGTGGGTCTGGCAAGACCATTCGACCTCTCGCGAGGGCACGGATGAGAGTCCGAGCCTTGGCGCGTCGATCGGACTCGAGGGGCGCGGCGACCGGCGGATGGTGACCGAGAGCTGCACTGCCATGACCGCTGATCGAGGCACCCTGAAGAGACGAACGCGTCGCGGGTCGATGTTGGCCGGCGCGACTGCCGCACTCATGCTGCTGTCCCCCACGGCCTGGGCGGCCGGCCCTGGTGGTGGGGGCGGCGGCGTCCACGGCGGCGGTGGCGGCGGTGCCGGTGGCGGCGGTGCCGGCGGCGGTGGTGGCGGTGGTGGCGGAACCACGACAGGGTCGGTCTACTCCGACTTGGTGATCGCCCTGCGTGACGCGAACGGGGCACCGATCCTGAAGAAGTACGTCGTTCCCGCCACGACCGAGACGGCCGAGACCACCGAGTACTGCGTCCAGCCGGTGTCCTACGAGCAGGTTCCCGGAGTGACGGCTTCGACGAACCCGGTTGACGGCCGAGCCGTCTGGGTCATCCCGCTGCAGGGCGCGTGGATCGCAGCAGGCCCGCTGCCGATCTCGTTCACCGGGGCCTGTGACCCGCAGCCGCAGTACGCCGCGCTCGTCTCCGAGGTCGTGCTCGAACGGCTGAATCTCGCCCGCACGGCGGACAACGTGATCGCCACCAAGCTCGCCGACGTGACGACCAAGTTCCGGCTCGCGACCACCACCACCCTGGAGTCGACCGGCCGGATCAGCAACGACGGCACCCCCATCGACGCGTCACCCGAGAACGCGGCGATCTACCAGTCGTTGATGAAGACCGGCACCATTCCGGGGCTTCCCGCCAGCCCGACCACCATTCCCGGCCCGCCGGCCTCGATCGGACCGGTCGGCGGCACCGGGTCGAACAGCCAGTTCGACGCCTGGGAGCTGGCCGCGATGAACATCGGCGCGGCAGCGAGCAAGTCCACACCGCTCACCCTCGACGCCGTCGAGTACTACAACCGGATGATCGGGTTCCCGACGCCGGCCGACCCCACCGCGACACCGCCGGTGCCGGAGTACGTGTCTCCCTGGGGCGTGAGCTTCGTCAGGTCCGAGAACCCTGACAGCGCGGGCACCGAGATGACGACCGGTGAGCGGTTCGTGAACTACGACAGCTTCACCTACAACCGCTCGCAGACCTTCAAGGGCAGCGTCACGTGGCTCGACGTGCCATCGCTCACGTGGAAGGTCAGCAAGATCACCGACGTGGTGCCGTTCACCAACCTGTCCGACAGGGCGATCGGCAACCGCACGCTGACCGGTATCACGGCGTTCGCGCAGCTGGCCGACGACGTGCGGGCGCTGTGCAACTTCATCCCGGACAACACGTTCATCCCCGGCTTCTACATGGACGTCCCGGGTGTGGACACCACCGAGGCTCAGCTGAAGGCGATCCATGACCCGGCGGTCGACCTCGGCACGCTGCCGGAGAACGTGTTCCAGACGTACCCCTTCCAGATGACGGCGTCACTTCTCAACCCCTGGGGTGGCGACCTCATCGACAAGGCCCAGCTGCGCCTCACGATCGACGCCGACACTGCCCTCAAGGCAGGGGACGTGACAGCGACCGCCACCGCTGACGGCCAGGCCATTCCGTTCACGGTCGACGCAGCCTCCAACCTCGTCGGGACGTGGGGTCCCGACACCGGCTTCCCCGTGGCGCCGGGCTACAACGTCTCCACGACGTTCGACGTCACCGTCGCCGCTGGAGCGCCCGTCGGGGCGTACGGCGTCACGCTCGAACTGGTCGACCTCGACGCCCCCACGACGGTCCTGGCCCAGGAGACCGGCACGATCACCGTCAACGCCAATGCCTCGACCGTCCTGTGGGGAGACCCCCTCCCCAAGCTCGCCACCCAAGGAGTGGCGATGACGATCCCGCTGCAGGTCTACTCGCCCACGGCAGGCACCGGTCAGCTGGCGCTGACCGTGACCGGTCCCGGCGACGACACCACGACGCCGGAGACCGAGGTCACCAAGGCCGGTGACGTGACGATCTACGCCAGCAACGGGAGCGACATGGTGCCCTTGGACCTGACGCTGAACGCCGACGGCCAACTGGTGGGTACCTGGGACGCCGCGCTCGTAGCCGGCTACACCTCGGTGACCTGGTACACCACGGTCGCCGTGGGGGCGCTGGTGGGCAGCTACTCCTTCGACGTCCGCCTGCAGGGCGGGAACGCGCTCGAGCCGCTCGTCGTGTCCGTGTCCGCCCCCGAGTCACACGGCCAGAAGCCGCCGGACGCCGGCGACGACACCACGACGCCGGCGGTCTCGGCGGTCTCCGCGGTGGCTGGTGACGCCTCGGCAGACGTGACCTGGACGGTGTCCGGAACGACGGCCATCACCGAGTACCTCGTGTCGGCGTACGTCGGTACGAGCACGACCGCGATCCAGACTGTCCACGTGCCCGGTGCGGCCACGAGTGTCGAGGTCACCGGGCTTGCCAACGGCACCGGCTACACCTTCGATGTCGTGGCCACCGGCGCGGCCGGTACCGGCCCGACGTCGGCCCGGTCGGCCGTCGTCGTTCCCGCTACCGTGCCGGGTGCACCGGCTCTCGGTGCGGTCTCGGCCGGTGATGCGGTCGCGACGGTGACCTGGTCGGCGCCCGTCGATACCGGTGGTTCGCCCATCACGGGCTACGTCGTCACGGCGTACTTCGGCACGACAGTGGTCCAGACCATTCCCGCGAGCGCTGCGGTCACGCGTGTGGAGGTCACCGGGCTTGCCAACGGCACCGGCTACACCTTCGATGTCGTGGCCACCAACGCGGCCGGCCCTGGCCCGACGTCGGCCCCGTCGGCCGTCGTCGTTCCCGCGGCTGTGCCGGGTGCACCGCTGACCACGTTGGTCACGCGTGTGCCCTTCAGGCAGGTGCTCGCCGCGGCGCCGAACGCGTCCATGGCTTCGGTCCTGGCCGCGACGGGAGAGACTCCGCTGCCGCTGGCGATCATCGCTCTGGTCCTCCTCGGTGCGGGTGCGATGCTCCAGCCGCGGGTTCGGCGGGCGCTCTTCACCCGCCACTGATCCGCAGGTGGCCTGACCGCCACCCCCTGCCGCCGTCACGGTGGCAGGGGGTGGCGGCGTTTGCCGGTGGCGACAGCACCGTCACGAACCAGGCCGGTTCGCCTTCGTCCGCCGACTCCTTCCGACTGGCGACGGTCGGGTCCACACTCAGCGCAACACTTGGTACTGTCGCCGTCGCGGGGCGGGGTCCCGTGTGCCCGGGCTCGGCCCGGCGCACCATCAGCGACGACCTGTGACGAGGACTCCTGGGATGAACTTCTTCTACGCACTGCTGCTGGGCATCGTCGAAGGCGTCACAGAGTTCTTGCCGGTGTCGAGCACCGGTCACCTGACGATCGTCGAGAAGCTGCTCGGCCTGAAGGTCGACGACGCCGGCGTCACAGCGTTCACGGCGATCATCCAGGTCGGCGCGATCATCGCCGTGATCATCTTCTTCCGGGGTGACATCGGACGGCTGATCGCCGCGTGGGTCCGCGGGTTGATGAAGCCGTCCGAGCGCAGCCACCCCGACTACCGGATGGCGTGGTTCGTGATCATCGGCTCGATCCCGATCGGGATCGTCGGGTACCTCGGCAAGGACCTCGTCACGGGGAGCCTGCGGAACCTGTGGGTCGTGGTCGTCTCCCTGGTGGGGTGGAGCGTCGTGATGTGGGCGGCGGAGAAGGTCGGTCGCCAGACGCGGCCGGAGTCCGCGACCAACCTCAAGGACGTGCTCGTCATCGGCCTCATGCAGTGCATCGCCCTGGTCCCGGGCGTCTCGCGCTCGGGCACGACGATCAGCGCCGGCCTGTTCCGCGACCTCGACCGGGTCTCGGCGACCCGGCTGTCGTTCTTCCTGGCGATCCCCGCGCTGACCGCCGCGGGCGCCTACGAGGGGCTCACGCAGGCGAAGGCGATCAGCGCATCGGTCGGCTGGGCGCCGACGATCCTCGCGACGGCCGTCAGCCTCGTGGTCGCCTACGCCTCGATCGCCTGGCTGCTGCGGCTCGTCGCCCACCACAGCCTGGTGGTCTTCATCAGCTACCGCATCGGCCTCGCCGTCGTGGTCGCCGGTCTGCTGATCACGGGCGTCATCAGCGCGACGTAGTCCCTGTGGCGCGGCTCGCTGCCGCGTCGTCGAGCGACTGCCGCACGGCGCCCTCCCAGGCGCCGCTCGTGTCCACCACGAAGCAGAACTCGTTGTCCTCCGGGTCGGCCATCACGACGTAGCCGTCGCCGTCGGAGCCGATCTCGCCGGCGCCGAGCTCGCGTGCGCCCAGGCTGACCGCGCGCGAGATCGCGGACGCCGCGTCCGGCACGGCGATGTCGAGGTGGAGGCGGTTCTTCGGCGAGGACTTCGGTTCCGGTACGCGTTGGAAGGCGAGCAGGACGGGGTCGGCGCCCACCGTCGCCCACGCGGGGTCACGCACGACCCAGGGCGCCTCGAGGAGCGTCGCCCAGAACGCTGCGAGCGACTCCGGGTCTGCACAGTCGACGACGATCTCCTGGATCCGCGGCTTCATGGCGGCGACGCTAGCGCGCGCCTCCGACACCCTCCGACACGGGGACGAGCTCACCGGCGGGTACCGGGCCGGCGAGCACGTTGCCCGCGGTCGGCAGCGGGCACGTCCACGCCGGGTCGTATGCGCAGGACGGGTTGTAGGCGAAATTGAGGTCCACGACGAGCGTCCCGTCGGGTGACGTGCCGAGGTCCGCCCCCTTGACGGTGTCCAGCACGTACCGGCCGCCGCCGTACGTGCGGTCGCCCGCGAGCGCGTCCTTGACGGGCAGGAACAGCCCCCCACCGTACGACCGGAGCGACCACACATCGAGCCCACCGAGGCCGGCCAGCGCGACCCGCCCGACGCGAGCGAACCGGATCGCACCGTCGGGTCCGGTCGGGTCGACGAGAGGGCCGGAGCCCGGCTCCCGCACCGAGGCGCCGACGGCGTCGCCCACCGCCGCTCGGACCGACGCGGGCGCCGTGGGCGCGACGGTCCCGCCGCCTCGTGTCCCGGCCGGCGGGGTATCGGCGGGCACCGGTTCGATCTCGACCACGAAGCGGTAGGCCGGGTCGTAGGGCAGGACGCGCAGACCGGTGAAGCGCTCGCGGGCGCTCGGAGGCAGCGGGCTGGCCGGGTGCCGGCCGACGAGGTCGTCGCGCACCGAGCACCAGAGCGCGTGCGCCGCAGCGGGGTCGTCCGCGGTGCGCTCGCGCACCTGCTGGTACAGGGCGAAGACCCGACGCCGCCAGTCGACGACGTCGAGCAGCGCGGTCGTCACGGCCTCCCGGCCGAGGCCATCCGTCGGACGTCCGCCTCGACATCGGCGACGACCCTCGTCCGCCGCGCAGCGCGGACGAGCATCAGCAGGGACATGACGAGCAGCACGACCAAGGCCCCGTTGCGCGCGGCAAGGATCAGCGTGATGACCGGGTTGCCGCGCAGCATGTGGCTGTACTGCCACGGGTACACGATCTGGGTCGCCACACCGATGCCGAGCGTCAGCCAGCCGATCCGGAACCAGGGCCCCGGCGCGCGGGTCGCGATGGCGACCGCGATCGCCGGGGCGATCCACGTCATGTACTGGGGTGAGCCGACCTTGTCCGTCACGATCAGCGTCACGGCAAGAGCGAGCGCGCCCGGGAGCAGGACGTCCACCCCACGACGACGGGCGACCAGGAGCAGCACCGCGACGGCCGTGACGACCAGCACGAGCACCAGGTTCAGCACGGAGGCGGCCGTGACCGTCCCCGGTCCGGTGATCTCGAACGTGATGATCTGCGGGTTGTAGCCGATCTTCACCGCATGGGTGAACAGGCCGGCGAGCAGCCACGGCGTCGCGGCGACGGCCTCCACCTGAAGGCCGCGGGAACCCTGGTCCCCCAGGAACCCCGCGAGGAACGGAAGACCGCCCGCGGCTGCTGTCACGGCGACGACGACGGCGGTCACCACCGCTGCGGGGACGACGACGTCGCGGACCGGTCGCTTCGCCGCCGCCGCCAGGGCGATCAGCAGCGCGCCCGGAGCAACCTTGATCCACGCGCCGGCGGTCAGCAGCGCGCTCGCGGTGCGCGGGTGCCGGAACGCGGCCAGCAGCGCCAGCACCATGAGCGGCGCGACGATGCTGTCGAGGCGACCGAGGGCCACCGGTCCGAGCGCGGCGATGAACGCGAGCCAGCCCCAGGCGCCGAGCATGCCGTCGAGGCCCGCCGGCAGGTTCGCGTACCACTCCGGCCTCCCGTCGAGCTCCGACGTGTCGGCCGGTTCGACGTCGCGCCCCGTCAGGCGGTCACGAGAGGAGGCTCTGCTGAGCGCGCGCAGCGTGACGGCGTCGAGCAGCGTGACGAGGGCCGACCACCCGAGCGCGTAGGCGATCGGCGAGGTGATCGAGACCGCGGCCGGGATGAGGATCGGCAGCCAGGCGCCCACGGGATACACCCACGACCCGTCGAGACCGGGCCACATGCCGAACAGCAGGCCGGACTCGGCCCAGCGTCGGTACAGGTCGACGTCCCCGAAGGTCGAGACGCGGATGTAGAACACCCCGACGAAGATCAGCCACAGGTGGACGCCGGCGAAGGCCACCCAGAGCGCGGTACGAGAGCGGATCAGACGCGTCATTCGATCACCCTGCCGTCGACGGGGTCAGAGCGGGAGCCGAGCTGCTCGTGCGGAGCACGGTGATGAAGGCGATGAACAGGACGACGACCGCGACGACGAGCACCAGGCCGACGTAGCCGAGCCAGAGCCCTACCGTGGCCAGCCGGCCGCCGCCGTCACCGGTCCGCGCGATCTGCGCGCGCGCCTTGTGGCCCGCCACGACCGCGATGACCGACCCGAAGAACGGGAGGACGTTGAAGCCGCAGATGCCGGCCACGAGGCTGACGATCGCGACGACGTTCGTCGGCCGGGTCGAGTACGTCACGGCCGCTCCCGGCGGCGGGTAACCGCTGCTGGACTCGGACACTCGCACCTCGTTCGGTCAGGCGCATCGATCGCGATGACGACACGGCTGCAGGAATCATCCCACGGGAACATGTGAGTCCGCTGGGTCGCTAAGGTGCCCCCGGGCCACCTGCAGCGAAGCGGACGCGTCGGCATGGACCGGCCGCCGGGAGCCCACACGATACACACGAGGGGATCCCCATGAGCATCGGTTGGCGCACTCACGGCGACGGCCGCACCGTCGCACCTGGCGCCGTCGTGAATCCGGACGAGCGACTGAGCTGGCCGCGCACCATCGGCATCGGCATGCAGCACGTCGTCGCGATGTTCGGCGCGACGTTCCTGGTGCCGATCCTCACCGGGTTCTCGCCCGCGACCACGCTGTTCTTCTCCGCGGTGGGGACCGTGACCTTCCTGCTGATCACCGGGAACCGGGTGCCCAGCTACCTCGGGTCGAGCTTCGCGTTCATCGCGCCGATCCTCGCGGCGACCGCGACGGGCGGGAAGTCCGTCGCCCTCGGCGGGGTCATGGTGACCGGGCTGCTGCTCGCCGTCGTGGGCCTCGTGGTGCACCTTGCGGGGTCCCGCTGGATCGACGTGGTGATGCCGCCGGTGGTCACCGGCACGATCGTCGCGCTGATCGGTCTCAACCTGGCACCCGTCGCGTGGGGCACGTGCAACCAGTCGGTCGTCGGCGGGAAGATCGTCGAGTCGTGCACCAACGGGTTCCGCGCCGCACCCCTCACCGGGCTCGCGACCCTGCTGGCGATCGTGCTGGTGACGGTCGTGTTCAAGGGGATCCTTGGCCGGCTCTCGATTCTCGTCGGGGTTCTCGTGGGGTACGCCGTCGCGGTGCTCCGCGGTGAGGTCGACTTCACGGCGGTGCGGGCCGCCGGCTGGTTCGGGCTGCCGACGTTCACCACGCCGACCTTCAACCTGGCGGTGCTCGGGCTGTTCGTCCCCGTGGTGTTCGTCCTGATCGCCGAGAACGTCGGCCACGTGAAGTCGGTGGCGGCGATGACCGGCAAGGACCTCGACCCGCTCACGGGGCGCGCGCTGCTCGCCGACGGCATCGCGACGACCCTCGCGGGACTCGGTGGCGGGTCGGGCACCACGACCTACGCCGAGAACATCGGCGTGATGGCGGCCACCAAGGTGTACTCGACGGCCGCGTACTGGGTCGCTGCGGCGACCGCGCTGGTGCTGAGCATGTCGCCGAAGTTCGGTGCGGTCGTCGGGACCATTCCTGCGGGCGTGCTCGGCGGTGCGACGACGGTGCTCTACGGGATGATCGGTATCCTCGGGGCGCGGATCTGGGTGCAGAACAAGGTGGACTTCTCCAACCCGGTGAACCTCACCACTGCCGCGGTCGCGCTGATCGTGGGCGTCGCGAACTACACCTGGACCCCGGGGAACCTCACGTTCGCCGGGATCGCGCTCGGCACGGCCGCGGCGATCGGGACGTACCACCTGATGCGGGGTCTCGCCGCGTGGCGAGGCACGCATGCCGAGCCGGTGAGCCCCGCGTCGGTCCCCGGTGGCGAGGAGCTCGCCACCGCGCACTGACGGGTCGACCTGCACCGCCGTGACCGCGGTGGTGCAGGTCGACCGCAGGTCGGTCTCCGCCCAGCTGCACGTCGGCGGGGTGCCGGGTTCGGGTCAGCCCGCAGCGCCGGTCGCCGGTGCGGTCGCCCCGTCGGCGCCCGAGTTCGTGTCCGCCGTCGGCGCGGGTGCGGGGGTGATCGACGCGATCGGCACGCAGCCGGCATAGGCCGCGAGAGGCGTTCCCGGTGTCACGGTGACCTTGTCCGGCGCGAGAATACTGGTGAAGAGGTCGCCGACGGCGATGTCCACCGTGGCGTCCGTCCGGGCGTCCAGCACGAGCGACGGCTTGTCGAACTGCGCCGCCACCGTGTATGCCGCCACCAGGCCGTTCGAGCCGAACATGATCCGCGCGGAGTCCGGCACCGTCAACGGGTAGTTGCCTGTCCCGAGCACGGTGAACCCGCGCGCGGTCAGGTTCGTGGCGGTCGCCCCGGCCAGGCCGGGTGTCTTCGTGGCGTTGAGCACGTTGACCTGGACGTCCTTGTACGCCAACGGCTTGGCGCCCTTGGGCGGGCACGGCACGGGCGCGTCGGTCGCGACCTTGGGCGCGTCGGACGAGAACCCGCGCGCGAACGGCGGGTTGATGGTGCCGGTGAAGATCGCCGAGGCGATGAACGCGGCCACCGCGAGACCGGCGATCAGGCCGCCGAAGATCACGGCCTGGCGCTCGCGCTTGTGCCGGTGACGGAGGATGCGCTGGCGCGCGGGGTCGCGGGTCGTCATCTCAGGAGATCACCAGGACTCGGGCGTGCAGGACCGCACGCTGCTGAAGGGCCGCGCGGACCGCCCGATGCAGGCCGTCCTCGAGGTACAGGACACCGCGCCAGTCCACGACGTGCGCGAACAGGTCGCCGTAGAAGGTGGAGTCGTCGGAGAGCAACGTGTCGAGGTTCAGGGTGCGCTTGGTCGTGATGAGCTCGTCGAGCCGGACCTGACGCGGCGCGATCTCCGACCACTGCTTGACCGTCTCGTACCCGTGGTCCGGGTAGGGCCGACCGTCGCCGACTGACTTGAAGATCACCTGGGTGAGTCTAGGCGCGACTTCGGCGGCGGTCGCCAGTGGCGCGCGGGGTGGCCGCTCCGCCGGTGCGCGAGCCACCGCATCACGGTGCGGGCACCCGGGGTCGGCGGCCGTCGACCCGATGTGCCGGTGTCAGAGATGTGTGAAGAAGACGTCGCGGACCGCTAGGGCTTCGACAATGCGCCGGTCGCGGCGTGTCCGGGGCGGTACGACAGGGTGGTGCGCGTGTGCGCGCCGACCGCGCGGCTCCGTCCGCGGTCGTCCGACGTCGGAGGTGCTCCTTCCATGGCCGACCTGGCCTTCCTCGCGCTGACGGTGGCGTTCTTCGCCGTCCTCGCGCTCGTCGCACGCAAGCTGGACCGATCATGACCGGCGAGGACTGGGCCGGTCTCGTGATCACCGCCGCGCTGCTCGTGTACCTCTTCCGGGCCCTGATCCGAGCGGACAAGACGCGATGAGCACACCCTGGATCGCCGTCGCGCAGATCCTCGTCCTCGTGGTCGCCCTGGCCGCGGTGCACGTCCCGCTCGGCGGGTACCTGGCGCGTGTCTTCACCTCGGCCCGCCACCTGCGCGTCGAGCGTGCGGGGTACCGCGCGCTGCGGGTCGACCCGGACGCCGACCAGCGCTGGAGCACGTACCTGATGTCGGTGCTGGGCTTCTCCCTGGTCTCCGTCCTGCTCCTCTACGGGCTGGAACGCCTGCAGAACCACCTGCCGCTGTCGCTGGGCGCGCCCGCGATGGACCCGGCCGGAGCGTGGAACACCGCGGTCTCGTTCGTGACCAACACGAACTGGCAGTGGTACTCCGGCGAGACCGCCGCCGGCCACCTGCTCCAGATGGCCGGCTTCGCGGTGCAGAACTTCCTGTCCGCAGCTGTCGGCATCGCCGTGGTCGTCGCGCTGATCCGCGGGCTGGCACGCTCGGGAGCCGACGGGCGGGTGGGCAACTTCTGGTCCGACCTGGTGCGGACCGTCGTGCGGATCCTGCTGCCGCTGTCGGTCGTCGTCGCCGTGGTGCTGATCGGGATGGGCGTGATCCAGAACCTGTCCGCCCACACCGCGATCGCGACCCTCGCCGGCGGGAGCCAGCACACGCTCGGCGGCCCGGTCGCGTCGCAGGAGGCCATCAAGGAGATCGGGACCAACGGGGGCGGCTTCTTCAATGCCAACTCGGCGCACCCGTTCGAGAACCCGACGCCGCTGAGCAACCTGCTCGAGATCTTCCTGCTGCTCGCCATCCCGTTCTCGTTGCCGCGGACCTTCGGGATCATGGTCGGCGACCGCCGCCAGGGCTGGGCGATCGCCGGCGTGATGGGTGTGCTGTGGGCCGGCGCCGTCGGCCTGCTGACCTGGGCGGAGCTCGCCGGTCCGGGGGTCGTGCCCGCCGCAGCCGGTGCCGCGATGGAGGGCAAGGAGACCCGCTTCGGCACGGCGGCCAGTGCCTTGTTCGCGGCCTCGACCACCTCGACCTCGACCGGCGCGGTCAACTCGATGCACGACTCGCTGACCGCAGCCGGGGGTGGGGTCGCGATCTTCAACATGCAGCTCGGGGAGATCTCCCCGGGCGGTGTCGGGTCGGGCCTCTACGGGATGCTCGTGCTCGTGATCGTGGCGGTGTTCATCGCCGGGCTGATGGTCGGGCGCACGCCCGAGTACCTGGGCAAGAAGATCGGTCGCCAGGAGATCACCCTGGTCGCCCTGTACGTGCTCACGACCCCCGCGATCGTGCTGACCGGCACGGCCGTCGCGATCGCGACGCACGCCGGGCAGGCCGGGATCCTCAATCCCGGGTCCCACGGCCTGTCCGAGGTCCTCTACGCCTTCACCTCGGCGGGCAACAACAACGGCAGCGCGTTCGCCGGCCTCAGCGTCTCGACGCCGTTCTACGACACGTTGCTCGGGCTCGCGATGCTCCTCGGCAGGTTCGTGCCGATGGCGCTCGTGCTGGCCCTCGCCGGGCGGTTCGCGACCCAGAAGACGGTTCCGCCCAGTGCCGGCACCCTGCCGACCCACCGACCGCTGTTCGCGGGCCTGCTGATCGCCGTCGCGCTCGTCGTCGTCGGCCTGACCTACATCCCCGTCCTTGCTCTCGGCCCGATCGCGGAGGCGTTGTCATGAACCCGACTGTGCTGGATCCGACGGGTCCGTCGGTCGACCCCGAGACCGCGGCGCACCCGCGGTCGCGCGCCGCCGGACGCCAGGCGCTCGGCGCCCGTCAGCTGGTCGCGGCCCTGCCGGCGGCCCTGCGCAAGCTCGACCCGCGCGAGCTGGTCGGCTCGCCGGTCATGTTCGTCGTCGAGGTCGGTGCGGTCGCGTGCACGGTGCTCTCGATCGCCCACCCGAGCCTGTTCGCCGTCTCGATCACGCTGTGGCTCTGGGCCACGGTGCTCTTCGCGACGCTTGCGGAGTCCGTCGCGGAGAGCCGTGGCAAGGCCCAGGCGGCCGGGCTGCGCGCCTCGCAGGCCCAGACGACGGCGCGCAAGGTCGTCGCCCAGCAGGACACCCTCGAGTACACGACGGGGCGCGCCGACCTTCCCACGACCGAGGTCTCGTCCTCGTCGCTGCAGGTCGGTGACGTGGTCGTCGTCGAGGCGGGGGAGACGATCCCCGGTGACGGCGACGTGGTCGAGGGGATCGCGAGCGTCGACGAGTCCGCGATCACCGGCGAGTCCGCCCCCGTGATCCGGGAGTCCGGCGGTGACCGGTCCGCGGTCACGGGCGGCACCGTGGTGCTCTCCGACCGGATCGTCGTGCGCATCACGGCACCGGCCGGTCACACGTTCGTCGACCGGATGATCGCCCTCGTCGAGGGCAGCGAGCGGCAGAAGACCCCCAACGAGGTCGCGCTGAACGTGCTGCTCACCTCGCTCACGATCATCTTCCTGCTCGCCGTCGCGACGCTGCAGCCGTTCGCGATCTACTCGGGTTCGCGCCAGTCGCTGATCGTGCTCGTCGCGCTGCTCGTGTGCCTGATCCCGACGACGATCGGCGCGCTGCTCTCGGCGATCGGGATCGCCGGCATGGACCGGCTGGTCCAGCGCAACGTGCTCGCGATGTCCGGCCGTGCGGTCGAGGCCGCCGGCGACGTCGACGTGCTGCTGCTGGACAAGACCGGCACGATCACCCTCGGCAACCGTCAGGCCGCCGAGCTCATCCCCGTCGAGGGGGTCGACGCCACCGAGCTTGCCGACGCGGCCCAGCTGTCCTCGATGGCGGACGAGACCCCGGAGGGTCGCAGCGTGCTCGTCCTGGTCAAGGAGCAGTTCGGGCTGCGTGCGCGGGAGTCCGGCGACCTCGTCGGCGCCGAGCTCGTGCCGTTCACGGCGCGAACCCGGATGAGCGGGCTGGACCTGCCGGACCCGGTGGGCTTCACCGGTGCGAGCGGCGAGGGCGTCCGGCACATCCGCAAGGGTGCCGCCGCGGCGGTGACCGCCTGGGTGCACGCGACCGGCGGCCACACCGGACCCGACGCGGCCCGGATCGTCGACGCGATCAGCTCGTCCGGTGGCACACCTCTGGTGGTCGCCGAGCGCCGCGGTTCGGATCCGGCGCGGGTGCTCGGGGTGATCCACCTCAAGGACGTCGTCAAGCAGGGGCTGCGCGAGCGCTTCGCGGAGCTGCGCGCGATGGGCATCCGGACCGTCATGGTCACCGGCGACAACGCGGTCACGGCGCGGGCGATCGCGGCGGAGGCCGGCGTCGACGACGTCCTCGCGGAGGCGACCCCGGAGGACAAGCTCGCGCTGATCCGGCGCGAGCAGGCCGGTGGGCGACTGGTCGCGATGGCCGGCGACGGCACCAACGACGCGCCGGCCCTCGCCCAGGCCGACGTCGGCGTCGCGATGAACACCGGCACGACGGCCGCGAAGGAGGCCGGGAACATGGTCGACCTCGACTCGAACCCGACCAAGCTCATCGAGATCGTGCAGATCGGCAAGCAGCTGCTGATCACGCGCGGTGCGCTCACGACGTTCTCGATCGCCAACGACGTCGCGAAGTACTTCGCGATCCTGCCGGCGATGTTCGTGCTGGTGTTCCCGCAGCTCTCGGTGCTCAACGTGATGCGCCTGTCGAGCCCGCAGTCGGCGATCCTCTCGGCCGTCATCTTCAATGCGCTCATCATCATCGCGCTGATCCCGCTCTCGCTGCGCGGGGTGCGCTACCGCCCGGCGGCGGCCTCGGTGATGCTGAGGTACAACCTGCTGGTGTACGGACTGGGGGGCCTGATCGCCCCGTTCCTCGGCATCAAGATCATCGACCTGATCGTCTCCCTCTTCCCCGGGATCGGCTGACATGACCACCTCCGACCTCACCTCCGCGTCGATCTCGGCCCGGGGCAGCGCACCGCGCTCCCTGGGCGCCAACGTCATCGCGTTCACACGCCAGACCTGGGCCGGGCTGCGCGTGCTGCTCGCGCTCACCCTGCTCCTCGGGATCGGGTACCCGCTGGTCGTCACGGGCGTGGGGCAGCTCGTGTTCCCGTGGCAGGCCAACGGGTCCCTGCTCGCGGCTGACGGCAGCCACGTCACCTCGGCGGCGGGCAGCGCCCACGGCCCGGCGATCGGCTCCGCCCTGATCGGGCAGGGCTTCTCCGGGCCCACCTGGTTCCACCCGCGGCCGTCGGCCGCAGGCGCGGGCTACGACACCCTCGCCTCGGGCGGCTCGAACCTCGGGCCGACCAACCCCACCCTGCTGGCGACGGTCCAGGAGCGCCGGGCGACGGTCGCGGCGGAGGACGGCGTCGACCCGAGCACGGTCCCGCCGGACGCCGTCACAGCCTCCGCGTCGGGGCTCGACCCCGACATCTCGCCGGCCTACGCGCGCGAGCAGGTCGCGCGGGTCGCCGCTGCCCGTGGCCTGCCGGTCGCCCGGGTCGCCGCGCTCGTCGAGCAGCACGTCCAAGGCCGCACGCTCGGGATCCTGGGCGAGCCACGGGTCGACGTGCTCGCGCTCAACCTCGCCCTGACGACAATGGCCCCATGAGCAGCGACGGCCAGCTCGGCGTGACCGAGTCGGCAGCCACCCGGGCCGGGAGGCTGACCGTCTACTTCGGTGCGGCGCCGGGCGTCGGGAAGACGTACTCGATGCTCGACGAGGCCCACCGCCGCCAGGACCGTGGCACCGACGTGGTGGTGGGCTTCGTCGAGACGCACGGTCGCGCCGGCACCGCCGCCCAGCTCGTCGGCCTCGAGGAGGTGCCGCGCTGCACGCTGACCTACCAGGGACGCGAGTTCACCGAGCTCGACGTCGACGCGGTGCTCCGGCGCGCCCCGCGCGTCGCGATGATCGACGAGCTCGCGCACACGAACGTCACCGGCTCCCGGCACGAGAAGCGCTGGCAGGACGTCGAGGAGCTGCTCGATGCCGGGATCGACGTCGTCACCACCGTCAACGTGCAGCACCTCGAGTCGCTGAACGACGACGTCCACGCGATCACCGGCGTGCGCCAGCGGGAGACCGTCCCGGACCGCGTGGTCCGGGACGCCGACCAGATCCAGCTGATCGACCTGCCTCCGCAGGCGCTGCGTCGACGACTGGCGCACGGGAACGTGTACCGCGCCGAGCAGATCGACGCGTCGCTGTCGTCCTACTTCCGGATCGGGAACCTGACCGCCCTGCGAGAGCTGGCCCTGCTGTGGCTGGCCGACCGGGTGGACGACGCGTTGACCACGTACCGGCGCGACGAGCGTATCGAGGCGCCGTGGCCCGCTCGCGAGCGCATCGTCGTGGCCGTGACCGGAGGTTCGGAGGGAGAGACGCTGATCCGGCGCGGTGCCCGGATCGCCCAGCGTGCTGCCGGTTCCGAGCTCGTGGCCGTCCACGTGCTGGCCACCGACGGACTCCCCAGCGCGCCGCCCGCCGCGATCGCCGCGCAGCGCAAGCTCGTCGAGTCGCTCGGCGGGGTGTTCGACACGGTCATCGGCGAGGACGTCGCGTCGGCCGTCGTGGACTTCGCCCGCGCCGTCAACGCGACCATGATCGTCGTCGGGGTGTCACGGCGCGGCAGGTGGCGGGAGGCGCTCTCGGAGAGCTACGGCGTGGAGATCGCCCGGCTCGCGGAGAACATCGACGTGCACCTGATGACCCACGAGGGTGCGCGCGGCGGTCGCCGGTCCCGTGCCGGCGTGGCGCCGTTGTCCGGCCGGCGGACCGCCGCCGGCTGGGTCCTTGGTCTCGTCGGCACGGCGGTCCTCACCGCGGTGCTCCACGCACTACGGGCGAGGCTCGGACTGCCCAGCGACATCGCGCTGTTCCTCGCCCTCACCGTGGCGGTCGCCCTGGTCGGTGGTCGGTGGCCGTCGGTCGTCAGCGCCGTGGTCGGCTTCCTCGCGCTGAACTTCTTCTTCACCCCACCGACCGGAAGGTTCACGATCGCCGATCCGGAGAACGCCCTCGCC
>MLJW01000492.1_pt1 | contig 16770 bp, 20 predicted proteins | sample 888231 | NCBI WGS metagenome assembly MLJW01 (sample SAMN05788063, study PRJNA343431) | mine drainage metagenome | isolation source: sample collected from the inflow into an acid mine drainage treatment plant... | place: Germany: Lusatia, lignite mining district
GTACTCGGAAAAGCTCGTCTGCATCGTCGTTCCTCGCGCCCTCCGGCGCTCAGGACCATTGTTCCAGTTTGTTCCTCGTTCGGCCAGCGCGCAACGCCGGCCGTGCAGAATTGTTCAGCGTTTCCCTTGGAATCGCCAATATGGGAAACAACCGCATTTTTGCCGGAGTCGATCTGACGCAAAGGTGTGCAGCAACGTCCGCTGCCGCGGAAAAACGCGCGAAAAATCTATTCCTTAGGAAATTTGAGCGTAAATCCTAGGGAATACGTCCCGCGCGCTTACGCCCTGGCGGCAAGCTCGAGACAGTCGGAGATGTGGCGTTCCGAACCTTAATTCTTAATTTCATGGTTGGAGCGAGGTGATCGCTGAGTCGCCGTTTTGCCAATTACGCAGCGGTCTTCGGTGAGATCGTGGTGTGGTTGGTGAAAGCCAGGCCATAGGATTCATGCGCATAGAACTTAGGATTTATCTTTGTTTGCCATTTGTGCGTGCATGCTGTATAATCACAAACTCAATCATGAGTGCGCTCGAAACCACCGTCGAACTGACCACCTCGCGCAAAGGTCTGGTGGCGGTGGCGCATACGTATGCGCAAGCGGTCGAGCTCCTTGAGCGTGTAAACGCTGCGCTTGCCGAGGTCGCGGGCGAGATTAAGGTTCGAAACCCCGCTGCACTGCGTTTGCAACACCTCCGCGGGAGCAAGACCAAAATGGTGGGCTCCGCTGCAGGGAAGTCGCTGCTGGGCAAACCTGTTGCGACCTCCGCGCTCCGGCTGCGACTTAACAACTGCGGCGGCAATAGTTGCGCCGGGTGTCCTCATCCACACTGGGGTGTGTGGCGTGCCTATCGCGACCATGCGACCGGTGCAACGCGCAACTTCATGTCTGAAGTGCGGGGCACAGCGCAGCTATGGGCCTACGCCAAGCGTGCCCCGGATGCCTCAACCATGGCCCTCGTTGGCCGGGCTCTGGCCCTGATTGAGCGTCGCAATAGGCTTGTGTCCGCGTTTGCATCGCTCGGCAAAATCGCCCGGGCGCAGACGACGGAACTGCGCTCCCTCCCTGGCGCTGCTGGGGTTACACAAGCGCTTTTTCGAGCTGAGGCCAGGTGCTAAGCGCCAGCTCGGTCGCGCGCCGGCAATCCCGTTCATTCGCGCCCGTTCCCCGGGATCCCCGTTGCTCACGCGTCTTGCGATGCGTAGAGACCCCATCCATCACAGGTCATGCGCGGGATTTTTGCGTCCATCTGCCATGCAACCGCCCGCCCACGACATCGTGCGAGCCACCTGCCGTGTGTGATCTGGACGTGCGTACAGTCTTTACCGCAGCGGCTGTTCCTCGGCCGAAACGGGCACTGGCACCCCGCTGAGGCAATGACGGCCGTAATGCGCTCAGCGGTCGCTGAGGTCGTCAGCACCCTGAGCGGCTGCTTCCCGAGCGGGACAGATGCCGGTGTCGGCCCGTTGCAACTGCTCGGCGTCGCGATGGCCCGCTGGCCGGTCCAGGGCAGACCAACCTCTCAACGTTTTGCGTGCTTGGCGGAAGCTCCGTCAACGCAGCGAGCTCTGATCGAGCTCCTGACGGCGAGCAAGATTTGGCGCAGCAAGGTGTCGCGCCTGTTCATCAGAATCCTTCAGGCGCCGATTGCGCCATGATGCTCGCGCGCCTGAGAGCGTGGGAGAGAAGATCCTGTTGCCCCTATTTCGGGGCCGGACGTCTTCAGTCCAACAGCTTATTCAGCAGGCTGCGCATGGCCGCGGAGTCATAGTCGCGCCCACCGATGGCCCGGGCAACGATGCGTCCCTGCTTGTCGATCAGGTAGGTCGACGGGATCCCCATGACGCCGAAGGCGTGGGCCGTGCGGCTCTTGCCGTCCAGCAGCACCGGGAAGGTGGGCGACGGAGACAGTTGTCCCATGAAGGCGAACACGCTGTCGACGCTTTCGCCCTGGTCCAGCGCAATCACCACGAAGGGCTTGCCCTTCATCGACGCGTAGAGCTTCTCGATCGAGGGCATCTCGGCGCGACACGGCGGGCACCAGGTGGCCCAGAAGTTCACCAGCACGACCTTGCCGTGGTATTCGGCCAGGCTGTGGGTCTTGCCGTCGATGTCTTTCAACGTGAAGGGCGGGGCTGCCCGTGGAGGCTCCACCGGGGTCATCGACGGGGTCGCGGCGTGTGCACAGACGCCCATGCCAGCCAGCGCCAACAGGCCGACGGCCGCAATGCGTTTCAGGCGATCAAGGCCGCGAATCGCGGGGGGCGCACTGGACGCCGCGCACGACGGCATGGTGTTCGATGGCATCTTGCTTCCACTCGTAGCTCAGGTTGAAACGGGTTCCCGCCGGCAGGTCCACTGTCGTGAAGCCCTGCGCCCAGTCGCCCGGCTGCAGGGTCTGGCGCGGCGGCAGGATGGACCAGTCCGCGGCGAGGCCAAAGGTCTTCCAGCGTGCCAGCCAATCGGTCTTGGTGATCAGGCGGTGCCTCTTGCCATCCACCGTGGCCGCCCGCCAACGGCCGACGTCGTAGCGGACGGGCTGTGCGGCGGAATTGCGGATGGTCGTGCCGAACACGCACACGGCGGCGACTTCGCGCACAGCGCCTCGCGGATATCCCATGTTCTCGAAAAACGCCTGTGCCTGCTCGCCGTCCAGCGGCGTCAGCTGCACGCTGAAGCGGGCCCCCTTGCTCTGCCACGTCGGCGGGCCCGCGGCAGCATCCGCTGGGGCGGCGGTCTGCCAGCAGGCCAGGGCGATCAGGTTCATCAGCAAGACGCGGCGCGGCACGCTCAGCCCTCCGATTCCACAGCAAGCCCGAGCAGGACTTTGGCGTCACGCCTCGACTCGATCCAGATCGTCCCCATGGCGCCCAAGAAAATACAAGCCAGGCCCAACGCCGAGCCCAGCGACAGCACAGACAGGCCGCTGAGCCCATGCCCGACCGTGCAGCCCAGACCGAGCACGGCACCGGCTCCGGTCACCAGCGCGCCCAGCAGGCGCAGCGCCAACTCGCGCGAGGCTCGGGGCAGCTGCACGCGGAATTCCCGGCGCGCGACCGCGGACATGAGCGCGCCGAGGAAGGTCCCGAGAACCAGCACCACGCCGAAGGTGAAGGTCTGCGCGCGGGCATGCATGGCGAAATGCGCCAGGTCGCTCAAGGGGCCGGCGAAGCTGAAGGACTGCACGCCCATGCCATCGGGAGGCTGGCTCATGAATGCGGCGTCGTTCGCCGCGCGCGCCCCGATCGGGCCGGCGGTCAGCCAGTAGCCGGCGGCCACTGCCAACCCGACCAGCGCCGAGCCGGCCCAGCGCCGACGCCGTCCGTCGCCTGCCGATGCGCGCGCGGCAATCACCAGCACCAGCGCGCCCAGGGCAAGGCCGAGCAGCGCGCGGGCCTGCCAGCCGTAAAGGCCCAACAGCGAATCGAGTCCCTGGCTCTGCCACCCCCAGCGGCCCAGGTCCACTTTCAGTCGCACGATCCACGGGGCGATCCAGTCGTTGAACACAAAGCCGCTGGTCATCGCGAAGGCGGCGAGGCTCATCGCGCCCAGCGACAGCAGGGCCTGCACGCTGCCTTGCGCGCTGCGCACGAGGCTGCGCATGGGACAGCCGCGCGCCAGCACCATGCCCGAGCCGAAGAGCAAGCCACCGAGCACGTAGCGTCCCCAGGGGAACTGCTGCGACCGATACGGTGGGTGCGAGGGCTGCAGACCCTGCAGCAGCAGCCATTGCAGCCCCGCCACGGCGAGCAGCGCGAAGCCGGTCGCGGCAAAGTAGGCGGCCAGACGCTGTGGTCGCCCCTCCAGCACGGCCTCGCGCAGTCCTCCCTGTGGACAGAACTGCGTTGCCTGCGCAGCGCCGCCGAGCACCAGCGAGACGAGGAAGCCGCCCGCGAGCAGTTGCGTGATCGAATTCAAGGGCGTGGCTCCTGCGGTGGGTGGCCCGGATGGGTTTCCTGCGCGCGCAGGAGCACCCAGGCGCCGGAGGCCAGCAGCCACGCCGTGGCGACCCAGAAGGCCGGCTCGATGGTGCCGCGCGCCTGGGCCACCAGGCCAAGCACCAGCGCGCCGATCGCGTAGCCGGTGTCGCGCCAGTAGCGGTAGGTGCCCAGCGCCGAGCTGCGCCAGCTCGGGTGGGCGATGTCGGCCACCGCGGCGATCAGGTTGGGATAGAGCAGGGCCATGCCCACGCCCATGACCACGGCGGCCGCCAGCCACGCCGCGAAGCCGCGCACCAGCACGGCGGCGGCCACGCCGGCGCCGAGCAGCCACAGCCCGGCCACCACCGGGCGCTTGCGCCCGATGCGATCCGACAGCGGGCCGGTCCACAGCTGCGAGGCACCCCAGCTCAGCCCATACACCCCGGTGACCCAGCCGACCTGCACCAGGCCCAGCCCGTGGCCGTTCAGGTACAGCGGGAACAGCACCCACAGAAGGGTGTCGGCGACCTTGTTCGCCACGCCGGCCTGGCACAGCGCCGAGAAGGTGGGATGGCGCCACGACACGTAGGCGAACACCTGGCGCGACGTGGGATGCTCGGCCAGGCCCTCGGCGAAGCGCGGTCGAGGGCCCGTGTGCGTACCGCTGGCGTGACGATGGCGCTCCGCGTGAGCCCACGGCAGGGTCTCGCGCACGAACACCAGCGCGGTCAGCAAGGCGATGGCGATCACCACGCTGGCGAAACCCAGCAAGGCCTCGCGCGGACCGACCAGCTGGGCCAGCCACGCGGTGGCCAGGCCCGCCAGGCCGACCGCGGCGTAACCGGCGAACTCGTTGATGCCGGTGGCCAGCCCCCGCTGCTCGGCGCGCGTGATGTCCACCTTGCTGGTGACGGTCATGCTCCACGCGAATCCCTGGTTGATCCCCAGGAACAGGTTGGCGGCGACGATCCACCACCACGACTGCGCGAAATAGATCAGCAGCGGGATCGGGATGGCGGCCAGCCAGCCCAGCACCAGCACGGTCTTGCGCCCGATGCGCTCGGACAGCCGCCCGGCGACGAAGTTCAGCGCTCCCTTGACCAGCCCGAAGGAGATGACGAAGGACAGCAGGTACAGGAACGAGGTCTTCGGCACGCCGAAGTCGCGCGCCGCGACCACCGGCAGCACGGTGCGTTCCATGCCGATGACCAGCCCGACGAGGAACACCTGCACCGCCTGCCAAACGAACTGGTGCAGGTTGATGCGGATGCCTTGAGGATACGCGTCGTGCGGCGACGCGGCCATACGGGGCCACGGGGTGCTCATGCCGCGACGTTGGCGGCGACGATGCGCTGCATGTCGGCCGGGCGCGGCGGGATCTCGGCGCACAGCTGTTCGATGAACGCCTCGCGCGACAGCCCAAGCAGCGGGTTGAATCGCTTCTCGAAGGCCAGGGTCGACGCCGGCTTGCCCGACAGCCCGGCACCGCAGGCGCTGCCCGCCTGATGGCCGGGGTAGATCTCCAGCTCGGCGGGAAGGTTCAGCAGGCGCAGGTGCAACGAGTCGTACAGGCTGGCCGCCATCTCGCGCTCGCGCCCGGCCAGATCAGGGCGGCCGACGGCGCCGACGAACAGGGTGTCGCCGGTGAGCACGAACCACGGCGCGTCGCCCCGCCGCTTGTCTGTCACCAGCAGGCACATGCTGTCGGGCGTGTGCCCGGGAGTGTGCAGCACCCGCACGCTGACGTTGCCAACGTCGATCAACTGCTCGTCGTGCAGGGCCTCGAAGTCGAAGTGCACGAACTCGCGAGCCGCCTCGTGCAGGCAGTAGGGCGCGCCGACCTTGCGAGCCAGGCTCCTGCCGCCGCTGAGGTGGTCGGCGTGCACGTGGGTGTCGATCACATGGGTGATCCGGGCACCGGCCTGGCGCGCCTGCTCGACGAACCAATCCTCGTCGCCGGCGACCACGTCGACCGCGACGGCCTTGCCGAGGCCGGCGCAGCCGAACAGGTAGGACAGGCTGGCGTCGCGGGTGGGGAGTTGTTTGAAGAACATGATGGTGACTCGATCCTGCGGGATGGTTCAGAACACCAGGACCTTCTCGGCTTCGCTTGTCCAGCGTCCGAGTTCGACCATCGTCGAGCGCCTGCAATCCGCCAGGAGCTCTTCGTCCCGGAGCCCGCGGGCATCCAGGCAGGTGCCGCACAAGGCGACCTCGCCATGCTGGGTGACTTTGTGGAGCATGGTCTGGACGTTGTAATAGCCGGTGGGAACCTTTTGTCCAGCCTTGGCTGACAGCACGGCGTCGCCCATGAGGAAAAGGCGCACGCGCTCCTCCGGCTGCGCCGACAACGTGACGGCAAGGCGCAGCGCGTTGTAGGTTCGCTCGCTGCCGTATGGAGCTTCGTTGAGAATGAACAAGATGTCTGCCACGCTGCTCTCCAAGGTTCAGGCCGCCGCGCAGTCCACGGGCATCCCGGCAGCACGCCACTCGGGCACTCCGTCCGTGGACTTGCGAGCGCGAAAGCCGTGGCTCGTCAGCAGGGCCACGGCAGAGTCTGACATCAGACAGAACGGGCCGCGGCAATACGCAACGATGTCTTTGTCGCGCGGCAGTTCTCGAATTCGCGTCTGCAATTCCTCCAGCGGAACAGAGCGCGCGCCGGGGATGTGCGCGGTACGAAATTCGCCCTCGGGGCGAACGTCGAGCAGCACCACGTCGCCGGAACGCACTTTGTCTAACAACGACTGCGCGCTCTCCGGAGTAAGCCGCTCGGGCTGGGCGACCAGGCGGGCCATGGCCAGCTGCAGCTCGGCCAGGTGTGACTCGGCCAGCTCGCGCACACTCACCCACAAGTCCGACACATCGGGGCCGCTGAGTCGATGGATGCGGTTCTTGCCATCGCGCCTGGCCTCCACCAATTGCGCATCGCGCAGCACGCGAAGGTGCGCGCTGGCCAGCTTGACGTCAATGTCAGCCCCTTGCGCCAGGGCTTCGACCGACTTCTCCCCCTGAGCCAGAAGCTCCAGCAGTTCCAGGCGCTTGGGGCTGGACAAAGCAGCCCCCATGCGCGCTACCTGCGCATAAAGATGATCCTTGACCTCTCGCGGTTTCATGCTAACAGTCTAGTGCATCAGCGAATGATGATTTGTTAGGATTTTCCCGGGGCCATTGGGCGTGTCGGCCAATTCGAGTGCTGCACCACGGCAGCACTCGAAGAGATCCAGGGCGCTCGTTCGCCAACGTTCAAAGCAGCCGCTCCGGTTGCGGCCGGGCTCGGCGGCCGCAATGGCGTCGCCAGTTCTCACCGCCAATTGTTGCGAGTGCCGGCTCTGACCGACTTTCGGTCATTAGGCCGACGACAGTACCTCGGCCAAAACGGGCACTTGACTCCGCTCGTAGCAATGACCGCCATGGTGCAGGCACCGGTCGCTGAGATCGCCGGCACACTGGGGGCTCAAATTCCAGCGCATGTGAACGGGTGCGATCGGCCAGTTGAAGACGATCGACACCGCAATTCGCCAATGCCCGGCATCCGGGGGCGGCGGAATTTGAAATACGTTATCCCCACCACCTCTCTGGACAGCACCTAGCCAGCACATTGTTCTTCGGCCGCAGTGCCCCAGGGAGCCTGTTCGGCTGCCGGCAAGCCGCAGTTCCGCTTTCCCTCGGCCCATCGCACGGCTATTTCGAGCATGGTGCACAGCCTCCTCAAGTCGGGGGCTGCAGTAGCGGGCGGGCGACAGACGCAGCGCTTGCACCATAACGCCGCATATCCTGGCGATGATCCAGCAACCCATGCGCGACGGCCGCCGCCAGGAAAACTCCGAGCAGCAGCATCGTCAGCCAGCGTTCCTGCAATCGCTCGCGGCAATGGTAGGTATAGGCCATCGCCACCAGCGCGACCCAGGCAACCCCGAAGGCCAGACCGCCCAGCACGTCCGACAGCCAGTGCGCTCCGAGATAGACCCTCGACAACCCGATCAGCAGAACCAGCGCCATGGCTGCGGCGCCACCCATGCGTTGCCAATACGGGGAGGCCCGCCGCAACAGCAGCCAGGCCAGCAGTCCGTAGACCACTGCGCTCATCACGGCGTGGCCGCTGGGAAACGAAAACGCCTCCGCGCCCGCGTACAGCGGCATCGGCCGCGGTCTGTGCAGCGCGAACTTGATGACCAGGGCCAGGAGCTGGGCCACGCCGACCGCGCCCACCCAGTATGCCGCGCTCAGCCACAGCCTGCGCGCCGCGAACCAGGCGAGCGCGGCCACGATCAAAGGCAGCAGCACGGCGGCGTCGCCGAGTTCGGTGATCACCACCATCAGGTGATCCGTGGTCGGGCCGCGCAGCGCCTGCGCAAGGTGGAAGACCTGCACATCCACCAGCACCAGGGGATCATGGCTGAGCACATCCTCCAGCACGCCGAAGAACAACCAGGCACCGCCGACCACCAGCAACGCCGATACCGCGAGGAACACCTTCGGGCTGTCGGCGCTGATGAGCCAACGCAACAGTTCATGGCGATCCCAGCGGCGGTTGCGTGCGCGGCCCTCGGGCATGGACAGTGCGATGGCGCGGCTCCAGTGCAACGCCACCATCGCGGCTGCGGCGATCGCCGCGCATTCCAGCCATGCGACGCCCGACAGGCGGCGCAGCGCAAAGAACTCCCCAAGCTGGGGCACCAGCAGCGTCGGCAGGAACGACAAGACCATGGCGACGACCAGCCAGGCCCGTCCGGCATGCAAGGGCGCTGCCGCCAGTGCCAGCACCCACAGCGCGGTCGCAAACAGCATCAGCGTCGCCGCGCTGCGCGCTTGCGGCAAGGCCCCCCCGCCCTGCACGCGCACCAGGGCGAAGGCCACAAAGGCCGCGGCGGCCACGAACAGCCCGGCTGGAATCGCGAACCGCAGCACCCGCTCGACAAAGCCCGGGCGCAGGCGCTGCCCGTTTGGCTCCAGCGACAGCACGAACGCGGGGATGCCCAGGGTCAGCGCGTCGACCAGGGAAATGTTCCTGGGCAGGAAGGGATAGGCCACCCCGGCCACCCCAACCGCAAGCGCCAGCAGCATGGCGTAGACGCTCTTGGTCAGGAACAGCACGGCCACGCGTTCGATGTTTCCCACGACCCGGCGACCCTCGGCCATCGCCGCCGGCATGCCGGCGAATCGGTTGTCCAGTAGCACTAACTGCGCCACGGCGCGCGACGCGGGGGTACCCGCGCCCATCGCCACGCCGACGTCGGCGCGCTTGAGCGCGGGGATGTCGTTGACTCCGTCGCCGACCATGGCCACCGCGTGCCCCGCCGACTGCAGAGCGCCGACGATCAACTCCTTCTGCCGTGGCGAGGTGCGTGCGAACACGCTGTGCGCACGCACCCGCGCGGCGAGCTCGGCGTCGCCGAGCCCGGATGCGTCGACCACTTGGGCGGCGTCGCCGATGCACAGCGCTCGTGCGACGCCGCCGACCGTTGCCGGATGATCTCCGGAGATCAGTCGTACCGCGACACCTTGTTTGGCAAGATCGTCCAGCGTCGCGCGAGCGTCGGCGCGGATCTGTTCCGACAGAAGGATCAGCGCCACCGGCCGCACGTCGGTGGGCGGATGGCTCGCGTCCGGTTCAACCGCAGCGCGCGCGAGTAACAGCACGCGGAAGCCCTCCGACGCCCATTGAGCAGTTTGAGCCAGGACGGGATGGGGCGATTCGATCGAACCGTGCTTCGCCAACAACACCTCGGGAGCGCCAAGCAGCCAAGTGCCAAGCCCTTCGAGCACGCCGCCGCTCCATTTGCGCGTCGAGGAGAATGCCACGGTGCGCAATACCGCCGGCGCGCCGGTTTGCTCGGGCCAGCGCCGGGCGATGGCCTGCAGCGTGGCATTCGGTTGCGGCTCAGCGGCGGCCAATGCGGCCAGCGCGGTCAAGGCCGATGGCTCCTGGGCGAGCATCTCGATGCGCGCCACGCGCAAGTCGCGCTCGGTCAAAGTGCCGGTCTTGTCCAGGCAGATCACGTCCACCCGGGCGAGCGCCTCGGTGGCGGCCAGGTCCTGCACCAGCGCGCGGCGACGCGACAGCCGCATCGCCCCCACCGCCAGCGCCAGGCTGGTCAGCAGCACCAGCCCCTGGGGCACCATGGCGACCACCCCGGCCGCCCCGTACAACAGCGCCGCGCCGGCGGGCAGTCCGAGCGCGAACTGGGTGACGAACAGCAAGGTGGCGGTGGGCAACAGCGCCCAGCCCACGACGCGCAGGATGCGATCGATTCCTGCGCGCAACTCGGAATGGGCGAGATTGAAACGCCTCGCCTGTCGCTCCAGGCCCTGGATCCATGCGGCCTCGCCCACTGCGGTGGCGCGACAGCGGGCGCGCCCGCCGACGACCAGGCTACCCGAGCGCAGCGTGTCGCCGGCGCCGCGGGGCACCGCATCCGCTTCGCCGCTGAGCAGGGATTCGTCGAGTTCCAGGTCCATGGCGTCGAGCACCGTGCAGTCGACGGGAACAGAATCCCCCGCGCCCAGATCGAGCAGGTCGTCCTGCACGATGTGCTCGGGAGCAAGATCGACCATACCGCCGGCGCGCAGCACGCGAACGCGCGCCGCAGATTGCAGGGCCAGCCGATCGAGGGTGCGCTTGGCGCGCAGTTCCTGCGCGATGCCGATGGCGGCGTTGGCCACGATGACCCCGCCGAACAGCGCGTCCTTCCACGATCCCACCGCGATGACCAGCAACCACAGCGCACCCAGCAGTGCGTTGAAGCGGGTGTACACGTGCACGGCGACGATCTGCCGCAGCGTTCGACTCGCTGGCAAGCGCGAGCGGTTGAGCTGCCCGCGTGCAATCCGCTCGGCGACTTGCGCGTCGCTCAAGCCGCCGCGTAAGCGCAGTTCATCCGGTTGCTCCGCAATCATGATCCTCCCGCCTTGCGTGGAGCATGGTGCAGTCGAAGCCCGTCGGAGCGAGGGGCTGCGTCTGTTCGAATTGTCCGCAAGCCATTGCGACCCCGCGTTGATCCGACGTGCTGCCGGGCTTCGGCTGCGCATGCCTTGGCTACGTCTACCCTAAGCCTGCTTGTGGATACTTCAGTTCGCCGAGAAGCAAGCCATGATCGGGCGCTCATGAACGACATCGAACCCACTCCAGACCGACTTCGTCGACCCAAGTTAATGCCGCCTCCCCCGCTGACGCGTCTGCGATGGGGGATGGGCAGCATCCCTTCGGTGTTCCTGCGCGAGTGGCTACGTCATCCTGCAGAAGTAGGAGCTGTGTGGCCGAGTTCGGATCGCCTTGCGCGCAGAATGGCCGCTTGCGTGCCGCGATCCGGTGACGGGCTGGTGGTCGAACTGGGCGCCGGAACTGGGTGCGTGACCAGGGCATTGCTGGAGCACGGCATCCGTGCGGATCGCCTTCTGGTGGTGGAACGCTCCCCGGACTTCGTCCGGCACCTGCGCAGTAGGTTCCCATCGCTCAAGGTGCTGCATGGCGATGCGCGGCGCTTGTTGGACCTGGTGCCGACCACAGTCAGAGTCGACGCGATCGTGTCCAGTCTACCCTTGCGATCGCTGTCGCAAGACGATGCCTGGCAAATCGTCGCGCAATGGCAGCAGGTGCTTCGCCGCGGCGGCTGCGCGGTGCAGTTCAGCTACGACCTGCGCAACAGACTGCGTCATGAACCGTCTGGCCTCAAGCAGCGCAGGAGCCACGTAGTCTGGGCCAATGTCCCGCCAGCGCGGGTTTTCACCCTTGAGGCCTGCTCCTGAGGAGGCGGGTGGATGCATTGCTGTTGAAGCCGACGGAAAATTGCCCAGACAGAGCCCCCAATGTGCTGTGTCATTTGTTGCGGCCCAGTTCGACGGCCGTGCGGTTCAGCCACTGCGCAATTTGCTCGTGGGTTCCGACCACGGTGACGCGTGAAGGCCCGATGGCGGCAAAGGTGCGCGCGACACGCACCTCAAACAACCCTTCAGGCGTTGATCTCACGTGCAACTCGCCGCGGTCGCACTGCAGTGGCCTGCAGGCTCGCTCGAGCAAGGCGTTGAGATCGCTGGATCTGGCGCTTTGCGCGTTGTCGGTCATGTTTACGTGTGTACTGCTTTGGCGGTGTGAACCGTAATGAACTATCCGTCCTGCGCGCGCGAGGCGTCATGATGGTGCGCGACTGTATCCTCGACTTGCTCGTGCGGGTGGGTGTGGCGGCGGCTGATCTTGATCTGCTGCGGGTTTGGTTCGCGGCGTGACCATGCGCCGTAGACTGAGTGGCTTGGTTGTTGCATGGGAGGGCGCTCGCGATGGCAAAGCGGTGCGGCGTACAAGAGTGGCATATGAGTTTGATGGCAATGGCGCGTCGGGAGGCGGCAAGCAAGGACGGGCTGCGGTCGCCTGGCCGCCAGCCGAAGGTGCGCAGCATCAATCCGGTCGACGAGGCTCTGGGAGGCGCGGCGGCGCGGGCTCGCACGGGGCTGATCATTCCTCGTGACGTTGACCCGATCTCTTGGGTCGTCGGATATCTCAAGGCCGCCTGCTGAGGCTTGCTGGCAGTGTTCGCGGGCCCTGCGTTGTGACGAGTTTGCACCCGATTCGGTTCGTCGCAGACCGCTGCCGTGGACAAGCTTGTGGCTTGTGCTCAGCCATCCGGTGGGGAGCGAGGCGGATGTCCAGCGCCTGCGTGCTTGAGCAGACTTGGGCTCAGTTTGCATTTTTCATCTGTTGCGCGACGGCCGATCTACGTTTCCCTCGGTGGCGTGTGCAAAAGCGCGAGTTGCTGCAGTCGCTGCAGCAGCGCCTGTCGGGCTTGAGTGCGTTCCTGTTCAAACGTGCTTTCATGCCACAGGGCATGCCAGCGCAGCGCCGCGGCATCTTGCACCGGCTGCACTTGCAGGAATCGTGTCAACGGACACGCACCCAGGTTCACCGGATCGATTTGCCTGACGTGATCACGCTCTCGGCTCCATACATACGCCGTGGCCCCCAGCCAGGAATGCAGATTCTTCCCGTCGGGAAGATGCACAGGCATGCGCACGATGCCGTGGCCTCGCTCTCGGTTGAGCGTGGGGGCCTCGACTACTCGAGGTGAAGATTCAGAACCTGGGTTGCCTCCAGATCCTGCGGGCGACAACCGGGTCTGATTTCCTTAACCATGAAGCGCGTCACGCGCGTGCCCATCACGACGTAGAACACGTCACCTGTACGGAATATGTCTTCATGCACGACGGCCACAATGCCTTGCGCGGATTGATACAGCGTGGCATCGACCGCGTAGCGTCCATCACGATCGTAGGTGGCTTTGAAACGTAACGTGCGGGCCGAACCACGCCGGTCGTCGCGGTTGAGTGGTGTTTCATGCAGCATTGCGACGAGCGTGCGCCGGTCAACTGTCGATTGGATCAATTCGACATCTTCGACCCAGGGGCCGCTCTTTTGGGGTGGTTGTGTCATGAGGAAGTCTCCTCAAGCTGACGGAGTGCGGGGATCCGACTTCCAGGAGGAAGGTCACTTTCGCCGTCATGGGCGATCTGCACTTCATAGCCGACGTCAGTGAGCGCGGTGCTGATCGCCTCGGCGATCATCTCGTCGTCTTCCACGAGCAACAGCTTCATGACGATTCCAAGGCTCGGGCGTTGGAGAACATCACTTCGCGAACACCTTCACGCAACCCCGGGCACAGGCGCCGTCGCCCGCTGCCACCGGAACGAAGGCGCGGCCGTTGATCGGATCCGCCGCCACCGAATGGGCATGGCGACCGCTGGGAAGGTTGGCAACCCAGCGTCCATCGCGCGCGTCGATCACCCCAAGCACCGGACCACCCGGGTTGGCCACGGCCGCAAGCAGGAAGGCGCCAAGCGCCCTGTCGTACCAGACCTCGTCGGAGCCGCCGACTTGATCGAAGGTCCGCAGGACCTTGCCGGAAGCGGGATCGAGCAGAATCGACATCGCCTTGAAACCGGCGGCCACCGCGTCATCGCTGCAACCGACCAGCAGCGAGCCCCCCGGACTGAGCGCCAGCCCCGCGGGCATGCACCGACTCAGCTCGCGCATGCCCACCAGGTGCCCCGTGCGCGGATCGATCACCGCAATGCCGCCTTGTGCGGCGATACCGTGCAATTGCGGAATCGCCGCGTAGACCATGCCGCTGCGCGGATCCCACAGCGGCTGCTCGAGTCCGTCGGTGGCCTGGGGCAGCATCAGGCGAGCGCGCACCCGATACGGGGCATCGGTGGAGATAAAGCTGAGGAACGGCGGATGATCCGCGTTGTTCGCGGCGATCACCAGGTGGTCCTTCGCGTCGTAGGCGAGTTCGTCGACGTGCTGGCTGCCGCCGGTGGCAACGGTCGCAACAATACGGCGAGAGCGTATGTCGGCCACACGAACCCTGCTTCCACCGTCTCCCGCCCAAACCTGCCGGCGGCCGACGATGACAACTCCGTTTGGTCCACCCTGCCCGCCACGGAGGGGGCCGGCGAAACCGGGTATTCGCCCAAGGAACCGCAGACCGCGAGTATCGATCAGGTCCACGCTACGGTTGGACCGATCGGCGAAGGCGTAGACCCCGTCGTGGGCGTAGCCGATATCGAAACTGCGCAATGCATGGCCGGGCACTTCGATCGTGCGAACTTCCCGGGAAATGGGTGCGGCGTGTGCCGCGCTCGCGAGGCACGCCAGCAGTGTCAGGCAGGACAGAATACGGGAGGTGGAGGACGTCATGGGAAGCCCTGGGCAAACTGGAGGATGGATGACGGAGCGCAGCCACGAGGCGTGCAGGGGTCCGAGCGCAAGCCGAAGCGGCGAAACGATAGCAGGAAGGACTTAGCCTTCACCGAGGCGCTTGCATTTTGCGCACAGATCCGTCAGCGCCCGCGATGGATTGGAGCGCGCAAGTCGGCTCGTGTCAGGCGCGCAGCAGGCCCCAGGCAATCGGGCGCGCCAGCAGCCTCCTGTAGATGCGTTCGAGGCACAAAGTCCAGGCAACTCCGATGTGCCGCCATGACGGCACGACGACGGCGCCGCACACGGCAGCGACCATCAATGACCCTGCCATGTCCAGCGGGAAGTGCAGCCCGACGTAGATGCGTGCCCAGCCGACGAGCAGTCCGACGAGGATGGTCGCCAGGCCGACGCGTTTGAGCCCGCCGAAGAGCAGACCCAGACCGATCGAGGTGAACAACGTCAGGTGGTCGCTGGGAAACGATGCGTCAGCCACATGGGCAGTCCACGTATGTCCCAGCCCGCTCACGAAGGGGCGCGGCTGGTACCACACCATCCCGATGACCTGATTGGCTGCGAGTGCGACCATCGCGATCGCAAAGGCCTGTAGCGCCGCAGTGCGGCGCGACTGGCCACCTGCCAGCCACAGACCGAGCAGCAGGACTGGTACGCCGTAGACGAGATCATTGGCGACGAACACTGCCACGTCGATCCACCAGTGTGGCGTCGCCGCGCCGGCATTGAGCAGCAGAAACAGGATGTGATTGAGGTTGTTGATCGCGTGCATCGGCAGATACCGTGGGTGACGAGCCGAGTGTCCCTGCCAATCCTTAGCGTCGACGTAGCGAGATTGGGACGCCACCATCAGCGCCCGGTCATTGCGCATTCCAACAACGCCTTCCGTGCTAAATGTGGCCTAAATCTGCACCGGCACACTCCGGCTCATGCGCTGCTTCGGCGCTGCCCACGGCCAACGGGCCGTCGGGCCCATCATCCTCAGGAGTGTTTTCATGAAGTTGCACAAGACCCTGGTCATCGTCGGCGCTGCGGGCGCAGCACTGATGGCCGCCACTGCGGCGCATGCCTACGACGGCCAGAAGTACGCCAAGGACGCGGCGATCTCGATGGAGCAGGCTACGCAGATCGCCCTGAAAACGGTTCCCGGCGCGACCATCGCCGATCGCGAGCTCAAGCACGAAAAGGGTGGCAGCGGACTGCGGTATTCCTTCGACCTCAAGACTCCCCAGGGGGAACGGGAAGTCGGCGTCGACGCCAGGACGGGCAAGGTGCTTGAAGACAGCGTCGAGGGGCCGAACAAGGACTGAGCCCCGGTGGGGCCCCGGCGCACGCCGGGGCCCTTCCTCTGCCTCGATCACTAGCCGCCCCATGAACACACCAAGCGTTGCATCCGTCCTTGCCAAGGTCCCCGAAGCCACTCTGGGCTTCTGGCTGGTCAAGATCGCCGCCACGACCCTCGGCGAGACCGCCGGGGATGCGGTCTCGATGTCCCTGCACCTGGGCTACCTGGCCGCCACGGGAGTTTTCGCGGCCCTGTTCGCCGCGCTGGTCTTCGCTCAAATGCGCGCCATGCGCTTTCACCCCGCTCTGTACTGGTCGACCATCATCGCCACGACCACGGTGGGTACGACCCTGGCCGATTTCGCCGACCGCTCGCTGGGCATCGGCTACGCTGGCGGAACCAGCTTGCTGCTGGCCCTGCTCGGCGCCTCGCTGCTGCTGTGGCAGCACTCCACAGGCAGTGTCGCGGTGGGCAGTGTGAAATCGGGCAAGGCCGAAGTGTTCTACTGGGTGACCATCATGTTTTCGCAGACACTCGGCACCGCCCTGGGCGACTGGAGCGCCGACACCGCGGGGCTGGGCTACCAGGGCGCTGCCGTGGTGTTCGCCTCGGCGCTGGCCGTGGTCGCGTTGTTGTACTGGCGCACCGCCGCCTCGCGCACCGCGCTGTTCTGGGCGGCCTTCATCCTGACGCGCCCGCTGGGCGCCGTGCTGGGGGATTTCCTCGACAAGCCGATCACCTCCGGCGGGCTCGAGCTCAGCCGGTTCGCGGCTTCCGCCGTGCTGCTCGGGGCCATGGTGATCGCGCTTCGCCTGCTGCCGCAGCGCGCCGCGGCGGTCGCGCACTGATCGAGACAGCGAAACC
>MLJW01000493.1_pt1 | contig 16751 bp, 16 predicted proteins | sample 888231 | NCBI WGS metagenome assembly MLJW01 (sample SAMN05788063, study PRJNA343431) | mine drainage metagenome | isolation source: sample collected from the inflow into an acid mine drainage treatment plant... | place: Germany: Lusatia, lignite mining district
CCTTCTATACCTACTCGCTCCACAAAGTCGTCGAGGCCGTAGGAAGCGGGCTGGCCGATTCGGGAACGGTCGATGGTTATATCTGGGAAATCCTGCATCAGAAGCAATCGCCATCGGCGCTCAAAACCCGGATCGTGGCGAAATCGAAGCGGTACGGATTTCCACCGATCGTCACGCGCAAAAACCTCGACCCAGGCCTTCACCTGCACCTGCAACAGGCTCTACTCGATGCGCAAAACAGTCTGGCAGGTCGTCGATTACTTGAAAGCCTGGATTTGAAACGCTTCCTCCTTCCGCAGGAAAGCTGGTTTTCCGGCATCCAGGAATTAGCCGACATGCTGGACGGAACGCATGCCCCCATTCCGCTGGACGATATTTACGAAACAGCATGAGCACGGCGCGCCCGAGCCTGGGCAATTCCCTCCTGCTCCGGCTGCCGCTCGCCGCTGCGACCCTGGTGGTGTTGACGGCCCTGCTGATGGCCGCCGGCTTGGGTTTGCTCACCCAGCGCTACCTGATCGAAGACGTCGACTCGGGCGCCTTCCAGGCGATGTCGTCCTGGAACAAGAGCCTTCCGACGCTGATTCAGCAAGACAACGTCTGGGCCGTCTACGAGGCCCTGACCTCGGTGACGAGCGCGGATGCCGGGCAGCAACACAACCAGGCGCTCGCCGTGGTGCTGGGGCCGGGAGGCCGGGTGTTCGCCAGTTCAGACCCACGCGCGTTTCCTACCGCACGCCCCCCGAACTGGTCGCCCCTGTGGAGCCCTGGAACGCTGCTGCTCTCCCCCCCTGAAGAGTCGGCGGGCAGTGGTCATCCCGGGCTTTCTCCGCCCATTCAAAGCGGGCATTGGCGCATCTATGTCAGTGCGCTGCGCGGCGGCTCCGGCCCTGGCGTAGGCACCTTGGTCTATGCCGTGAGCGACACCTTGTATCGCTCGCGCTTGCTGTCCATGCTGTGGTGGATCGCCGGCATCACCGCCCTGGCCGTCGCCGTGTTCGTGCCGGTCATCTGGGGCCTGAGCCGGCACATGCTCCACCCCCTGGGACAACTGCGCCGCTCCATGACCCTGGATGGCGAGCAGGCGCAGCGCGTGGGCGCCGCACTTGCCCGCCGGCCTGACGAGGTCGGCGCCCTGGCCGGCGCGTTCGTCCGGCTGCTGGAACAGGTCGATCAAGCGCGGCAGGCCGAAAAGCTTGCCGCGGTCGGCAGCCTGGCGGCGGCCACCGCGCATGAAATCAACAATCCGCTCGGCGGCATGATCAATGCGGTGAGGACAGCCGAGCGTTTCGGAACCTACGACGGCACCACGCGCCAGACGCTGGAACTGCTCGACCGCGGCCTGGAACAACTGCGCACCATCGCGCAGGCGCTGCTTGCGCAGACCCGGCCGGCCGAGCGCGATCTGGCCCGGCAGGACTTTCATGATCTGGTCGAGCTGATCGGCCCTTGCCAGCATGAGCGCGGGATCGAACTGCAGACCCAGTTCGACATTCCCGCGCGCATCCCGGTGGCTGCCGGCCCGGTTCGCCAGGCCACCCTGAACATCCTGCTCAACGCCTGCCACGCCGCATTGCCGGGTTCCGTCCTGGGTTTCAAGGCCGAGGGCTCGAGCGCGGGGCTGCTGCGCATCGCCGTGCGCAACCAGGGTCCCGCGCCACCGGCCGCCATGTTGTCGAGTCTCGCCCCATCGAGCATGCCGATGGCCTCCGGTGTCGGCCTCTGGGAAAGTCGCCGGCTGTTGTCGGACATCGGCGGCAGTCTGACGCTCTCGCATGAGGCGGGCTGGACCACGGCACTGATCGAAATCCCGCTACGCGCTTGATGCCGGACGGGATTACATTTCGCCCACACGGCCATCAGAGCCGAGAACGAAGGCCCGAGGAGACAGTCGTGCGCGATCAACCCATTTTGTTGGTGGAGGACGATCCCATCATGGGCGAATCCCTGCTGCAGCGGTTGCAACTGGAACATTACCGCTGCCATTGGGTTCGCGATCTCGGCCAGGCGCGCGCCGCACTGCACGAGCGGCTCTATCCCCTGGTGCTGAGCGACATTCGCCTGCCCGATGGGGACGGCGAAACTCTGCTTGCCACCATGATGCAGCGCTACGGCGGGTGCTGTCCGCCGGTGGTTTTCATGACGGGCTATGGCTCGATCGCCCAGGCGGTGCGCCTGGTGCGCGAAGGGGCCTGGGACTACATCCAGAAACCCTTCGATGTCGATGTCTTGATGCAGCGCATCGGCGAATGGCTGCCGCTTTGCGGCGCGTCCCCTGACGCCTGGTTCGGCGTCTCGCCGGCTTCCCGCGCGCTGGAGCAGTTGATCGCGCGGATCGCCACCCTCGATTTGCCCATCCTGATCCACGGAGAGTCCGGCACGGGCAAAGAAATCGTCGCCCAGCAAATCCATGCCCGCATGAGCCAGGATCGCATCGGCAAGGGAATGCCGCCGCTGGTGGCGATCAACTGCGCCGCCATCAGCGACGGCCTTCTCGAGTCGGAACTTTTTGGCCATGAGCCGGGGGCATTCACAGGCGCGGGCAAGCGTCACATCGGCGTCTTCGAACAGGCCGACGGCGGCATCCTGTTCCTCGATGAAATCGGCGATATGCCGCTCAACGTCCAGGCCAAGCTGTTGCGCGTGCTGCAGGACGGTCAAATCAGACGGGTCGGCAGCGAGAGGACCACCCAGGTGGCCGTGCGGCTGATTTGCGCCACGCATAAATCCCTGGACGCACTCGTCGATGCGGGCGAATTCCGGCAAGACCTCCTGTTCCGGATCAGCGGCGTGCCCATCCACCTGCCACCTCTGCGCGAACGCCAGGAGGACATCGCCTGGCTGGCGCATCGGCATGTCGACAGCCTCAACGCCAAACTGGGCCAGACCAAACGCCTCGACCCTCAATTCCTCGCCTGGGCCAAGGTGCAGCCCTGGGAGGGCAATGTGCGCGAGCTGTTCGCGGTCATCGACCGCGCCTATCACTTTTCCGTGGACTGCTGGGTCCGCTGGGAACGATCCGGCCTGCCTTGCTCGGACCGCGCGCACAAGGCCATGTCGGCCGAGGCAGCGCAGCCCCATGAGCACCTCGATCAATACCTGGCGCGCATCGAGCGCGACTACCTTGAGAAGTGCGTCTCCGAGCACAAGGGACAGATCGTCAAGACCGCGGACAGTCTCGGCATCAGCCGGAAAACGTTGTGGGAAAAGATGAAGCGCCACAGGATCAAGGCGTCAACCACGCCGTGAACGCCTGCTGTGAAGTGGTTCGCGTAGACCTATGCACGGGGTGTCGATCCGGGGTCGAAATCTGCATCTTGTTTGACCCATGTCATGACTACATCTAGTTGATTCCATGGGCCTGTAACGCTAGATATAGTGTCTCCTGTTGTCAGGAGACCAAGATGCATCGAACAGCCGCAGAGCGCAGTCTGACCCTTCCGCGCGAGATCATCAAGCGCAACGGCCTTCGCGTCGCATTCGATGCGGGCAAGATTTTCTCGGCGCTGTCGAGGGCGGGCGAGGCCAGCGGCGAGTTCGGGCCCGAGCAGGCGCAAACGCTGTGCGACACGGCGGTCAAGGTCCTCATCCACCGCTTCGGCCATCAGGCCGCGAGCGTCGAGCAGGTTCAGGACGTGGTCGAGCAGACGTTGATCGCGGCGGATCACTTCAAGACCGCGCGCGCCTACATCGTCTACCGCGAGCAGCATGCCAAACTGCGCCAGGACCACAAGGCCCTGGTCGATGTGGAAAGCTCGGTGAATGAATACCTCGGCCGCACCGACTGGCGCGTGAATGCCAATGCCAACCAGGGCTATTCCCTGGGCGGGCTCATCCTCAACGTGGCCGGCAAGGTCACGGCGAACTACTGGCTGTCGCACGTCTACCCGGCCGAGATCGGCGAGGCGCATCGCAACGCCGACATCCATATCCATGATCTGGACATGCTGTCGGGGTATTGCGCCGGATGGTCGCTGCGCACCTTGCTCAACGAGGGGCTGAACGGCGTGCCGGGCAAGGTCGAGTCGGGGCCGCCCCGGCACATGAGTTCCGCGGTCGGGCAGATCGTCAACTTTCTGGGGACCTTGCAGAACGAATGGGCGGGAGCGCAGGCCTTTTCCTCGTTCGACACCTATATGGCCCCTTTCGTGCGCAAGGACCGGATGCCCTACGCGGCCGTGCGGCAGTGCATGCAGGAACTGATCTACAACCTCAACGTCCCCTCGCGCTGGGGGACGCAGACGCCCTTCACGAATCTGACCTTCGACTGGACCTGCCCCGAGGATCTGCGCGCGCAGACGCCCCGAATCGGCGGCGAGGACATGCCCTTCGCCTACGGCGATCTGCAGGCCGAGATGGACCTGATCAACCGCGCCTACATCGACGTCATGACCGCCGGTGACGCGAAGGGCCGCGTGTTCACCTTCCCGATCCCGACCTACAACATCACCAAGGATTTCCCGTGGGAGTCCGAGAACGCGCAGCGCCTGTTCGACATGACCGCGAAATACGGCCTTCCCTACTTCCAGAATTTCATCAACTCCGAGCTCTCCCCCAACATGGTGCGGTCGATGTGCTGCCGCCTGCAGCTCGATCTGCGCGAGCTGCTCAAGCGCGGCAACGGGCTGTTCGGCTCGGCCGAACAGACGGGTTCGGTCGGGGTCGTCACGGTCAACTGCGCGCGGCTGGGCCACCTCCACCGCGGCGACGAGGCGGGTCTGTTCCGCCGGCTCGACACCCTGCTGGACATGGGCAGGCAAAGCCTGGAGATCAAGCGCAAGGTCATCCAGCGTCTCATGGACCAGGGCTTGTTCCCCTACACCAAGCGCTACCTCGGCACCCTGCGCAACCACTTCTCGACCCTGGGGGTCAACGGCGTCAACGAGCTGATCCGCAACTTCACGGCGGACGGCCACGACATCACCACGCCATGGGGGCACGACTTCGCCGTGCGCCTGCTCGATCACGTGCGCGGGCGCATCGTCGCCTTCCAGGAACAAACCGGGCACCTCTACAACCTCGAGGCCACTCCCGCCGAGGGCACGACCTACCGTTTCGCCAAGGAAGACCGCAGGCGCTACCCCGGCATCCTGCAGGCAGGTACGCCCGAACAGCCCTACTACACCAACTCGACGCAGTTGCCGGTTGGTTTCACGGACGACGCCTTCGAAGCGCTCGAACGGCAGGAACCCCTGCAGTCCAGGTACACCGGCGGCACCGTACTGCACCTGTACATGCGCGAGCAGCTGTCCAGCGGCGCGGCATGCCGGGAGCTGGTGCGGCGCGCGCTCACGCGCTTTCGCCTGCCGTACATCACCGTCACGCCGACGTTTTCGATTTGCCCCAGGCACGGCTACCTGTCCGGCGAGCACCGCTTCTGCCCGAAGTGCGACGAAGAGGCGCTGGCGCGCAAGCGCAGCCTGCTCGCCGCCTGAGGCTTGCAACGCCGCATCACCCACCCCGGAGGACCATGATGAACCCTGTTTCGAACCCCGTCCCGAGCCACACCGCCCTGGAGCCCCAGCTCCGCGACGACGAGCGCCAGCCCTGCGAGGTCTGGACCCGCGTCATGGGCTATCACCGTCCCGTGTCGAGCTTCAACATCGGCAAGCAAGGCGAGCACCATGAGCGCCGGTTCTTTGCGGAACAACGCTGTGCCTTGGGGGCCTGAACGGACGCGTCGCGAGCCCACGCTGCGCGTGGGCGGCATGACCGCGCTGACCAGCATCGACTTTCCGGGCCGGCTTGCCGCGGTGATCTTCTGCCAGGGCTGCCCATGGCGCTGCGGGTATTGCCACAACCCGCATCTGCTCGACGCCGGCGCCGCCGCGGGCATGCACTGGAGCGCCGTGATGGCTTTCCTGGCGCGGCGGCGCGGTCTGCTGGACGGCGTGGTGTTCTCCGGCGGGGAGCCCACCTTGCAGGCCGCCTTGCCCGAGGCGATGCAGCAGGTGCGCAGCCTGGGCTTCGCCGTCGCCCTGCATACGGCGGGGATGTATCCGGAGCGCTTCGCCGAGGCGCTCCATCTGGCCGACTGGGTCGGGTTTGACGTGAAGGCGCCCTGGGAGCGCTACGACGCGGTGACCGGAGTTCCCGGCAGCGGCGAACGCGCGCGGGCATCCCTGGCCCGGCTCTTGGCCTGTGACGTACCCTATGAATGCCGGACCACCTGGCACCCCGGCCTTTTCGATGAGACGGAACTCCTGGCCATGGGCAAGGCGCTCGCCGACCGCGGCGTGCGCCACTGGGCGGTGCAGGCCTGCCGGCTTCCCGGGCAGCCGGCAGCGGTCGGCGCCGGCCTGGACCGCGCGCGTCTGCGGGCGCAGCTCGAGACCCTGCGGATGCCGGGCTTCATGCTGCGCGGCGCAGACGCGCAAGCCGCTTGAAGACCCCCGTCCCCGCCGAAAACCCAAACCTGTCTCGGATGGAGCCCACGATGTCGACAATGAAGCGTCAACCTGAACTCGTCTGCCCGGCGGGCTCGCTGCGGGCCCTGGAAATGGCGGTCGATGCGGGGGCGGACGCCGTGTATCTGGGCCTGCGCGACGCCACCAACGCGCGCAATTTCGCCGGCCTGAATTTCGATGACGCCCAGGTTCGCGCCGGCGTCGCCTACGCCCACGGGCGCGGCGCCAATGTTCTCATGGCGCTCAATACCTATGCCGACGCCCGCGACCCCAGGCCCTGGTTTGCCGCCGTCGACCGCGCGGTCGACGTGGGGGCCGATGCGCTGATCGTGGCCGACACCGCCGTGATGGCCTACGCCCGGCGTCAATATCCGGCCATGCGCCTGCATCTGTCGGTGCAGGCTTCGGCGACGACCTACGCGGCCATCGCGTTCTACCGCGAGCGCTACGGCATCCAGCGCGCGGTTCTGCCCCGGGTGCTGACGATGTCGCAGGTGGCGCACGTCATCCGGAACACCGAGGTGGACATCGAGGTGTTCGGCTTCGGCAGTCTGTGCGTGATGGTCGAAGGCCGCTGCGCGCTGTCGTCGTACGCGACCGGACAGTCTCCCAACAACGCCGGGGTGTGCTCGCCCCCCTCGGCGGTTCGCTGGATCGACCGCAGCGGCGCCGTGGAGGCGCGCCTGAACGATGTCCTCATCGACCGCTACGCGCCTGACGAGCCTCGCGCCTATCCCACCCTGTGCAAGGGCCGCTTCGACGTCGGCGGCGTGCGCGACTATGCGCTGGAAGAGCCCACCAGCCTGAACACGCTGGAACTGCTGCCGCAGCTGATCGATGCCGGCGTCAAGGCCATCAAGATCGAGGGGCGCCAGCGCAGCCCGAGCTACGTGGCCGAGGTCACGCGGGTCTGGCGCGCCGCCATCGACCTGGCCGCCTCGTCCAGCCGTTATGCCGTGCAGCCCGCCTGGTCGGCCGAGCTCGGCCGGTGGGCCGAAGGCCAGCAGCACACGCTGGGCGCGTATGACCGGCCGTGGAGATAGCGATCCGATGCCGTCTGAATGGATGAACGATATGCCCGAAGCCGCGACCCCTGCAAGAATCGCGCTGACCGTGGGACCCGTCCTGTACTGGTGGCCCAAGCCCGCGCTGATGGATTTCTACGCCCGCATCGCCGACAGCCGCGCGGACGCCGTCGTCCTGGGGGAAACCGTCTGCTCGCGCCGCCACGAGGTGAAGCTGGCGGACTGGCTGGCCCTGGCCCGCGAACTCCACGCCGCCGGCAAGGAAGTGATCCTGGCCTCGCAGGCCCTGGTGATGAGCGAAACCGAGCTGCGTTCGGTGCGCGATCTCGTCGAGCAGGCGGAATTCGCGGTCGAAGCCGGCGACGTCTCGGCGGTCCAGCTCCTGGCGCAGCGGCGGCGCGCGCATGGCGATTCGCGTCCCTTCGTTCTCGGCCCCCACATCAATGTCTACAGCCGGGAAGCCCTGCAGGAATATGCCGCCGCGGGGGCCGGGCGATGGGTCGCGCCCGCGGAGCTGGCGCTGGATGCGATCGCGGCGGTCAATCCGGCGCATGCGCCCGTGCACGGGGTCGCCGGAGACCTCGCAACCGAGGTCTGGGCCTTCGGCCGCCTGCCGCTGTCGTTCTCGGCGCGATGCTTCACCGCGCGGCATCATCATCTGCACAAGGACTCCTGCGAATTCCGTTGCCGCGACGATGCCGACGGCCTGCTCCTGCGCAGCGGCGAGGGCCAGCCCTTTCTCAGCCTGAACGGCACGCAGATCCAGTCCGCAGGCGTCCAGGCCCTCATCGGCGAGGCCGGCATGCTGCGCCAGGCGGGCGTGTCGCGCATTCGGCTCTCGCCGTGCAGCCGCGGTTTCGCCGAGGTGCTCGATCTTTTCGAGGGCGTGTACAACCAGGGAGAGGCGGCCGACGACGCGCTGGCCAGCCTGCGCGACATGGATTTGCCCGGCGCCTTGATCCATGGTTTCGCGCATCGCCAACCCGGCATGCAGCTTGCGCCGGACAGTCCATGAACCTGGAGCAAGATCCCATGCACAACGCCACGAAGCGAACCTGGGCCATTGGCGCCTCGCAGGATTGCGCGGCGGAGCCGACCGCCATCGGCGCGCGCGCTTCCCTGCCATGGCTGAGCGATGTGGGCGACGCCGCCGTGCGCCTCGCCGCGGCGATGCCCGAACCCTTGCGCAGGATCCTGCGCGCCTTGCCGCCGCAGCCGCCATCCTTCGTGCTGGCGCGTCTGCTCGATCGTGTCCTGCTGCCGCGCCTGGATTCCCAGACGCGCGCGGCATGGTCCGGCCGGGTCGTGCAGCTGGATCTGGACGATCTCGGAATGCGGCTGCGCATGCGGCTCGATGCCAGCGGCTTCAGGGTGGCGCCTGGGGGCGCCTCCCCCGCGGTGACTGTGCGCAGCACGAGCGCGGCGCTCTGGCGCCTGGTGCGCGGGGTCGACGACGCGGATCGCTTGTTTTTCGAGCGCGCCCTGGTGATGGAGGGCGACACGGAATTCGGACTGCTGTTGAAAAACACCCTCGATGCCATCGGGCCGTTGTGGCGCTGAGCATCGGGACCCCATGAAGGAATGTGATGCAAGCCACGCTGACAGAACACCTGCTTCGGGCCCTGAAGCAACGCGGCGCGACGGAGATTTTCGGAATTCCCGGTGACTTCGCCTTGCCGCTGTTTCGCGAGTTCGAGCGCAGCGCGATCCTGCCCCTGTACACGCTTTCGCACGAGCCCGGCGTCGGCTTCGCCGCCGATGCCTCCGGCCGGGTGCGCGGCGGCCTGGGCGTGGCCGCCGTTACCTATGGGGCGGGGGCGCTGAACATGGTGAATGCCGTGGCCGGCGCCTATGCCGAGCGCGTTCCGGTCGTCGTCATCTCGGGGGCGCCGGCCACGCACGAGGCCGCCAGCGGCTTTCTCCTCCACCACCAGGTCAAGACCCTGGACTCGCAGTGGAAGGTCTATCAGGAGATCACCGTGGACCAGGCGAGGCTGGACGCGCCATCGACCGCACCCTCGCAAATGGCGCGCGTGCTGGACGCCGCGCTGCGCGCCTCGCGCCCCGTCTACATCGAGATTCCGCGCGACATGCCGGCGCGGCTTTGCGATGCGGTGCCGATATTGCCGTGGCCGCAGCCGGACGCCGAGGCGCTGGCAGCCTGTGCCGACGAGCTGCTGGCGCGCCTGCGCGCGGCGAAGCGTCCCATCCTGATGGTCGGCGTCGAGGTGCGGCGCTACGGGCTGGAGTCGCGGGTGGCCGAGCTGGCGCGCAGACTGGGCATCCCCGTGGTGACCAGTTTCATGGGGCGAGGCTTGCTCGCGGATTCGAACGCGGCCCTGCGCGGCACTTATCTGGGCCTCGCGGGGGACCCCGGCCTCGCGGCCGAGGTGGAGGGCTCCGACGCGCTGCTGCTTCTCGGCGTGATCGTGTCGGACACCAACTTCGCCGTGTCGGCCCGGCGCATCGATCTCCGGCATGCCATCCAGGCCCTCGAGGGCCGTGTCGTGATGGGGCACCATGTCTATCCCGAGTTGCCGCTGGCCGCGCTGATCGACGCCCTGCTCGAGCGGATTCCCGCCGACGAGGCCGCGGCCGCCGTGGCGCAAGCCATCGCGGCGCCGACCCCGGAATGGATCGCGGACGACGCGCCGGTCACCCCGCTCGACATCGCCGCCGCGGTCAACGATCTGTTCCGCCGCCACGGAGCCATGCCGCTCGCCAGCGACGTCGGCGACTGTCTGTTCACCGCCATGGACATGGGGCCGGCCGCATTGATCGCGCCGGGCTACTACGCGTCGATGGGCTACGGCGTGCCCGCGGGGCTGGGCCTCCAGGCGGCGACCGGGCAGCGCCCGATCATTCTGGTCGGCGACGGGGCCTTTCAGATGACGGGCTGGGAGCTGGGCAACGCCGGGCGCTATGGCTGGGACCCGATCGTGCTCGTGTTCAACAACGCCGCCTGGGAGATGCTGCACGTGTTCGAGCCCGAAGCGCGCTTCAACACCCTGCCGGCCTGGGACTTCGCCTCCATGGCGGCCGGCATGGGCGGCGACGGCGTGGTGGTGCGGACGCGAGCCCAGCTCAAGGCCGCATTGGCGCGCGCGCACGCCGCGCGCGGGCGCTTTCAGCTGCTCGATATCCGGCTGGCCCCCGGTGCGCTGTCGCCGACCCTCGAACGCTTCGTGAACGCGGTGCGCCGCCTGTCGGCGCCGACAGCGGCGTGATGCCGCAGTGAGCCGGCGCCCGCCGGCTTGAACTCTGCCCCATGGGCGCCGGGGTTTGGATGCTCCGCTTGACATCATTCGTTTGATCGTTAGAATGTGCGCATGAATTCACGCGAACTCAAGAACCATCTCTACGAGCAGGTCGCCCGCATCGGCCGCGCCGTCTCCAGCCCCAAGCGCCTGGAGTTGCTGGAGCTGCTTGCGCAGGGCGAGAAGGCCGTCGAGACGCTGGCCCGCGAGGCGTCCATCGACGTCAAGCTCGCCAGCGCGCATCTGCGGGTGCTCAAGGCGGCGCATCTCGTGGCCGTGCGCCAGGACGGCAAGAGCCGCATCTACCGCCTGAGCGGCGCGGACGTCTCGGCCTTGTGGGTGGCGCTGCGCGGGGTGGCCGAAACCCATGTGGTCGACCTGCAGATGGTCATGCAGCGCCTGTTCTCCGGGCCCGAGCGCCTCACCCTGGAAAGCAGCCGAACCCTGCTCGACAAGGTTCGCGCCGGCCAGGCCATGCTCATCGACGTTCGGCCCGAGGTCGAGTTCCTCGCGGCCCATCTGCCCGAGGCGCGCTCCATGCCTTTGGATGAACTCGAAGTCAGGCTGCGCGAACTGCCCCGGGACAAGGAGATCATCGCCTACTGCCGCGGCCCGTTTTGCGTCATGTCCGACGCGGCGGTCAAGCTGTTGACCCAGCGTGGCCTGCGCGCCCACAAGATCGCCGAGGGCGTGGCCGAGTGGCAGGCTGCCGGGCTGCCCGTCGAATCCCTCGCCTCATAACCACGGGAGCCCTTGATGAGCACCTTTCTTTTCATCCTGAACGAAGCGCCCTATGGCAGCGAACGCACCTACAACGGCTTGCGCCTGGCGGTGACGCTGGCAGCCCAGCCCGAGCAGCAGGTGCGCGTGTTCCTGATCGGCGACGCCGTGCTCGGCGCCAAGGCCGGACAGAAAGTGCCGGCGGGTTACTACAACGTCGAGACCATGCTGGCCAAGGTCGCGCAGCGCGGCGAGGTCGGCCTGTGCGGAACCTGCATGGACGCGCGCGGCTTGCGCGACGAGGAGATGAACCCGGGCTGCCGCCGTTCCACGCTGGTGCAGCTCGGGCAGTGGACAACCCAGGCCGACAAGGTCCTGGTTTTTTGAAGACCGTCGAGGAGATCATCCATGTTTTTCAAGCAACTCCCCACCAAGGAATCCAGCCTGTCCTATTTCTTCGGCTGCGGCGGCCTGGGCAAGGCCGTGGCGGTGGACGTGGTGGCCGGCGACGAGCCCTGGTTCGTCGAGCAGGCGGCGCAGGCCGGCGTGACCATCACCCACGTCATCGACACCCATGTGCACGCCGACCATGTCTCGGGCGGGCGCAAGCTGGCCGAGCTGAGCGGAGCGCCCTATTGCCTGCATGAAAGCGCGCGCGACCTCGTGCACTTCGACTTCGAACCCCTGCGCGACGAGCAGACCATCGTCGCCGGCAATGTGACGGTGCGTGTGCTGCACACCCCCGGCCATACGCTGGATAGCACCTGTCTGCTGGTGACCGACAAGCGGCGCGGCGAGGCGCCCTGGTTCGCCATCACCGGCGACACCCTGTTCGTCGGCGCGGTGGGCCGTCCCGATCTGGCCGGGCGCGAGCGCGAGATGGCCGGCACCCTGTACGACAGCCTGCACCGCAAACTTCTCAACCTGCCCGACGACGTCGAGATCTATCCCGGGCACCAGGCCGGCAGCGCCTGCGGCGCCGGCCTGTCGGGCAAGCCCTCGTCGACCCTGGGCTTCGAGAAGCGCTGGAACCCAGCGCTCGGCCTGCCGCGCGAGGCCTTCATCGACGCGCTGACGGCGCAGATCCCGCCGCGCCCGGCCGATATGGACCGCATCGTCGCCGCCAACACCGCGGCTTGAGTTCGCAGATGCCACGCAGCCTCGACACTTCCCCTACGGCGCGCGCCGCGGCCGCGCCCGCATCGCCGCACGACCGCTACGTGCAGGGCATCCGCATCAACCTGCACCAGTTCATCTGGCAGGCGGTGCAGGTGATGTTCGTCGGCCTGGTCATCGGCATGGAGCGCAACGTTCTGCCGGTGGTGGCCAGCCAGGACTTCGGCGTTCCCAAGACCTCGTTCCTGTACCTGATGTCCTTCGTCATCTCCTTCGGCCTGGTCAAGGGGGCGCTCAACTTCATCGCCGGCCGGCTCTCCGAGCGCATCGGGCGCAAGACCGTGCTGGTGATGGGCTGGCTGGCGGCGATTCCGATTCCCTTCCTGATCTACTTCGCGCCGAACTGGTGGTGGATCGTCGCCGCGAATCTGTTCCTCGGCGTCAACCAGGGCTTCGCCTGGAGCATGACCGTCACCAGCAAGGTGGACATCACGAAGGCCGAGCAGCGCGGCCTGGCCACCGGCCTCAACGAGTTCGCCGGCTATGCCGCGGTGGGCCTGGCGGGCATCGCAACCGGCTATCTGAGCCATCTGTACGGACCGCGCGGGGCGTTGCTCGGCTTTGCCCTGGTGGTCATCGCGCTGGGGCTGGGCACGGCGCTGCTGTTCGTGCGGGAGACGCTGCCCTGGGCGCGTGCCGAGAGCCATCGCCACGCCACCAACCAGCACGCCGGGCCAAGGCCGCGCTTCGCCCAGGGCCTGCCCGACCATCCGAGCTCCAAGCTGGTGTTCCTGTTCGTCTCGTTTCGCCACGCCACCTTCTCGGCCTTGTGCCAGGCCGGGGTGGCCAACAAGGTGGCCGACACCCTGCTCTGGGTGCTGTTCCCCTTGTATCTGCACCAGCAGGGCCTGAGCCTGGTGCAGACCGGCTGGGTGACGGGAGTCTATGGACTGGTCTGGGGCGCGTCGCAGTTATGGACCGGGCCGCTGTCGGATCGCATCGGGCGCAAGAAACCGGTGGTCGCCGGATTGTGGCTGCTCGGCGCGGGGGTCGCCAGCGTGATGCTGGTCCACGGCATGGCGGCCTGGCTGGCCACGGCGGCGGTGATGGGCGTGGGCATGGCCTTGCTGTATCCGAATCTCATCGCCGCGGTGGCCGACATCTCGCACCCGAACTGGCGCAGTTCCTCGCTCGGCACCTACCGCTACTGGCGCGACACCGGCTATGCGCTCGGGGCGCTGGCGCTGGGCTTGATCGCGCAGGCCCGCGGTGACATGGCGCCGGCATTCTGGTTCACTGCGGCCTTGCTCGCGCTCTCCGGCGGCTGGGTCCTGCTGCGGGCCGAGGAAACCCATCCAAGGCTGCCTCCGCGCAAGGTTCGCGGGACCGACACACCTTAGCCGCGTCGAGCGGAGCGTTCGTCGCGAGGCGAGCAAGAGACTGGATTCATGGGGAGATTTTTCGATGACGGCCATCACTGAAGTCTTGTTGGGCGGTTTCGCCGCCGCCCTGGTGCTTGGCGCCTCGGCCCAGGTCACGCGCTTTTGCCCGCAGGGCGGCTTGCGCGAATCCTTGCTGGAGGGCAAGCCTGCACGCATGGCCGCCTATGCGGCCGCCATCGGCGTGGCCATGCTGGCTGTGGCCGGGCTGCAGCTCGTCCTCGGGCAGGCCCTGGCGCCGTCGCGTCCGGCCTATCTGGGTCCCGAGCTGCAGTGGGGGCGCTACGTCCTGGGCGGGCTGTTGTTCGGCGCCGGCATGGTGCTGGCGCGCGGTTGTCCGCTGCGCACGCTGGTGCGCGTGGGGCAGGGCAGCGCGCAGGCCTTGGTCTTGCTCGTGGTGATGGCCGTTGCGGCGTATGTCATGACGCGCACCGCGCTGTATGGCGCGTGGTTCGCACCCTGGCTGAGTCACCTGTCGGTCGACTTGCGCCGCTGGGGGCTGCAGGGCCAGGGGCTGGATGCCCTGCTCGGGCTGCACGGTCTTGGCGCGCGCGTGGCGCTGGGCGCATTCCTCGGTCTCGGCCTGCTTGCGCTGGCCTGGCGCGGGCTGCCTTGGCGGCAAACCCGGGCGCTGTGGTTCGGCGCGGCGCTGATCGGCCTCATGGTGGCGGCGGGCTATGCCATCACCGCCGGGCCATGGGGCTCGCGCGCCCTGGACGAAGCGGCCTTCCTGAGCCAGCCGCCCGACGGCATGGGTGTACAGTCCTTCAGCTTTGCCGGGCCCCTGAGCGACGCGGCCTATTTCGTGCTGCATCCGGCGAGCCAGACCCTGAGCTTCGGTGTCGTGGCCGTGCTCGGCGCGCTGGGCGGGGCGTTGCTGGCAGCGTTGCTGCGGCGAGAATTCCGCCTTGAGGGCTTCGCCGCTCCGCGCGACATGGCGCGATCCTTGTTCGGCGCGGTGTTGACGGGGGGTGGCGCGGTCCTGGGGCTGGGTTGCACGGTGGGGCATGGCCTGAGTGGCGTTTCGGTCCTCTCGGCCGGTTCGATGCTGGGGCTGGCGTCGATTTTCGTCGGTGCCTGGCTGACCATGCGCCTGGAGGGCGGACTGAAGGGGACGAAGCTGCTGCGCAGTCGCCCATCGGCGTTGTTCTTACGGAGTTGAGCGTTGGATGGTCGTGTTTTCCCCTTGCTCGCCGCACTCGCCTGTGCCGGACTTCCGCCCGGCGCCCAGGCTGCGGATGCCGCCCCGGCCGCAGCGGCGAGTGCGGCGCAACCGTCGTGGACGAACGCCAGGCACGCCTTCACCGTGCAATTGATCCAGCTCGGGCCCGACAATGTGCGCGCCTTCTACGAGAACATGGGCTATCCGCCCAAGGCCATCGATGCCATCGCCCAGGTCTGCGTGTTCGGAACCTCGATCCGGAACGACGCCAAGACTCCCATCACGTATGACGTGGCCGACTGGAAGGCCGTGACCCCGGATGGCAAGCGGCATCCGCTGATCACCAAGGCCCAGTGGCTGCACCGCTGGCAGCCCTTGGGCGTGAGTTCGGATTGGTCGATCCTGCCGGCGCAGCAAACCCTGCAGCCCGGGGATTGGGCCCAGGGGTTCACCACCGTCGATTTGCCGCGCGGCACGCGGTTCAAACTGGTCTATTTCTGGAGAGAGCATGGAACGCAGCATCAAGCCACATTGGCCGGACCGCAATGCGCAGCGGCCCCGCATGCCCAACCCTGAGCGCCGCCAGGTACTGTCCTGGCTCGGCGGCGCCGGGCTGCTGGCCGTTGGCGCGGCACGTGCCGCCCGCGCCGCCGACCCGGTGCAGGACCACGCGCTCGCGGTGGTGCAGCCGCCGCGCCCGGCGCCGGCATTCAGTCTGCAGGACATCAACGGCAAGACCCACCGCCTGGCCGATTACCGCGGCAAGGTGGTGCTGGTCAATTTCTGGGCCACCTGGTGCCCGCCTTGCCGGCAGGAAATGCCGTCCATCGAACGGCTTTACCTGTCGATGAAGGGTCGTCCCTTCGAGGTGCTGGCGCTGGACCAGGGCGAGACCCTGAACAATGTGTTCGCGTATATGGGACAGCTCAATCCCTCGCCCACCTTCCCGGTGTTGCTGGACCAGCATAGCCAGGTGGCGCATGCGTTCGGCGTGATGGGCATTCCGACGACCTATCTGATCGACAAGCAGGGCCTGATCGTCCGGCAGGCCGTCGGCGGGCGGGATTACGACAGCCCTGCGATTCGGCAAGTCATCGAGGCCCTGGTGCGCTGAACGCGTCGCGGATCCGCGCGTCGGATCCAGGCCCTAGGAAGCGGTTTCCCTTCATGCCCATGCGGTCCATCATGCTCGGCATGTACAGCAGGCGGCCATCGGCGTCCATGCGGCGGTCCTGGATGACGATCGGAATGTCGTCCACGCCCCAGGCCCGGGGCCCGATCCGCGCCGTCGTCCACCAGCAGCATGCCGGCCAGTCGTCGTCGGGTGTTCGGCATGGCTGGCTCCTGGGTTCGCGTCGTGTGCGGTTCGGCGTTGCGGGGCGGTCTTGAACACGCGGATTGCGGCGGTTCAGCCCGTTTGGGCGGGTTCACCCCTGCATGGACCTGGCGCGCCCCGAGATGTTCCGCCGCGCGCGGTCGCGTCCCGTCGGGCGTGAGCATCCGTTCGGGCCGGGCGCGGCAGCACGACTTCCTCGGCATCGCCGAAGACTCATTCCGTGATCTGCCGCGTGGCCACCTGCACCAGCCCGCGCCGGATCACGGCTTCACCCTGCCCGCTGAGCCCG
>MLJW01000494.1_pt1 | contig 16733 bp, 17 predicted proteins | sample 888231 | NCBI WGS metagenome assembly MLJW01 (sample SAMN05788063, study PRJNA343431) | mine drainage metagenome | isolation source: sample collected from the inflow into an acid mine drainage treatment plant... | place: Germany: Lusatia, lignite mining district
GGCCCGGCGCCTTGGCCCCGCGGCTGCATCCGCTCGTCTGGACTCCTGCGACCTTCGGCACTCTCGCCGCCGCTCTCGCCGCCAAATAACGCCGCCAGATTTACGCGGGTTCAGGCCGCCGCCAACATCTGGCGCAGCAGATCCAGCGACAACGCCGTCGCGGCGTCCTTCGGCGGCGACGCGGCCGCGCTGCGCGCTGATACCGAGGTACGGGCGCCGCTTGGGGATGGCAGCGGCCGTGTGTCGCTCCACGGGACGTTGTGCCACGGGTCGATGGGCTTCGGGGCTGTGACCGGGCAAGGTCGTGTGAGGTGTCACCGCGCCGGCGCGGAATCGGGCTCGACGGCCAGTTCAGCCAGTTCCTTGCGCTGTTTCTTGGTGAGCGGCGTCCCCTTATCGGAATCAAGGGAGAATGTCGGCGCGCCTTCCCCGGAAACCCTCCATCCGGTGGGCTCGATGATTCCCAAAGCGGCTGCAAAGGCTATACTTGTATAGCGCCTAGTCGGAGGTCCATGCCATGCTCGCCATTCGTCTGCCTGCTGAGGTGGAAAGTCGTCTTGAAGCCCTGGCGCGAGCCACGGGGCGCACCAAGACCTTCTATGCCCGAGAGGCCATCCTTGAACACCTGGACGACCTCGAGGATCTGTACTTGGCGGAGCAGCGCCTCATGGACATTCGCGCGGGCAAGACGCAGCCGGTCGAGCTCGAAGAGGTCATGAAGCGCTATGGCCTGGAGGGTTGAGCTCGACCCGGCGGCCGTACACGAGCTGGACAAGCTCGACCGCCAGAGCGCCCGTCGCATCCTTGCCTTCCTGCACGGGCGGGTCGCCCAGCTCGACGATCCTCGCTCAATCGGCGAAGCGCTGAAGGGCGCAAAGCTTGGCGCATTCTGGAAGTACCGCGTCGGCGACTACCGCATCATTGCCAGCATCGAGGATGCCGTATTGCGCATCCTCGTCGTGCGAATCGGCAACCGCAGGGACGTCTACAAGACCTGACGCGCGACGGGGCGTCGGCACGTTCCAACTTCAACCGGGAGAAGGTGCGTCGATGCGGCGCGCAAGTCGCCATCCGATTTCCACGCCCGGAGCAAAGGGCAGACTCGCGTGAACCGCGCGCAGACCGACGAAGCCCGCGAGCGCACTGCCATGCTTACACTCGACGGCCCAGAAACCCCAGCCCTGGGCCTCGAGCAGTGCCTGGCAATGGTCGGCGAAGGCATCGCTTTCGGCGCGCGATAGCAGGGTCGGGAAATGTTCCATGACCTCCCGGTCCATGCCCATCGCGGCGAAGGGGCGCGGTCCTCGGGGCGCCACTGGCGCAGCCGCAGTCTTTCGGTTGCCAGCGGCACGCCGCTCGAGCCCCGCAGGGCACGCTGATCGTCATCCGACTTGTGCGTGTTCGGCCCAAGGCCTGATCTTGTCCAGATCGGCAGCGATCCGATCTCTCACCTGTGCAGCATCGTGGTCTGCCTGCAGGCCGATCCAGAAGCCGTCGTTGAGCCCGAAGAACTTCGACAGCCGCAGTCCGCTGTCGACGGTGATGGCGCGGGGGCCGGCGACGATCTCGCCGGGGGTTGGGTAGCGAACTTCGCGCATGGTTTCAAATGAACCCGCACTTGCCCCGGCGGCACGCTGCGCTTACGCTGAGGAAACGTCGCCACGACAGTTGGTGCCCGTGTCCTGCCGGGAAAGAGACGCCGCCATGATCGAACGACTCAGCGCTCTTGCGCGCCAGGTCAGCACGCGTGCCGTTTGCTGGCTGCTGCTGGGCGTCGTGGGCGCCGCGTGCGGCGCGGCCGACGCGGCGGATGTGCGCGTGGTTCGCGTCGGCGTTTACGACAACCCGCCAAAAATCTTCCTGGACCACGGCCGGATCTCGGGAATCTTTGGCGACCTCGTTTCGAGCGTCGCCCAGCGTGAGGGCTGGCGCATCGTGCCGGTCCCGTGCGAGTGGAAGCAGTGCCTGATCGACGTGCGTGCAGGCCGGATCGACCTGATGCCCGACGTCGCGTACACGCTCGATCGCGCGCGCGACATGCGTTTCGGCACCGTGCCGGCGCTGTTCAGCTGGTCCGGGCTCTACCGCAATCGGAAAGTGCGCGTATCGACCGTGCAGGACCTGGCGGGCAAGCGGCTGGCGGTGCTCGCCGGCTCGGTTCAGCAGGCCTACCTGAAGCACATGCTGGAGAACTTCGGCATACGCGGGGTCGACATCATCGCAGCCGATTCGATGCAACAGGCGTTCGAACTGACCGCGGCCGGCAAGGCCGACGTCGTGGCGGCGAACAATTTCTTCGGTGACGCCGCCGCGTTGCGTGACGGCCTGCAGAGCACGCCGGTGATTTTCGACCCCACGCGGCTGTACTTCGTCACGCCCGCCGCGAGCGATCCGGCGGTACTGCAGCGCCTCGACAGCGACCTGGCGGCGTGGCAGGCCAACCCGAACTCGATCTACTACGCCATTCTTACCAAGTGGCGCGTCGATCAGCAAAAGACCAGGGTTCCCGAGTCGGTATGGTGGGTGCTGGGCCTGCTGGCGATGCTGCTGTTCGCCGCCGTCGCCTCGACGCTCTGGCAGCGACGTCGGGTGCGCGAGAGGACGCGGGAGCTGAGGATCAGCGAAGGCAAGCTGTCGGTGATTCTCGACAACGTCGGCGCCTACATCTACATCAAGGATCAGGAACTGCGTTACCAGTACGTGAACCGCAAGGTCGCCGAGCTGTTCGGGCGTACGGTCGCACAGATCATCGGTCTGCACGATCGCGACCTGTTCGACGCGCCGACGGCCGAGCGGCTGCGCGCCAGCGACGACGCCGTGCTGCGCGGTGGCGAGCGCGTCACCTACGAGGAGCAGAACCTGGAGCTGGGCGGTCAGACGCCGCGCACCTTCCTGTCGGTCAAGCAGCCGCTGCGCGACCAGGACGGTCGCATCTATGCGCTTTGCGGGATTTCGACCGACATCACCGAGATCAAGCGCAGCGAGGAGCGGATTCGCTACCTCGCGTTCTACGACCCCTTGACCAAGCTGCCGAACCGGACCCTGCTGCTGGACCGGATCCGCCACGCCTTCGACCGCTTTGCCCGCACCGGGTCGGATGGCGCGTTGCTGTTCATCGATCTGGACAATTTCAAGCTGCTCAACGACACGCTGGGGCACGCCAAGGGCGATCAGTTGCTGCAACGCGTCGCCGAGCGCCTCGGCGGCAGCCTGCGCCAGAGCGACACGCTGGCGCGGCTGGGGGGCGACGAGTTCGTCGTGCTGGCCGAGGATCTGGGGCGCGATTTCACCGCGGTGACCGCGGCCGTCAGCGGCATGGCCGAGAAGCTGCGGCGCGACCTTGTCGGCGAAGCGATCGTGCTGGGCGAAGTCTCCTACATCATCAGCGCCAGCATAGGGGTCACCTTGCTGTCCCTGGTTCGCCGAGGCGACGGTGAAGCGCCGGCCGACGATCTGCTCAAGCGCGCCGACCTGGCGATGTATGAAGCCAAATCGGCCGGTCGCAATCAGGTCAAGTTTTTCGACCCGAGCATGCAGCTGGCCCTCAGCCAGCGCGTCGAACTGGAGTCGCTGCTCAAGGAGGGCCTACGCGTCGGACAGTTCCGATTGGTCTATCAGCCCATCGTGAGCGAGGCTGGACGCGTCGTCGGGGCCGAGGCGCTGGCGCGCTGGGATCATCCGGACAAGGGAGTCATCGCGCCCGGCGTGTTCATCGCCGCGGCCGAATCAAGCGGACAGATCATCGCGCTCGGCGACTGGATCCTGCGCACCGCGTGCGCCCAGCTGGCGGCCTGGGCCGGCTCGCCCGAGCACCGCGGCATCGTGCTGTCCGTCAACGTCAGTGCACGGCAGATCTATCACCCGGATTTCGTGCCTCAGCTGGTCCGGGCGCTCGAAGCGGCCGGAGCCGATCCGCATCGGCTGGAGCTGGAGCTGACTGAATCCGTCTTCGCGCACGACCTCGAAGGCGTGGCCGAGAAGCTGCACAGCCTGCGACGCATCGGTGTGCAATTCGCGCTGGACGATTTCGGCACGGGCTATTCGTCGCTGGCCTACTTGAAGCGCCTGCCGCTGCACCATCTCAAGATCGATCAGTCCTTCGTCCGCGATCTGCTCACCGATTCGAACGACGCCGCGATCGTGCGTGCGGTGCTGATGCTCGGCGAAAGCCTGGGCCTCACCGTCGTGGCCGAAGGCGTCGAAACCCGGGATCATTACGAAGCCCTCCAGCGCCTGGGCTGCCCTCGTTTTCAGGGCTATTTCTTCGGGCACCCGGGCGAGGCCGCGCAACTGCTGAAGACGACGGTTGAGGTGTAGCGCGGCGCCCGCGATGCCGTAGCCGGCTTGTGCACGCGCCTGCGCCCACGCCGCTGTTTCCGGGTTGCGAGTCGAGCTCGTGGCGCGTTCACCATGGCACGGTCCTGCCCTTGCGGTCGAGATATTCGAGGCCCGGACGACCGAGCTTCTCGATGAGTGTGTTCACGATGTCCGGAATGGTTTCCTCCAGTGTGAACGGCGCATCCGGCCCTCCGAGTTCAGTGCGGATCCAGCCGGGTGCCAGCAGCAGGAATGCTCGCGCACTGCCAGCATGTCGGGCTGCGTAGCTGCGCATGAACATGTTCAACGCGGCCTTCGAACCTCGATACAGTTCCCGCCCTCCCTGCTCGTTGTTGGCCACGCTGCCCTGGCCCGAGGACATGACGCCCAGCAGGCCTGCGGCGGTGACGAGCTCGCCGAGTGTCTCGATGGTCCGGATCGGGCTGAGCGCATTCGTCACCATCACGTGGATGAACTCCTCGGTGGTGATCTGCGCAATGGGGGCTGCGGGGTCCCGGTTGGCCGTTCCGGCGTTGACGAACAGCACGTCGAAGCGTCGGTGGGCAAGACGGTCACGCAGCGAATCAAGCTGTTCGGGCCGGGTCATGTCGGCGATTTCGATCTCGACTTGACCCGGGTGCCTGTTCGCCAGTTCGTGCAACTGGCCCCGAGCACCACCGCGGACGGTGCCTGCCACGTGCCAACCGCGCTTCACGAATTCCTTGGCCATTGCATAACCAATACCGCGCGAAGCGCCGACCAGAAGAATCGAAGGGGAGGAGGGGGTGGATTCGCTCATGGCGGTCTTTCTTCAGGAGATCGGCGAAGTATGTCCGTCAGGACGGCCCCGCGCCAGACGCATAGGTTGCACAATGCAGTTGCAGCGGACGCCTTGTGGGTGCCCATGATCAAGCGAGCGCGCGGTTATGAACGAAGTGGATTTGAACCTTCTCCCCGCCCTGGATGCCTTGCTCGCCGACGGCAGCGTGACTTTGGCCGCACGCCGACTCGGCTTGAGTGCATCGGCCATGAGCCGCACACTCGCGAGGCTCCGAACGGTGACCGGCGATCCGCTCCTCGTTCGCGCGGGCAACGTACTGGTCCCGACGCCGCGGGCCGTCGCGATCCGCGATCAGGTGCACGCGGTCGCCCGCGAGGCGCGTGTCCTGCTCAGCCCCCAAGTCGCCGAGGTGGACCTTGGCACGCTGGTGCGCGCGTTCGTCGTGCGGGCGAACGAAGGATTCATTGCGCTGTTCGCGGCGCAACTGGTCAGCGCCGTTGTGCTGGCCGCGCCCCATGTGCAGCTGCGCTTCATGTCACGCCCGGTCAAGGAGGCTTCTTCGTTGCGCGAAGGTGACGTCGATCTGGAGATCGGCGTTCTCGGAAGCTCCGCGCCCGAGATTCGAACCCGTGCCGTTTTCCGTGACCGCTTTGTCGGCGTGGTGCGAGAAGGCCACACGCTGCTCAAGCGCCCCGTGACAGCGGCAACTTATGCCGCCTGCCAGCACGTCGTGGCTTCGCGCAAGGCGGTTATCGAGGGGCCTGTCGATCGCGCCCTGGCCGAGTTGGGTCTCGAGCGCAGGATCGTCGCCGTCGTCCCCGGCTTTCCTGACGCGGCGCGCATCGCTCGCGAAACAGACTTGGTCGCGCAGATTCCGAGAAGCCAGATTTGCGCCCATGTACCAAGCGCATCCGCGCTTGCTGCGGGGCTCGTTGTCTTCGACCTCCCCGTGCCGGTGCCGGAGATCGTCATCTCGGCCATGTGGCACCCCAGGTTCGACGCGGATGCTGCACATCGATGGCTGCGCGAGACCTTGCTGGCCGTTTGTCAGCAAGCGCTCGAGGTGTGACAGCGGTAAGCTGTCCCGGCATGGGTGGAACGCTGCCTGGCCTTGCGCAATCGGGTGGCGGCGATTGCCGGACTCAAGGATCGCGGTGCGCTGGGCGCGATTGACGTGGTTCTGTCGACACACAAAAGTCGGGTCGACGCGTCGCGTGTTCCTGTCACCGCCACGACGGTGGTGAAAGTCCGCAATCTGCTTGGACGTCTGTACATGATTCCGATTCGGCCTGTGCATCGGCGCATCGCACCGGCGGTTCTCGCGTCATTGGCCAGTTAGGCGCTGGGCGCCAGTCGTGCTCAGCGGCAATGCGTGCGCGACTGGCCCGGTGCGCTGGCCTGTCCAGCCGTTCCTAAGCGGCCAATCCGGCTGCCCGCAATGCGGGCAGCATGGCCTGTGCGGCGCTCCTACCCTCGTCGATGGCCTCGGCGGCGCGGTGGAATTCCAGCAGTTGCAGGTCGGCGAGTTGGGGCGTGACCAGAAGCTCCGGCGGCTCGCCGGCGAGGCGACTGCGAGCGATATGCACCTGCATGATGTTGAGACTGGTGGCCAGCGTATCAAACAGGGAGGGCGGACCGTCGCCCGCCTCCCGCCAGCTCCAGGGCAGCTGCAGGTTGGCGAAGCTGTCCTGGACCCGCCTCAGCAGTTGGTCGGGGCGCCCTTCCGGAGCCCGCGCCTGGTCGCGGGTGGCAGGTGTGCCGCGCCGCCTGAGACGACGGCCAATGATGTCGGCATTGAGATCGACCGCAATCACGATTTCGGCGCCCATGGCCCTGCACAGGGAGACGGGCACCGGGTTGACCAGTCCGCCATCCACCAACCAGCGTCCATCGTGTCGCGCCGGGGTGAACAGGCCGGGTACGGCGATGGAGGCGCGCACCGCCTCCAGCACCTTGCCCTCGCGCAACCAGACCTCGCGCCCGCTGGCCAGGTCGGTGGCCACGGCGGCAAAGGGCAGGGGCAGCGCGGTGATGTCCCGATCCGGGGTATGTCCGCGGAAAAATTCGATGAGCTTGGCGCCCTTGATCACGCCGCCGCCCAGGCTGAGGTCGAAGTAGCTCGCCACCTTGGGCAGCGTCAGCCCCCGGACCCAGGTTTCGAGGCGGTCCAGGTCGCCGGATGCATAGGCCGCGCCCACCAAGGCACCGATGGAGGTGCCGCAGACGATGTCGGGCTGTACGCCGGCCTCGGCCAGTGCCCGGATGACGCCGATGTGCGCCCAGCCCCGGGCGGAACCACTGCCCAGGGCCAGGCCGATGAGGGGTTTGTCGACGGCAGGCATACCCGGACGATACTCCAAGTCCGGGCCAGGATGGCTCAAGACCGGGCTCATGCCTGCTTCTTGCGCCGGATGCGATCACGTCTGAGCGTCCAGCTGGAAATGACCCTGCGCATAACGGTCGGTTGTGATCACAAAAAGGATACTGGCTATCATCGCGGCATGACCCTTACACCGCAGGACTTCCCCAGCACCCGCCGCATCCACGACGTGGAATGCCTCATCACCGAAACGGCGGCAGACGGCGAACGTCCGAGTACGTCGCTGGACCTGGCGCTGGGCGGACGGGAGGACGCGGCATGACGCATCCGCTGTTCGACCTGCGCGGTCAGGTCGCTCTGGTCACCGGCGCCGGCAGTGCAGGCGGCATCGGCTTCGCGACCGCCACCCTGCTGGCCGAACTCGGCTGCCGTGTCGCGCTGTGCGCGACGGGGCCACGCATCCACGAGCGTGCGCGCGAACTGGCCGAACGCGGCTTCGACGCGCGCGGTTACCAAGGCGACCTGACCGACGCCGAGGTGACGGCGGCGCTGGTCGTAGCCGTGCTCGCCGACTTCGGTGCGATCGACGTGCTGGTCAACAACGCGGGCATGACGCAGGAGGGTTTGACGGAGAGCTTCACGGGCTTCGTCGACCTCGACCTGCAGGAATGGCGCGCCAGCCTCGCGCGCAACCTCGACACCTGTTTCCTGGTGACTCGGCAGGTGCTGCCGGGCATGCTGGCGCGCGGTGCCGGGCGCATCGTCAACGTGTCCTCGGTGACCGGCCCCCTGGTGAGCAATCCGGGTGAAGCCGCGTACAGCGCGGCCAAGGCCGGCATGGTCGGGATGTCGCGCGCCTTGGCGCTGGAAGTGGCCGACCGCGGCATCACCGTCAATTGCGTCGCGCCGGGCTGGGTTGCCACCGCCTCGCAGACCCCCGAGGAATCGCAAGCCTCGTTGCACACGCCCATCGGCCGCGCCGGCACGCCGGCCGAAATGGCCGCGGCGATCGCCTTCCTGGCGATGCCGGGCGCCAGCTACATCACCGGCGAGATGCTGGTCGTCGACGGCGGCAACATTCTCCAGGAACGCAAGGGATGAGCGCAGCAGCGGTGTTCGCCCCGGAGCTGATGACCGAGCGCGTGGTCGTGGTGACCGGCGCGGCCGGCGGCGTCGGCGGCGCCGTTGCCGAGTTGCTTGCCTCGCTGGGCGCACGCCTGATGCTGAGCGACGTCGATGGCGAGGCGCTGCGTGAGCGCGCCGCGTCGCTGGGGGCGATCTTCGAGGTCGCCGACCTGCGCGACGCCGACGCCCCCGCGCGCATGCTGCAGCGCACTCTGGACGTATACGGGCGGCTCGACGGCCTGGCCAACTGCGCCGGCGTGTGGGTCGAAGGCGCCAGCGACGAGGCCACCGAGGCCGACTGGCAGCGCTGCATGGACGTGAATCTGAAGGCGTTGTTCTTTCTGTGCAGCCGCGCGATCCCCGCACTCAAGCTCAGCCGCGGCGCGATCGTCAACGTCAGTTCCGACGCCGGGGTGGTCGGCAACGCGGGCGCGGCGATCTATTGCGCGAGCAAGGGCGGCGTCGGCCTGCTGACGCGCGCGCTGGCCCGCGAACTGGCGCCGCACGGCGTGCGCGTCAACGCGCTGTGCCCGTCGGACATCGACTCGCCGATGCTGGCGTTGCAGGCACGGCGCTACGGACAGGGCGACGAGCAAGCCTACTTGCGGCGCCTGCTCGCGAACTATCCGCAGGGCGAGCACGCGCGTTTCCTGACTCCACAGGAGGTCGCGCACCATGTCGTGTGGCTGCTGTCGCCGGCCTGCGCCGGCGTTACCGGAGCGCAGGTCATGCTCGACTTCGGTTTGACGGCGGGGTATTGAGGGCCGCCGACGGCGAGGCCGTCACCGGCCGAGGTCTGCAAACGCCTGCGCGGCTCGCAGGGATCAACGGCGTGACAGGCCCAAGGTGAGCACGCCTGCGCCGAGCAGCGCGAGGCCGCCGCCGTAGCCCAGCCGGCGTTGCGACGTGGCGCTGGTCAGGCGCTGCGCGGCGTAGCGGCCGAGGTGCGCGTAAGCGGCGGCGTTGACGGTGGCAAGGAGCACGAAGGTCGGCAGCAGGACGGCGCACTGCGCGGCGTAACCCGCCTGCGGCGCGATGAACTGCGGCACGAATGCGATGAAGAACACGATGCTCTTCGGGTTGAGCGCGGTGACGGCCCAGGCCGATGCGAAGCGCCGCCGCGCGGGCCGAGGCTGCGTGACCAGGGGCACGGCGCCTTGCTGGCGGGCGTGCACCAGTGCACGCGCGCCGAGGTAGATCAGGTAGGCACCGCCGGCCAGCTTGAGCAGGGTGAAGGCAGCGGCCGAAGTGGCGAGCAGCGCGCCGGCGCCGGCCAGCGAGACGCTCATCGCGGTGGCGTCGCCCGCGGCCACACCGGCCACCGTGCTCCATGACGAGCGCTCGCGGTTGGCCAGCGAGTCGCCGAGCACGAGCAGGATGGTCGGGCCAGGGATCAGCAGCAGCACGAGGCTGGCGCCAGCGAATGCCAGCCAGGTGGATAGGCTCATGGAGTCTCCTTGGGATGAGACTCGTAGTGATCCACACATCGAACCGGGCTGTCAAGAGCTTGCCTCGGCATGGATCAAACCGGCAGCGTGGCAGCCTGAGTCGCCAGCGGCGCGAACTCGCGCTGGACGTGCAAGGCGTCGCGATGGTGGGCAAGACGGGCCGCGGGAGCGAGTCGCCGCATGCGCACGGCGCCACACACTGCTTGCGCGCTTCGCTTTACGCAATGATAATCATTCCCATTCACAACGAAAGGGAGAAGAACATGCACATCGGCAAGCGGCGTCTCGCTGCGCTGGCCGCGGTCGTCGCCGCGTGCGCGGCCAGCGCGCAGGCGCAGTCGTGCGACGTCGACGATTACGTCACCAAGGCGATCGGCATCGAGGAGCCGTGGGTCGAGAACGCCGGCTACCTGTTCGCCCAGTACGACCACGCCGCCGACCCGCAGGCGCTGACGCTGGCACCCGAGCTCGAGTCGCGTTTCAGCGACCGCGTCGGCATGGAGCTCGACTTGCCGGCGTACACCGCGCAGGCGCCGCTGGGGCGCGGCGCCAGCGCGTTCGGGCCGCTGGCCGCGGGCTTGAAGTTCGGCGCGCTGCACAGCTGCGACATGGGGCGGGGCCGCGCGACGCTGCTGAGCGTCGAAGTCGAGGGCCAGTACTGGGCCGACCGCAACACCACGGTGCTGCCCGGCGAGGGCAATTCGGCGACGCTGCAGGCGATGTGGGCGCAGCTGTGGTACCCGTGGTTCACCACGGGCGAGGTCGGCTACACGCAGCGCATCGGCGGCGGCGTGGCCAGCGGCGGCTTCGTCAACGCCGCGCTCGGCCGCGCGCTGGACAGCGCGCATTCGGTGCAGATCGAAGTCGAGCTCGACAACCAGGCCACGCTGGCCGACGGCAGCCGCGGCTTCGAAGGCAGCGTGATGCCGCAGTTCGCCTGGCGGCCGTCGCCGCGCTGGCTGTTCGCGCTCGGCGAACAGGCCTCGCTGCAGCAGAGCGCCTTGCGCCCGCAGTGGTCGACGTGGCTGATGGTCGAGCGCGAGTTCACGCCCTGAGCCGGCGTGCGCGCCGACGCGCCTCAGCGCGTCGCCACCGCGACCATGTGCCACGATTGCAGCGTCAGCGCTCGGCCGTCGAGGTCGCCGAGCTCGACGTCGCGGAATCCGGCCCTGAGCAGCCACTCGACGAACTCGTTCGGAGTCGGCAGCCGGATGAAGAAGCGCGCACGGCGCACACCGTCGCGCACGACGACGCGCTCGGTGTCGACGCGGCCGCGCACGGTGTCGAAGCGGCACAGGTCGATCATCAGATGGCCTTCGCGCTCGACCGCGACGCAGGGCCGGAAGCGCGCGGCGACTGCGTCGCGCTGCGGCAGGTCGATCGCGAAGCGGCCGCCGGGGCGCAGCGCACGCGCGACGCGCGCGAGCACGTCCTGAATCACCGCGTCGTCGAAATACGTCAGCGACGTGAACCAGTTGAATGCATGGTCATAGGCGCAGCGCGCGTCGAGTTCGCGCATGTCGAGCTGGCGCAGCGCGACGCGGTCGCCGCAGCGCGCTCGCGCTCGCGCGAGCATGCCGGCGCTGGCGTCGACGCCGTGCACGCACAGCCCGCGCGCGGCCAGCGGCGCGGCCAGCCGGCCGGCGCCGCAGGCCAGGTCGAGCACGTGCTGCCCGGGCTGCGGCTGCAGCGCGCGCCACACGGTGTCGACGTCGCGCGCGTCGACCTCGGGGGTCAGATGCGCGGCGTAGAAATAGTCGTAATCGTCATTGAACAGCGCGTCGAGGTCCATCGCCAGCTCCGCCGGCCGTCGCTCGACGGCCGTGACGGACTTTGACCGCGCAGCGGTCGGCGGGTTCCGCGGCCGGGGAGGGCGGCGTGCCGCGGGCTCAGGGGCGGTAGACCGCTTCGAGCGCCTCGCGCAGCTGTTCGACGCAATCGAACGCTGCGGCGACCTGCTCCTGCGACCAGCGCGCCGGGGTCCAGTCGGCGTCGGCCATCGCCGCCAGCTGGCGCAGCGTGCCGAGGTGGCACTGGGTGATCGCCTGCGCCCACAGCCGCGCGCCTTGTTCGGTGGCGCTGCGCGTGTGCCGCGCCAGTTCGGCGGCCGCCTGCGCGTGCCCCTGCGCGGCAGCCTGCTGCAGCAGCCGCGCGCCGAGCGCGGCGTCGGCTGGCATGCGGTCGCCGTCGGCGAGCATGCGACCGAGCAGGAATTGCGCGTCGGCGTGGCTGGCGTCGGCTGCCTGACGCAACCAGTGCAGCGCCTCGTCGACCAGCGCCGCATCGTCGTGCTCGAGCAGCGCCACCGCCAGGCTGTACTGCGCCGAACGGTGCGCCAGTTCGGCGGCGCGACGCAAGTGGCGCAGCGAACGTTCGTCGTCGCGCGGCACGCCGAGGCCGCGCGCGTACAAGCGGCCGAGGAACCAGTTGGCCGGCGCGTCGCCCTGTTCGGCTGCGAGCAGATACCAGCGTGCCGCTTCGGCGTAGTCCTGCGGCACGCCTTCGCCGCGCTCGTGCAGCAGCCCGATCGAGCCGAGCGCGCGCGGCATCGGCTGCAGTCCGGCCTGGTGCCACAAGCGCAGCGCGGTGGCGAAATCCTGCTCGACGCCGCGCCCGTGGTAGTACATCCAGCCCAGGTTGTAGCTGGCGCTGGCCGAGCCTTGCGCGGCAGCCTGCGCATACCAGCGCACCGCCTGTTCGTGCAGTTCGCGGTTGCGCAGGTGATCGCCGAGCCATTCCTGGGCCAGCGGGTCGCCCGACTCGGCGAGTTGGATGATCGCGGGCGGGGCGAGCTTGATCGGCATCGGTCGGTTTGGCGCGGTGGCTCGCGGGCTAGGGGCGGGGATCGGCCGCGGGCGGCTGCGGCGACGGGACGGCGTGTCCGGGGTATCCCGGATACAGCGATTGTGGCTTCTTTCGCGGCGCGCGCCAAGCCCCGGGAGCGGCTTGGCACAAACGAATAAAATCCCGGTCGATGATCGAGACCTGCGACGTGGCGGTGATCGGCGCAGGTGCCGCCGGCATGATGTGCGCCGGCGTGGCCGCGCAGCGCGGGCGCCGCGTCGTGCTGATCGATCATGCGCGTCGAATTGGCGAGAAAATCCGCATTTCCGGCGGCGGGCGCTGCAACTTCACGAATATCGGCGCCGACATCGAGCATTACCACGGACGTCACGCGCAATTCGCGCGCACCGCGCTGCGCGGCTATGCGCCGCGCGACTTCATCGCGCTGGTGCGCCGTCACCGTGTCGCGTTCCACGAGAAGCACCGCGGCCAGTTGTTCTGCGACGACAGCAGCCAGCGCATCATCGACCTGCTGCGCGCCGAGTGCGCCGGCGTGCACTGGCGCCAGCCGTGCCGCGTGCACGCGGTGCGTCGCGACGGCGGCGCCGGTTTTGCCCTCGACACCGACCACGGTGCCTTGCGCGCCGGGCGCGTGGTCGTCGCCACCGGCGGGCTGCCGGTGGCGCAGATCGGCGCCAGCGACTGGGGTTTGCGTCTGGCGCGCCAGTTCGGCCTCGACGTGGTCGCGCCGCAGCCGGCGCTCGTGCCCTTGCGCTTCGACAGCGCGGCGTGGGCGCCGTGGGCGGCGCTGGCGGGCGTCAGCATGCCGGCGCGGGTGCGCTGCGGCGAGCAGGCGTTCGACGAGGACCTGCTGTTCACCCACCGCGGACTGTCGGGTCCGGCGATTCTGCAGATATCCAGTTTCTGGGACTCCGGGCGCGAGCTGCAGCTCGACCTGGCGCCCGCAAGCGACCTCGGCGCCGAGCTGCGGCGGATCAAGAGCGGCTCGCGGGCGACGCTGCTCGGCGCGCTGGCGCAGGCCTTGCCTCGGCGCCTCGCGCAAGCGTGGATCGCGCAGCACGGGCTCGACGCGCAGACGCGGCTGGCCGAATGCGCCGACACGCGTCTGCGCGAGCTCGGCGCCGCGCTGCAGGCGTGGACGCTGACGCCCACTGGCAGCGAGGGCTGGCGCAAGGCCGAAGTGATGCGCGGCGGCGTCGCCACCGAGGAGCTCGACCCGCGCACGCTGCAGGCGCACAAAGTTCCGGGGCTGCACTTCATCGGCGAAGTCGTCGACGTCACCGGATGGCTCGGCGGCTACAACTTCCAGTGGGCCTGGGCCAGCGCGGTGGCCGCGGCGCGCTCGCTGTGAATCCGTCGTCGAAATCGATGCCGCGACACCACGAGACCTCCGAGGCCGCGCTGGCGCCGGCGATGGGCACGCTGCTCGAGCGCATCGCGCGCGCCGGCGCGCCGCCGCTGTGGACGCTGGGGGTCGACGCCGCGCGCGCCTTCCACCGCGTCGCCGCAGGCGTGCTCGAGGTCGCGCCGCCGGCGCTGCACGAGGTCGTCGACCTCGACTGCCCGACGCGCGATGGCAGCCGGCTGGCGCTGCGCCGCTACCGTGCGCGCCCGCAGGACGCGCATGCGCAGGCGCCGGCGCTGCTCTACCTGCACGGCGGCGGCTTCGTGCTCGGCGACCTCGACAGCCACGACGTGTTGTGCCGCCGGCTGGCGCTGCTCGGCGAATGCACGGTGTTCGCGCTCGATTACCGGCTGGCGCCCGAGCACCGCTTCCCGACCGCGGTCGACGACACCTGGGACGCGCTGCAGTGGCTGCGCGAGCACGCGGCCTGGCTGGGCGTCGACGCGCAACGCATCGCGCTGGGCGGCGACAGCGCTGGCGGCACGCTGGCGACCGTGGCCGCGCTGCAGGCGCGCGACGCCGGATTCGCGCCGGCGCTGCAGTTGCTGTTCTATCCCGGCACCGCGGGCTGGGCGCATACCGTGTCGGCGCAGCGCTACGCGCACGGCTACCTGCTCGAGCGCGAGCACCTCGACTGGTTCTTCGGTCATTACCTCGGGGCGCTCGACGCGGCGTCCGACTGGCGCTTCGCGCCGCTGCTCGCGCCGGACCTGCGCGGTGTCGCGCCGGCGTGGATCGGGCTGGCCGGCTGCGACCCGCTGCGCGACGAGGGCAGGCTGTACGCGCAACGCCTGCGCGACGCCGGCGTGCCGGTGCAGCTCGACGAGTGGCCAGGCGTCACGCACGATTTCATACGCATGGGCCGCGCACTGCCGCAGGCCGGCGCGGCGGTGGCCGCTGCCGCCGCCGCGCTGCGTGCCGCGTGGTCAGCGGCGCCGCGCGGCGCGAACCCCAGGAGGTGAACCCGATGATGAGCAAACCGCACCGCGACGCCTTCCGTTTCCTGCACCGGCTGCAAGTGCGCTGGGCCGAAGTGGACATGCAGCGCGTGGTTTTCAACGGCCATTACCTGATGTACGCCGACAGCGCGGTCGGCGCGTTCTGGAAGTCGCTCGGCGTCGACTACAGCCGCGAGCTGCCGGCGCTGGGCGGCGACTTCTACGTCAAGCGCGCGCAGTTGACCTGGCACGCGCCGGCGCAGCTCGACGACTGGATCGACGTGGGCGTCGCCGTCGACGGCTGCGGCCGCTCGAGCCTGCGCCTGCGCACCGCGATGTGGGTGCAGGACCGGCTGCTGGTCGAAGGCGAGCTGCTGCAGGTGTACGCGTCGACGGAGCCGCCGCTGCGCGCGCAGCCGCTGCCCGACGCGCTGCGCGAACTGTTGCAGGCGCACGCCGCCGGCGAGCCTATGCTGCAGCTGCGCGTCGGCGGCTGGGACGAGCTGGGCGCGCACGCCGGTGCGATCCGCAGCGAGGTGTTCGTCGACGAGCAGGGCGTTCCGGCCGAGCTGGAATGGGACGCGCGCGACGCCGGTTGCGTGCACGCGGTGGCCTACAACCGGCTCGGCCGCGCGCTGGCCTGCGCGCGGCTGCTGCCCGACGGCCACATCGGCCGCGTCGCGGTGCGTCGCGGCCTGCGCGGCAGCGGCGCCGGCGTTGCGGTGATGCGCGCGTTGCTCGACGAGGCGCGCCGCGCCGGCCATGCGGTGGTCGAGCTGTCGGCGCAGCGTGCGGTGCTCGGCTTTTACCGCAAGCTCGGTTTCGTCGCCTTCGGCGAGCCTTACGTCGAGGCCGGCATCGAGCACCAGGACATGCGCCTGGCGCTGGGCTGAACGCCGCGCTGTCACCGCGCTGTCACCGCGTCAGGCCCAGTCGAACGTGTAATGCCCGCCGCTGCTGGCGGCGGCGGCGCCGTGCGGGCGTTCGTGCAGCCACACGCTGCGCGCGTCGGCGCGCAGCACCGTCGAGCTGCGTGTGCCGTAATCGGGCAGGCGGATGAACGCCGCCGACAGCGCCGCTTCGAGCTCGGGCGCCACGCCGGTGGCGGGCAGCTCGGCCGGCGGCGCGCGGCGCGGATCGGCAAGCGCCCGGTGCAAGGGCGCGAACTGCTGCGCCGGCGCCAGCGCACTGGCTTCGCGCAAAGCCTGCCCGAGCCGCACGGCCTTCGGCCACGGCGTGTCGAGCGCGGCGTTGGACAAGGCGTGCACTCCGGGTTCGACGACACACCAGCGCGGCGCGCGGTTCGACACCCAGACCAGCGCGCCGGCGCGCAAGTCGCCGAGCAGCAGGTTGAAGCCGGCGTAGCGCGCGCCGCGCGCCAGCACCGCGTCGGCAAACGCCGGCGCCGTCGCGTCAGTGAGCAGGAAATCGAGCGCGAGCGCGCCGCGCGACGGGGCGCCCGGCGGCGTCGGCCGCGGCTCGCGCACATTGGTCAGCGCCGCGAAGCGCCCTTGCCGGGTGATGCCGAACCAGATGCCGCCGCCGACCAGATCGCGCCCGCTGAGCACCGATGCGCCGGGGCGCGCACTCCACC
>MLJW01000495.1_pt1 | contig 16577 bp, 11 predicted proteins | sample 888231 | NCBI WGS metagenome assembly MLJW01 (sample SAMN05788063, study PRJNA343431) | mine drainage metagenome | isolation source: sample collected from the inflow into an acid mine drainage treatment plant... | place: Germany: Lusatia, lignite mining district
CCGGCCAACCATTGAAGTGACTCGTTGGCCGGTATCCAGCGAGCATTGAGCGAGCGGCCAAGGCGGCGGATGCCGCCGCCCGGCGAGGGACGATACAACCGGTCAATTCATTGGGCGGTTGGTATAACTGGGCTGTCCCATGGAGCGGAGATGCAACCGGGAGATATATTCCCCGATGAAGCCCAGAGACAGCAGCTGCGCTCCGGACACGATAAGGAGAACCGAGGCCAGGAACGTGAACCCGGCCACATGAACGCTGGACCCGAAATAGCGGATCAGCACATAGGCCAGCAAACCGCACCCCAGGACCATGATCGCCAGACCCAGCAGCCCCGACAGCCGCAGCGGCAGCGAGGTCATGCCGATGACCATCGTCACCGCCAGCCGCAGCAGGGCGCGCAGGGAATATCCCGACCGCCCCCGCACCCGCGGATCATGCTCGACGGGAATCGCGGCGAACTGCGACGTCGACCAGCTCAGCAGCACATCGATCATGACGTCGGCGCCGCCAAAATCCGAAAAACCATCCCGCACATCGCGGCGGAAGGCGCGAAACGGCGAGGCGATTTTGGCAATGCCACGCCCCAGCGAGGCGGATGCGAGCACCCTGGCCCCCCAGGCGCCAATATTGCGCCACAGGCCATGCCCGCGCTGCCGCGGAACCCCATACACCACATCCACCTGCCGCTGCGTCAGCGTATCGAGCAGCGCGGGAATATCCTCGGGGCGGTTTTGCAGATCATCATCCAGCGTCACGATCACCGCGCCCTTTGCGGCGCGGATCCCGGCCAGCAGGGCGTTATGCTGGCCGAAATTGCGGCCAAGCCGCAGCCCCCGCAGCCTCGGGCGGCTTCGCACCAGGGCGCGGACCCGTTCCCAATGCGCCGTCTGGCCGCTGTCATCGACCAGGATGATTTCGTGGGTTCCGCCGCGGCCGTCCAGCACACGGCTCACCCGCGCGCACAAATCGGCAAGAATTTCCGGATCGGACCGAAAGACCGGCACAACCACGCTGACCGCCAGCTCCCCATGCTCAGCGGCCATGGGAAAAGCTCCCGGCAGTGTTCATGCGGAATACATTATAAAAAGAAAATATTCTGGAAACAGCCGCAAAGACAGACATTGCAGATGAAACAATATGCACGCCGCACGCCCCCCTATTGGCGACGCAAATATGCGCATATTGAAAATCAGGCTGTCTATACAAATCCCCGGAGTCCTGTCCCTTTCAGAAGACATACAACCGGCGATAACAATATCAGAAGCACTGGGATACCGGGGAGGCCATCCCCGGTATCCCGCCTTCGGCTTTACGCCGCCCGGGCGGCGACGATACCGACGATATCCTCCATGATGGCGGTGATATCGTAGTTCTTCGGCGTGTAGATGCGGGCGCAGCCGGCGGCCAGCAGGCGCTGTTCGTCATCGGGCGGGATGATGCCGCCGGCCACCACCGGGATATCGCCCAGGCCCGCCGCCTTCATGCGCTCCAGCACCTCCGTCACCAGGGGAATGTGGCTGCCCGAGAGGATGGAGAGGCCGACCACATGCACGCCTTCCTCGACGGCGGCGTTGACGATCTGGGCCGGGGTCAGGCGGATGCCTTCATAAACCACTTCCATGCCGGCATCGCGGGCGCGCACGGCGATCTGCTCGGCGCCGTTGGAATGGCCGTCGAGGCCGGGCTTGCCCACCAGGATCTTGACGCGCCGCCCCAGGGTCTTGCTGACCTCCTCCACCTTGCCGCGCACCGCCTTGATCTTGTCGGTGGCGCCGGTGCTGGCGCTGCGGCCGACGCCGGTGGGGGCGCGGTATTCGCCGTAGACCTCGCGCAGGGCGCCGGCCCATTCGCCGCCGGTCACCCCGGCATGGGCGCAGGCGATGCTGTCTTCCATGACGTTGCGCCCCTCGCGCGCCGCATCCTGCAGGCGGGCCAGGGCGGCGGCGGCGGCCTTGCCGTCGCGCTGGTCGCGCCAGGCCTTCAGCTTTTCGATCTGCTCGGCCTCGGCCTTGGGATCCACCGTCATGATGGCGCCGTCGCCGGCGGTCAGCGGGCTGGGAGCGCCCTCGGTGAACGTGTTGACCCCCACCACGATCTGCTCGCCGGCCTCGATGGCGGCCAGACGGCGGCTGTTGGATTCCACCAGCTTCTGCTTCATATAGCTGGAGTCCACGGCGGCCACGGCGCCGCCCATATCGTCGAGGCGGGCCAGCTCGGCGCGGGCCTGGGCCTTCAGCTCCTCCACCTTGCGGGTGATCTCGGCCGAGCCATCGAAGATATCGCCGTAGTCCAGCAGATCGGTTTCAAAGGCCACGATCTGCTGCAGGCGCAGCGACCACTGCTGATCCCAGGGGCGCGGCAGGCCCAAGGCCTCGTTCCAGGCCGGCAGCTGCACGGCCCGCGCCCGGGCGTTCTTCGACAGCACCACCGCCAGCATTTCCAGAAGAATGCGGTAAACGTTGTTTTCCGGCTGCTGCTCGGTCAACCCCAGGCTGTTCACCTGCACGCCGTAGCGGAAGCGGCGCATCTTTTCATCCTGCACACCGTAGCGTTCGCGGCAGATCTCATCCCACAGCTCGCAGAAGGCGCGCATCTTGCAAAGCTCGGTCACGAAGCGGATGCCGGCATTGACGAAAAAGCTGATGCGCCCCACCACCTGTTCAAACTCGGCGGCGGTGGGCACCTGGCCCGAGGCCTTGACCCGGTCCAGCACGGCGATGGCGGTGGCCAGGGCGTAGGCCAGTTCCTGCTCAGGGGTGGCCCCGGCCTCCTGCAGATGGTAGGAGCAGACGTTCATCGGGTTCCACTTCGGCACCTCGCGGTAGGTGAAGGCGATGACGTCGGTGGTCAGCTTCAGCGAGGGTTCCGGCGGGAAGATGTAGGTGCCGCGCGACAGATATTCCTTGATGACGTCGTTCTGGGTGGTGCCCGACAGCGCCGCCCGCGCCGCCCCCTGCTTTTCGGCGGCGGCGATATAGAGCGACAGCAGCCACGGCGCCGGGGCGTTGATGGTCATCGAGGTGTTCATCTTGTCGAGCGGGATGCCGTCGAACAGCGCGCTCATATCGCCCAGATGGCAGATGGGCACCCCCACCTTGCCCACTTCGCCGCGGGCCAGGGGATGGTCGGAGTCGTAGCCGGTCTGGGTGGGCAGGTCGAAGGCCACCGACAGCCCGGTCTGGCCGCGCGAAAGATTCGTGCGGAACAGCCGGTTGGTCTCCACCGCCGAGGAATGGCCCGAATAGGTCCTGAAAAGCCACGGTTTTTCACGGGCGGGCGCATCCTTGCGGGGGGCGGTTTCGGGCTTGCTGGTCATCGCTGGCTCCACTTCACGACTGCGGTCTGATGGTGAAACGGGGGTTTTCCGCGCTATTTGCGCATTAAAATTACCCGTCCCCCTAAATTTACGAAACAAACTATCATTTTGTGCATTGCGAAGAAAGAAACAAAACGCTATGAGTGGACACCAAGGCGGCCTCGTCGGGCAAGCGAAGCTGCGTCAATCGGACCATCACCATCGGAAAGCCGCGGCTTTTACGTGAAACGGCAGGCTTTCCGCACAAGGCATTCGAGGAGCGAGAGCAGGATGAGCGAAGCGAGCCAGGCCACCGGCCAGACCGTCAAGGATCTTTACGAGATCGGCGAAATTCCGCCGCTGGGCCATGTCCCCGGCAAGATGTACGCCTGGGCGATCCGCAAGGAACGCCACGGCAAGCCCGATACCGCCATGCTGTGCGAGGTGGTGGACACCCCTGAGATCGATTCCCACGAAGTGCTGGTCATGGTGATGGCCGCCGGCGTCAACTACAACGGCGTGTGGGCCGCCCTGGGCAAGCCGGTAACCCCCTTCGACTATCACAAGGCCGAGTACCATATTGCCGGCTCCGATGCCGCCGGCATCGTCTGGAAGGTGGGCAGCAAGGTCAAGCGCTGGAAGGTGGGCGACGAGGTGGTGGTGCACTGCAACCAGACCGACGGCGACGACGAGGAATGCAACGGCGGCGACCCGATGTTCTCGCCCAGCCAGCGCATCTGGGGCTATGAAACCCCCGATGGCTCCTTCGCCCAGTTCACCCGCGTGCAGGCCCAGCAGCTGATGGAACGCCCCAAGCACCTGACCTGGGAGGAATCCGGCTGCTACGTGCTGACCCTGGCCACCGCCTACCGCATGCTGTTCGGCCATCGTCCGCATATCCTGCGTCCCGGCCATAACGTGCTGGTGTGGGGCGCCTCGGGCGGCCTGGGCTCCATGGCCATTCAGCTGATCTCGGTGTCCGGCGCCAACGCCGTCGGCGTCATCTCGGAAGAGGACAAGCGCGACTTCGTGATGAATCTCGGCGCCAAGGGCGTCATCAACCGCAAGAACTTCGACTGCTGGGGCCAGCTGCCCGACGTCGACGGCGACCCGGGCGTCTTCAAGGACTACATGAAGAGGGTGCGCGAATTCGGCAAGGCCATCTGGGACATCACCGGCAAGGGCAACGACGTCGACTTCGTCTTCGAGCATCCCGGCGAATCCACCTTCCCGGTGTCTTGCAACGTGGTCAAGCGCGGCGGCATGGTGGTGTTCTGCGCCGGCACCACCGGCTTCAACCTGACCTTCGACGCCCGCTTCGTGTGGATGCGCCAGAAGCGCATCCAGGGCAGCCACTTCGCCAACCTGCTGCAGTCGGCCCAGGCCAACCAGCTGATGGTGGAGCGCCGCCTCGATCCCTGCATGTCGGAAGTGTTCGCGTGGGAAGACATTCCCGCCGCCCACATGAAGATGTTGGCCAACCAGCACAAGCCGGGCAACATGGCGGTTCTGGTCCAGGCCAAGAAGCCGGGCCGCCGCACCCTGGAAGACTGCATCGACGGGTAAGCCGCCGCTTTCCCCGTCACGTCTCTCCATTTTCCCAAAGGGGCCGGAGCGATCCTGCCCCTTTGGATCTGTCCCAGGAGCCTTTCATGACCGTCGTTCCGGATCAGGATCTCATCCTCCCCGACCTGTTGTCCGTCTGCGCCAAGGCCGCGCAGGATGCCCGCGCCGTGCAGGCCGCCGCCCGCCAGGGCGTGATGGCCCTGGTGGCCCCCACCGGCAAGGTGGACGGCGCCCTGTTCGAAACCCATCAGTTCGCCGCCCACGGCTTCGCCTGGCTGTCCACCTATGTGGAGGCCCTGGCCCAGATGGCCGGCTGGGCGGAGCGCCTGCGGGCCGACGGCAAGCTGGGCGAACTGGAACAGTTGATCCTGCAATGCGCCTTCGGCGAATATCTGGGACAGATCTTCGGCGGCATCGCCATGAGCCAGACCGAGATCGTGCGCCCCGCCGATTTCGGCATCGACAGCGCCGCCCGCCATAAGCTGCACAGCGCCGAGATCGGCCTGCTGCGCCGCCAGGGCAATACCGAGGCGGTGCGCGCCCGCATCGCCCGCCTGATCGCCGACGGCCACAACTGGGGCGAGGCGGCGCTGGGCGACGAAACCCTGGAGATGATCCGCGACCAGTTCCGCCGCTTCGCCGACGAGCAGGTCATCCCCTACGCCCATGAATGGCACCTGAAGGACGAGCTGATCCCCATCGAGGTGGTCAATCAGGTGGCCGAACTGGGGGTGTTCGGCCTGACCCTGCCCGAGGAATACGGCGGCCTAGGCATGGGCAAGACCGCCATGTGCGTGGTCACCGAGGAACTGTCGCGCGGCTATATCGGCGTCGGCTCGCTGGGCACCCGCTCGGAAATCGCCGGCGAGCTGATCCGCTTGGGCGGCACCGAGGAGCAGAAGCGGCATTACCTGCCGCTGATCGCCTCGGGCGAGATCCTGCCCACCGCCGTCTTCACCGAACCCAATACCGGCTCGGACCTGGGCTCCTTGCGCACCCGCGCCGTCCGGCAGGACGGCGCCTATGTGGTGACCGGCAACAAAACCTGGATCACCCATGCCAGCCGCTCCGATCTGATGGCGCTCCTGGTGCGCACCAATCCCGACACCAAGGACTGGAAGGGCCTCTCCATGCTGCTGGCGGAAAAGCCGCGCGGCACCGAGGACGATCCCTTCCCGGCCGAGGGTATGAGCGGCGGCGAGATCAAGGTGCTGGGCTACCGCGGCATGAAGGAATACGAGCTGGGCTTCGACGGCTTCAAGGTGCCGGAAGGCAACCTGCTGGGCGGCGAGGAGGGCCAGGGCTTCAAGCAGTTGATGGCCACCTTCGAATCGGCGCGTATCCAGACCGCCGCCCGCGCCGTGGGCGTGGCCCAGTCGGCCCTGGAAACCGGCATGCGCTATGCCCAGGAGCGCATCCAGTTCGGCAAGCCGCTCTACGCCTTCCCGCGCGTGTTCGGCAAGATCGCCTGGATGGCGGTGGAAACCATGATCGCCCGCCAGCTCACCTATTTCTCGGCCCGCGAGAAGGACAGCGACCTGCGCTGCGACATCGAGGCCGGCATGGCCAAGCTGCTGGGCGCCCGCGTGGCCTGGGCCAACGCCGACAACGCCCTGCAGATCCATGGCGGCAACGGCTATGCCGAGGAATATCCCATCAGCCGCATCCTGTGCGACGCCCGCATCCTCAACGTGTTCGAGGGCGCGGCGGAAATCCAGGCCCAGGTGGTGGCGCGCGGTCTGCTGACCCGCTGACCACCATCAAAACGGCGAAAAGCCCGGAAGGCGGCATCCTTCCGGGCTTTTTCGTTTCAGACCCACCGGCCAATGAATTGACCGGTTGTATCGTCCCTCGCCGGGCGGCGGCATCCGCCGCCTTGGCCGCTCGCTCAAGGCTCGCTGGAGACCGGCCAACGAGTCATACCAACCGCCCAATGAATTGACCGGTTGTATCGTCCCTCGCCGGGCGGCGGCATCCGCCGCCTTGGCCGCTCGCTCAATGCTCGCTGGATACCGGCCAACGAGTCACTTCAATGGTTGGCCGGTATCACGTCAACGGTTGGCCGGTATCAGTTGCCACCGACGGAGCGGACCCACCGGGTATGAAACTGCTGGTAAGCCGCCTGACCTGGTTTCTTTCTAGACGGCTTAAGGGAGGGACTGTGGTGCCGAGGCCCTTTTGTCGTCGTCCGCAGAGCGGCTTCCCCCCTTGTCGTCATACGCGGGCTTGACCCGCGCATCATAAGACGGCGTCTCCCCCCACAGGGATGGCCGGGTCAAGCCCGGCCAAGACGGCTTAAGGGACGGGCTGTGGCGCAGAGTCCTGTATCAGTTGCCACCGACGGAGCGGACCCACCGGGTATGAAACTGCTGGTAAGCCGCCTGACCTGGTTTCTTTCTAGACCCACCGGCCAAGCCGTCACTTCACCGGTTGGCCGGTTTCAGGCCGCCCCTCTCCGCCCCAGCCGCCGCCCATGGCGCGGAAGGCGGCCACCACGGCGCGGGCCGTGCGGCCCCGGGCCTCGGCCAGATCATCCTCGGCCTGCAGGCTGCGGCTGTCCGCCAGCCGCAGATCGGCCCGCGAGGCCAGGCCCCGCATCTCGGCGGCGCGCAGGCTGTCGCGGCTTTGCGCCAGATCGGCGGCGCGGCGGGCCAGGTCCTCCTGGCGCTGGCGCAGCGCCGCCACCGCCTCCAGGGCATTTTCCACATCCTCGGCGGCGCGCAGCAGGGTTTGCCGGTAGCGGGCCAGTGCCTCGGCCCGCGCCCCCTTGGCCGCCGCCACCTCGGCATCCACGGCGCCGAAATCGAACAGCCGCCAGGTCATGCCCGCCGCCGCCAGCGGCTGGAAGGTGCTGGCCTTGATGAGATCGCTGCCGTGCAGGCTTTCATAGCCGGCCACGCCCTGCAGGGTGAATTTCGGATAGTAATCGGCCACCGCCGCGCCGATGCCGGCGGTGGCCGCCGCCAGCTGCCGTTCGGCGGCGATGATGTCGGGACGGCGGGCCAGCAGATCGGCCGGGCGAACCTCGGCCGGCACCGCCGGCGGGCGCGGCAAGGGCGCCGGCCGTTCCAGCAGGGTGTTGAGGCGGCCGGGCTGTTCCCCCACCAGCACCGCCAGGCGGTTTTCTTGCGCGGCGCGGTCGATCTCCAGCAGCGGCCGGGCGGCGCGGGCCTGGATCAGGGCGGCCTCGGCCTCGTCCACCTCGCGGCGGGCGGCCAGACCGCGCCCATAGCGCTGACGCGCCAGCGCCAGAACCTCGGACAGCGCCGCCACCTGGCGCTCCAGCAGAGTCAGCCGGCTCTGATCGGCGCGCAAGGCCAGATAGGACTCGGCGATCTCGCCGGCCAGGATCAGGCGCCGGCCCAGCCCCGCCGCCACCGCCGCCTCGGCCTCGGCCAGCGCCGCCTCGCGCTGCCGGGCCAGGCCGCCGAACAGATCCAGCTCCCAGCTGGCGGCGAGATCGAGATCGGTCTGGGTGGCATCGCGGCTGTAGCCGGGAAACTGGCTGGCCAGTTCGCCCAGCGGGCTTTCCAGCGACTGACGCTCGCGCGCCACCTGATTGGACATGGCGAGATCGGGCAGCATCCGGGCCCCGGCGGCGCGGGCGGCGGCGCGGGCCTGCTCCACCCGGGCCAGCACCATCGCCAGATCCAGGTTCTGCGCCTCGCCCCGGGTGATCAGGCCGGTGAGCACGGCATCGTCGAAGCCCAGCCACCAGCGCGCCAGCGGCGGCGCCGGGCGGGGATCTGACGCCAGGGCGGCCGGGGCGGACAAGGCTGTGAGCCCGGCGGCGGGGCGCCGGTAATCGGGGCCCACCGCGCAGGCCGCCAGGGCGGAAACCAGCAGCGCGGCCAGCAACGGCGGCGCGGGGCGAACGGAAAAACCGGGCATGGAAGAACCTCCAGGACGGTGGCTATTATTCAACAAGTGATGAATTTGTCAATTCGTTACACATGGCGCTTTTCCCCGGCGGCGGCCTGCGGCATACTTGCAGGACCGATCCCCCCTCTTCCGGCGCAAGGCATGACCGACAGCACGCCCCTCCCCCCCGTTTCTCCGCCCGGCCATCGCGGCCCGCCCGATCATGAGCGCCGCCAGCAGATCATCCAGGCCGCCGAGGCGCATTTCCGCCATTACGGCTTCGGCAAGACCACGGTGGCCGATCTGGCCCGCGCCATCGGTCTTTCCACCGCCTATATCTACAAATTCTTCGACTCCAAGCGCGCCATCGGCGAGGCGGTGTGCAGCCTGGTGCTGAGCCGGGTGCTGGACCGGGCCCGCGCCATCGCCGCCGAGAGCGGCCCCGCCGCCCAACGCCTGCGGCGCCTGTTCACCGCCATGGCCGAGATCAGCCTGGAGCAGTATTTCCACGAGCGACGCCTGCACGACATGGCGGTCACCGCCTGCACCGACCGCTGGCAAAGCGTGGCCGACTATGACCAGCGCCTGCAGGCCATCTTAAGCACCCTGATCCGCGACGGCCGCGACAGCGGCGAGTTCGAGGGCCGCACCCCGCTCGAGGAAACCAGCCTGGCCATCACGCTGGCCATGGCTTCGTTTCTGCACCCCCTGATTCTGGAGGAGCGGCGCGACCAGGCCCTGAGCGATGCCGCCCTGCTGGCCGGACTGGTCTTGCGCAGCCTGGCGCCCTGACACCGCCGGGCTCATAAAAATGATTTGTGACGAATTGACAATATCGTCACTCGTCTCTAGGCTTATCTTGCCCCTTGCTGCTAAGGATGCCCGATCATGCGGCCGCCCCTCGCTCCACTGTCCCGTCTGGCCCTGCTCGCTCTGCTGGCCCTGGCCGCCTGCGGCAAGGCGCCCGAGGATCCCCGCACCCTGGCGCCGGTGGTGGATTACGCCAAGGCCCTGCCCGCGCCGGCCACCAGCCGCGCCTTTACCGGCGTGGTGGCGGCCCGGGTGGAAAGCGCCCTGGGCTTCCGGGTGGCCGGCAAGGTGGCGGCCCGTTTGGTGGAGGCCGGACAGCGGGTGCGGGCCGGGCAGGTTCTGCTGCGCCTGGACGCCGCCGATTACGCCCACGCGGTGACGGCGGCGGCGGGACAGGCGGCGGCGGCGGCGGCGCGCGACCGTCAGGCCGCCGCCGAATTCGCCCGCTTCGACGGACTGGTGCAAAGCGGCGCCGTGTCGCAATCGGCCTATGACCAGGCCAAGGCCGCCGCCCAGGCGGCCCGCGCCCAGGCCAGCGCCGCCCAGGCCCAGCTCCGCGCCGCCCAGGATCAGCGCCGCTATACCGTTTTGCGCGCCGACGCCGACGGCACGGTGATGGAGACCCTGGCCGAACCGGGCCAGGTGGTGGCGGCGGGGCAGCCGGTGCTGCGTCTGGCCCATGACGGCCGGCGCGAAGCGGTGATCGCCCTGCCGGAAGGCCTGCGCCCGGCCTTGGGCAGCCCGGCCCTGGCGCGGATCTATGACGCCGCCGCCGCCCCCGCCCGCCTGCGCCAGCTGTCCGACAGCGCCGATCCGGCCACCCGCACCTTCGAGGCCCGCTATGTGCTGAGCGGCGCCGCCGCCGCCGCGCCGCTGGGCGCCACCGTCACCGTGATGCTGCCGCGCCCGCCCGACGGCGGCCTGCTGGTGCCGCTGACCGCTCTCGACGACGAGGGCCGGGGCAGCGGCGTCTGGCTGATCGGCCCCGACCATCGCGTCTCCTTCCTGGCCGTGCATGTGCGCCGCCTCGACAGCGACAGCGCCGAGATCGACGGCGCCGATCTTGCCGAAGGCCGGATCCTGGTGGCGGCGGGCGGGCATTTCCTGCGGGCGGGCGAAACGATCCGCCTCGGCCGCGAGATTTCGCTGCGATGAGCCGCTTCAACCTCTCGGCCCTGGCGGTGCGCGAACGCGCCGTCACCCTGTTCCTGCTGCTGGCCATCAGCCTGTCGGGCCTCTACGCCTTCTGGCATCTGGGCCGGGCCGAGGATCCCTCCTTCACCATCAAGGTGCTGACTGTCAGCGCCGTCTGGCCGGGCGCCACGGCGCGGGAAATGCAGGACGAGGTGGCCGACCCTCTGGAAAAGCGCCTGCAGGAGCTGGCCTGGTACGACCGCGTGGAAACCTTCACCCGCCCCGGCATGGCCCTGATGACCCTGGTGCTGAAGGACGATACCCCGGCCTCGGCGGTGGCCGATCAGTTCTATCAGGCCCGCAAGAAGCTGGGCGACAGCGCCAGGGATCTGCCGCAGGGCGTGCTGGGGCCCTTCGTCAACGATGAATATGCCGATGTGGATTTCGCCCTCTATGCCGTGACCGCCCCCGGCATGGCCCCGCGCGACCTGACCCGCCAGGCCGAGGCGGCGCGGCAAAGCCTGCTGGGCGTGCCTGGCGTCAAGAAGGTGGACATTCTGGGCGAGCGGCCGGAACGCATCTATGTGGATCTGTCGCCGGCGCGGCTGGCCACCCTGGGCATTCCCGCCCAGGCGGTGTTCCAGGCCCTGGCCCGCCAGAACCGCATGACCGCCGCCGGCGCGGTGCAGACCCGCGGCCCCGATCTGTTCGTGCGCCTCGACGGCGCCTATCACAGCCTGAAGGACATCGCCGACACCCCGATTTCCGTTCCGGCCCGGGGCGGACGGGCGGCCCGGGGCTTCCGCCTGGGCGACATCGCCGCCATCTCCCGCGGCACCGAGGATCCCGCCACCTTCCTGATCCGCCTCAACGGCCAGCCGGCCATGGTGCTGGCGGTGGTGATGCAGGAGGGCTGGAACGGCCTGACCCTGGGCAAGGCGCTGAAGGCCGAACAGCGGCGGCTGTCGGCCAGCCTGCCCCTGGGCGTGCGGCTGACGCGGGTGACCGATCAGGCCGTCAATATCCGCGACGCCATCGACGAGTTCATGCTGAAGTTCTTCGCCGCCCTCGGCGTGGTCATGCTGGTGGGGCTGATCAGCCTGGGCTGGCGGGTGGGTGTGGTGGTGGCCGCCGCCGTGCCGCTGACCCTGGCCGCCGTTTTCGTCATCATGCTGATCAGCGGCCGGGTATTCGACCGCGTTACCCTGGGGGCCCTGATCATCTCGCTGGGGCTGCTGGTGGACGACGCCATCATCGCCATCGAGATCATGGTGGTGCGGCTGGAAGAGGGCACCGACCGCATCAAGGCCGCCGCCTACGCCTGGAGCCACACCGCCGCCCCCATGCTGTCGGGCACCCTGGTCACCATCATCGGCTTCACCCCGGTGGGCTTCGCCCGCTCCGCGGCCGGGGAATATGCCGGCAATGTTTTCTGGATCGTCGGCTTCGCCCTCATCACCTCGTGGGTGGTGGCGGTGGTGTTCACCCCCTATCTCGGCGTCAAGCTGCTGCCCGACATCAAACCGGTGCCGGGCGGTTTGGCCGCCATCTACGATACGCCGCGCTACCGCCACTTCCGCGCCCTGGTGGCCTGGGCGGTGAAACACCGCCTGCGGGTGGTGGGCGCCGTGGCCGCCGCCTTCGTGCTGGCCCTGGCCCTGATGGGGCTGGTGAAGAACCAGTTCTTCCCGGTTTCCGACCGTCCGGAGCTGATGGTGGAGGTGCAGATGCCGGAAGGCACCGGCCTGGCCGCCACCGCGGCCACCAGCGCCAAGGTGGAGGCCTGGCTGCGCCGCCAGCCCGAGGCCAGGCTGGTCACCGCCTATATCGGCCAGGGGGCGCCGCGCTTCTTCCTGTCCTACAACCCGGAACTGCCCGATCCCGCCTTCGCCAAGATCCTGGTGCAAACCCCAAGCCCCAAAGCCCGCGACGCCCTGAAGCTGCGGCTGCGCCGGGCCATCGCCGACGGCCTGGCCCCCGAGGCCTATCTGCGCGCCACCCAGCTGGTGTTCGGCCCGGCGGTGCGCTTCCAGGTGAATTTCCGCGTGTCCGGCCCCGATCCGGCCCGGCTGTTCCCCCTGGCCGACCAGGTGCGGGCCATCATCGCCGCCACCCCCCACGTCCGCCAGGTGACTTTGGACTGGGGCGAAAAAACCCCCACCCTGCACTTTACCCTCGACCGCCAGCGCCTGGACCGCATCGGCCTGTCGCCCCAGGAGGCAGCCCGCCAGATGCAGTTCCTGCTGGAGGGGGTGCCGGTGGCGCAACTGCGCGAGGATATCCGCACCGTCGACATCGTGGCCCGCGCCGCCGCCCTGGGCGATGGCCGCCCGGCCAGGCTCGATCCCGCCCGTCTGGCCGACCTCACCCTGACCAGCCGCGACGGCCGCGCCGTGCCCTTGAGCCAGATCGGCCATCTGGACATCCGCGACGAATATCCCATTTTGCGCCGCCGCGACCGCGTGCCCACCATCACCGTGCAGTGCGATACCGACGACGCCGTGGAGGCCCCCGATATTTCCCGCCGCATCGAACGGACCCTGCGCCCCATCATGGCCACCCTGCCCCCGGACGAACACATCACGGCGGGCGGCAATATCGAGGATTCCGCCATCGCCAACCGCGCCTTGGTGCCCATCTACCCCATCATGGCGGGGCTGATCCTGCTGGTGATCGTGGTGCAGGTGCGGTCACTGCCGGCCATGGTCATGGTGTTTCTCACCGCGCCCCTGGGCCTCGTGGGCACCGCCCCCACCCTGCTGCTGTTCGGTCAGCCCTTCGGCTTCAACGCCATCCTCGGGCTGATCGGGCTGTCGGGCATCCTGATGCGCAATACCCTGATCCTGATGGGCCAGATCGACACCAACCGCAAGGCCGGGCTGCCGCAGTACGAGGCGGTGATCGAGGCCACGGTGCAGCGGGCCCGCCCGGTGGTGCTGACCGCCCTGGCCGCCGTGCTGGCCTTCATCCCCCTGACCCAATCGGTGTTTTTCGGCTCCATGGCCTATACCCTGATCGGCGGCACCGCGGCGGGCACGGTGCTGATCCTGCTGTTCCTGCCGGCCCTCTACGCGGTGTGGTTCAAGGTCACGCCGCCGGATCGGCCAGCATCCAGCGCCACAGCCACAGATCGATGAGGCAGACGGCGAAGGCCGAGAACACCGTGTCCGAGAGGAAATGCCCGCCCTGGATCACCCGGGTGGCTCCCACCAGCAGCCCGAACATCAGGGCCAGGGCCACCATGACCCGCCGCAGGCGCGGCGGCGTCAGCAGGGCCAGGGCCAGCACCCAGAAGCCCAGGGCGCCGTGGCCCGAGGAAAACGAGCAGTTGCTGAAGCACTGATCGGCGGGCAGCAGCGGCGGCGTATAGTGGGCATGGCCGCCGAAAACCGTGATCTGCACCGGGCGGGCCCGGCCCCAATGCGCCTTCAGCAGGGCGTTGACCAAAAGCCCCGGCCCCAGCCCCAGGCTGAGCAGCAGATAGAGAACGGCCCGGCCGCCAAGGCCCGGCAGCCGGGCGGCGGCGGCGCCCAGGCGCGGGCGCAGCAGGCTCCAGACCAGCAGCAGCGCCACCCCGCCCAGCAGCAGCGGCGGCATGTCGCGCAGGATGAAGCGGAACAGCGGCAGATCGCGCAAGTAGAACCCCGCCCCCGGCCGGTAGAACCAGCCCGACACCGTCAGATCCGGCCATGGGCTCAAGGTCAGGGGCAGCATGACGGCGCAGGCGGCCAGAAACAGCCGTTTCGGAAACAGCGGCGCCAGACGGGCCAGACGCATCAGCCGTCCTCGAGATGAAACAGCGCCGCCACCCCGATCAGACCCGCCACCAGCGAGGGGATCCAGGCCGCCATCAGCACCGGCAGGGTCGAGGACAGGCCCAGGGCATAGATCACCTTGGAGAAAAAATAGAACAGGAACCCCGCCACCACGCCGCCGGCCAGCCGCTTGGCGACACCGCCCGAGCGCATGTCGGGATTGACCGAGAAGGCCGCCGCCAGCAGCACCATGGCGCACAGCAGCAGCGGCGAGGCCAGCATGGACTGGAAATAAAGCTTCTGGCGGCTGGCCGAGAAGCCGGCGCTTTCAAAGAAGCGGATAAAGCCCGGCAGTTCCCAGAACGACACGGTTTCCGGGGTGGCGAAACTGTCCATCACCCGGGCCATGGTCAGATCGGTGTCGAAATCGTAGGCCGGCATCAGCACCACCGGACGCTCGCGGCGGTAAAGCGCCACATCCTCCAGATGGAAGCTGTTGTGCCCCAGAACGCCGGTCTTGGCTTCCAGACGGTACTCGAAATTCATGTGGCTGTCGGTGACGAAAACGCTGACGGTGCGCAGGCGCAGGGTCAGGCCGCGCTGCCACACATGGTCGGCATGCACCACCACCACCTCGTCGCCATGGGTTTCGCGCAGCCACAGCCCGTCCTCGTTCACCTGCAAAGGCGAGCCGCTGCGCAAGGCCTGCTGATCCTCCAGCCGCTCATAAACGCGGTACATGCGCGCCGACAAGGGATCGAAGGCGGTGACGTCGAAGAGGCCGATCAGGGCCACCACCCCCAGCACCGGGGCCAGGAACTGCCATACCGAAATACCCGCCGAGCGCGATACCACCAGTTCGCGGCTGCGGGTCATGGCCCAAAAGCAGCTCATGGCGCCGATCATCACCGCGAAGGGCAAAATGGTCTGCACCATCTGCGGCAATTTCATCAGGGCCATTTCCAGGATCACCAGCAGCCCGGCATTGCCATGGGTGGCGGCGCGGCGCAAAAGCTCGATCACGTCGAACAGGTAGATCAGCCCCATGATCAGGCCCAAAGCGCCGAAAAAGGCGCCCAGGAACTTGCGGGCGATATAAACGCTGAGAACGGGCGAAAAGCGCATGGAGCCTTGCGAAAACGAGAAACGGGAACGCGGGCCGGCGTCTCCCCCGGCCGATTGTGGGTTTGCCACAGTCAACAGGCTATACCATGCCGGGCGGGAAGGTACTACCATAGGCGCAAACAACACCCGAATTTTAAGGAGAGCACATGGTTCGACTGACCCGCATCTACACCCGCGGCGGTGACAAGGGGCAAACCTCGCTGGGCGACGGCAGCCGAGTTCCCAAGCATGACCTGCGCGTCGAGGCCTATGGCACGGTGGACGAACTGAACGCCGTGCTGGGGGTGGCCCGCCACGCCAATCAGGATCCCGAGGTGGACGCCATGCTGGTGCGCATCCAGCACGATCTTTTCGATCTCGGGGCCGATCTTTGCATCCCCGAGGCCGACGGCCAGGAGGGCAATCTGCGCATCATCCCCGCCCAGGTGGTGCGCCTGGAGGCCGAGATCGACGCCATGAACGACGAGATGGCACCGCTGGACAGCTTCGTGCTGCCCGGCGGCACCCCGGCCGCCGCCCATCTGCATCAGGCCCGCGCCGTGGCGCGGCGCGCCGAGCGGCTGGTCTGCGCCCTGGCCGAGGAGGAGGTGGTCAACCCCCAGGTGATCGCCTATCTCAACCGCCTGTCGGACCATCTGTTCGTCATGGCCCGCAGGGTCAACGGCAACGGCGCCCACGACGTGCTGTGGAAACCCGGCGCCACCCGCTAATACCCCTTAAGCGCAAAAGGGTTTTTGAAGGTTTTGTTCAAAGCCGGCCCGGCGTTGACAATATTATGTCCCATCCCCTATGCTGCGCTGCAATAGAAGAGGACGGGCGGGTGGTTTCCCCGCCCGCCCGTCCGCAGTCTCATCCCGGCCGGTAACGACCGGTCCCAGATCAGGACACCGAGGATCCATGAAAGCCCTTGTCGCCGTGAAACGGGTCGTGGACTACAACGTGAAAATCCGCGTCAAGGCGGATCAGAGCGGTGTGGAAACGGCCAATGTGAAATTTTCGATGAACCCCTTCGACGAGATCGCCGTCGAGG
>MLJW01000496.1_pt1 | contig 16509 bp, 17 predicted proteins | sample 888231 | NCBI WGS metagenome assembly MLJW01 (sample SAMN05788063, study PRJNA343431) | mine drainage metagenome | isolation source: sample collected from the inflow into an acid mine drainage treatment plant... | place: Germany: Lusatia, lignite mining district
GGTACTCCCCGAGATGGTCGTTGACCAACCTCACCGCACGCGCCCTCAACTCCGGATCGATCTTCTTCGGCATGACGACATCCTCCTGGACTCAAACAGGAGCGGCATCAAACCTGGGGCGCTTCAGGTCACCCTGCGGGCGACAACCATGTACCGGGGGCAGGGGGCTCTCGCCCTCGAACGGGACTACTACCGCATCGGTCAGTGGTTCCGCGCGCATCAAGACCCGTCCGGGCGCCCCGCGGACCCCGAACCACCAGGTCAGAGCTGAGACCCCGGTCTGTCCTCGCGCGCGCCGACACGCCCCTCAGCGGGTCCCCGGATCAGGTGCCCGCGCTCTCGTACCGGAGCAGCCCACGACGGAACGCCCAGCGGCCGAGGAGCAGGCACCAGACCGCCGCGACAGGAGTCAGCAGGCCGAGCCAGGACGTGCTGCCGAGGGACAGCACCGCCGTGGCCGGGAAATAGCTCATGAAGGCGTACGGCAGCACGACGGACAGGATCAGTCGCACCCCGACGCCGTAGATGCTGATGGGGTATCGCGCCAGCTCACCGAGGGTGTGGAAGGCGAACGGGAACATGGACCACGGGGTCTTCAACCAGAAGGCGGAGCAGTTGGTCAGGACGTTCAGCCCGATCTTCACCAGCGGGGCGAAGGCGAACACGAACGCCGCGGTGGCGATCCGCCCGGGTGACCACGCCACGCCGACGTGCAGGAGCGCGGCGATGAACAGCGAGCCGCCGAGGGCGAGGTTCCCCAGGCCGTTCATGCCGATCTGCGAGCTGAGTACTTGCAGCAGCGGCGAGTAGGGCCGCACCAGGATCGTGTCGAGACCGCCGAAGTTCACGGTGACGGCCATCGACCACGCGCCCTGAGCCAGCAGCACGGCGATGCCCTCGGTGACGGCGACGAGCGAGTAGATGAGGACGACGTCCCAGAACCGCCAGCCGTTGATCTGCGGGATCGCCCGGAAGATCGCCCACAGGAACACGATTCCCATGCCCTGGGTGAGGAGGGCGGCGACGGACATGATCCAGAAGTCGCCCTCGTACTCGAGTGTGGCGCGCAGCTGGGCTCCGAGGCATCGGCGGTACAGCCAGAGGTTGCGTCGCATCTCAGCCTCCGTGCACGGTCAGCTGCCGGCTGGCGCCGCGCCACATCGCGCGCCCGAGCCACCACAGCCCCACCGTCCATGCCGCCTGGACGCCCACGGCGCGCCACGCGTCGGCACCGGCCAACCGGCCGATGTAGAGCAGTGCCGGTGTCGATGCCATCCCCGCGAACGGCAGCGTGGAGGCGAGCCCCTGCAGCCACCCGGGGAAGAACGCGAGTGGGACCAGCCCCCCGGAGAACAGGGTGATCAGCGCGATCCGCGCCGACTGCACACCGATGTAGTTGCGGGTCCAGAACACGACGAGCGCAGAGATGTAGACGATGCCGAACCGCAGCGGCAGCACCAGGACGGCGGACACCGCGAACGGCCCCAGGCTGTCGTGGGCGGGTGCCGGGACACCGCCGAACACGGCCGCTGCGGCAGCGGCCACCACGAGGCCGGTACCCAGCTCGTAGCCGCCGAAGCCGAGCGCCTCGGCGAACCGGGACCGCTGGTAGTCCACGGGGCGCACGAGGTCCATCGCGACATCGCCCTGCTGGATCCGACCCGCCATGCGGTAGTCGACGTAGCTCGAGACCAGCGAGCCTGCGACGAAGGCGACGAGGAGGTACGCCTTCATCGCCGGCCAGTCGAATCCGTTGATCGTGCCCGCAGCCAGGACCGACCGCCACAGGTACAGCATCGCCACCGCGGCCACCGTCGTGGCCAGCAGCCCGAACAGGAAGCTCGTCTGGTACGCGACGAGGCTGCGGAACGCGGCCCTGCCCATCGCGCGGTAGGCGCGCACGTTCCGCCGCCAGTCAGAAGCACGTCGGAAGGGCGCGGGTTGCAGCGCGACGGCAGCACTCATCGCACGGGGCCGTCGTCGGTGCTCCCGATGAGCTGGCCGGCGTACATCCGGCGCACGACGTCCTCGATCGCCGGCTCCTTGATGCGGATGTCGACCACCTGCAGCTCGGACTGGATCGCCGTCAGCACGTCGCCCGCCGTGTGGGCGAGGGGGTCGAACGTCACCGCCACGCCAAGACCGTCGCGCTCCTCGGTGACGGTCGCGCCGGCGAGCCGCGTCGCGATCCCCGCGAGCGAAGCGGGCCGGGCCGCCAGGTCGACGTGCATCACCCTTTCCCGGGCGTAGGTCTCGATCACCTGGCGCAGGCCGCCGTCGTGGACGATGCGTCCCCGGTCGATGATGACGAGACGCGAGCACACGTCCTCGATCTCGCCGAGGTCGTGCGTCGTCAGGACGAGCGTGGTGCCCTCGGCGACGATCTGTCGGAGGAACGCGCGCAGACGGTCCTTCACCTCGATGTCGAGCCCGATCGTCGGTTCGTCGAGGTACACGATCGGCGGGTTGTGCAGCAGCGCTGCGGCCAGGTCGGCGCGCATCCGCTGGCCCAACGACAGCCGGCGTGCGGTCGAGGAGAGGACGTCCCCGATGCCCAGCATCTCGACGAGGCGATCGAGGTTCGCCCGGTACTCCGCCGCGCTCAGCCCGTGCATGTCGCGCAACAGCTCGAGCGAGTCCCGGACGGCCAGGTCCCACCACAAGCTGGTCCGCTGACCGAAGACGACGCCGATCCCCCGCGCGTTCTCGACCCGGTTGCGGTGCGGCACGATGCCGTTGACCCGTACCTCGCCGGAGGTGGGGACCAGGATGCCGGTCAGCAGCTTGATCGTGGTCGACTTCCCGGCACCGTTGGGCCCGACGTAGGCGACCGCCTCGCCCGCCTCGACCCGCAAGCTGATGCCGTCGACCGCGACCTTCTCGGTGTACTTGCGATCGACAAGATGCCGCACCGAACCCGCCAGCCCGGGCCTCTTGTCCGGACCCCGAAATACCTTGCGGAGGTCATCCGCTTCGATGCGTGCCACCGGCACATGCTATGAGGCGGTCGCGTCGCCGCGAGGTAGAACAGCGGCATGGTGCGAGCGAGAGCCCGCGCCGTCAGGACCCTGCAGCCCCTGCAGCCCCGGCATGAACGGAACCGGTGGCGGGCATGACCACGGGGTCATGCGACGGTGGTCCGGGCCAGCACGTCGCGAAGGCCATCTTCGAGGAGTGCCGTGTCGGTGGCGCACGTGAGCATGGTGACCCCGCGCTCGGCCCAGTGCTGGGCCATCTCGACGTCGCTGCAGTGCAGCCCGGCCACGATCTGGTTGGCGGCGCATGCGGCGATGATGCGATCGAGCATCGCGGCGATCGTGGGGTTGGTGCGATACGTCTCGCGGCCGAACCCGGTGCTGAGTGCGAGGTCGTTCGGGCCGATGTAGATGCCGGCCAGTCCCGGCACGGCGGCGATGTCCTCGACGACGTCGAGGGCGGCGGCGGTCTCGATCATGATGAAGCACTGGACGTTCGCGTCGGCCTGCTCGGGGTCGACGGCGTCGCCGGCCCAGAGCGGTCCCCAGCTGCGGTCCCCGGACAGGAAGTGGCAGGCGGCGACGGCGTCGATGGCCTCTGCGACCGTGTTGACCATCGGGACGATGACGCTCTGGGCACCGAGGTCGAGGGCGCGCATGACGTACTCGGGCCGGTTCCAGGGGACTCGCACCACGCACCGAGAGCCGCCGGAGCGCACGGACGACGCGAGGGCATGCAGGTTGGCCATGTCGGCGAGGCCGTGCTGCAGGTCCAGGCACACGTAGTCGAAGCCGGCTCGCCCGAGGACGCGGGCCGCGCCGATCGAGTCCAGGCTGCTCCAGAGTCCGAAGGCCGGGGCGGTGCGGTTGATCGTCTGCATGAGGTGCGGTCCGTCTCTATGTCGTGGACAGGTGCGATGGAGGGCGCGGGGTCGAGATCGTCGGCCGGGGCGCGGGGGAGGCGGGTGGTTGCGCGTCAGTGCGATTCGCGGCTGACGCGGTCGCCGCTGGAGCCGAGCAGGAAGTCGAGGTCGGCGCCGGTGTCGGCCTGCATGACGTGGTCGACGTACAGCTTCTCCCAGCCGCGGCTCGGGGCGGCAAACCCTGCGAGCGTGGCGCTGTTCGGGACCCGCTGGGCGAGCTCGTCGGCGGTGACGTCGAGGTCGAGCCGCCGGGCCTCGACGTCGAGCTCGATGTAGTCCCCGCTCTGCACGAGGGCGAGGGCGCCTCCGGCCGCGGCCTCCGGCGTGACGTGCAGGACGACGGTGCCGTAGGCGGTTCCGCTCATCCGGCCGTCGCAGATGCGCACCATGTCGCGCACGCCTTGCTGGAGCAGCTTCGCGGGGAGCGGCATGTTGGAGACCTCGGGCATGCCCGGGTAGCCCCGGGGCCCGCAGCCGCGCAGGACCAGGACGGAGTCGGCGTCGACGTCCAGGTCGGGGTCGTCCATGCGGGCGTGCATGTCTTCGATCGTGTCGAAGACGACCGCCTTGCCGCGGTGCTTGAGGAGGCGCGGGGTGGCGGCGGCAGGTTTGATGAGCGCGCCGCCGGGAGCGAGGTTGCCGTACAGGACGGCGATACCGGCGTCGGGCTGCAGGGGCGCGGCCCGCAGGGAGATGACCTCGGGGTCCCAGATCCGGGCGTCGGGCAGGTAGTCGACGAGCGGCCGGCCGGTCACGGTCAGCGCGCTGCGGTCGAGCAGGTCGTCGACCTCGCGGAGGACGGCGAGCAGGCCGCCGGCGCGGTGGAGGTCGTCCATGAGGAACGTCCCGGCCGGCTGGAGGTTCACCAGCAGGGGGACGCGGGAGCCGATGCGGTCGAAGTCGTCGATCGTCAGGTCGATCCCGAGTCGTCCGGCGATGGCGAGCAGGTGGACGACGGCGTTCGTGGACCCGCCGATCGCGGCCAGGGCGACGATGGCGTTCTGGAAGGACCCCTTCGTCAGGATCGTGCTGGGTCGGCGGTCCTGTGCGACGAGCTCGACGGCGAGCCGGCCGGTCTGGTGGGACATCTCGAGCAGGCGGCTGTCGGGTGCCGGGGTGCCGGCGAGCCCGGGGATGATCGTGCCCAGCGCCTCGGCGACGAGGCCCATCGTGGAGGCGGTGCCCATCGTGTTGCAGTGGCCGCGGCTGCGGATCATCGACGACTCCGAACGGGCGAACTGCTCGGCGGACAGGGTGCCGGCGCGGACCTCCTCGCTCAGCCGCCAGACGTCTGTCCCACAGCCGAGCGCCTCGCCCTGGAAGGTGCCGGTCAGCATCGGGCCGCCGGGGATGACGACGGCGGGCAGGTCGACCGAGGCTGCCGCCATCAGTAGTGCGGGGATCGTCTTGTCGCAACCGCCGAGCAGCACGACGCCGTCGATCGGGTTGGCCCGGAGCATCTCTTCCGTGGCCATCGCGGCCATGTTGCGCCAGAGCATCGCGGTGGGGCGCACCTGGGTCTCTCCGAGCGAGACGACCGGCAGGACCAGCGGGATGCCGCCGGCCTCGTAGACCCCGGCCTTCACGCTCTCGGCGACCTCGTTCAGGTGGGCGTTGCAGGGGGTGAGGTCGGACGCGGTGTTGGCGATCGCGATGTGCGGGCGCCCGTCGAACGCGTGGGGCGGCAGGCCGCGCCGCATCCAGGCTCGATGGATGTATGCGTTGCGGTCGGTCCCTGAGTACCACTGTGCGCTGCGAAGCTCCGCCACGAGAATCGTCTTCCATTTAATGGAACTGCGGTCTAATATTCGGAACACCATGGAGACTACTCGACGCGGCAACGATGCGGAAGACGTGGCTGTCGAGCGACTGGTGGGTTCGGACCGGGTCCTCGGCGTGCTCACGGAGCTCGCCCGGTACCCGGACGGGATCGGGCTCGAGGAGCTCGCGCAGGCGGTGGCCAGCCCCAAGTCCACGGTGCACCGCGCGCTCGTCGCCCTGCGTCGGGCGGGGTTGGCCCAGCAGGACGGGCGCGGGCACTACGTGCTCGGGGACGAGCTCTTGCGGATGGCGTTCGCGCACCACGAGGCCCGCCCCGACCACCTGCGTGTCCAGCCGGTGCTCGAGAGCCTGTGCCACGAGTACGGGGAGACCGTGCACTACGCCATGCTCGACGGGCGCTCGGTGGTCTACCGGGCCAAGGTCGACCCACCGCGCGGGGCGATCCGACTGACCTCGGTCATCGGCGGCCGCAACCCCGCACATGCCACCGCGGTGGGCAAGCTGCTGCTCTCCTACCGGCTTCCGGACGAAGCCGCGGTTCGCGCATGGGTCGGGGACGTCCCGCTCGAGCGACCCACCGGCCGCACCGTGGCAACCGTGGCCGCTCTGCACGAGGAGCTCGAGCGCATCCGCGCGCAGGGCTATGCGGTGGACGACGAGGAGAACGAACCTGGCGTCAACTGCCTCGCCCTCCCCGTGTTCCTGACCTCGCCCACGGTCCCGAGCGGCGCCGCAAGCATCAGCGCCCTGGCCTACCGGACGCCGCTCGCGCGCCTGCTCGACGACCTGCCCGCCATCCGCCGCACGATCAGCGGCGATGTCGCGCCGGACGCATCCCGGTGACCCCCCACCACGCCCACGTCGCATCGGCGTCCACGTCCACCCTCGCCGAGGGGCCCGTCTGGGACGCGGCCCGGGGGGCTTGCTGTGGGTGGTCGTTCTCGGCCCGGACGGCGCGCGCACGCCCGGACCGCGGATCGTCCCCACCGGTGCACCGGACCGCATGAACGACGGCGCCACCGACCCGGCGGGGCGATTCCTGGTCGGCACCCTGAGCCTCGGCACGTCGAGCGGGAACCAGCGCCTGGTGCGTCTCGAGGACGACGGACGCCAGACCCTGATCGACGACGACCTCTGGCTGTCAAACGGGATCGCCTGGTCCCCGGACGGGTCGCTGCTCTACACCGTCGACACGCTGCCCGGTCTGGTCTGGGTCCGCGACTACGACGCGCGCACCGGCGCTGTCGGTCCGCGCCGGGCCCACCTGCACCTGGCCGGCGAGTTCCCGGACGGTCTGTGCGTGGACCTCGACGGCAACCTCTGGATCGCCGTATGGGGAGCCGGCCAGGTCCGGAGCTACGGGCCCGACGGCACCCTGATCGACGTCGTGCACGTCGCCGCCCCGCGTACGTCCAGCGTCGCGTTCGTCGGACCCGCTCTGGACCTGATGCTCATCACCACGGCTCGCGTCGACCTCAGCTCGGCCGAGCTCGCCGAGCATCCCGACTCCGGCCGGCTCTTCACGGCCCGGACCGGAGCCGTCGGCGTGCCCACCACCCCGTGGTCCGGCGTCTGGGCGGATCGCGTGAACCCCCACGAGCAAGGGAGCCACACCATGAACGATCCGGCGGCACGCGCATGAGGGCCTTCGTCCTCACCGGCCCACGCGAGTTCGCGGTTCAGGAGGTCCCGGCACCGGTCGCAGATCCTGGTCATGTCGTCGTCGACATCGACCGGGTCGGTGTGTGCGGAACCGATGTGGAGTTCTTCACCGGCGAGATGTCCTACCTGCACACCGGGCATGCGGCGTACCCGATCCAGCTCGGCCACGAATGGTGCGGAACCGTGTCCGCTGTCGGTGACGGGGTAGACCCGAGCTGGCTGGGGCGCAGGACCACCGGTGACACGATGCTCGGCTGCGGCGCCTGCCGGCGTTGCCTCACCGGACGCCACCACGTCTGCGAGGCCAGGTTCGAGATCGGGATCCGCGGCGGCTGGCCCGGCGCGCTCGCCGAACACCTCCGCATTCCCGTCCCGTTCCTGCACCCCCTGCCCGACGACGTCGACGCGACCGCCGGCGCGCTCGTCGAACCAGGCGGCAATGCGCTGCGCTCCGTCCGCGCGGCCCAGATCTCTCCCGGCGACCGCGTGCTCGTCCTCGGGCCCGGAACGATCGGTCTCCTCGTGGCCCAGTTCGCCCGCGCAGCCGGTGCCGAGGTCCACCTCATGGGCCGCTCTGAACGCTCCCTCGCGTTCGCGCGCACGCTGGGCTTTGCCGGGGTCTGGGCGGCCGACGACCTCCCGCCGCCCGCCCGAGCCCTCGAGCTCGTCGAGCCGGGCAAGCGGATCGTCTACGTCGGCCTCGCCGGCACGCCCAGCGTGGTCGACACCCGGACCCTCGCGCTCAAGGACGTCACCGCCGTAGGGATTCTGGGAGCCTCGGCCGGACTGGCAGGCGCCATCGAGCAGTACGCCACCGGAGCGGTCGACCCCCGACCCGTCGTCGCCGCGACCGTCGGCCTCGACCGGGCCGGCGACGTGCTCGGCGGCTGGCGACCCAGCGACGCCGGGCCCGGCCCCAAGATCCACATCGATCCACGGCTCTGACGGCCACGGGCGCGCCCGCTGCGGCTCTCTCGCGGCACTGAGTGCTCCGGAACGTCCCGGGCCGGGACAGCTCCTCGGGCATCACGGTCGGCGTCTACCAGTCCGCGGAAGGAGTGAGCTGGCAGCTCAGTCGCGCGGGTACCGCCCGGGCTGAGCTGGACAAGCTGGCGGGTCTCGGGGGCCTGTCCTGAGCATGCCCAGCATCATCGGTCTGGCGCACGGGTTCGCGGTGGCCTGGACCGACACGACGGGGGGAGCTGCCCGCACGCACGTCGCGCGCAACGACACCGGTTGCTGGGCGCAGGTCGCGGCGCCCCCGGCCGACGGCACGCGCCTGCTGCCCACGCTCGCGGTCGTAGACCGGTCCCTGGTGCTCTTCCAGGCGGGGCTGAGCCCTACCGGTCTGACCTGCTACACGTGGCAGCAGCTCGGATCCGGATGGGTTTCCCTCGCCACTGACGTCGGCGGTGACGCCACGCAGATGCAGGAGCTCGGCGAGCTGCTCGGGCTCGCGGTCGGCCCCGACGCAAGCCATCTCACGGCCGTCCCGGTCGCGACCGCGGGCGGTTCCGCGCTGCTGGTCACGGCGGTCACACCCACACCGGCGACCAGGCCTTCGCCTACCGCAACGTCCCCGCTCACCTCACCGTCGACCGGGCCGAGCAGCCCACCCCTCGCGGTCGTCGGCCAGCAGCGGTCACACGGACCCGGCACGGTCACGTTGTTGCTCGCCGGGTCCGGGGTCCTCCTGCTGCTGCTCGCCGCGGGCTCGGCAGCACGTCGCAGGCGGCGCCGCACCAGAAAGAACCACCGCGATCCCATCGAACCAAGCGCAGGCCACCAGTAGTCGAGCTCCGGCCCTGAACACCTCCGGTCGACCTCGTGACCGAGGTGGATGAGCGTCGTCGGGACCTGTGAAGGGACATCGTGGGCGCCGCCTGCACCGACGGTGACCATGGTCCCGGGTGTGGTGGGTCGCACGGGTCCACGATCGTGACAGAAATCAATGTACATTGAGCCAATATCGCTTGAGGTGAGTCGAACGGGGGTCCATCATGGCGACCCACGCGGGCACGGTTCGCATCGACGGCGCCGCACGCCGCGCCGCGGCGCCTGCTCTTGAGCCCCCGATCTCGGGGCGTGCACGATGACCGAGTCCGTCCGGCCGCCCGGAGCGGTGAGCCCGCCTCGGCGGGGACGCGAGGTGCTGCGGGCGTTGCGGGTGCGCAACTTCGGGCTGTTCTGGACCGGGCAGCTGGTCTCGGGCACCGGGACCTGGATGCAGACCGTGGCGATGGCCTGGCTCGTCCTGCAGATCAGCCGTTCCCCGCTCACCCTGGCGACGGTGACCACCCTGCAGTTCCTGCCGATGCTGCTGTTCACGTTGCCGGCGGGCGCCCTGGCCGATCGGGTCAACAAGCGCACCCTGCTGCTGGGCGCGCAGGGCCTGGCCATGGCGCAGGCCCTCGCGCTGGGGATCCTGGTCGCCACCGGCACGCCGCGCGTGTGGCAGCTCGCCGTGCTGGCGATGACGTTGGGGGTGTCCAACGCGTTCAACAACCCCGCCCAGCAGGCGTTCGTGCCGGAGATGGTCGGACCTGATCTGGTGCCCGACGCGGTCGCCCTGAACAGTGCCCAGTTCAACACCGGGCGCATGGTCGGCTCCGCGCTCGGCGGGATCGCCGTCGCCTACCTGGGTGTGGCTGCGGTGTTCTTCGTCAACGCGGCCAGCTTCGCGCTCACCCTGGGGGCGCTGCTCGCCATGCGGCCAGGTGAGCTGCACGCCCCCACCGGGCGGCGTCCCTCCCGGCGCGGGGCCATCCGTGAGGGTCTGCGCTACGCCGCTGGAGTCCCCGACGTCCTGTTCGTGCTGGCCGCCCTCGCTGTGGTAGGCACGCTCGGATTCAACTGGCAGGTGGTCGCGCCGCTGATCGCGCGTGACGTCCTGAGCCTGGGAGCGGTGGGCTTCGGGGCCTTGATGGGCGCGTTCGGTGCCGGGGCGCTGGCGGCGGCCCTGAGCCTGGTCGCCCTGCGTGGTGGCAGCGAACGCCGGATCGTGATCGCCGCCGCGGTGATCGCCGGGGTGCTCGTGCTCCTCGGCTGGTCGCACTCCTACCCGCTCAGCATCGCGGCGATGGCCGTGGGTGGTGCCGCCGCGACAGTGTTCACGACGACGTCCAACACCCGACTGCAGCAGCTCGTCCCCGACCGACTGCGGGGCCGGGTGATGAGCGTGTTCGTGCTCCTCATGGGCGGCAGCACACCTGTCGGCACCTACCTGCTAGGACACGTCGCGACGCTGACCAGCGTCCCGGCGGCGATCGTCGTCTTCGGCGTCGCGACCGGCGTCGGACTGGCCGCAACCCTGATCTACCAGAGGCTTGCCGAGCACAGGCGCGCGTCCGCCGGGCCGCCAGACGACACTCCCACGACCGCGCGCACGGTCATCGACGCCTGAGCTCACGGGCTGGGCGGCGTGGTGACCACGCGCCCGTGGATGTCGCATGCCGCGGCCAGGAGCTCCGCGGGGCCGGGGGTACCGGCAGGCTCCTCCGGCGCCCAGGTGGCGTCGACCGGGATCGTCTGGTTGTCGGCGGTGATCGTGGCGCGGCCACCCGTGGTGACCTCGGTGCCGGTCGGTCGGACCGTGGGCGTGTCAGGAGGCCAGCCGGGCGAGGATCTCGCGGACCTGGGCGGCGCGGGGGACCCGCCCGGAGAAGATCACCGTCTCGTCGACGACCAGGGCCGGGGTCGACATGACGCCGTAGCCCATGATCGTCGGGTAGTCCTCGACCTTCTCGACGGTCGCGTCCAGGCCGAGCGTGTCGACGGCCTCGCGCGTCACTCGCTCGAGGGTCACGCAGCTCGTGCAGCCCGGTCCGAGGACCTTGATGATCACTGCGGCTCGCTCGGAGCCGCCGTACGCGCGGGCGCGCGGCCGGGCAGCGCTGCGGCCAGGCGGTCCAGGGCGTCCGTCGCGAGGGCGTAGTCGATCCATCGGCCGCGACGGCTGGTGGTGACCAGACCGGCGTCGCGCAGCACCTTGAGGTGGTAGCTGAGCAGGTTGGAGGCGATCGGGATGTGCTCCTGGAGGTTGCACACGCACGAGTCGCTGTCCGCGAGCTGCTGCAGGACCGTCCAGCGGATCGGGTCGGCGACCGCGGTCAGCAGCGACACTGCCGGCCCCGGATCGGCCGGGCGTGCGCTGGTCAGCACGACGGGGTTCGAGCGGGTCATCATCGCATCAGTCACGTTTGAAGTATAGGTCATGCCGGGGACCGCCTCAACGGGCCGGCTCGACGCGGGCCGGCGCGGGCCGTCGCCGTCGTTCGAGGTGCACGGCAGGACGCTCGACCTGCGCGATCGAGATTCGCAGGGGACGCTGGAGCCCTCCGGGGTGCCGGGGTGCAGACGTGCGCCGAGACGCCGTGAGGAACCCGATCGCGAGGCCGGCCATGCGAGGTTGTCTGTGGGCGGGGTGCCGTTCGTGGTGGGAGCAGACGGCGGTCATCGGGATCGCCCGGGACTGAGGAGAAGTGAGATGGCGCACTACTTGTTGACGGTGCACGGTCCGGCCGAGATGGGTGAGTTCGGCAGCTACGGCTCCAAGCAGGAGATGGAGGAGGCGTTCGCCGCGACCGGCGCCTTCAACGACAGGCTTCAGGCCGATGGTCACTGGGTGTTCGCCGGTGGGCTCGAGTCGGCGTCGACCGCGACGGTCGTCGACGGCCGGGGTGAGACGCCGGTGATGACCGACGGCCCCTACCTGGAGACCAAGGAGCTGATCGGGGGCTTCTGGATCATCGACGCGCCCGACCTCGACGTGGCGCTCAGGCTCGCGGCCGAGGGGTCCCGGGCGTGCCGGGGCACAGTCGAGGTCCGTCCGTTCGCGGGCCTGGCCTGAGCCGGCCAGAACGGCGATCGGTCGATGCCGGGCGGGGCGGTGGCCGTCGAGCGGGTCTTCCGTAAGGAGTACGGCCGACTGATCGCCTCACTCGTGCGCCGCTTCGGTGACGTCGACCTCACGAAGCTCGAGGCGCTGTGGAGCACCGACGAGACCGAGACCAAGGCACGCGCGGGCCAGATGATCATCGAGGGCGCGAAGCTCCCCATCGCACCGGGTCGGGCTGCCACCAGCGGAGCAGACCACTGACGCGGCCTCGCGCCACGATCGCGCGTCCGACGAGGTCGACGGACGCGCGGCGGTGCGGTGGTGAGGGCGGGTTCGGACGCTCGTCGGCAATTGCCCTTCCGGGGCGCGGGTGATAGCACTGAACCGGCTTCCCAGGCCCGCGAGGAGAGGTAGCGGCCGTTGACGTGCACCGAACCGTCCGGCGGGCACGCCCTGGTCGTCGAGCACCTGACGAAACGCTTCGGCGATCGGGTCGCGTTCGAGGACGTGTCGTTCACCGTGGGGTACGGCGAGGTCTTCGGCTTCCTGGGACCCAACGGTGCGGGCAAGACCACGACCGTGCGCACCCTGGGGACCCTCATCGCGCCGACCTCGGGCACGGCGGTCTCGACGCGTGCCACGGACGTGCGTGTCGCTCAGCAGACCGCCACGTTCGCCAGCTTCCCCCCGCTCGTCCTCGCCGCGCTGATGTCCTTCGGCGTGATCACCCCCTCGGTCCGTCTGGCGCTGATCCTCGCGGCGGCCCTGCTCGCGATCGACGTGCTGGGCTGGCGGCTCGTCGCCGCGGGCATGGACCGCGAACGGCTGGTCGTCGGCCGGCGACGATGAACGGCCGACCGCTCACCCCGGGGGGAGCCCAGCGGAAGGCCGGGCGGCGGTGCTGAAGTAGGCCGCGCGGCGGCGCACGTGCCGGTGGTGACTGTACTGCCGCGGTGCGGGTGCGACGGTCGGTGCGACGCGGTAGAAGATCCGCTTGCCCACGTCGATCAGGGCGAGGTAGGCGATGACCATCCCTGCCAGCGCGGCGAAGAAGCCCGCGGGTAGCGGCGCGAATCCCAGCGTGTGGGCGAGCGGAGTCGCTGGCAGCAGGGTGCCGACGGTGACCACCCCGAGCGCGGCGAGGGCGATCGGCAGGCTCGGGTGGCTGCGGAAGAACGGGACGCGGCGGGTGCGGATCGCGAAGATGACCAGGGTCTGGGTGGCGAGGGACTCGACGAACCATCCGGAACGGAACTGCGTGGCCCCGGAGTGGAACACCCACAGCATGATCGCGAAGGTGCCGAAGTCGAACACGGAGCTGAGCGGCCCGAAGTAGAGCATGAAGCGTCGGATGAACGCGATGTCCCAGTGCGCCGGGCGGCGCACCTGCTCCTCGTCGACGTTGTCGGTGGGGATGGCCAGCTGGCTCGTGTCGTACAGCAGGTTGTTCAGCAGGATCTGGGACGGCAGCATCGGCAGGAAGGGCAAGAACAACGACGCGCCCGCCGCGGAGAACATGTTGCCGAAGTTGCTCGAGGTGCCCATCAAGACGTACTTGATGGTGTTGGCGAAGATGCGGCGTCCTTCGGCGACACCGTCGGCGAGCACGTGCAGGTTCTTCTCCAGCAGGATCACGTCGGCGGCATCCTTGGCGACGTCGGCGCCCTGATCGACCGAGATCCCCACGTCGGCGGCGTGCAGTGCGAGAGCGTCGTTGACCCCGTCGCCGAGGAACGCGACCCCGCCGCCGCTCCGTCGTTGGGCACGCACGATCCGGGCCTTGTGCTCGGGGGTCACCCGGGCGAACACCGTGGTGCGCAGGATCGCCTCAGGGAGCTGCGTGTCGTCGAGCGCGTCGAGGTCCGCGCCGGTCAGCACGCCGCCCTCGTCCAGCCCCAGGTCGCGGCAGACCTTGCCCGTGACGGTGGCGTTGTCGCCGGTGACGATCTTGACGGCGATGCCCAGGGCCGCGAGCCGGCGCAGCGCCTCGGCCGCGTCCTCCTTCGGTGGGTCGAGGAAGACGAGCAGGCCCACCAGGCGCAGGTCGTGCTCGTCCTCGGCCGTCGGCGCCTGCGCGCTGGTGGCCGGTCGGGTCGCCACGGCGACGACCCGGTTGCCGGCCGCGAACTCCACCTTCAGCAGGTTCTCGGCTGCGGCGGGCACGTCGGCGCAGCGATCGACGACCGTCTCCGGCGCACCCTTGGTGACCAGGGTCAGCTCACCCGCCGGGTCACGGACGAGCACGGAGACCATGCGTCGCTCATGGTCGAAGGGCAGCACCTCCAGCCGCGTGTAGCCGGCCAGGGTGTCTCGCCCGCCGGCAGCGGCGCGCGACTCCCACAGCGCCTGGTCGAGCGGGTTCCCGCCGACCGCGTGCTCGTCCTGCGCGCCTCCTTCGGTGCACAGCAGACCCCACCGCAGCACGACGTCGGGTGTGGTGTCGCCCGCGGGTACCGCCCTCTCGAAGGCGAGCCGTCCTTGCGTGAGGGTCCCGGTCTTGTCGGTGAACAGCACGTCGACGTCACCGAGGTCCTCGATGCAGACGAGGCGTTTGACGAGCACCTTGCGGCGGAGCATCCGACGCGACCCCGCGGCGAGGCTTGCCGAGACGACAGCCGGGAGCAGCTGAGGGGTGATCCCGACCGCGATCGCCAAGGAGAACAGCAGAGCGTCGAGGACTGGCCGGTGCAGCGCCACGTTGATCACGAAGATCGACGCGGTCAGTGCGCCCGCCACGTACACCAAGAACATCGAGAACCGACCGAGCCCGACCTGGAACTCGGTGTCGAGCTGGTGGGTGCGCAGGCCGGCCGCGATCGCGCCGAACTCCGTGCGGGCTCCGGTGGCGACCACGACCCCGAGGGCGCTACCGGCTTGCACGACGGTGCCCATCAACGCGCACCCGGACAGCTCGGCGAGCGGTGTGCCGGGCGGCACCGGGGCTGTGCTCTTGGTGACGGGGAGCGATTCACCCGTCAGCACCGACTCGTTGCACTCCAACCCTTGCACCTCGGTCAGCCGGATGTCGGCCGGGACGATCGCACCCAGGCGGAGCTCGACCACGTCGCCCGGGACCAGCGTGGTCACGTCCACCTTCCCCGGACGCCCGTCGCGGATGACCGCGGCCGTGTGGCTGATCTGGGAGTGCAGCGCCTCGGCCGCCTTCTCGGCGCGGTACTCGTTCCCGAAGCCGAGCCCGACGGACAGGCCGACGATCACCGCGATGATGACGGCCGAGGTCCGCTCGCCGACGACGAACGACGCCCCCGCCGCGACCAGCAGCAGGCCGAGCAGCGGCGAGCGCAGCTGATGCCAGAGCACGGGCCACAGCCGGGCGCGATGCGAGGAGACGGAGTTCGGACCGAACCGGAGCTGCCGTTTCCTCGCTTCGGCAGAGCTCAGACCCTCCGCCGCCACGACGCCAAGTCCCCGCGCCACGTCCGCAGCCGCCGACGCGGCGGCGAGTGCGATTCCCGTCGCGGTGCCGGTAGTCACCGCCGGCGCAGCAGCTGACGTCATCTTCTCCTGCCCGAGCTCGGCACGTGCGCGTCGACCGGGCGATGCGCATCCCCGCACCCGCCGTCATCCGGTCCCTGCCTCTGCGCGGCCTCGCGCGTGTGGGCAAGCGGCAGGGCGACGGCCGACGTCCGACCATCTCCCACGCTAGACCTCGGAACCTCAGGATCCGCGCCCGAGCGATGGCGTTGGTCGACGATCACCTCGGGTCGAAGGTACGTGAAGGCGAACTGCGTAGTTAGCCTTCATATCTGTTACGGTCGGGGCATGAGCGAGCAGGAGGTCGATCTCGAGTCGGCGCGGGTGGCAGCCGTGGCAGCGGATCTTCGCGTCCTGGTCGGCCAGCTGCGCCGTCGGTTGCAGGAGAAGGCGAACCCGGGCGACTTCACCCCGTCCCAGATCGCGGTGGTCGCCCGGTTGGAGAGCGACGGTCCGGCGACGGTGACCGCTCTCGCCAAGGCAGAGGGGGTGCGGCCGCAGTCCATGGGTGCCACGGTCGCGGTCCTCGAGGCGGCCGGAATCGTCAGCGGGACCCCGGATCCGAGCGACGGGCGACGGACCATCCTGGCGATCACCCCTGCGGCGCGTGAGGCGCTCGTGGCCGGCCGGGCCAAGAAGGAGGACTGGTTGTTCCGTTCCATCCGCGCGGCTCTCACGCCCGCGGAGCAGGAGCAGCTCGCTGTCGGCGTCGAGCTGCTCCACCGCATCGTCGTCTCCTGACCGGGGTCCGCTCCGCTCTCGCGTCCCCACCGATGTCTTGTCGGCGCGCTCAGATCCGGGCGCGCCCGAACCGCCCGACCCCCGACCCCCGACC